>Ga0210401_10004712_pt1 | contig 14203 bp, 9 predicted proteins | sample IncBWH32MmetaG_FD_150866 | JGI IMG/M metagenome (GOLD analysis project Ga0210401, IMG submission 150866) | Forest soil microbial communities from Barre Woods Harvard Forest LTER site, Petersham, Massachusetts, United States - Inc-BW-H-32-M | ecosystem: Environmental > Terrestrial > Soil >... | reverse complement strand
GGGTGCCGATCCGCTGCCGCAATTGGAAACCAAGAAAAAGACGCTGGCGAAGCTGGCCGATCTTGTAATGCAAAACGAGGGGCATGGCCAGCTGGTTCATCAAACGTTGACGTAGCACTGATAGAAATCGTGTGTCGACCGACGCGTGATCGGCCAAAGGGTGGAGTCCGCACCAACGCGGCGCATGTCCTTATCTCGGTGTCCTGCATGGTCGCGTATCGCTCGCCGATCCGGAAGCCGGAGTGATTTGAATGGAACAGCAGCGCAAGAGAATCGCTCTCCTGCACCACACGGGCTGCGGAAATTTGGGCGACGATGCAATCATCGACGCGGTCGTGGCCAATATCCGAGAGCGTTGGGAAAATCCGCAAATTACGGTGTTTTCGATGAACCCCGAAGACACGACGGATCGACACGATCTTCCCTCGCTCCCCATTCGTAGGTATACGTGGAGCTCCCGCCCCAAGTCTGCGACAACCGGGATAGATGACCCAGGCGCTCAAAAAGCGGGGGGCTGGTTCGCAACAACGAGGAACCCGCTGATCCGCCTGCCTCGAGCGCTGTCTCGCGAGTTGACGTTTCTTGTCGATTCTTATCGAATGCTGAGGTCCTTCGACCTCATGATCGTAAGCGGTGGCGGCCAGCTCACAGAACGCGGTGGCCCGTCGAGCTTTCCCTACGCGCTAGCTGTCTGGAGTCTTCTGGCAAAACGGGCAGGTGTAAGATTTGTGTTCTTAAACGTTGGAGCAGGCCCGCTAAAGCATCCCTTGAGCAAATTCTTCATTGTTCGAGCCTTGTACGCGGCCGACTATGTCTCCTTCCGCGACCAACAGTCACAGGATCTGGCCACCAAGATTGGTTTTGCCGGCAGGGGCTGCGTTTGCCCGGACAATGTGTACGGCTATTCATTTACCTTGCCGAACGTCGCTTCAAGCGACAACAGCCGACCCGTGGTCGGTCTTGCGCCAATGCCGTATCCGTTCAGTGACCATCTGAAATACCCAACCAATGCCGAAGCAATACAACAACAACTGATCGACAAGATGGCGGACTTCTCTGCATCCATTGTGAACCAATCGTACTCAGTCCGACTATTTGGCAGCGATCTCAAATCCGATCCGGCCGCGATTGAGGAACTGAGAAACGCACTCCTCAACCGCCACCATATTCCCACGCCCGCCTACATGCCGGTTGAGTCGGTCGATGAACTGCTCACCGCAATGTCGGCGATGGACTTCGTCGTTACCTGCCGCTTCCATGGCGTTGTGTTCGCGCACCTTTTGAATAAACCCATCCTCGCCATAGCGCATCATCCGAAAGTGACGCACCTTATGAATGCCCTGGGCCTGTCACAATATTGTTTCGACATGGATACTTTTGATCCAGCCCAACTCGCTGCGGCGTTCAAGTCCCTTGTGCGCAATTCCGAGGAAATAAAAAAGAATATGGCGGCGAGTTTGGCCGACTACCGCGCCAAGTCGAAGGTTCAGTTTGACGATCTGTTTCCGCGCGCTTCTGGGTCGAGGGAGATGTCAGACGCCAAGAGTCCGGAGGCCGTGCGATCGCCCATGGCGTATGAGTGACCGATTCTCCTTGTGGCAAGGCATACTCTGTACGTCGGCATTTATCAAGAAAATCGTTTGGATTCGAGCTAGTGCTGCGGTGCGGCACCTGGAAGATAGCTCCCGCGCACAAGACTACCGGAGACATGAATGAGCGTTGATGCTGAATTAGAGAAGCTTCAGAGCGCCGGAAAGCCGATCCGAGTCGGAGTCGTTGGTGCGGGTGCGACAGGCAGGGCCATCGTGCTACAGATGGGAACTCCTGTGCCGGGGATACGCCTTGTGGGCATAGCGAATCGCACGCCTGAAAACGCGAAGAGGGCGTTCGGTGAGGGAGGATTCGCCTGTTGGAAGCAGGTGAGTTCGGCGCGCGAAGCATCGGAAAGCATCATGGCCGGTGTTCCCGTGCTGACCGAGGATCCCCTGGCGCTCAGTCGATGTGACGCGGTTGACGTCTTGGTGGAAGTGACCGGTACAGTCGAACCTTCTGCCCAGGTTGTGCTGGACGCGTTCAAGCACGGCAAACACGTGGTCCTCGTCAACGCCGAATTAGACTCGCTGATCGGTCCGATCCTGAAGGTCAAAGCAGATGAGGCCGGAGTGGTTATCACGCATACCGATGGAGACGAGCCCGGTGTGGCAATGACGCTGCTCCGGTATTTGCGGACCTTGGGCCTTCGCACAGTCGCCGCCGGCAACATCAAAGGCATGGTCGACTACTACCGGAACCCAGACACCCAGAAAGCGTTCGCTCAAAAGCACGATCAGGACGTCAAGAAGGTCACATCATTTGCGGACTCCACGAAACTTTCGATGGAGGCGACCGTTTTGGCGAATGCGACCGGATTCCACGTCGGACGTCGCGGAATGTATGGGCCACCGTGCGGTTATGTGCGCGAAATCGCGAGTCTTTTGCCCGCAAAAGAGATGTTGGAGACGGGCCTGGTCGACTACGCCTTGGGTGCCGCACCACATACAGGTGCCTTTGTCGTCGTGCACGAAGAATCGCCACTCAAAAAGGTCCAGCTTGCGTATTACAAACTCGGAGATGGACCGTTCTACGTTTTCTACACGCCATTCCATCTGCCGCATCTTCAAATCATGTCTACGATTGGCCGCGCCGCAATTCATCGCGACGCTACGGTTACGCCGATCGGCGGCCCGGTCGCCGAAGTCGTCAGCGTGGCCAAGCGAGATCTGAACGCAGGCGAACGGCTTGACGGCATCGGCGGCTTCTGCACTTACGGTCTCATCGACAATCGCTCGGCCGCTCGGAAAATGAACGCCCTCCCGATCGGCTTGTCCGAGGGCTGCATCTTGCAGCGGAACATTCCAAAGGACGACGTCATCTCTTTCGAAGATGTGAACATGGCCCCGGAAAGCCTCGTGCTGTCATTGTGGCGTGAACAGAACGCCCGGTGGTCGGCTGCCGATATTTCGTCCGAGCTGTCAAAACAGACTCCGTCGATGGCGAGAGCCTGATGAACCTAAACCGTACCTTCTGGCGCGGACGCCGCGTATTTCTCACCGGGCACACGGGATTCAAAGGTAGCTGGCTGTCTCTTTGGCTCCATGCACTTGGGGCCGACGTGACCGGTTACGCGCTCGATCCTCCTACGCAGCCAAATCTGTTCGAACAGGCACGCGTAGCCGGCTCTATTCGTTCGATACGGGGCGACATTCGCGACTATGCTCATCTGACGCAAGCCATGAACGAGTGCGCGCCCGATGTGGTGCTGCACCTGGCGGCGCAGTCGGTGGTCCGCCGCGGCTATGAAGATCCGATCGAAAACTACTCCTCCAATGTCATGGGAACGGTGTACGTGTTTGAAGCCCTCCGCCAACTCAAGCGGCCTTGCGCCACTGTGAATGTTACGAGTGACAAGTGCTATGAGAATCGCGAGTGGTTGTGGGGGTATCGCGAGAACGAGCCGATGGGGGGACGCGACCCTTACTCCAACTCAAAGGGCTGCGCCGAACTTGTTACAACGGCCTACCAGAAGTCGTTTTTCGCGCCGGAATCGCTTGCACAGCATGGCGTCGCTTTGGCGAGCGCGCGCGCGGGCAATGCGATAGGCGGAGGCGATTGGACCAGCCACCAGCTGATTCCCGATCTTATCCGTGCGTTTGTCGCCGGTGAGCCCTGTTTGATACGAAATCCTTCGGCCTACCGGCCTTGGCAGTTTGCGCTGGAACCGCTTCGCGGATACTTGATGCTTGCTGAGCGGCTCGCAGGACGCGAAGGAGCCGATTTCGTTTCGGGATGGAATTTTGGCCCAGCGGATTCCGACGCCAAGCCTGTTTCCTGGATTGCGGATGAACTAAAGCGACTGTGGGGCAAGAATGCTTCGTGGAATTTGGACTCGGCGTCCCATCCGGAAGAGGCCCACGCGCTCAAGCTCGATGCCTCGAAAGCCGGCGTTCAATTGAAATGGCATCCAGTGCTTCCCTTGAAGCAAGCGCTGGAATGGATCGTCGAATGGTACCGAACATTTCAAAACGGCGACGACCTTCAAAGACTGACGCTCGAACAGATTGAGAGATACGAGAAACTCGCCGAAAACGACTGCTAGCCGTACGTGCTATCCTGCGCACAACTCAGGATTTTCATCGCGCCGCGGGACTTCCCGCGAGCGCAAAATAGAAACCCGGAGAGATTCTGAATGTCGACGCCGAATATCGTTGTCCTTGGGACCGGCATGGCCGGGTTCGGGGCCGCCTATCACCTGCACCAGCAAGGTGTAGCGCCCGTGATGTACGACAAAAACGCCTACTATGGCGGTCATACGATGTCCTTCCGCTATGAGAGCGGATTCCTGTTTGACGTCGGCCCGCACATTTCCTTCACCAAAGACCCTCGCATTCAGGAGCTTTTCGCAGAAAGCGTTGAACAACGGTACGAAACCATTCAGATCAATCTGAACAACTATTGGCGTGGCTACTGGCCTCCGCATCCGGTACAGCTGCATCTGCACGGTTTGCCGGAGGAGACCATCATCAGCGTGATCCGGGATTTCGTCGACGAACGCTCGGCGCCCGAGCGGCCGATTCGCAACTATGCCGATTGGCTTTATGCCAGCTTTGGCAAGACTTTCGCGGAATCCTTTCCGATGACATACACGCGGAAATACCATCTGACCACGGCCGAAAACATGAGCACGGACTGGCTCGGGCCGCGCATCTATCGCCCGAGCCTCGAAGAAGTGCTTCGCGGAGCTCTTTCGGCGTCGGCGCCACAAGTTCACTACATCACGCATTTCCGCTATCCGAGCGATGGCGGATTCCGCCGCTATCTGAATAAGTTCGTGCCGATGGGAAACATCAGGCTGAATCATGAGCTGGTGTCGATTGACAATGATGCGCACGAAATCAAATTTTCGAATGGCGTGACGACCAGGTACGACGCGCTGGTCTCGTCGGTAGCCTTGCCAGATCTGATCCGCATGATCAAGGGCGCGCCAGCAGACGTTGTGGCTGCCGCAAACCGCCTGGCCTGCTCCACCTGCATTCTTGTGAACATTGGCGTAGATCGCGAAGATCTTTCCGCATCTCATATGACCTATTTTTATGACGAGGATATCTGCTTTACGCGCCTCGGTTACCCGCACATGCTCTCGGCACGCAACGCGCCTCCGGGCGCCGGAAATATTCAAGCGGAGGTCTATTTCTCCGAGAAGTACAAACCTTTCGCCGGTAAGCCCGAAGACTGGATCCAACCGGTGATTCGCGATCTTCGCAAAGTTGGATTGCTTCGAGAGGAAGACAAAGTTCTCGAATCGAAGGCGATGTTCCTTAAATACGCGAACATCATCTTCGATCTGGAGCGCGCCGATGCTCTCAAGACGGTCCACGGATATCTCGACGATATTGGAATCGCCTATTGTGGCCGCTATGGAGATTGGGGCTACATGTGGACCGACGAGAGTTTCATAAGCGGTGAAAAGGCGGCGGAACGCGCTCTGTCAGCCTTGGTTTCCGCGAAATAAGTCGCGTCCGGCAAAAGACCACGCGGTCTTCGTCTAGAGAAGAATCGCCACACCCATGATGAAATTAAATCTGACTGCCGGCAAAGACGGGAAACTGAACATCCTCTGCCTTGGATGTCATTCCGACGACATCGAAATTGGCTGCGGTGGCACAATCCTTCGGCTTATTGAAGAGCAAGCCCATTGCCGGTTTCACTGGGTGGTTTTCAGTGCGATCGGCGTACGGAAAGCCGAAGCCCAACGCGCGGCAGAGCTCTTTGCCGGCTCCGCTCGTCTCGAGCAATTGCTGCTGAACGAATTTCCGGATGGCTTCATGCCGTTCGTGGGCGCCGACGTGAAGAGGGTATTTGAGGAATTAAAAAAGACCGTTTCTCCCGACATCATCTTCACTCACACTCGAAAAGATGCGCATCAGGATCACCGTCTGCTATCGGAGATGACCTGGAACACGTTTCGAAATCATCTGATCTTGGAATACGAAATCCCCAAGTATGACGGCGATCTCGGCCAGCCCAACGTCTTCGTGCCCGTCGAAAAAGACACCTATCAAAAGAAGATTCGCCATTTGATGGAGGCGTTCGGCACGCAACGCTCCAAGCATTGGTTCACGGACGAAACCTTCCTGGCCCTGATGCGGCTCCGTGGAATGGAATGCGTCGCTCCCAGCGGTTACGCGGAAGCCTTTTACTGCCGGAAGATCGTGCTCTAATTTTCTCTGAAATTCCGGCTTTTTCAAAGACGCACAGAACGTATCGCGCGGGTACCTGAAATTGTCTGACGAAACCAGATTCGCACGAAACCAACAAGCGCCATCAAGACCGCCGGCCGGCGCCGTCTCGACACATCAGCTCACCTATTCGCTCGCTGGTTTTGCAGCGCTGTGCCTGCTGCCGTCGCTTTTGGTTCTGCAGGCGATGCGAAACTTGGTCACCTTTATCCTTGAAGACCAGAGCTTCACTCACATTCCGCTGATTCCGATCGTTGCCATTTTCCTGATCTATACTTCGCGCGATTTGGTCTTCAAAACCATCTCGCGCGCGTGGCTCGCCGGCGGCGCGCTTGCGCTCCTCGGAATTGCGTTTCTTGTCCTGGCAAGGATCGACGCATTCCAGCTGGCAAGTTCGAATCAGATTTCGCTGCTCATGCTCGGCTTCGTGTTCCTTTGGATAGGCGCTTTCCTTCTCTTTTTCGGACTGAAATCGTTTCGTGTGGCACTTTTCCCCCTTCTGTTTTTGTTTTTCATCATTCCGATTCCCGAGCCCTTGCTGTCGAACATCATTTACCTTCTGCAGCAAGGCAGTTCGAAGGCTGCCGAATGGATGTTTCAGCTGATGGGCGTGCCATTTTTTCGGCAGGGATTCAATTTCGCTTTGCCGGGGGTCACGATCCGTGTGGCAGAAGAATGTAGCGGCATACGATCGACTCTCTCCCTGGTTATTTTGGCCGTGTTGGCGGCGCAACTATTCCTCAAGAACCCTGTGAATCGTCTGATCCTGTGCCTGATCACGATACCCATTTCGATCGTAAAAAACGGATTTCGGATCGCGGTGCTGTCGACGCTCGCGATTTACGTGGATCCTTCGTTTCTCACAGGACCTCTACACCATCACGGCGGAGTCGTTTTCTATTTGCTTGGGCTCTTGCCCATGTTTTTGGTCTTTAAGGTTCTTCAGAGGCTGGAACGAAACGACGCGAGGCTGCGACTTCGGGTCTCCGCAAGTCGAGTTGGGTAACTCTGGATCGGTTTTATGGGTTCGGAACATCCGCGGACACTTCACTCGATGGTGCGCTGCTGCCGCCGGAATTCACTGCTTCAACGTAGTAGAAGTAGTCGCTTCCCGGCGTGACAGTCGTGTCCGTGTAACTCAGTCCGGAAACCGGCGACAAATTGATCGGCGTTGTTGCCTCGCTCCCCGACGCGGTTCCCCGAAATACGTTATAGGCGACTCCGCTCGTTGTGCTCGGAGACCACAAAACCACGACCGAGTGCATACCGGTGCCAGTTAGACCGATGGTCAAGGGCGAGCTCGCTGCGTTGCTCGCAATGCTCACATTCGCGCCAGTGACGGGACCTCCCGAGGTCGGCGCAAATGTGACGGTCAACGTCGCCGACTGCCCCGGCGTTAGCGTCGTGCCGTTTGGTATTCCGCTCGCGCTAAACGCCGCCCCTGTCACCGTTACGCCGGAAATCGTGATGTTCGAGTTTCCGTTGTTCGTCAAGGAAGTCGTCAGTGAGCTGCTTCCCGCATCGAGCACGCCCCCAAAGGCCAGGTTGGTTGCACTCGCCCCGAGAACGGCGCTGGCTGCTTGACCAGTCCCACTCAGGGGAATGCTAAATGAGGACGGGCTGCCGTTCGTGACTAGCGCAATTGCTCCGCTGGCTGCCCCAGGAGAGGCAGGAGCAAACGTCGCGGTGAACGTTGCTGTCGCGCCGGCCGCAATCGTCGTGGACGTCGTCAAACCGTTTTGGCCAAATCCTGCCCCAGAGACGTTGATCCCAGAGAAGGTCAGCGTGGCGTTGCCGGTGTTTTGCAGTGTGACTTGCTGAGAGTCCGTAGTCCCGTCAGCAACATTGCCAAACGCTACGCTCGAAGGATTGATGCCGAGTTGCGCCTGCGTCGAAACTCCCGTGCCGCTGAGTCCTACGACAAGGGGCGATTGCGACGCAGTGCTGCCCATCGTAACGCTGCCGGTCACGTTCCCTGCCGCTGTTGGCGCGAACTGTATCTGCCAGGTCGCACTCTGACCGACCGGGAGCGTAACTGACGGACTCCCGCTTACGACTGTGAACACACTTCCAGAAATCGACGCGCTCGTTATCTGAACCGACGCAGTCCCTGTGTTGGTTACAACCAAACTTTGTGTCGAAGTACTGCCGACAATCACACTCGGAAAATTGATGCTGGCGACCGAGGGTGTCAACACGCCTGTCGCCGGCCCGCCGGTTGGAGATTGGCCTGTCGATGTTTGATTTGCTGGGCTGCTCGCGTAGCCACAACCCACAAGACCGATCGCGACAGCTGCCGTCGCGACCAGCGCCAAAGCACGAATCCGCGACGAAATCTCTTTACTGAGAATTCTCAATCAGCTACTCCGAATCTTTGATTGTGGGGGACCGACTACACCGATCATTCGCTTCGATTCTCGGCGGGAATTCGCTTGGCAGCTACTGTACGCGGGTACACCCGTAGGACAGGTATGATGACCTGCTCGAAAGAACAGTCCGCCTGCCCGAGCGGCCAGTCGACTTAACCTGTCCGATTCGGGCAGGTCCCGGTGGCAGATTGCCTTTCGTCGGCGGCTTAGGGATTTGGGACGTCTGCAACGGCCTCACTCGAAGGCGCGCTGCTTCCGCCCGAATTCACAGCCTCAACCGTGTAGAAATAGTTGGTTCCCGGTGTAACGTTGGTATCCGTGTATGTCAGCGCACTAACGGGCGTTGGATTGATCGGCGTTGTGCCTTCGCCTCCCGAAGTCGTTCCGCGGAAGACGTTGTAGGAAGCCCCGTTGGTCGGGCTGGCACCCCAAGCCAATACGACCGAATGCACACCGGTGCCCGAGAGGCTGATCGTTGTCGGCGAGCCGGTTGCGTTGCTGGCAATGCTTACATTGGCGCCGCTCACCGGTCCGCCACTGGTCGGCGCGAACTCTACGGTCAGAGTCGCGGACTGACCCGGCGTCAGTGCCGTTCCGTTCGCTACTCCACTTGATGTGAATCCAGCACCGGTCGTGGTGATGTTCGAGATGGTGACGTTGGAGTTCCCGTTGTTTGTAAGCAGTGCGGTAAGCGAGGCATTGCTCTGGTCCATGGTATTTCCGAACGACAAACTGCCGGGATTGGCACCAAGCAAGAACGTCGGAGCCTGCCCCGTGCCCGACAAGTTAATCGTCAGAGACGACGGGCTCCCGTTTGTCGCCAGCACGATTGAGCCTGTAACCGATCCACTCGCCGAGGGGTCAAAAGTTGCATTAAACGTCGTGCTTGCCCCTGCGGCAACCGTCGTCGACGTCGTTAGACCAGTTTGGCCGAATCCGGCGCCGTTCACCGTGATCTGGGAAAAGCTGAGCGTAGTGTTGCCGCCGTTATGTAACGTGATTTGTTGTGAGTCGGTCGTTCCGTTCGCGACGGTTCCGAAAGCAAAGCTCGTTGGATTTGACGAGATCTGCGCTTGCAATCCGGTGCCGGAGACAGCAATTGTCGCAGGCGAATTCGGAGCGTTACTCGTGATCGAGATGGTTCCTGAAGCGCTGCCGCCGGTTGTCGGCGTGAAGGTTACAGAGAAGGTTGTGCTCGATCCGGCGTTGATCGACGTTGGAGTCAAACTCATCGTGTAGCCAGTTCCGTTGATCGTCGCCGCGGAAATGTTCAACGTGGCGTTGCCAGTATTGTTGAGCGTTATCGTCTGCGAAGAGTTGCTCCCAACGTTTACATTATTGAAATTCACCGAGCTCGGGCTAATTCCCAACTGCGCCTGCGTGGTTACGCCGGATCCACTGAGGTTGATGACCAGAGGCGAGTTCGGCGCCGAGCTTGTAACCGAGACGGTTCCGGAGGCGTTGCCGGATGCGGTTGGCGCAAACGTCGCCGTGAATGTCGCGGTTTGTCCGGCAGTAAGCGTCTGCGAGGCGAGCGCGCTCATACTGAAGCCGGTGCCGCTTGCGCTGGCGCCATTGATCGTGAGACTTGCCGTCCCACTGTTGGTCAAGGTCACGTTCACCGACGATGAATTCCCAATCAAGATGCTGCCGAAACTGATACTGGCCGGGTTTGCGCTCAAGGCACCTTGAATGCCCGTCCCGCTCAGAGAGACGACGAGCGGCGAATTTGTCGCGTTCGAGTTGATCGAAATGCTGCCCGTGGCGTTACCGGTAGTCGTCGGCGCAAAGCGAGCCGTCATTGTGGCCGACGCACCAGCTGCGATCGTTTGTTGGGCGGCAATCCCGGTCTGGCTGTAGCCGGAGCCGCTCGCGGTCACACTATTAATCGTAATTGTCGAAGCGCCCGAGTTTGTCAAGGTGATTGCTTGAGTGCTGCTGCTGCCCACGGCGACACTATTGAAATTGAAGCTGCCCGGATTCGCGCCCAATGTACCGCCTGCGGCTACCGCGCTCCCGGTCATCGAAAACGATTGAGATCCATTCTGGCCGTTATCCGTAAAGAGTACGCTTCCGGTCCCACCATTCGTGGTCGTGGGGGCGAATTGAACGTTAAAAGTGGCTGTTTGATTCGGAGCGATCGTTGCGGGCGCCGAGAAACCGCTCAGCGAAAATCCCGTACCTGAGACCGCGACGGCGCTTACCGATAGATTCATGTTTCCGCTGTTGCCTACCGTAACGCTCTGCGTGCTGGACTGCCCGACAGTTACGTTATTAAAGTTCAGCGAAGACGGCGAGAACCCCGCTACGGCTTCAAGGCCCGTGCCGCTGAGACCGACGTTCAGCGTCGAATTGGTAGCATTGCTCGATACCGTCAACGTACCGGTCGCCGGCGTCATCGAGGTAGGCGCAAACTGAATCTGAAGTGTCGCGCTTTGCCCGACCGCCAGCGAGCTTGAAGGATTGCCCCCTACGACTGTAAAGACCCCACCGGAGATGGAAGCGCCGGAAATCGTCGCTGTACCGGTCCCGGTGTTGGTCACCGTGATAGTTTGGGTCGAAGTGCTGCCGACCGCCAGGTTTGCGAAGCTTATGCTGGCCGGCGAAGCAGTCAACACGCCCCCCCCGGATGCGCCGGCGCCGCTACCGTTCCCGGCGGAGGCATTTGTCGTGTAACCAGCACAACTGGAAAGACTTATGGTTGCGACCACGACAAGTGCGGCGACGAACGGACCGAGGACCCCCGAGCGCTCCCTTAGCTCTACGGTGCTGTTGCGCGGACAACTCCGTTGCTCTTTTCTCATGGTAGAGCAAGTTTAGGTAGCGCCGCGGCTCGGTTCTACTGGACGGCGGACCAAAGAAAGGGCAAGGTCGATTCCCTGTCCGATCGACCTCCAAGTACCTGTCCCGTCAAGGCAAAGCGCCGCCAGCCTTTAACAATTTCGACGTCGTTTGCGCCCGCAGGTCGCCCAAGCCGGAGTTGACGTTATGGAAAAATCAGGTGGCAAAACGGCCCATTTACACGGGTCTTCGCGGTGCTCGTGCTAGACTCCGGTTAAATGCTGTATCTGCACAAACCAGCCGATGACTACGCAAACGCAGAGCGATTGGTCGTCATCTTCGTCTAGGTTTCGCTGGTCGTTGCGGATAGTCGTCCTCGCGGTCGCCGGTATCGGCCTACTTACCCTGTATCCTTTCCGTCTTTCCCTACATAGATATCCTTCGCTGCTGTCCTCATTTCTCCTCCCCGGCCCCGTAAAGACACCCACAGCACTCGACGTTTTCCTCAACATCCTCCTGTTCCTTCCGTATGGGTTCGGCGCCACGGGCCTGTTGCAAAAACGCGGGATTCGGCGGTCGGTGGCGTGGGGACTGGCATGGACAGCCGGCTTTTTGCTTTCCTACTCGGTTGAGTTCGCGCAGTCGCTCATCCCCGATCGCGATTCGAGCTGGAACGATGTGCTCACCAATTCGATTGGTTCGCTTATCGGATCCGTTTTGTTCGGAGTCGTTGGGATTTCATGCCTGGAGTTGCTTCAAAAATGGGAAAAGGGAGTAATTCACTTAGTCAGCGCCAAAAGTGTCGCGTCGGCGCTGGTGATCTATTTCGCAATCTGGCTGGGTTTGTCTGCATATCTCCAAAGAGCGGCCGGTCTCCGCGATTGGGATCCGCTTTCCTACCTTTCGATAGCAGGCGTCTTTCATTCGCAGAGCAGCCGGACGTGGAATGGACAAGTCTATTCGGTCGAATTCTGGAACCGAGAGCTATCTGACAACGATGTGAGCGGGTTGGAGTCGGTAGCCAGCTCGGTTCCGCAAAACGCCGGCCTGATTTCGGCCTACGATTTCTCGGGCTCCGCGCCTTTCGCAGATTTGCGGCACAATTCTCCCGCGCTGGGGTGGATGACGAACGCTAACGGGATGGTCAGCGCGCCGCACCACAACTGGGACGGAAGCTCTTGGCTCTCCACTCAAGTTCCTGCGACTACTCTTATCTCGGACATCGCTCAATCGGGCCGATTCTCGGTTTACATTCGCTGCGCGACTGCCGACATAGGCAAAAATGTGGATGCGAGTATCGTCTCCATTTCCCGCGGTAAACGATTTTCCGACATGGAAATTTTCCAGCGAGCTTCAGATCTGCACGTCTGGTTCAAGACACCGGCAAGCAACGAGTCTCACGAACTTGAATGGTCGATTCCAGGAGCATTCACTGCAGGCGAGCCAACCGACTTCGTCGCGACTTACGATGGAGCGAGAGTTCACCTTTACAGAAATGGCCATTTGTCGGTTACGAGCTTTCGTCTTGGCCCTTGGGCTGCCCTTGCCGAACTCGTGCGACACGACGCTAAGGCCGACGAACTCGGCGGCTATCGCTACGTTTTCTATTGCCTCATCTTCTTTCCAGCCGGCTGCCTGCTCGGACTCGCCTCGAGAAAATGGCTCGCGATCGCTTTCGTTTTGCCCGTTTTGATCGTTTTTGGCATATTGCTTCCGTCAGTTCTTTTTGAATTGATCCTCGTGCTCGCTGGAGATCAACCCGCTTCGCTTGGCGCGATCTGCCTGGCAAGTTTCATGTCGATCGCGGGTTTCATCTGGATCAACCTCGAAGACGATCCGCGCACGGCGGTGCAGGCGGCGCCAGTTCAGGTGCCATTGAGATAGCGATGGACCAAGCCAATGTCGTTATCATCGGCGGAGGTGTGATCGGCTCGGCGATCGCCCGCGCCGTCTCAAAATCTTACGCCGATGTATTCGTGCTGGAAGCTCTGCCGAAGATCGGTATGCTCACCAGCACGCGCAATAGCGGCGTGATTCACTCGGGCATCTACTACGTTCAAAATTCGCTCAAGGCGCGCCTTTCGGTTCGCGGTAATGTTCTTACCTACGAATTCTGCGCGGCCCACGGAGTTCCCTGCCAGAAGATCGGCAAGATCGTCGTCGCGCCGAGCGAATCGGTCCTCCCCGAACTGGAAGCTCTGAAGAAGAACGGCGAGGCCAACGGCGTCGAAGGTATGCGCATCATTGACCGCGCCACGTTCCGCAAGCGCGAGCCTCACGTCGAAGGGTTTTGCGCCCTTGAAGTGCCTTCGACGGGCATCCTCTCGAGCGAAGACTTGGTAAAAGCCTATGCGCGCGTCGCCACCGATCAAGGCGCGCACATCGTCCCCAACGCGAAAGTCGAAAAGCTCGTGCCCGCGCCGAACGGCATCCGCGTCGAGAGCGCCGCCGGAGAAATTGAAGCACGATGCGTCGTCAACAGTGCCGGTCTTTTTGCCGACGAAGTCGCCGCGCTTCTCGGTTCAAAAATGGCGGAGCATCGTATCTATCCGCTGCGCGGCGAATATTGCGAACTGGTCCGCTCGCGCCAGGATTTCGTGCGTGGATTGGTCTATCCGATGCCGCATCCAAAGGGCCTCAGCCTCGGCCTGCATCTGACGAAAACTCTGTGGGGCGGGGTACTCCTTGGACCGACGGCGAAATACGTTGACGACAAGAATGACTACGAAAAGAATCGCGACTCGGTCGAAAAGTTCGCTGAGGGCGTGAAGGCGCTTC
>Ga0210401_10004710_pt1 | contig 14203 bp, 14 predicted proteins | sample IncBWH32MmetaG_FD_150866 | JGI IMG/M metagenome (GOLD analysis project Ga0210401, IMG submission 150866) | Forest soil microbial communities from Barre Woods Harvard Forest LTER site, Petersham, Massachusetts, United States - Inc-BW-H-32-M | ecosystem: Environmental > Terrestrial > Soil >... | reverse complement strand
CGAGGGGGCAGCACGATCGGACACCCTTACGGCGCTCCTTGTCGGGCTGGAGGCTCCGGGGCCAGCGATCCTGGTCGTCGATCTGGTGGAAAAGGGATTGGACCAGCCGACCCAGGAAGTCCTGATGGCCCATCTACGCCGGCCTCGCGGCGCCTGCGTCCGACCGCTCTTCCTGCTGACGCGATCGTCCGCGATCCTGGATCTGGCCGCCATGGAACCTGACGAGGCGATTATCTTCTGCCCCGCCAATCACAGCCCGCCAATGCGGGTTGCGCCCTACCCCGGAGCCCCGGGTTACGAGGCGGTCGCGAGCTGCCTTGCCTCGCCCGAGGTGCGGGCTCGTACCGAGGGCGTCATCGCATGGCGCCCCGCCGCAGTGGGTCCCTAGGATTAATTACCGCCCCCGCGACAGCATCTGCCTACCACTCGATCCACGAAGGCGCCGCGAACGCAAGTGTGGATGAATTAATTCAAGTTAAGGTTCCGGTCACAATCCGGTTCTAATATCGCCGCGGCTGGTGGCTCCTGTTATCAACGGTGGAACGGGATGCCGATCAATCGATTCCTAAGGGATAGTGATTTTCAGGCTGACGAGATCGAAATTCTGAATCTGGCTTTCGAGGACTTCCTGCACGCGCTTGGTCTGTTCGATCGCAACGACCTCGTGACCAGGGTCGTCGCGACACGGATCATCGCAATCGGCGAGACGGGCTTGCGCGATCCTACGGAAATCTGCAGCATCGCCCTGAAAGAGCTCAGAGGATAATACCGCGCGAGCTCGCAACGACCTCACGGCATAGTTGCATCCCGATGCGGAGTATGGCTGGATATTCGCAAAACTCTCGCAAGCGCGAGACACGCGTCGTCAGGCGATACCTCCTGATGGATCATTCGCAAATGGAGGCGAGTTGACCTGTTGTTCACAACCGCTGGAGCCACTGACGCGTCGGCACGCTCGACGGGGCGGCCCATGTGGCAAGAAATGTGTCGATTGGATCCTTTGACTTTGAGCGCCAAGGTCGACCATGCAACAGCCGGCTCAGATCCCCTCTGAGATCATCGAGGCGCTGCGCGATAGCGAAGAGCGATTTCGCACGCTGGTGCAATTCTCCTTCGATGTGTACTGGGAGACCGACGCGCTGCATCGCTTCACCCGGCAGGAGTTCGCCGACACCCTGACCGAGGCGCCGATCTCCGAGATCGGCAAGAGGCGCTGGGAGGTGCCCTATCTGGAGCCCGATGAAGAGGGCTGGCGCAGGCATCGCGAGACGCTGGATGCGCATTTGCCGTTCCGCGATTTCGAGCTCGCACGGCCGACCCCCGAGGGCGGCAAGCGCTACGTGTCCGTCTCGGGACTGCCGGTGTTCGACAAGGCTGGACGCTTCGCGGGCTACCGCGGGGTCGGGCGCCACATCTCGGAGCGGAAGCGTTCCGCCGAGATCATCCGCGAGATGCAGGCGGAGCTCACTCACGCCAATCGCGCCGCCGCCATGGGACAGGTCGCCGCCTCGATTGCCCACGAAGTCAGCCAGCCGATCATGGCGATGCTGCTCAACGCCGAGGCGGCATTGAGCTGGCTCGACCAGCAACCTGCCGATGTCGCGGCGGTGCGGCGGACACTCGAAACGATTCTCACCGACGCCAATCGCGCCGGCGAGGTCATCAACTGGATCCGGGCCCTGATCAAGAAGAGCCCGGCGCCAAAAGAGAGCATCGACGTCAACACGGCCATCCTGGACGTCCTCACCATCACCCGGAGCGAGCTGCACAAGCATGGCGTCTCGCTGCAGTCGGACTTGGCCTCCGGCCTGCCGTGCGTCGAAGGCTCTCGCGTCCAGCTGCAACAGGTCGTCCTCAACCTCATCCTCAATGCGATCGAAGCCATGAGCGGCCTCGACGAGGGGACGCGCGAACTCAGAATAAGCACCACCACGGACGCCTCGAACTCGGTTGTCGTCGCCGTGCGCGACAACGGCCCCGGCCTTGAGCCGGCCTTGACGAGCCAGCTTTTCCAGCCCTTCATCACCACCAAGCCGGAAGGCATCGGCATGGGGCTGGCGATCTGCGATACGATCATCCGGGCGCATGGCGGACGGCTTTCGGCCGGCGCGAATGAGCCGCGCGGCGCCCTGTTTCAGTTCACCTTGCGTGCGCAACAAAAATGATCCGAGCGATCGTCACCGCTTGCGAGCTCATCACGCTTTAGGCCGCCGTTCGCTCACGACGCCAATGCGGTCCGGATCATCCGCGCGAGATCGGCACTGACGTAGGGCTTTGGCAACAGCAGCACCCCGGCATCGAGCCGGCCATGATGCACGATGGCATTTTCGGTATAGCCGGAGGTGTAGAGCACCTTGAGCTCCGGGCGCCGCCTTAACGCTTCCATCGCGAGCTGGCGGCCGTTCATGCCGCCGGGGATGATCACGTCGGTGAACAGGAGATCGATGCGTTGCGGACCATTGACGATCGCGAGCCCCTCGGCCGCATTGCTGGCCGCCAACGTATGGTATCCGAAACGCTTGATCTGCGTCACGACGTAGTCGCGGACCAGCGCGTCGTCCTCGACGATCAGGATGAATTCGTCGCCATGCTCCACCGCGGCGACGCTGGCTTCGCTCAGCAGCGCGTCCGGGGCGCCCGCGGCCTGCGGCAGATAGAGTTTTACCGTGGTGCCGTGGCCCTCCTCGCTGTAGATCTTGATATGTCCGTTCGACTGCTTGACGAAGCCGTAGACCATGGACAGTCCGAGCCCCGATCCCTTGCCGGCGTCCTTGGTGGTGAAGAACGGTTCGAACACCTTGTCGAGCAGTTTTTGCGGGATTCCCTTCCCGGTGTCGCTCACCGCGATCATGACGTAGTCGCCCGGCTTGACCTCGCTGTTTTGGCGCGCGTAGTTCTCGTCGAGCACGACGTTCTTGGTCTCCAGCGTCAGCTTGCCGCCGTTCGACATGGCGTCACGCGCATTCAAGGCGAGGTTCAGGATCGCGGTCGAGAGCTGGCTCGGATCGATCAGGGCGGGCGCGGCATCGTATGCCAGCATCGATTCGATCTCGATCTGTTCGCCGAGTGTCGGCCGCAGCAGCCGTGCCGCGTCGACCACCATGGTGTTGACGTCGGTCGCGCGCGGCTGCAGCGGCTGCCGGCGGGCGAAGGCCAGCAGGTGCTGGGTCAGGTCGGCGCCGCGTGCAGCGGCGGCGCGGATCATGCCGGTGATCTCGGCGAGAAGCGGATCCTGCTTGACCGCATCGCCGACGATCTCGATCGATCCGGTGATCACGGTCAAGATGTTGTTGAAGTCGTGCGCGACTCCGCCGGTGAGCTGGCCGATCGCTTCCATCTTCTGCGCCTGCCTGACCTGGGACTCGGTGGCCTCGATCTCCTGAAAGCGTTTGACCATGGCCTCGGCGTTGCGGCGTTGCCGGGTTTCCTCCTCGAGCGCCGCATAGGCCTGCGCGAGTTGAATGCGTGTCGGCAGCACCAGGATGCGCGGCAGCATGACCAGCAGGGCCACCGTCACCCCGACCGAGATCAACGCCAGGGAGCCCTTGGTCCAGACCTCGATGCCGTAGGCCGGTACCCAGAGATTGAGGATCGATTCGAGGCGGCTCACGCCGCAGATCGCGATGAAGATCGCGAAGACCCAGAATACGCCGCGGAACATCACGTCGCTGCGACGCCGCCACACGAAGAACCCGAGGACGAACGCGGTCACAAAGAAGGTGCCGGCCACCATGGCGTCGGAGACGGCATTCAGCCAGATCAACTCCATATTCCACTCCAGGCACGCGCCGTGCGGTGTGAGCGTCGACATGTCCATCTCCAGGGGCGGGCGGCTCGACCGCAATCCGGTCGGCCCGTCAGGACCACGGGCCAGATCATTCAGGTTTCCGATACCTGCGCAAGCGCGACGCCGGGTTGCCGGATACCCTCATCGCCGATTCGAATGGCGCGGAGCCCCACGCGCGGTCACATCTGCCGACTCGACTGGGCCAGGAACAGGGACGGCAACCAACGGTTGTTAGGCTTCGGAACTTCAGGACCCAAACAGGGCGGAATCGCATCGGGCATCCAACGCCTCATCCGGGCCCCCGGCCGACCAGACGGGCCACGGCGGAGCCCAACCAGCTAACAACCGGAAATGGCGTGAAGACCTGCAGCACGACGAGCACGATTGCGATCGCCATCGCTTGCAGCAACCCTGCACGCAGCAGTCGTTGCCGGAGCGGCGGATAGGGCGGCCGGTTGTCGGGGGGCCAGGCGAATTCCTCTTCCCAATCCCGCTGCGAGACGTGGGCCGGCCTGATGCTCTCGAACGGCAGCCACGCGCGATAGGCCGCTATGCCGCGCTGTCTTGCGATCGCGTTTCTCGACCAGAACAGATTATGCCGCCCCGCCAGATCGATAAGCCTGCGGATCGCCGCCGCGCCGAGCGACAGGATCAGCCAGCCGGCCAGATAGACATACGCGATCATGAATCCGAAGGTCAGCCAGGATCTCGTGAACGATTTCACGGTGAAGACGGCGGCAAATAGTTCGACCGTGTCTTCGACGAGCCTGTCGAGGCCATTGAAAATCATGCCGAAGGCCGATTTGTCGTCGGCAGCCTGCAGCAACAGGATGAGGGCGATGACAAGCGCGAATTGAACGAGCGGAAATCTCAATGCCATCCGAAACGGGGCCGAGAGCGTCCTGATCATCGCCGTCGCATCCCCGAGACCAGTGTCCATTGCGATGTCGACATTATCATGCCACCTCACGTATGGCGCGCGGAAACCCGCTCGAGTCTCCCATTTTTCGGATCGCCAGGAGTGCGTTGCGATTCGGCTTCGGGCGCTCGCGCAAGCGCGGTGGATGGCGCGAAAATTCGATTGGACTAAGATGTGCCTCGACTTCTCTGAACCCCAGAGCCATCACACATGGACATCGACGCGCTCGCCCAACAGATCAGCGCCGGCAGGCCCGTATCCTCGCTGCGGATATCCGGCGACCGCTGGCCGGAGCTGGATTGCCAGGGTGTATCGTTCGCCGACTGCGTGTTTGAACGGGTCCAGTTTTCCAATCCCGTCCTCGGCGACGCGCGCTTCACGAATTGCCGATTCGTGTCGTGCCGCTTCGTGCATGCCGGGCTTGCGGGCGCGCAGTTCGAGGGCTGCGGCTTCAGCGGCGAGGACGGCAAGGGCTGCAGCTTTGCCTTCAGCGATCTGCAACGGGCCGGGTTCGGGGCCAGCGACCTGCGGCTCGCCGTGTTCGATCGAACAGAGCTCTTTGCGCTCGAGATGCGCGACTGCAACCTCACCGGCGCCAAGTTTGCCAAAGTCGATTTCAGTCGCGCGCTGAGCCGCAAGCAGATCGAGACCCGGGCCAGCTTTCTTGCCTGCAAGATGGATCTCGCCGATCTCTCGGGCTCGAAATTGCCGGGCTGCAGCCTTGCCGGCAGCCGGCTGCGCGAAGCCGATCTGTCCGGCGCCGACCTGACCGACGCGGACCTCAGGGATTGCGATCTGTTCCAGGCCATCCTCGACGGCGCCAAGCTTGGCGGCGCGGACCTCACTGGCGCCGAGGTGAGCGGATTGAACCTCGCGACGCTTGCCGGCTTCGCCGGCTTGAGAATCGGCGACGACCAGATGTTCACCCTGCTCGACGCCATGGGCGTAGCGGTGCGCGTGCGGGAACGGGAGCGGTAACGCCGCCAAGAGCTCCGTTCAGGGTTGACGACGGGGAGCGTCTTTGGAAATGCGGCGTGAAAAGACAAGCACCGCGTCTTTCCGAAAGACGCCCCCATCTCCGTCACTGACCGTTGGACTTGCGGCCGGCTCGTGGCGCCTCGTCCTTCAGCTTATCCAGCGCGTCGGGCATCATCCGCCCGAACATCGAGCTCAACATCGCGGTCGGGATCAGACCCGCATTGCTGCTCTCCTGCCCCTGTCCGCCCGACATCAGGAACTGCGGCACCAGCGGCTGATTGATCCGGGTCAGGGCTTCGGCGAATTTCGCAAAATTCTGCTCGGCCAGCCGGAATTCGGGACCACCATAGGCGTCGACCGACAGCTTGGTCGCCTGCGCATTGGCGGTGCCGACCGCGAGCACCCGATCGGCTTCGCCCTGTCCCTCCAGCCGTGACTGCTCGCCGACCGCGGCGGCCGTCACCTTGCGGGTCTCCGCATCCTTCTGTGCGCGCGCCAGCGCGGCAGCGCCCTCGTTCTCGTTGACCTTGACCTGGATCAGCGACTGCGTCAGCGCCGACTGCGCGGCCGCCGTCGCCTTGGCCTCGTTGAGCGCACGCTCCTGGATCGCGGCCCGCTCCTGCTCCTTGTAGGTCTCGATCTGCTCGCGCGCGACCTGGCGCGAACGCAGCTGGATCAGGATGTCCTCGATCGTATGATCGCCGGCGGGCGCCCGCGGCGTGCCGATCAGCACCTCCTGCAGGTCGAGCGAATAGCTCTCGAACTTCGCCTTCATCTCGCTGGCCGATTCCTGCTGGATCGCGGCGCGGTTCTGCAAGAGTTCGATCAGCGTCATCTTTTGCGCGATGTTCTTGAAGAATGCGCTGACCATCGGATCGAGCGTCTGCTCGACCAGCTTCTTCACGTCGCCGAAGCGCTGGATGATCATCGGCGCCTTCTTGTAGTCGATGTGCATCACCACCGAGAGCGGCAGCGTCGGCTCGAAGGCGTCCTTGGTGATCAGCGAAATCTCCGACAGGTTCTCGTCGAGCCGCATCGCGCCGACTTCGCCGCGCACCCATTTCAGGATGAAGTTGACGGTCGGGATGATCTCGATCTTGCCCGCGTAGGTGTTGAACGCATATTTGCCCGGCAACAGCGGATCCTTCCAGACGCCCCGGCTGCCGTTGACGACGAGTTCGCCGTGGCGATACTGCTCGCCCGAGACGTCGTCGGTTCGAGGACCGGTGTAGAAGATGACGACGCCGACGTTGCCGACCGGGATCACCGTCTTCGGCACGTCCTCGACCGTCGCAAACAGGCGGTTGATGTACCAGGTGCCCTCGACGATGATCTGCAGCTGGCGGCCGCGATAGCCGCCGCCTCTGAGGAATTTTTCGGGCTCCTGGAAATTGTTGTGAAAGGTCGCCTCATCCCGCAGGTCGGTCCCGACCTCGGGCGCGATGATTTCGCCTGACGGCAGCGACGGGCCATCATGCACGGTGACGATGCCGACCAGATCGTGACCGGCGGCCAGCACGACCGGCGTGAATCCCCATCGCTCGGCAATGGTCAGCTGCATGCCCTCGAGCACGGCGCGTTCCTGCTCGCTCAGCGCGTGACCGTAGACCCGATCGTCGGTGATGATGGCGAACTGGGTGGTGTTGATCGCATAGGTGCCCTCGCGCAGGATCTTCCGCTGCGGGCCTTTCTGGCCACCGCCGAGCAAAAATCTCCGCACGTCCTGGAAGTCGGACTTGTCCTCGGTGTCGTTGGCGCCAAGCACCTGCGAGGCGCCAAGCGGCGCACCGTCACGCGCGAACACATAGGCGATCTTGCCCTGCCCGACCGTGACCAGATCCGATTTGTGGATCCGGTACATGAAGGGAAACAGCATATGCAGGCCGCCGCGCAGCACGTCGGGTTCGTAACCTGCCTCGCCATTCAGCGCGATGAACCCGCTTACGACCGAACCCCTTGTCGTCCATAGCTTTTCGACGATGCCGACCTGGTTGTTCGGGATGTAGCGAAAGACATTCGACACGCGCACCAGAATGATCATCGCGCCCACTGCCACGGCCCAAAGGGCCGGTTGGATCAGTCCAGCGCCGTTGAAACCATTGAGGTCCATGTTCAATCTCCACTGTTCGCAACTGGACGGCCCGGTATCCCGAAACCGCACCCCAGAATTGCGCAGCGCAGATGTGAACAGAGGGCGTTTGGCGCAAGCGCCCGGAGTTAGGCGCCATGCCAATGTTTTTTGACGGACACCTCCTTGACAAGGGCACGACCGCTTTGCAGCGGCGGAGCGACGATTTGCACGTTCCCCACGACAGCCTGGTCGAGCTTGGCGCGGTTCGTGCTTGACAATTGTTCGATGATTAGCTAATCATAAAACATCAAACTTGTCTGCAAGGCAAAAGCTCAAACTGTCGACGCGGAGCGTCAAATGATGATGATCGACCGCAAGACGGCCCTGACGTGTGCGGTCCTGATCGCCTTGATGCTGGTGGCCGTGGTGGCGCGGATCATCTTTCTGCCCGACAGGCCCATACCGGCATCTCTGCTGTGGGCGCTCCTTCTGCTTCCCATCAACCCGGTGATACTCGTTGCGGATCAGTACGCGACCGGCCGCCGTGCGACTGCCGGCGCCCAGGTCCAGCCCAGCTACGATTCGGGAAAGTTTCTCGCGATCGGCGTTTGCGCCTGCGTGCTCTTGATTCAGGGACTACAGATCCTGCAAAGCCTCGGCCTTGAGACGCCTGTGTGGGTTGGTCATTCGATCACCATCGTGACTTGGGCCATCGTCCTGTTGACCATCGACCAGAGCGCGAAGCTGCCATGGTTCGAACGCAGAGGCCAGCGCGGCGGCGAGCTCGGGCCGATCTACGGGCCGAGATACATGCGGGCCAACGCCAGGATCTGGCTCGGGTGCGCCATCGCTGTCATGGCTGGCTTTTCTGCGCTGCCAGGCCAGGCAGCACCCTATATCCTCTTGCCTTGCTGTTCCCTCTCGTCTGCTCCACGGCCCTGCGACGTCATTACCGCGGCAAGTGGAAACTGGAGCAGTCGACCACGTCAGGGATGAACCCGTGCACGGCCCCGCGCTACGCGCGAGTCGATGTTTGACCATTGTTCGATCATGAGTCAGCGATAGAATATGAACCTCGTTTTCAAGGCACTGTCCGATCCGACCCGGCGGCGAATTCTGCAGCTGCTGAGGGAGCGGCCCATGACGGCAGGCGAGATCGCCGAGCATTTCGCCATCGCCAAGCCGACGCTCTCGGCGCATTTCGCGGTGCTGCGCGAAGCGGACCTGGTCTTCTCGGAGAAGTCGGGGACGTCCGTCACCTACAGTCTCAAGCTGTCCGTGCTCGAGGACGCGCTGCTCGGCTTTGCCGAGACGGTCGGGGTCGGTGTCCGGCCGAGCGGCAAACTCAAACTGTCGACGCGCAGACCCAAAGGATGATGATCGATCGCAAGACAGCCTTGGTGTGCGCAGCCCTGATCGCCTTGATGCTGGCGGCGGCGGTGACGCGGATCATGATTCTCGACGACTGGCCCAGGCAGGCCAGCCTGAGCGAGGCCCTTCGGATCTGGCAGTTTTTCGCGCTTCCTTTCATCGCAGCGATGCTCGTCATGAGCCGGTATGCGAATGGCCGGCAAGCAACTGCCGTCGAAGCCAGAATCGAGCCCTGCTGTCATTGGGGAGAGTTCCTCTCGATCGATGTCTGCCTCTGCGTGCTCTTGATGCAGGGGCTCCAGATTGCCACCAGCCTCGGCCCTCACGTGCCCTTGTTCGCGGTGGTGGCGGCTGGTGCCACGATTGTTGCCGCCGAAGCCATGAATCCAACCAGCGAGGTTTGCATGACACCGGACCGGAGACCGCGCTTGGTCGTGCCAAGCGGACACGAGTCATAATGCTCACCTTCTATGTCATTGAAAGTCAAAGCGCTGCTGAGTGGGATCGGCTGTTAGCGGACGATGCGCGGCGGTCTGTGCGCGATAAGCGGCAATATCCGTGGCCTTGAATGCCCAGGGCGCACCGCGACATACCTGCCGTCCCTTGATGATGCCGAGCCGGGCCATGCGCAGCGCCGTCATGACACTCACATTAATGATTTGCGCCGCCGCCTCAAGCGTGATCTCGCCACGCTCGGCCCACTCGCTCTCGCGATGAACCGCAATGCCATAATGGCTGCGAAACGAGCAAACGCGTACCTGGGTCCAGCCATTGCCGCGCCCCGTCGGCTTGCCGGTGCGATTGAGCAATCGTGCGATCTGCTTGTCGGGCATCTGGCGCGCCAGCTCCCGGACCAGGGTCAGCGTGTCCTCGGGAACGGTCCAGCGATGCTTGCCAACAGTATTCATCTTGAGCTTCAGCGCTGTGTGATCGCCGCCCTGCCAGTGCAGCACCATTTCGATGAAGCCTTTCTCGATGCGTGCGATGATCTCATGCAGGGCCGCGCGTAGGATCCGCTTGCGTGTCGCAGCACTCGCGGCCGGATGGGACCAGGCGCGCTCCAGGTCTGCACCGAGCTGCATCAGATGCTCGCGCTCCTTCTCGCTTAATGGCAATGGCCTTTTCGCGTCCAGCGCTGCGATCTCACTCTCGATCCGATGCACCGCCCCCAGCGCCTCGTTCCAGCGGCGCTCCAACTCGCCCGCTACCAGCCGATTGGCAGGATCGACGCTGTCGTATTGTCGGCGCGCATGAGCAGTCTCATAGCGTGCTTGAGCGAGTGCCAACTCGAGCTGCCGCCGCGCCGCAGACATTTCAGTGGTCTGAGCTTCGAGCGCCTTGACCGCAGCGTCGATGCCGAGTGGCCTCAGAACGCGCAGAACCTCCGTGGCGACAGCCTGATCCGCTCTGAGGCCACCGAAGGAGATACACCGCTCGGTGCCATGGTTCACGACGGCGCCCTGGCAGTAGTAGCGGCCAGACTTGCCGTAGCCCACGTACAGCTTTCGGCCGCAATGGCCACATCTAAGCAGGCCGGCGAGAATGAGCTCACCCCGCCGTGCCGCCCCGCGCGCAATGGCGCTGCCCTTTCCGGTCGCGTTGTCCGCAATCACCCGCTGGTTGCTCTCGAACTCATCCCATGTGATGTAGCCTTCGTGCTGATCTTTGAGCAGCACGTCCCATTCCATGCGAGGGCGCCGAAGTCCGCGCCGCACGCGTTTTCGCCCGTCCTCGACGATGACCTTGCTCGTGGTGCGCCCAAAGGCATAGGCGCCAGCATAGACCGGATTGGTGAGGATGTTGTGCACGGTGTTGTAGAGCGGTAGCTTCCAGACGATGCAGCGTCCTTCCTCGTCATGCGATTTGGCGGGCAGCTCAATGCCTTCGTCTCTGAGCCACCGATGCACCTGACGTACGCTCCGGAACTCCGAGAATTTGGCGAAGACTAGGCGCAAAGCATCCTGCACCCGCCGATCGGGATCCTTCTCGATGCGGTCGCGCCCGGTCTTTACGTAACCCGCCGCAACGCCGAGGAACAGGGCGCCGCGACGCGCCTTCTGCTTCAACGCTTCATGCGAGCGCTGGCGGAACAGCGACAGCTCGAGCTCGCTCATCGTGCCCTTCATACCTAGCAATAAACGATCATTAGGGTGACGAGGATCGTAGATTCCGTCCTCGTCGACGAGGATGGTCCCGACCAATCCACAGAACTCGATCAGCGTATGCCAATCGCGGCCATTGCGGGCCAGGCGCGACGCCTCGATCGCCAGCACGGCACCGACGCGGCCCTCGCAGATGGCAGCTAACAGCCGCTCAAAGCCTGGGCGGCTGACGCCACTTCCGGAACGACCGAGATCATCGTCGATCACCTCGACGCTGACCCAACCGAGCTGGCGCGCGCGATCCGCAAGCCCATATTGCCGGCGCTGGCTCTCCTGATTGTGTACCAGCTGGTCGGCCGTCGACTGGCGGATGTAGACGATGGCACGGCGTGCGAGATGTTCAGACGTGATCTTGCTCATCGCCGTTCTCCCCGTTTGCAAGCGCCGTCGCGATCTCGCGCAGCAGCAGCTGCACCAGCGTCGCCAGCGCGACCTTCTGTGCGGGCTCCAGCACAGCGCGAGGCTTGTCCTCGTTGAACAGGCTCAATTGCGGGCTTTCGAATTGGCGTGTCATTTCCATCTCTCTCCAGCCGTGAGTCGGACTGGAGAAAGCCTAGAAGTGCGTCGGTCTCCGCGCGCAGCGAGCGCAGGTTTTCAAGAGAAAACTGCGGGGGCTCGGCCGACAGCTTGAAGCGCGCCGCGCGCTCGTGCGTCATCCATTCCGGGATGCAGGCAACCGACCCGTCAGGCTGCGGAATGACGACCAGATCAACGCCGCGATAGGCGAATCGCCTCTGAACAAATACGGTTTCGCCATAGCGCGGATGGAACGGATACATGATCCGCGCCTCGATCGGCTGTTCGTGGGCAGTTTGTCGTTGTTTCGAGCAACGCTTGAATGATGCGAATGTTCTTGCCGCGCTCGAGCAGATGGGTCGCAAAGCTGTGGCGAAGTGAATGCAGAGAGATCGTCTTGCGCAGCCCAGCGGCTTTTGCGGCCTCCTTGAATAGCCGGCTGAACTGACGCGTGGTCATTGGCTGATGTTGACTGCGGCCTGGAAACAGCCAGCGGTGTTCGGGCGCGACGCCGTTGTTGGACGCGGTCGGCCGCACCTTCCACCATCGTCGCAACAGCTTCAGGACCTCCGCCGGCAGCATCACGTGCCGGTCCTTGCGTCCCTTCGACCGCACGATGCGGATAATCTTTTGCTCGCTGTCGATGTCACCCGCCCGCAGCCGCACCACCTCGCCGGCCCGCAGCCCGCAACCATAGGCCAGCGTTAGCATCGCTCGCGCCTTCAGGCTGGTCGCCATGGTCAGGACGCGCTTGACCTCCTCAGGGCTCAGCACCGGCGGCAGCCTCTCGGGCTCTTTCCGCCAGATCGTGGCGACGGAGCGTGACGCGGAACAAGAACCGCACTCCGGTCATGATCCGATTGCGATTGCAGATGCTCGTACCGCTCTCGATGAGGTGCAGTTGGAATGCCGCACCTCGTCGGGCGTAGCCGTGTCGGGCGAACGCTTCAGCCAGGCGGCGAACCGCTTGCAACTATGGATGTGACTGCGTTGCGTGTGCGGGTTGAGCTTGCGCGCAGCCATATCTTCGATCATACGCTGACGCAGCGGGCTGACAGTGTTAGTCTCGCTCATGGGGAGCTCCATTCTGAGTTGAGGTTCACATCACCTCGATTCTCAGGACGGGGCTCTCCAGTGCTACTACGATCCTCTCAACCGGCTACCGGCCTCTCGGCTCTTGCTCCCGCGCAGCGGGCTGGAGCGCAGCGACTTCGTGCGTTGGCCCATCGCGACGTTTCGCTGCGTCGTGGAATCTGGTCGCTATCAGATGACTGCGGACTTGACCTGCAGTGGGGCTTGTCATGGTACGGTCAGGACCGCGGCGGCCGGCGAACAAGAACTCGCCGGGTCGTTTGCCGGTGGCCTTTGGAAAATCATCGACCGCCTGGCGCGTCGCTCGCTCAATTTCAAATCTAACAGGCGGCCCGGTCTTCTTTTGCCGGGTGTCGGGCGATCGGCTGCGTACCCGCCGGCAGCCACATCCCCGACTGTTCATCAATCCGCCGGCAGGGCCTGCCAGTGATCACGTCCGATTAAGGCACGGAGTTCCGGGGCTCGCGTTCTGGCGTCAGTGTCGAGTCCTGCCGCCCACGCGAAACCTGCCAGCTTTGGCGAGTTCTCTGGCGGGTCGGCGAAGCGGCAGCACGGGGAGAGGCGAAGCGTCCTCACGTCTCACGGGCACGATCGGGTGGATGTTGCGCCAGCGCCCCGCCAATTTTCAGGCCGCCAGGTGGTAACGGGGTCCTGAAACCAGGCCGCAGCTCCGACGTTGTCCTTGGAAGAAACGTGGTATTCCTGCAAACCAGGAAACGGCTTTGACCTCCAACTGGCAGCGGCGATGTCCTTGGCTGATGGTACGAATGAAACCAGTGACGCAGCCCGCCGACGGCGGAGAAGGAATAATTCTTTACTGCTGGTCCTGGCTGTTGGATTTCTTGTTTTCGGCGCCGCCGCAGGCGCACTGTACTATGCGTTGCAACCGGTAACTCTCCGGATTGCCGTCGGACCGCCCGGAAGCGACGATCACAAAGTGATTGAGGCGATGGCCGAGGCTTTCGCCAGCGAAAGCAGGACGGTCAGGCTGTCTCCGATCACGACTGACGGAGCGGTCGAAGCCCTCGCTTTGCTTGGTGCTGGCAAGGTCGACCTTGCGGTCGGTCGTGCCGATCTGGAGATGCCGGCCGACGCGCAGACCGTCGCCATCGTGCGCAAGAACTTCGTTGTGCTGTGGGCGCCTTCCGGACCTGCAGGCAAGAGCTCCAAAAGAAAGCCCGCGGCGAAAATCAAGGAAATCGCCGATCTCGCAGGGCACAAGGTCGGCATCATCGGCCGGACGCCGGCGAACGCAGCGTTGCTACGGGTCATCCTGAGCGCCGCCGGCGTGGAGGCGGACAAGGTCG
>Ga0210401_10004708_pt1 | contig 14207 bp, 5 predicted proteins | sample IncBWH32MmetaG_FD_150866 | JGI IMG/M metagenome (GOLD analysis project Ga0210401, IMG submission 150866) | Forest soil microbial communities from Barre Woods Harvard Forest LTER site, Petersham, Massachusetts, United States - Inc-BW-H-32-M | ecosystem: Environmental > Terrestrial > Soil >... | reverse complement strand
ATTATCAGTTTCTGAAATGTTCGAGATGAAAATACTCGTATTATTCGAACCTCCTTCTCTAGCTGGGCCACCGAGATAATCCACTCCGCCAGCTGTGGAGGCCGTTGGCGCTAGCAAGAATTGAGCGATCCCAGTGTTGTTCGAGCTAACGCTAGCGCCCGGAATGTTCGTGTAAACACCTTCAAAATTGAACTGTCCACGCGACCACGGCGGTTGGAGGGTCGAGAACTTCACGTGCTGATACTCATAGCCCATCTTGAAAGTGTGTTTCCCATAAATCCTCGTGAAGTCGTCGGTGAACTGAATCGTCGAACTGACTTCATCCGAGGGCAGGAAAGCATTGCTACCTAAGGTCGACAACCCCGTAACGGAAAAGGCGGGAAGCCCGCCGTTTTCGTGTTGCTGAGGTATGTCGAGAATCCCGAAATCGGCTGGAATTCCGTTCCCACTCGCGCCCTTCAGATTGTTCGCTTCCGGCGATACACGCGTGGTATGCAAGTAGTTAAGACCACCACGCGCAACGTTGATGGTGTTCGGAGAGAACACATGCGTCCACGCGAGCGCGCTCTGTTGACCAAGGGCAGTCTGACTGCCCTCCTGGAAGCCGCCGCCGTCTGCGACTCCTCCAAAGATGCCAGGAATGAATTGCGGATCATCCACCAGGCTGAACCGGAAGAAGGCCTGGTCTTTCTGACTGAAGTTGGCGTCCATGCGCACGTCGAAGGATTGGCGATCCTCCTTCAAGTTCGGAGAGGCATTGTAATTTGACGAAATGCCTGACGCGTTCGGCATCGGAAAGAGCTGCAGCAGTTTAATCGCGTTCGCATCCATCCGGCTCGTGGGAATCATGTTCAGGTCAGGACATGCTGCCAGTGTGTAGGTGAAGCCGGCTGGTTCGTTGGCGCAAACCGTGCTGAAGGGATCTCTCACAAAGGCCGAACCCGCGGGGCGCGTCGTGGCTGGGTCGAGTATTGTTCCGACCGGCATCGTACGACCCAACGCATCTTTTTGGGTACAAGGTGGGGTAGTGCAAGAGTTCGCTTGATCGTTAATGATTTCCTGAAAATTCGCGGTGCTTGTCAATAAGCTGGCTTGTTCCTGCGCCGTTGGAACGCTGCCGTTGTGCGGTACACCCTGACGCCGTTTGAGCCCTTCGTAGTCCCCGAAGAAGAAGAGCTTGTTTCGGCCGTCCAGCAAGTGCGGAATGATGACCGGGCCGCCGATGGAAAATCCATATTGATTCTGGCGCAGTTCGCCTTTACTCGTCTCCAGCAAACCCGTGCTCGAATTTTGCTTTCGTTCGAAGAAATCTGCCGCATCGAGTTTGTCGTTGCGGAAGAACTCCCACACCGTTCCATGGAAGGCGTTCGTTCCGGACTTGATCGTCGCGTTCAAAACCGCGGCACCCGAGCGCCCGTATTCTGCGCTGAAGTCGGTTGTCTGTACTTTGAACTCTTGAATTGCATCTACCGGGGGAAGCACAACGAAATTGGTTCCATTCAGGAAGTCGACCGTATCGGAGTTGTTGTCGATGCCGTCGAGCATGTAGTTGTTCTGCGCCGGACGATTGCCGTTGGCCGCGAATGCGCCGGATGCGGCATTGCCACGCGTATCGGCTTGCGGAGTGTTCACGCCAGCTACGGTCTGCGCCAGGAATGTAAAGTTGCGGCCGTTGAGCGGGAGATTGTTGACGTTGCGCGCATCGACCACCTGGCCAACCGACGCGTCCTGCGTCTGCAGTTGCGGCGTTGTCGAAGTGACTTCCACCGTCTCAGATACGGCGCCCGGCTTGAGCGTGAAGTTCGCCAACAGAGCTGCACCAACGTTGACTGTGATGTGTTTTTGCGTCGTTGTCTGGAAGCCTTGCGCGTTTGCCCGGACGGTATAGTCCCCGATGCGCACCGGCGAGAAAGTGTAGGTTCCCGAGTCACCGGTGGTCGTCGTCAGCTCGGCGGCGGTTCCCTCGTTGATCAGGGTCACACTAGCGCCCTTGAGAACGGCGCCCGACGCATCTGTCACCGTACCCGAAATGCTGCCGGTGTCCACCTGCGCATGAAGGAGACTTGCGCCGAAAAGCAAAGCGCCCAAGATAAGGGCGCAAGACAAGCGTATCGTCGAAGACAACTCGGTCCTCCGCTTCATGACTTCCTCCTGCCAGTTTTCCCCGGACCCCCACAGGTCCGGACCCCCGGTGAGAACAGTTTTATGTAAACGTGTACATTTAAAACCGTCCGCAAACTTAAAATAGGTGCTTAGGCATTGTCAAGAAGAAAACTAATAGATTTGTATTATCCCCGCTTTTGTGCGGTTCGTATCACGATTCATTTTTCAAAGTCAAGCCAATTTGCATTTACGCAGTTTCGACGCGCCGCCGCGCGTCGGAAATTTTTCTCGCGTCTTTACTCTGCGAAGCGAGTGCTACGATGCAGAATCAGTCAGTTCCACGAGGACCTCCGAGGATGGTGCGTGAGAAATACAAAAAAATCTATTTTTCACGACGAGAATTCCTAAAAACCATAAGTTGTATTCCAGCCGCGCTCGTTCCCTCGTCGTTCGCGCTCTCGTCTTCAAGTTCGCCGGCACGACACGATCGTTCTTTTGCATTCTCGCCAGAAAGACTCACGCCGCACTATCCAACGAAATCGCCGCTCGACGATCTGTTATTACAGATCGAACCCGGCCGTGATGAGTACGTGTCAGAAAAATATGCGTATGAGATCGCGGATCTTCTTCACGATTGGAGCCGGCAACTCACATCGAAAGCCGATCTGATCGGATCACTTAAGACGCTCGCAAATGAATCGATGGCGGCGACGCCTCTCATCCCTGGGCAAGTCGTTCCGGTTCGCTCCGAGGGACCGATCCAAGTTGTGCGCCGAAAGTTTCCGAGTTCGATTCGTGAGGGACGCGAGCTGTTCCTGAGCGATATGAAGACTTACCTTGGCTCGTTGGGCCGCTTCGAGACTGCGGAATTCCTGGTCGTCGGAATCGATTCGTCGGCAGGCGCGGAGAGCGTTGTGGCTGAGATTCGCTACGAGCTCGTCGGAAGTCGCAAAGATGAGGTCCGCGAGCAACGCATTGGCAACTGGAAAACTCAATGGGCGCGGGATGGCTCGGGGAATTGGCGTGTCACGAAGTGGGAAGCGCTGGGCGAGTCCGTTGCACAGATTCGAGGAGTTGCCTTCCTCGACGTCACGGCTCAGGCGCTCGGAACCGCGGACTCTTATCACAAGCAAATGCTGCGCGGGGCCGATGATTGGCGCACGATTCTCGATAGCGCCTGCGGAATCGATGTATACGGAAATAACGGCGTGGCCGTCGGCGATTTCAACAATGACGGCTTCGACGACTTGTACGTCTGCCAGTCCTCCGGCCTTCCGAATCGGCTTTATCGCAATCACGGCGATGGCAGGTTTGAAGATGTCACCGAATCGGCCGGCGTGGGGGTACTGGATGGAACGGCATGCGCTCTATTCGCCGATTTTCTGAATCGCGGACGGCAGGATCTTCTTGTCGTCTGCGCGACGGGCCCGCTGCTTTTTCTCAATGAAGGAGACGGGAAATTTCAGCTCAAGCGCGATGCCTTTCGGTTCGGGCAGCCCCCGCAAGGTACGTTCACGCACGCGGCCATCGCGGACTACGACCATGACGGACGGCTCGACATCTACTTCTGCCTCTACAGCTACTATCTCGGCCTCGACCAATATCACTACCCCGCGCCGTATTTCGACGCACGCAACGGACCGCCCAACTTCCTGCTTCACAACGAAGGCGATGGCACGTTTGTGGATCGGACGGCTGCGTCTGGCTTGAATGTTGAGAACGATCGGTACAGCTTCGCTTGCGCCTGGGGGAACATCAACGGCACCGGCGGTCCAGACCTGTACGTCGCCAACGATTTCGGGCGCAATAACCTCTACCGGAACAACGGGGACGGGACCTTCACCGCCATCTCCGAGGAAGCCCACGTTCAGGATGTTGGCGCGGGCATGAGCGCATGCTGGCTGGACTACGATGGCGACGGCCATGAGGACATCTACGTTTCGAACATGTGGTCAGCGGCAGGAATGCGTGTGTCGCAACAGAGCAGTTTCCACGCGACCGATCCCGAGAGCATGCGCGCTTTCTATCGTCAGCACGCTCGCGGAAACTCTCTCTACCGCAACCTGGGGAATGGGAAATTTCAGAACGTCAGTTCGCAGGCAGGGGTCGAGATGGGCCGCTGGGCCTGGGCTTCCGACTCCTGGGATCTGGACCACGACGGCTATCCAGACCTCTATTGCGCAAACGGTTACATTTCTGGACCCGATTGTCGCGATCTCTCCAGTTTTTTCTGGCGGCACGTGGTTGGAGAGTCCCCTGCCGATGCGACTCCGACACCGGCATACGAGCATGGCTGGAACGCCATCAATGAGTCGATTCGTTCCGATCTCTCCTGGAGCGGCTTTGAACGCAATGTCTGCTTCCTGAACAACCGCGACGGAACGTTTACCGACGCCGCCGGTGTTCTTGGGTTGGACTTTCTCGACGACAGCCGGTCTTTTGTCTTCGCCGACATCGATCACGACGGTCGGCAGGAGATCGTTCTCAAGAATCGCAGTGGGCCGCAACTCCGCGTGCTGCGCAATGCAATGCAGCATATCGGCCACTCCATTTCGTTCATATTGCGCGGAGAAAAGAGCAATCGTGACGCGATCGGTGCCGCAATCACGGTGGAATCAGGCGGCCATCGTCAAACAAAATACCTGCAGGCAGGTTCGGGATTTCTCGGACAGCACAGCAAGGAACTTTTCTTCGGTTTGGGAGAGTCCGACGCGGTTCGGGCAACCGTTCGCTGGCCAAGCGGCGTGATCCAGACGTTCGATCATTTGCCGGCGAACCATCGGATCACTCTGCACGAAGGCGCGGCCAATTTTGATGCGACGCCCTTCGCGGCCGGGTCGGCTCTGTCGAAAGCCAGCAGCGAGGCTGCGATTCTGCCATTGCCAGAGCAGGTCGAGACCTGGCTGATCGAACCGCTCAGTGCTCCGAAATTCTCGCTCCCCGACACCGCCGGCAATACCCTGACATCGAAATCGTTTCAGGGCGCCCCACTCCTACTCACGTTTTGCTCTAACAGTTCCGAAGCCAGCAACGACCAACTTCAATTGCTTCGTTCCTTGTCGAGCGACAGCAACCTTCACTTGCTCGCCATCGTCGTCGAAGATCCTCCCGATCCCGAGAAAGTCCGCGCCTTTGCGAAGCGGCACGCCTTTCCCTTCCCGCTTGTCTGCGGCAGCTCGGAAGTAGCCGGCGTCTACAACATCATCTATCGATATCTGTACGACCGCCGACGCGACCTGCCGATCCCTGCGTCTTTCCTGATCGATGAGGACGGAAGAATCGTCAAGCTCTACCAGGGAATTGTCGATACGAAACGTGTGCTTGAGGACGTGCGATCAATTCCGCGCACCTCCGAGGAACGTATCCGGAAAGCCCTGCCATTTCCGGGCTTGATTCCCGATGGTGGGTTTCCGCGCAATGACTTCACTTACGGCGTAGCGATGTTTCAACACGGCTATCTTGACCAGGCCGAGGAATCCTTTCAGCAGGTAATCGCGGCGAAGCCTCGAAACGCCGAGGCTTACTACAACCTGGGAACACTGTACCTTCGCCGAAAGTCTCCGACCGAGGCGCGCCGCTTTCTTCGGCAAGCTATCGATCTGCAACCTGATTATCCGGCAGCCTGGAATAATCTCGGCCTCATTGCTGCGCAGGAAAACCAGAACGACGAGGCGATCCGCAACTTTCAGCGCTCACTGGAGCTCCGCTCTAACTACGCTGTTGCCCTTTTAAACCTTGGCAACGTGTATCGCCGGGTCGGAAATAACGACGAGGCTCAGAAATACCTTTTCGCCGCGCTCCAGGCAGAGCCGAATGATCCCGAGGCCAACTACAGCGTGGGAATGCTTTGCGCTCGACAGAGCAAGGTCGAGGATGCCTTGAAATATCTCGAGAAGGCCGTCAGCCTGCGGCCCGATTACGCGGACGCGCTGAACAATCTCGGCGTTCTCTACATCCGAGAGCAGCGCTACCCGGATGCGGAAGCCCAGTTTAAAACCTGTATTCAAGTTTCGCCGGACTTCGACCAGCCCTATCTCAATCTGGCTCGCCTCTACGTGCTTCTCCACGAAGATGACAAGGCGAAGCAAACTCTGCAGGCCCTTCTGCGTCTGCAACCCGATCACAAAATGGCTCAGCAAGCGCTGGAGATGCTACATTGACTCTCGCGATGCTCGCGACATTTTTGCGGGCGAGGGCATAGGCAGTATGGGCTGGGTTTCCTCACCGCGACAAATTCTGAATCAACCGGCCTGTGGGCTTCTCGGCATTCTCGCCGCCGTACTTCTAGCGTTTTCGTCCGCGCTTGCTCAGACCACCAGTCAAGTGCCAGGCATACGGTCGTCCCAAGCTCACACTTCCGCGCAAGCATCTTCTCCGTTCAACGAAGCCGAGGAACTACTGAGTCAGGGTTCCATCGAGCAAGCAAAAGAAAAAATCCAGGAGCAATTAGCGCTGCACCCGAAGAGTGTCGAGGGTTACGCCCTCCTCGGCATCGCCTTCAGCGCAGAAAAGGACTACCCGAAGGCGCTCGAGGCTTTTCAGCAGGCGCTCAAAATCGATCCTAACTCCACCAAGACCCACAATAATCTCGGCAATCTCTACATCACCCAAGGGAAGCCCGATCTCGCGCAAGCCGAGTTCCAAAAGACGCTACGCATCGCACCCAATGACCGCGACGGCAACTACAATCTCGGCCTGCTGCTGCTCGCCAGGAATTCTCCGGCGGAGGCGATATTCCACTTCTCGCGCATCCGGCCACAGACAGTTGAGACCCGCTTCAATCTGATTCGTGCGTACTTGCTGGCTGGAAAAACGGCCGAAGGAATGAAGATCGCCCGCGATCTCTCAGCCCAGAACAAAGACGACGTTCGGCTGCATTTCACGCTCGGCGTTCTGCTGGCGTCGGCCAAGCAGTACCAAGCCGCGCAGCTAGAACTGGAAAAGGCGAATGCTCTCCAACCCGAGACCCCGGAAATCCTGTACAACCTCGGGCAGGCGTATCTGCGCACGGGGGACTATGCGAAGGCGGAAGTCGTTCTCAATCGCGCACTGAAACTCAAGCCCGACTCGCCTGAAACCCTCTACCTGCTGGCACAGGTCGATTCGGATCAGTCGCGCCCCGTCGATGCTCTGGATCTGCTGGCGCGTGCCCACAAACTCGCACCCGACAATACCGACATTATTTTTCTCCTGGCACGCGTGAGCATGTCGCAAAACTACTTCGAAGACGCGATTCCGCTGCTCGAGTCTGGTCTAAAAATCGCTCCGAAGCGGGCCGACCTGCGCGCCGCTCTCGGCGAAAGTTACTTCATGTCGGGGAGAGCGGAAAAAGCAATCGACGAATTCAAAGCATTGATCGAGGTCGATCCGTCCGCGCGCTCCTATGCTTTTATGGGCCTCTCGTATCGGCACCTGGGCCGCTTCGATGAGGCGCGGAAATATTTCGAGGAAGGCTTGAAGCTTGACCGGCGCAACGTTTCCTGCCTTTTCAATCTCGGATACATCGACGAGCGCCAGGGAAACATCGCTGCCGCGGAAGCCAAATTTCAGGAGACACTGCGAGTCAACCCTGATTTTCCCGAAGCCTTGCTGGAGCTCGCCAATCTCCGCATCGAGAAGAAACAATTTGCGGAGGCGACAGAACTGCTTCGCAAGTATGTGAAGGTCAGCCGCGATCCCGCGCCGGGCTATTACAAGCTGGCCATGGTGGAGCGCAACCTTCATCAGACCGAGGCCGCACAGCGGGATCTCAGCGTGTTCCAGACACTGTCGAAAGATCCGAACCCGGGCCCCTACCCGTATCAGCATCTGTTCGACTATCTCAACAACCGCTCCGATCTTCCGCCACAGGCGAAGACGCAGCTCGATCTCACGGAACTGACGGAGCAAATTCAGAAACACCCGGACCAGCCGCAGGACCTTTATTTGCTCGCCGAGACTTACCTGAAGCTCGGCCGCCGCGACGATGCCTTAAGAGCAATCGGCCAATTGGATCAACTCAGCTCGGCAGACTATCGAACGCAGACAGGGATCGGTGTGTTGTTGTCGCGCTTCCGCTTGTACGACGAGGCCATCCCACATTTTCAGTCCGCTTTGCGCGCCAATCCGGAGTCCGACGACGTGAAATTTGATCTCGCCGATGCCTTGTTCCGCAAAGGATCGTATTCCGATGCACTTGCGGTGACGCAGCAGATTTCGGCCTCGGGGCAGCAGGACGATGCCGTGCTGGCTCTGCTCGGTGACATTTACGGCCACCTTGGGGACACGACACGTGCCGCGGGGATTTTTCAAAATGCGATCAGCCGCAATCCCGACAACGACCAGTACTATCTGTCGCTGACCCTGGTACAGCTGCGCGATGGCGATGTCACGAGCGCCTCGGCTACTTTGCAGAAGGGGCTCACGAGAATGCCGAGCTCCGGAAAAATTCTGTGGGGGTTGGGACTCGTCTCGATCCTCGAAGGAAAAACCGGCCAGGCGGCCGAGCGCCTCGAGCGCGCGGTGGATCTTCTTCCGGAATGGGCGGGAAGCTACTCGACGTTAGGCGTCTTCTATTACCAGACCGGGCAGATCGCAAAAGCCCGTGAGGTCCTGAACCGCTTCAAAGGCAGCAACGCGGCGGGGGCACTCGATATCAGTCGCATCGAGAACGCGCTCTCGAACACTCCCGACAAGCCAGCCGCGGCCACCGAACCGATGCCCATGGCCGCACGCCAGCAGTTGCTGCAGTTAGCTCTGTCGCTCGCGGACCGCACGCTATAGCGTTTTGGCGGAGCTTAGTCGATGCTCCAATTGACCTCAGGCTGGTCTTATCACTATGCGGCTGCCCAATTGCACGAACCGGCCCTTTGCTGCGCTGTCCGTTTCTCAAAAACCGTTGCCGCGATAGGGTCGTGAGCGCAACAGTTACGAGCGCGTGCGACTACGGCCACGGGGTTCGATACGCTAAAATGCATAAGCAACGTCCCGCATCCAGATGTTGACCCGGCCCTTGCGTACATCAACTAGCTTACTGGCCTTCATTCTGGCGGCGTCCCTGCGCCCCGGGATTGTTGCACAGCAGAATTCCGGTCACGCCGCATCCGCGGACGGCGCCGCAATCCCAGTGCGCTTCACCGATATCCGGCAGTCCGCCGGCATTACTTTTCAGCAGGACGCCACTGGCACCGACGAAAAGTACTACCTTGAGACGATGGGGACCGGAGTCGCGTGGCTCGACTACGACCAGGACGGCTTGATGGATCTGTTCTTCGTTCAGTCGGCGGCGACCGATATCTATAAGCCACCGCATCCGATACGATCCGCTCTCTATCACAATAACGGCGACGGGACCTTCACCGACGTTACCGAGAAAGCCGGTGTTGGCGGCGCCGGTCACTACGGGCAAGGAGTCGCGGTCGGTGATTTCGATAACGACGGCTATCCTGACCTATACGTGACGGGTTACGGCAGCGCTATCCTCTACCACAACAACGGCAACGGAACGTTCACTGACGTCACCGCCAAGGCAGGTGTCGCCGACGAAAACGGATGGTCCACCAGCGCGGGTTGGTTCGACTATGACAAGGACGGCTACCTCGACCTCGTCGTCACCAACTACATCGAATGGTCCCCGAAGAACAATATCTGGTGCGGGGAACGGCGTCCCGGTTATCGTTCCTATTGTCATCCGGGCAATTACAAGGGCCAGAAGATCAAGCTCTACCATAACAACCACAACGGGACTTTCACCGACGTGAGCGACGCTTCGGGGGTCGGCAAACCGGAAGCAAAGGGCATGGGCGTCGTGCTCGCCGATTTCAACAACGATGGCTGGCCCGACATTGCGATCGCCAACGACTCCTGGCCAAACTTTCTCTTCCTGAACAAGAAGGACGGAACTTTCCAGGACGTCTCTTTCATCTCTGGAATCGCCGCTGGGGAAGACGGGCGCTACGAAGCGGGAATGGGCATCGACGCCGCCGACATCGATGGCGATGGCTGGCAGGACATCTACGTCACGCATCTCGATTTCGAACTGAATCGTCTCTATCGCAACAATCAGGATGGGACCTTTGAGGACGACACCTTCCGCTCTGGGATCGGTAACAAGGCGATCCTGCTGAGCGGAGTATCCATGAAATTTCTCGACTATGACAACGATGGCTGGCCCGACATCCTGCAACTGAACGGCGCCATGCTCGACAACGTGCAGCTCTATCACAGTGAAGTGACCTACAAAGAGCCGCTGTTGATGTATCGCAATCTTGGAAAAGGTCAGTTTGCGAAGGTCTCAGAAACGTTGGGCCCGGACTTCATGCGCCCGATTGCAGGACGCGGCCTCGCCACCTCCGACTTTGATAACGATGGCGACATCGACGTGGCCATCAACGTTCGCGGCGACTACCCGGAACTTCTCCGCAATGACGGCGGCAACGCCAATCACTTTCTGGAGATTCTATTGATCGGAACACGATCCAATCGCGACGGCATTGGAGCGTCTCTCAAGTTGACTGCCGAAGGTGTTTCCCACGTCGAACAGGCCAAGGGCGGGATGAGCTACATGTCAGCCAGCGATCCGCGCATTCACTTCGGCCTCGGCAAGCGAACGAAGATCGATTCTCTGGAAATCACCTGGCCGAGCAGACAGGTCGACAAGCTGACGAACGTTGCGCCTGACCAGATCATCGCGGTCAAAGAAGGCATTGGCATCGTGTCTCATCCATTTCCGAAGGTGCCAAACCGCTGATGAACTTTCTTCGTCGTCGGTTTCTCGGCTCATCGCTCATCGTGCTCGGCAGTTCCCTGCTCGACGCGCTCACCACGCCGCTATGGCGGTGGAACCGTTCGCTCACGTTGATGTCCACCGCGGCAGAGCCGCCGACATCCCCGGTCACCTTCGTCGATGTCGCTCGCGAAGCGGGCGTCACGGCGCCGAACGTATGGGGCGCGGTTGATCACAAGCGCCTCATCATTGAAGCCAAGGGGAGCGGCCTCGCCTTCTTCGATTACGACAACGACGGCTGGCTCGACATCTATCTCACGAATGGCACGCGTCTCAACACAGAGTGGCCTGCCGGACAAGCGCCCACATCGCATCTCTACAGGAACAACCGCGATGGAACCTTCACCGATGTCACGGAGAAATCCGGTCTCGCGCGGACGGGGTGGCAAACTGGCGTCTGCGTCGGCGATTACGACAACGACGGCTGGGATGACCTGTTCTGCTGTTTCTGGGGACACAATATTCTCTTCCACAACAACGGCGACGGCACGTTCGCCGACGTCACAAAGAAGGTCGGCCTCTACAACGAGAAAATTCACTGGGGCGCGGGATGCACGTGGCTCGATTACGATCGCGACGGCCATCTCGACCTGTTCGTCTGCAACTACATCCAGCTCGATCCAGCAAAGACGGCTGCGCCGGGCGATGCCGCCATGTGCCAGTGGAAAGGAATCCCGGTGATGTGCGGGCCGCGCGGCCTCACTGGCGATACCAACGTGCTGTACCACAATAACGGTGATGGAACGTTCACGGACGTCTCCGAAAAGTCCGGCATTCTGAAGCCGGGGCCGAGATACTCGATCACCGCTGTCTCGTATGACTTCGACAACGACGGTTGGCCCGATATCTACGTCGCGGTTGACTCGCAGCCCAGCATGCTCTTCCGCAACAATAAAGACGGCACGTTCACCGACATCGCGGTCGAGGCGGGCTGCGCGTACAGCGACAATGGCCACGAGCAAGCGGGCATGGGCGTTGCGGTCGGCGACTACGATTGCGACGGATGGTTCGACATCTTCAAGACGAACTTTGCCGACGACACCTGCAACCTCTACCACAACAACGGCGACGGCACCTTCACCGACGTCACCTTCGCGTCCGGCGTAGGCATCAACAATCGCTACGTGGCGTGGGGGTGCGGATTTCTCGACTATGACAACGACGGCTGGCCCGACCTGATGCAGATCAACGGCCACGTGTATCCGGAGATCGAGGGCCACGAGATCGGACAAACTTACAAGAACCCGCGTCTCGTCTACAAGAACCTGGGTCAAGGCCGTTTCAAAGACGTGTCGGCCGCGATGGGGCCGGGAATCACCGAGACGTTTTCCAGCCGCGGCGCGGCCTTCGGCGACTACGACAACGATGGCGACATCGACGTGCTCGTTCTCAACATGAACGATCCGCCGTCTCTTCTTCGCAACGACGGAGGTAACGCGCAAAACTGGATCAAGATCAAACTGATCGGCACGAAATGCAACCGCACTGCGATTGGCGCGCGCGTGCGTGTCACCACTGGAACGCACACGCAGATGGATGAAGTTCACAGCGGATCGAGCGTCATGTCGCAGAGCGATCTGCGCCTTCACTTCGGATTAGGAAAGTCGGAAACCGTGGACGTCATCGCGGTGAAGTGGCCGACGACTCAGAAGGTCGAGCGTTTTACGCAGGTGAAAGCGAATCAGATTCTGATGATCAAAGAAGGCAGCGGCATCGTCGACGTGATGAAGCCCGCGGCGAGGCTTAAGAGCAAGTGATCCGATCGAAGTCCGGTTGCGAAAGAGCGTTCCGCGGCGGAAACTCGCCGGCCTCTGACGAGGCCTTACTTCACCTTCTGGAGCAACGCGTCGACGCCTGCCTGCGCGATGGCTTCATCGATTTCGGACTTGGCGCCGCTGGCGGAGATGCCGCCGAGCACCTGGCCATCCACAATGATTGGCACGCCGCCCTGGTTCGGAAAGAAATCCGGAAACGTGATGGCTTCGACACTACCGTTCTTGACCATGTCGGCGCCATTCTTGGACGGGGTTCCGTATAAGGCGGCATGACGAGCTTTCAGACGCGCGAAATCCACCGTGTTTACCGGAACGCCGTCTCCCTTCTCAAGAAAGAGCAGGTTGCCGTGGTCATCGACCACGCAAATCGTGACGTGCACCTGGCGTTTCTGGGCTTCGGCCTCAGACGCAGTTACCATCGTCTTCACGGCCGCAAGGTCGAGGTATTTTCTGGAAGGAAGCTGGGCAAGACAAGTCGAGCCCAGCATCAACACGACAATCAGAGCTCGCTTCGACATTCGATGTATTCCCTTCCGCCGCACTTCTCTAGCTTAACCGCAGCACCTGGACACCGTAAGCGCTCAACTCGATTTCTCCGGATCTGGCCTGTCCGGTCAGTAGATCGGTGCCAGGTTTTGCGAGCTTCACCGCCTGCGGCTCCGGCTTCTGGTTCATGAGAAAGATCCATCGTTTGCCGCCACCTTGCCGAACCGTCATCTCGATGCCGCGCGGAAGTTCCATCATCGACTGAACTCCAGCGGACGCCGCCAAGGTCTGTAGCACTCTGGAGAGGCTGGCCGGATCGAGATCCGCGCCGACGTAAATCGCCTTCCCTTTTCCGAAACTGTTGCGTGTGATGGCGGCTTTGCCCGAGTGCTCACTCGACGAATAAGTTGCTAGAACCTCGGCAGTCTCGGGCTTCAGGACATCCGCCCATATGCCACACTGGCCGTCGGGCCCGGCGAGGGCGCCGGAGAATTTCACTCCCGGTTTTTCCCAATAGAGCGGCACATAGTCTTCGACCGTAACGCCCATGATGTCGCGCACTGGCCCGGGCAACGGCGTGCGGACGATCTGGCTAAATTCGTTCTTGGCACCCAGGCGAAAACCGGCGACAAACGTTCCGCCGGCGCGCACGAATTCGCGGATTTTCTGCGCCTGCGCCTCCGAGAGCACGTACGGCAGCGGGGCGACGACGATCTTGTACGGCGCGAGTTCGGCACCGGGCACGATGACATCGATTCCGGTATGGCTCGGCGAAATCGCGCCGTACCACGCCGTCACTTGCGACATGTACGTTAACTGGTAGTGTTGTGGCTGAATCTGCACCGCCCAATCACTGTCATAGTCGAAGATGACGGCAGCGTCGGCGACGTATTGCGATTCGAGCACTTCGCGGCCGAGGGCCTTGAGTTCCTTGATCGTCTGCTTGATTTCGTCGAAGCCCGGACTCGGCGAGCGGTCGTGGTTGAGAATGCCGTGCCAGTATTCCTCCGCGCCGAACGTCGCCGTGTCCCAGCGGAAGTAGTTCACTCCCATGGCTCCGTGAGCGACAGCCTGATAGG
>Ga0210401_10004706_pt1 | contig 14212 bp, 14 predicted proteins | sample IncBWH32MmetaG_FD_150866 | JGI IMG/M metagenome (GOLD analysis project Ga0210401, IMG submission 150866) | Forest soil microbial communities from Barre Woods Harvard Forest LTER site, Petersham, Massachusetts, United States - Inc-BW-H-32-M | ecosystem: Environmental > Terrestrial > Soil >... | reverse complement strand
AGTCTGGGAATAAATGCCGGGACGCGGCGCGCGTAGTCGTCAAACTGCGCACCAAACTGCTCACCGAGAATTTTCTCCTCCTCCTCGATTCGCACGTACGTACCGATCAGGAAAGCGACGAGCGCCGGAACGATGGCTTGCCAGATCGAGACGACAATCCCTGCCTGCAGCAGCAATCCAAACATCGCCAGATAGATCGGGTTGCGCACGACGGCAAACGGCCCGGTTTGAATCAATTCGTGGCCGACGACCACGCGCGCCACAAGAGACCACTGTTTTCCGAGCTCACGCGCGGCGGAATAACAAAACGCAATCGACGCAACGCCGATGGCGCTTGCGATGAGCAGCACTAAGGCCTCCGCGATTTTCGGCATGGGTACGATTGGCGTGAAGTAGGGCCGCTCGATCGAGTACACAATCGCGTAAGACAATAATTGAACGACGATGCCGAAGCGCGAGCGATTGCTGCGGGAGGTGGTCTTTGAGTCGGGGGCCGCGCCGCGACGTCCGACGAAGAAAATTGCGCCAAACAGAAGCCACAGAAACGTGAGGCCAAACAGCGCGATCTCTTCCATCAAATCGGGGCCCACGTATCGAACGCCCATGGTTGGTTCTCCTCGCGGCTCAGCCCGACAGCGTTTTCTCAAACACTTTTTGCGTCTTCGCCACACGATAGCCGTTGCGTTCATAAAACGCATGCGCCCGCTCGCGAACGACGTTGCAATGCAGGCCGATTGCGCGCAGCCCCTTGGAAATCGCCCAATCTTCGGCGCCGTTCAGCAGCAGCGCGCCAACTTTGCGCGACCGCCGCGTTTCATCGACAACCAAGCCGCTGACTTCGACGCGCGCCTCGCTGGTGATCGGGCGATACACGTACATGCCGATCCATCCCACAATTTCGCCGCCCGTCTCCTGCGCGACAAGCAGGCGATGCTCGTCCGATTTGCACACCGCATCCAGGCGCCGCGCGATCTGCTCGGTCGACGCTTCGTAGCCGAGTTGCCTGGCGAGTCGCGCAAGCACAGGACAATCTTTCTTTGTGGCCACGCGTATTTCGATCCCGCCGCTTGGGGTGTCGCTCACGACGCTTCTTTCGTCGAAAACTGCTCTGCCCCTTTAAAACAGTTTCGTTGAATCGATCAGGATCGTCACAGGACCGTCATTTGTCAGCTCGACGGACATGTGCGCCTGAAAAACGCCGGTTTCCACAGGCACGCCGAGGTCACGGAGCGCGCGCACGAACTCATCGTAACCAGATCGTCCTTGCTCGGCGGGCGCCGCGCCGAGAAAACTTGGCCGCCGCTGGCCGTGCGTATCGCCGTAAAGAGTGAATTGCGAGATCGCAAGAACTGCTCCATTCACATCGGGCAGCGCGAGATTCATTTTGCCTTCGGGATCGTCGAAGATGCGCAGCTTGGCGATCTTCGCAGCCATCGCTGCCGGCGCATCCCGGGCATCGTCTCGACCGACTCCAACGAGCACCACCAAGCCGCGGCCGATCTCGCCAACGGTTTTCCCATCCACGATGACGCGCGCCTGGGTGACTCGTTGAACGACCGCTCTCATAGCTGTGAGCGCTCATTTTACACGGCCGGCCGCGGCGCGGGCCTGCTTTCATGTGTCAGAAACGGTTCTGCGATAAGCTCCTTCGGTGAATTCCGAAACGCAACAGGTCGCGGCGCCGCTGGCGCGAAAGCCCTGGCTCACGAGCGGGGTCCTCGGCATTGGTCTCGCGAGCCTCTTTTCGGACTGGGGCCACGAAGCAGCCACTTCGCTCCTTCCTGCCTTTCTCGCGACTCTGGGTGCGCCTGCCGTAGCGCTTGGAATTATTGAAGGAATTTCGGATGGACTATCCAGCTTCGCCAAGCTCGCGGGCGGTTGGATCGCCGATCGGCCGGCCTGGCGAAAACCGAACGGCATCGTGGGCTATTCGGCAACGGCGCTCACCACGTTCGGCTACGCGTTCGCGCAAAGCTGGCCGGTTGTGCTGTTGCTTCGCGGGCTTGGATGGATGGGTCGCGGCAGCCGCGGGCCATCTCGCGACGCGCTGCTGGCAGATTCGGTTGAGCCCGCTCAGGTGGGCCGTGCGTTTGGGTTCGAACGCGCTATGGATACGCTGGGCGCTGTGCTTGGCCCCCTCTGCGCCGCGCTGCTCGTCGGCAAGATTGGAATTCGTGGCACGATTCGCTGGACGATCGTGCCGGGACTCATGGCCGCGGTGGCGTTCGCGTTTCTCGTGCCGACCGGGAAGCGCTTGGATACGAGACGCGCGCCGAGCTTTGCATCCAGCTTCTCGCAACTGCCGAAGGCCTACTGGGAATTTCTGGCGGGCGTATTTGCGCACGGTGTTGGCGCGTTTGCACCCACACTGCTGATCCTCCGCGCCACGCAGGTGTTCAGCCCGACTTACGGCGCTGGCCATGCCGCAGTGATTTCGGTCGGTCTATACACGTTTCACAATTTCGTGAGCGCCGCCGCTTCGTATCCGGCCGGCTTGCTGGGCGATCGAATCAGCAAAAGAACCTTGCTCACCATCGGCTACACGGCCGGCTCGATTTCCTACCTGCTTTTTGCAGTCGTGCATCCGACGGTTGGCATGTTTGTGGTTCTCTTTGGGCTGGCCGGAGTCCACGACGCGTTCCAGCAATCACTCGAAAAATCGGTGGCCGCGGATATTTTGCCGGGCGAAATTCGCGGCTCAGGTTTCGGCGTGCTTGCGACGGCGAACGGAATCGGCGATTTCGTTTCGAGCGTTGTGGTGGGAGCGCTTTGGTCGAGCCTGAATCCGACGGCTGGCTTCGTCTACGCGGCGATTTTCAGCACTCTTGGCGCGGTGATCATACGGCGGGTAAAAACGCGGTGAGGGTTACGCACGCCTGGCCAGGCCGGCATAGCGCTGCGCGGCTTCGTTGACCAGGAAACCCATCTTCGGATGCGAAGGCTCGAAATCGACGCGCACGCCGTGTTCGCCGAGCTCCCGCGTAGTCACCGGACCGATCGAGCCGATGACCGCTCTTGCAAGTCCCTCGCGGGTGGGTGATTCCGCTCCCATTTCGGCGGCGACCTTCAGCAAATGGTTGATCTGTACGGATGTGGTGAACAACGCGAGGTCGATTTTGCCCGCTGCAATTTCTTCAATCGCTTTTCGGAGCGGCCCGATATCTTCGGGCAATTCCCACCGGTAGACAGGAACGCGCGTCAGAATGGCACCGCGCTCTTCGAGGCCAGCGAGCAATTCGGGATTCGATTCACCGTATTCCTGCACAGCCACGCGCTTTCCGCGGATCGAGAGTTTTTCCGAATCGAGCGCCTGAAGAAGATCGCGCCAGGTATTGGGTTCAGGAACGGCCAGCGCGACAGGCACTCCAAATTCTTTCAGCACCGCAAGCGGCTTCGGCCCGCGCACCACGACCGTGAGGCGCTTGAGTGCTTCCACGAATTTCTCGAGGGGATAAACGGTCTCCACGACGCGTGAAAGAGCGCGCGTGCCCACGCCGGTGAGGAATATCACCACGTCGAAACCGCCGCCTGCCAGCGTCTTTGCGAAATTCAACGCTTCGGTATTCGATTCGATGGGAACTTCGCGCATCGATGGTGCCACGATCGCTTCGCCGCCGTAGTTGGCGATCAGCTTCGCCATTTCCGCCGCACGCCGGCTTTCGAGCGAAAGGACGCGCAATCCGGTGAGCCCTTTTACTTCGGTTGGCATTGCCGCGATTCCTCAAACCACCGCGAATCCCGTCGAGCTGCAGATCATCTGATGCTTGGCTGGGCGCGATGAGAGCTATGATGGCATCGCACGAGCGATTCGCGTCAAAGTTTTTTGATATCTTACAAAGATGCCTGAGCTTCCTGAAGTCGAAACCGTCGTTCGCGGCCTGCGGAAGAGTCTACCCGGGCGGCGCGTCGTAAGTGTGCGCCTCGAAAAGACGGATTTCATCGACGATCCTGCAGCCCTTGAACGCGATCTGCCGGGGAAGACCATCGCGGACGTGCGCAGATACGGGAAGTTTCTGCTTTTCGATCTCCAAAGCCCCGAGGGCGCTGCTGGAAACCAATCCGCGATGCTTGTTCATCTCGGCATGACGGGCCAGCTCATCCTGTCTGCGCCGGAAGCTCCCGTTGCTTCGCATACTCACGTCTTTTTTGGCTTGGACGACGGAAGCGAGCTGCGCTATCGCGATGTGCGGCGCTTTGGCCGCATCGCCATGCTCGCCAACGGCGATCGGGAAAAATCGCTGGGCGGACTTGGCCTCGATCCGCTGGAAATGACGGCGACGCAATTTGCCGAGAAGCTGCGCGGAAGGCGGGCGCGCATCAAAGCGCTGCTGCTCGATCAACATGCGCTGCGCGGCGTAGGAAATATTTATGCCGATGAAAGCCTCTGGCGTGCACGCATCCATCCCGTGCGGCTTGCCGCAAACCTTTTGCCCCAAGAAGTGCAAGCACTCTATCGGGGTCTGCAAACCGTGTTGAATGAAGCGATTCGCTTGCGTGGCTCTTCGGTTTCAGACTATGTGGATTCAGAAGGCGCCTGTGGCAGTTTCCAACTGAAACATCGCGTTTACCAGCGCCACGGCGAGAAGTGCTCACGGTGCGGATCGACGATTCGCCGCGCGATTGTCGCCGGACGCAGCAGCCATTTTTGTCCAACGTGCCAGCGCGCTCCGCGGAAACTTTCCTCGCGCGGGAAACGTCACGCTCATCGTTAAACTCTTTTTAATCAGTCACGCGAGGTCACAAAACGTAACGTAATTTCGCACCGTAAAATTTGCGGAATCGCTCTTTCTGGGCTTTAACTCAGGGGGGAGAGTCCGCCGCCGCGGGCTGGATGTCGGGGTGGTGGGGGGATGTCGATACCCAGCCGCGTCGGCGAGTGGGGACACCATAGCAGAAATTCCGCGTACTGGTCCGTCAAATATCCGATCAACTTAATTCAAAATCTAAATGAGTCGTGTGAGTGCGTGCCGCATCGGAGATTTGTTACTAGCGCGTTACTTCTTCTTGCCACGCAGAAATTCTTCGAACATTTCCTGGCTGGCGAGAACGTGAAGAAGCTTTTTGCGCTCTTCTGAGTTCATCCTTCGCGCGAAGAGTTTTTCGCGTGCCTCGCCCAGCACTTTTATCCACTCTTCGTATTCGGCGCCAAACTGCTTTTCCAAAATTGTTCGAATGCGCTGGGAGAGCGCCGGACTTCGCCCGGCAGTTGAAATCGCAATCTGCAAAGCGCCGCGGCGCACGACTGAGCCGTAATAAAAATCGCAGTGCGGCGGATCGTCGACGACGTTGCAAAGGACTCCGCGCCGACGCGCCTCGCGATGGATTTCTTCGTGGAGTTTCGGCGAGGAGGTCGCCGCGACGACAAGAAACGCGCCTTTTAAATCCGCTTTTCTGAAGCGCCGCGTCTCCAAGCCGATTCGTTTCTCACGTGCGAGCGAGCGAACCCGCGGCGTCGCGGCCGACGCGACGACGCGAATTTCAGCGCCGGTGGGCAGAAGGCTTTCGATTTTCTCCTCGGCGATCTTTCCAGCGCCAACCACAAGGCAGCGCCGACCGGCGAGTTTCAGAAAGATCGGAAAGAGCGTCATGGCGGTCCGCTACTCTTCGCCGTGGACGAGGTCTTCGTAGGACTGGCGTTTGCGCACGACACGGAAGTCGCGTCCTTCAACGAGAACTTCGACGGGTCGCCGGCGCGCGTTGTAATTCGACGATTGTGCAAAGGAATACGCTCCGGCGGCCCACACAACGAGCAAGTCGCCCGCCCGAACCGGCGCCAGCGGCCAATCGCGCGCAAGAAAATCTCCCGACTCGCATACGGGGCCGACGACGTCGACAGGCTTTGCCGCTTTTTCGAGCGCGGAATCGCGAATCGCGGGCGTGATCGGATGGATCGCGTCGTAGAGCACGGGCCGAATCAAATCGTTCATCGCTGCGTCGACGACTACAAATGTCTTCGCGCGGTTTTCTTTCACGAACAGCACACGCGTCAACAAAACACCCGCCGGTCCGACGATCGTCCGGCCCGGTTCGATCAGCAAACGACAGCGAAGCGGCCGCACTGCGCGAATCAGCGTCCGCGCGTATTCTTTGGCCACCAGCGGCGCTTCGCTTGTATAGCGAATGCCCAAACCGCCGCCGATATCGAGGTGATCGAGACGAACCCCGTTGCGGGCGAGATCTCTCACATACGAAGCGAGACGCGTGACAGCACGGCGGTACGGCGCAACGGTCAAAATCTGCGAGCCAATGTGCGCGCTGATGCCGCGCCAAGCGATCCAGCGCGAGTCTTTGTGCGCGAGATAGAGCCGTCGCGCAGGCTCCCAATCAATGCCGAACTTGTGGCGATGCGCGCCCGTGGAAATGTGCGGATGGCCGCCGGCCATCACATCCGGATTGACGCGAATTGCGAGCGACGAACGTTCGCCGCCGCGCTCAACGTGGCGCGCCGATTCTTCGACGATCAAATCAAGTTCGGCTTCCGACTCGACGTTGAATAGCAAAATTCCGGAGCGCGATTTCTTGTTGCTGAGCGGCCCGGCGTAGCGAAGCGCATCGCGAACTTCCTCGCGCGTCTTGCCGACACCGGAAAACACGATGCGATTCCCGGGCACTCCGATGCGACGCAAACGGTCGAGTTCGCCGCCCGACACGATATCGAAGCTGCTGCCAAGTTTCGCGAGCACGCGCAGGACGGCCAGATTGCTGTTGGCCTTCATCGCATAACAGAGCGTGTGCGGCAGACCGGCAAGCGAACGATCAAGCGCCCGATAGGCCGCTTCGATGCTCGCGCGGCTATAAACGTATGCCGGCGTAGCGGTCAACTGAGCGACCTTTTCGAGCGGCACGCCCTCGCAAAACAGAGACATCTCGCCCGCGTCCCCTGCGGGCCTATAGCCATAAAAGGGAGTGTATTGCGCCGGATCAATCGGACGGCGCGGCCGTTTTGCGCGCGATGAATGCGAATTGTCAGCCATAGTTCGAAATTGTTCGGGCGAACATCATACAACGGCATCGACAAACGGCCAGTCCAGAATGACTCGGGCAAGAAAGGTTGGCGCGACCGCGAGGGCGTCTATCAAAGCGCGTTACTCACACGACAAAGTACCATCGCATGATTCTTACTCGTGATTCAGACTCCAAATTGGGCATCCGAATTCAAGCTTGGAGAAACAATGAAACACGCTCTTGCACTCGCTTGCGTTTCCCTTTTTGTGCTTCCGCTCGAAGCGCAGCAGTCACCCACGCAACCGGTCACGATCCAGATGCAGTGCCGCGACATGGCAACAACGGGCAATTATCTGGCGCCCAACGAAACCATGATCAGCAACAAGGCATGCCACGCCGTGAATGTGCAGCGAGTTGATAGCCGCGCGGCCGCTTCGAACACACAGCCGGCGGCAACAGCCGCCGCGACCGCGCCGGCAGCGGCCTCGGATCAACAGTTCTCGTCAACCGCGTTGCCCACGGTTGCCGCAGACGAAAATCCTATTCGGGTCGTCCTGATGGACAGCGTTTCCTGGCAGGCGCGGGGTTGGACAGCAAACTCTGATAAGGGTCCGAGCGCGGCCACTCCCGCGGCGAACAGCAAAGAGGCCGCTAACACGAAACAGCTGACCGATGATTTGGTCTCAGGATTCAATCATCAGTGCCCGCGAGCGCTCGTCACCGACAATCTCGAAATGGCGACGTTCGCCGTGACGCTTGAGCGCGAAGGCAAGAATCGCTGGAACGAGCGGAACAACATCGTGGTCTTCAATCGAGCGGGCGATCACATTTTCACGGCGTCGTCCAAGTCGCTGAGCGATCCGCTCGAAGGCGCTTGCCAGGCCATTGTCACTGCGGCAAAACGCTAAGGTCCCGCGCATCCGTCGAAAAGCCGGTCATGTTGACTACGGTCGGCGTGCGCGAATAGACTGGGTTTGTACTTGGTAGAGGTGCGGAGGCCATCAGTAACCGGGTCGTGTTTCCGAGCAGCTTCGGAGGCCTTGGCGAAAGGGGCGCTTTCGAAAAATTCTCCGCCGAAACGGACGCGATAGCTGGATCGCGGCCGTTGGTGGTCCGGCTTAACGCCGGCCCACTGTCATCCGGCAACGGATGGAGCGCTATCGAGAAGCGGGACCCGCGAAAGCGCGCTCCCCTCTCGCTCTGCCTCCCCAAAGATCGGGATCCTCTCCAAAATTCAACGCTATTCGTGACTGATGAACGTTGTCGAGCTAACTCGCGCGCTGGTGGATATCGAGTCGACGTCGGAGCACGAAGCCGACGTCGGCGATTATCTTTTCGCCTATCTCGAAAAGCTTGCCGCTCGTACGCAAGGGCATGTCGAGCGCATGGATGTGGAGCATCTTGCCGACGTTCCTCGACGATTCAACGTCTTTGCGCATTGGGGCGAGCCTGTCGTCACGCTCTCGACACACATGGATTGCGTTCCTCCGTTTTTTCCATCGCGTGACGATGGGGGCGACGTCTATGGTCGCGGCGCTTGCGATGCGAAGGGAATCATCGCGGCGATGACGATTGCAGCGGAAAACCTGCTCGCTGAAGGAGTAAGAAATCTCGGTCTGCTCTTTGTAGTCGGCGAAGAGCGCAGCAGCGCGGGAGCCGCTACCGCATCACGTTCTCCACGCGGATCGCGCTATCTGGTCAACGGCGAGCCGACCGAAAACAAGCTCGCGCTTGCTTCGAAGGGCGCGATGCGCCTTGAAGTCAACGCGAAAGGCCGCATGGCGCATTCGGCGTACCCCGAACTCGGTGAGTCGGCAATCGACGCGCTGCTCGATACGCTCGCCGCTCTCCGACGCGTGCCGCTGCCGGACGATCCGCTGCTCGGTCCCGGCACGCTGAATATCGGCACGATTTCCGGCGGGCGCGCACCGAATGTGATTCCCGACGCGGCCAAAGCGGAGATTCTCGTGCGGCTTGTGAACGACCCGGCGCCACTGCGCAAAGCTTTCGCGGCAACCGCAAGCCCTGGCGTGGACGTCAAAGAAGTGCTCTGCATCCCGGCAATGCGTCTGGAGAAAGTCGAAGGCTTGGCGACAAGCGTTGTTTCGTTCACCACCGATATTCCTGTCTTCAACGGAGCGTGGGGCAAACCGCTGCTGATCGGGCCCGGCAGTATTCATGTGGCGCACACGCCGGACGAGAAGATATCCAAACGCGAATTGGCTGATGCCATCGAGATCTATTCGAGCATTGTAAAGAGGCTACTGGCCGCGTAAAACAGACGGCACGGCAAAGGCATCGAAGAAATGAAACTGGCACTGGTTGGTTACGGAAAAATGGGACGCAACATCGAGCGCCTGGCCCCAGATTACGGCTGCGAAGTGAAGCTGCGTCTTGACGTCGATAACAACGCGAATTTCGAAGGCCTCACGGCCGCAAATTTTCGCGGCATCGATGCAGCGATCGAGTTCTCAACGCCCGCCACGGCCGTCGAAAATATCGAGCGCCTGGCGCATTTGGGCGTAAATACCGTACTGGGGACGACCGGCTGGCTGCGCGACATCGACCGCGCGCGCGCTGCGGTCGAAAAAGCGGGTACAGCGCTGGTTTGGAGCGCGAATTTTTCCGTTGGGGTGAACCTGTTCGCGCAGATGGTATCGGAAGCCGCGCAGCTTTTTGCGCGCCAGAAGGAATATGAAGCGTGGGCGTGGGAGATTCACCATTCGGCAAAAAAAGATGCGCCGTCCGGCACTTTGCTCGCACTGGTCGAACGAATGAAAAAGAGCGGGTATGATAGGCGGATCGATTCGGGCAGCAATCGCGCCGGGGCTCATCCGGGCACGCATGAAATCGGATTCGATTCGCCGGACGATACCATCACCATTCGACACTCGGCCCGCGGGCGTGACGGATTTTCGCGTGGGGCTCTGCGCGCGGCGCAATGGATCGCCGGCAAAAAAGGCTTTTACGAGTTTCGGGAAATCGTGAACGACCTGCGATAGGTTTTCGGGAGGATGCAAATGTTTACCGGATGCGGTACCGCGCTAATCACGCCGTTTCGGCGCGACCTTTCTCTTGATGAAGATGCGTTCCGGCGGCTGGTCCGCAGGCAAATCGACGCGGGAGTTGATTTCCTCGTGCCCTGTGGCACGACGGGCGAAAGCCCCACGCTGACCCAGGAAGAGCAGAATCGCGTCGTCGAAATCACCGTTGAGGAAGCGGGCGGAAAAAAGCCCGTGGTTGCTGGCGCGGGCGGTAACAACACCGCGCACGTGATCGAAACGGCGCGCGAATTTGCAGCGCGCGGCGCCCGCGGAATTCTCTCCGTCGCCCCTTACTACAACAAGCCCACGCAGGAAGGCTTGTATCAGCATTACAAAGCGATTGCCGAGGCGGTCTCGCTCCCGATCATCGTTTACAACATTCCGGGCCGCACGGGCGTCAACGTCGAGCCTTCAACTCTGGCGCGCCTTGCGCAGATCGACAACATCGTCGGTGTCAAGGAAGCTACGGGAAATATTTCAGGCATGGCTGTCGTGTGCGCGAGCGTGCCGAAAGATTTTGCCGTGCTCTCGGGCGACGACGCGATCACTCTTCCTCTCATGGCGCTGGGCGGCCACGGCGTAATCTCCGTCGCGGCCAACGAAATTCCCGCCGAGATGACCCAGATCGCCAAGCTCGCCAACGCCAACGATTTTGCCGCTGCACGGGCGCTGCACGATCGCTGGTTCCCGTTGATGGAAATCAATTTCATCGAGACCAATCCGATCCCCGTGAAATCGGCTCTCGCGCAAATGGGATTGTGCGAGCCAGTCTTCCGTTTGCCAATGGTGCCGCCCAAACCCGAGAATCTTTTGAAAATTCGCGGCGTGCTGGAATCCTCAGGTCTGCTGAACCAAAAAATCTATGCTGCAAGGTGAAATCGAGCGTCTCTTTGATGCTGGCTCGGTCGCATACACGGAACGCGATCGTGGTCTTTTCCAGGAATTTAAAGACGCGCTCAACTCCGGCAAACTACGTGCGGCCGAAGCGGACGCGTCTGCGAAAACGGGCTGGCGTGTAAACGCCTGGGTCAAAAAAGGAATCCTGCTCGGCTTTCGCATGGGCGAGATGGTCGATATGTCCACTCCCGGCACCCGGCAGCAGTTTTTTGACAAAGCGACGTATCCGCTTAAAAAACTGGAACTCGGCGACGGCATCCGGATCGTGCCCGGCGGATCGAGCGTGCGCGACACGTCTTATGTCGGCCGCGGCGTGATGTGCATCCCGCCGATGTTCATCAACGTGGGTGCCTATGTCGATGAAGGAACGATGGTCGATTCTCACGCGCTCATCGGCAGTTGCGCGCAAATCGGCAAGAAATGCCACGTCTCGGCCGCTGCGCAGATCGGCGGCGTCCTTGAACCGGTCGGCGCGATGCCCGTGATCATAGAGGACGAAGTGCTCATCGGCGGCAACTGCGGAATCTACGAGGGCACGATCGTGAAGCGCCGCGCCGTGCTCGGCAGCGGCACAATCCTCAATCGCTCTACACCGGTCTATGACATTGTCACCGGCGAAGTTCACTCCGCTACCGACGATGAACCGCTCGTCATCCCCGAAAACGCCGTCGTCGTCGCCGGCTCGCGCGCCATTCAGCACGGCCGTGGCAAGGAGTGGAATCTCTCGCTTTACACGCCTGTCATCGTGAAATACCGCGACGCGAGGACCGACGCGAAGGTGAAACTCGAAGACGTCGTCCGGCAACCGCCGCCGACTTTCCGCTAAGCAACTAACACCACGCAGTATTCGCTCGCGGGAATGGTTCGCCGAAAGCGACGCGCAGCTTGCCACGGTCGAAGGAATTCGCCCCGGAAAGTTTCAGTGTATCGGCTTCACAATCCCTGTCGTGTTTTCCGAAAGCCGCGACGTCCCGGACAACGCCTGCATCCCGGACCTTTACGCATGCGTGTCATTTCTTGGCGATATCCATCACACAATATCTCAATTGCCGGACGGCGCGCGCAGGTGCGCCTCGTCATCGGCGAGAAACCAGCGCCGCCCGTTTCGTGAGCCTGCGCCATCCCCTCTTTCTTTACTTTTTGCTTCGACTCACACCCTGCTTGACAAACCAGAATGCTTCCCCTAATTTGGATAATGTTATGAAACTGCTGCGGGTCCATCATAGCCACCATCACCAAACTGACCCGCGGCGGTGTGGCTAAAAGCCAGGAACATCTGGACTGATCAGCCCGCTGGCGCGGTAAGCGCTGGCGGGCTTTTTGTTTTTGGGCGTGAGCGAAAACGCGCAGGAGACGCGATGGAACTCGATTTCGAAAAGGAAAACGGCCTGATCCCGGCCGTCGTTCAGGACGAAAAGAACGGCGAAGTGCTGATGCTCGGCTTCATGAACCGCGAGGCGTTGGCGAAAACGCAGGAGACCGGCTACGTCACGTTCTACAGCCGCTCGCGCAAAAAGCTCTGGATGAAAGGCGAAACCAGCGGCCAGAAACTCCTGCTGCGCGAGATGCGCGTCGATTGCGATCAGGACGCGCTGCTCGTGAAGGTCACGCTCGAGGGGGGCGCGGTCTGCCACGAAGGGTACCGCAGCTGCTTCTTTCGCAGCGTCGCGCGCGACGGTTCGGCCACGGTGGTCGCCGAGCGCGCGATCTCTCCCGACGAACTCTACGGAAAGGGAAAAAAGTCATGAGCCGGCTGAAACTCGGAATTCCCAAAGGAAGTTTGCAGGACTCAACCGTCGAGCTTTTTGCGAAAGCCGGCTGGCGACTCACCATCAGTTCGCGCAGTTATTTCCCCGGCATCGACGACCCGGATATCGAATGCATGCTCGTTCGCGCGCAGGAGATGCCACGCTACGTAGAGAGCGGGGCGCTCGATGCGGGCCTTACGGGCAAAGACTGGATCATGGAAACAGGTGCAGAAGTCGAACAGATCGGCGAACTTGTTTATTCGAAGACGGGCCTCGGCCGAGTTCGCTGGGTGCTCGCCGTCGCTGAAGATTCCGCGATGCAATCTGTGAAAGACCTCCAAGGTAAAGTGATTGCGACCGAGGCCGTGAAGATGACAGAAAAATATCTCGCGAAAAACGGCGTAACGGCGCGCGTCGAATTTTCCTGGGGCGCTACGGAAGTCAAAGTCCCGCAACTGGCCGACGCAATCGTTGAAGTCACCGAAACCGGTAGCTCGCTGCGGGCCAATCACTTGCGCGTGGTCGATACGCTCATGGAATCGGCCACGGTGTTCATTGCGAATCGCGCTGCAAGGAAAGATGCGTGGAAGAACGAACAAATCGCCAACATGATGATGCTGCTTGACGGCGCGATCAAAGCCTACAATCGCGTTGGGCTGATGCTCAACGTGCGCAAGTCCGACCTCGACAACGTTCTCTCTGCCCTCCCCGCGCTGCGTAACCCGACCATCGCACAGCTGAGCGATCCCGATTGGGTAGCGATCAATACGATCATCGAAGAAAAAACGGCGCGGCAGATAATCCCGAAGCTCAAAGCGGCGCGCGCCGAAGGAATCGTCGAATATCCGCTGAACAAGGTCGTCTACTGATGCGCGTTCTCCCGCTTACTCCCGCAAACGAACGCAAGATGCTCGCCGTGCGCCGCTCGAGCGACCGCGCCGCCGAGCCAATTGCCGCGCGCATCATTGCAGACGTACGAAAGCGCGGTGATGCTGCTGTCTTTGCGCTTACCAAGCAATTCGACCGTGTCTCGCTCGATTCGCGAAGCGTGTGGGTTTCGCGCGCCGAAATGCGCGCCGCTGCGAAGCAAATCTCGCGCGAGTTTCTTGCTGCGGTCGACCATGCCGCGAAAAATATCCGTGCCGTGGCGCGCCGCCAAAAGCCGCAGGAATGGTCGATCGAGGTCGAACCCGGCGTGCGCGCGGGCCAGATCGTTCGCGCGATCGAGTCGGTCGGATGCTATCTGCCTGGCGGCCGTTTCTCCCTTGTCTCTACGCTGCTGATGACCGTGATCCCCGCGCAAGAGGCTGGCGTCGGCCGCATCGTCGTGGCAAGTCCCCAGCCAGGCGCCGCATTGCTGGCTGCCGCCGAACGAATCGGCGTCGACAAAGTGGCGCGTATCGGAGGAGCACAGGCCATCGCCGCCCTAGCGTATGGCACGCAGTCGATTCCGCGCGTCGATAAAATTTTCGGCCCGGGCAATCGCTTCGTCACCGCGGCAAAGCGCCTGGTCGCCAACGATTGCGCGATCGACATGCTCGCCGGTCCGACCGAAGCAATTGTGCTTGCGACCAACGG
>Ga0210401_10004702_pt1 | contig 14217 bp, 11 predicted proteins | sample IncBWH32MmetaG_FD_150866 | JGI IMG/M metagenome (GOLD analysis project Ga0210401, IMG submission 150866) | Forest soil microbial communities from Barre Woods Harvard Forest LTER site, Petersham, Massachusetts, United States - Inc-BW-H-32-M | ecosystem: Environmental > Terrestrial > Soil >... | reverse complement strand
CGGCACGTGCCGGGCTCGCGCCTCAAGGGCCGCACGGTGGCGATCTTCAGCGCCCTCGCCGTGGCGCCGATCCTGGTGGTGTACTACTTCGCTCTGCAGTTCTTGAACCGCGGCATCGACAGCTGGTTCGAGCTCGAGGTGAGCCAGGGACTCAAGGACACGCGCGAGCTGTCGCATGCGGCGCTCGAGGTGCGAGTGCGCGAGTTCCTGCAGCGCACGGAAGTCGCGGCGCACGAGCTGTCGGGCCTGTCGCAATTCGCCATGATCGGAACCTTGGACCGCGAGCGGCGCGAGAGCACGGCCCGCGAGTTCACGGTGGTGGGCCCTCAGGCTCAGATCATCGCAACGAGCTCCGAAAATTCCATTGCGACGAGCTCCGAAAGCCCCATCGATAAGCTGCCTGCGCCGGTCACCGACGAGATGATGCTGCAGGTACGGCGCGGCCGCACCTACGTGAACCTCGAGCCCGAAGGGAGCGGGAGCGGCTACGTGATCCGCGCCGCCGCGCCGCTCGACGCCACCGCCGGCTCGGGCCCACGCTTCCTGATTGCGCTCTATCCGGTCCCGCAGCAACTGAGCCAGCTCGCCGATACCGTGCAGCGCTCGTATACCCAATATGCGAACCTGGTGCAGCTCAGACGGCCGCTCAAATCGACGTTCGCGCTGATCTTGACCTTCGTCGTGCTGATGTCCTTGATCGCTGCGGTCTACGGCGCTTTCTTCGCGGCGCAACGTCTGGTGCAGCCGGTTCAGGACCTGATCGCGGGAACGCGCGCGGTCGCCAAGGGCAACTACGACACGCAGCTTCCCCTGCCCTCCCGCGACGAGCTCGGATTCCTCGTCACCTCCTTCAACGACATGACCAAGCGGCTCGGCCGCGCCCGCGAAGAGACGCGGCGCAGCCAGCAAGCGGTGGAGGCCGAGCGCGCGGGCCTCGCGGTAATCCTGGCGCGTCTGTCGACGGGCGTGGTCTCGCTGCGCCCGGACCTCACGGTGCGAACCGCGAATCAAGCGGCGAGCGCCATACTCGGCGTCGACCTCGAGGCCGCGGTCGGGTCGCCTTTCGACGAGTCGATCAACGACGGCGTGCTGTTCGTGCATTTTCTGGCGGCGGTCAAATCGCGTTTGAGCGCGGACCAGCTCGATTGGCGCGAGCAGATCGAGCTGCCCTCCGAATCCGGCAGGCGCGTGCTCATGTGCGCGTGCACCGCGTTGCCGAACGATCTCGGCGCCGCCTCGGGCGTCGTACTCGTGTTCGACGACATCACGACCCTGCTGCAAGCCCAGCGCGACGCAGCCTGGGGCGAGGTGGCGCGCCGCCTCGCACACGAGATCAAGAACCCGCTCACGCCGATCCAGCTCTCGGCGGAGCGCATGCGGCGCAAGTTCCTGGGCAGCATGAACGAGCAGGACGCGCATGTTCTCGAGCGCGCGACCCACACCATCGTCGCCCAGGTAGAGGCGATGAAGCAGATGGTGAACGCCTTCAGCGAATACGCCCGGGCCCCGGACATGCACTTCGCTTCCGTCGACCTGAACCAGCTGGCGACCGAGGTCGTGGATCTGTACCGGGCTCAGGACAGCGGAGTCGAGCTCAAGCTGGTGCTGAGCTCGAAGCTGCCGCCCATTACCGCCGACCGAGGGCGGATTCGGCAAATTCTGAACAATCTGCTCACCAACTCGCTGGAAGCGCTCGAAGGGCGCGAAGCAGCCTGCGTCGAGATCGAAACTCAAGTCGCCGAAGATGGTCCGAAACAGATGGCGGCGATCGTGGTGCGCGACAACGGGCCCGGCTTTCAGCGCGACTTGATCGGCACCGTTTTCGACCCTTATGTCACCAGCAAGCCCAAGGGCACGGGCCTGGGGCTCGCGATCGTGAAGAAAATCGTGGAAGAGCACGGCGGACGCATTGAAGCGGATAATCAGCGCTCCGGGGGCGCCCGGGTGCGAATTCTGCTGCCCTTGGGTGAAGCGGGGCGCGGCGTGACGGCAAGAGATGCGCGAAAGAGCGAACAGAGGAGAGAACGCGTATGACCGCTTCGAGGATATTGGTGGTGGACGATGAGGCGGATATCCGCGGCCTCCTGAAGGAGATCCTGGCCGAGGAGGGGTACGAGGTGGAGGTTGCGGCCGACGCCACCCAGGCCCGTACTTCGCGCGCGACGCACGTGCCCGATCTCGTGCTCCTGGATATCTGGATGCCGGACACGGACGGCATCACGCTGCTGCGCGAATGGTCGGTGACGGACGGGTACGACTGTCCCGTGGTGATGATGTCCGGCCACGGCACCGTCGAGACGGCGGTCGAGGCGACGCGTCTCGGGGCGTTCGATTTCGTGGAGAAGCCGCTCTCGCTCACGAAGCTCCTGCGTACGGTGGAGCGTGCGCTCGATGCAGGCCGGCGCAAACGGCTGTCCGAGCGCGCTCAGGGCTCGGCGCTGGCGGTACCGATCGGCAAGAGCAAGCTCACCCAGAACCTGCGAGAGCAGGTGCAGCAGGCGGCCTCGAGCTCATCCCCGGTGCTCTTCATCGGCGAGCTGGGCTCGGGGCGGGAGGCATATGCCCGCTATCTGCACTCGCTCTCGGCGCGCTCCGCCAAGCCCTTTGTCATGGTCGTCGCGGCCAGCTTAGGGATGGATCCAGCTGCCGCGCTGTTCGGCAGCGAGCGCGACGGTAAGGTGGCGCTCGGAGCGTTCGATCAGGCGGCGGGCGGAACGCTCTATCTGAACGGACTCGAGGAACTCTCGAGCGAGGCGCAGCGCGCGCTGGTCGGGGCCATCGAGCAGAGCGGCTACACCCGGGTCGGGGGACGCGAGCGCTTGGCGCTCAACGTACGCTGGATCAGCTCGGCGCAGGAGGGCTTCGAGGCCCGCACCGCACCCGAGCCGTTTCGCCGCGACCTCATCGCTCACCTGAACGTCATAACCCTGCGCGTGCCGCCGCTGCGCGACTACGCGGAGGACGTTCCCGACCTGCTGCGCTACTATGTGGACCGGCTGGTCGACGACCAGCACCTGCCGCTGCGCCGCTTCAGTGTCGCCGCGCAGAACCGGCTGCGGAACTACCCCTGGCCGGGGAATCTCGGCGAGCTGAAGAACCTGGTACAGCGCGTGCTCGTGCTCGGCGCCGGCGAGGAAATCCGCCTGGAGGAGATCGAGCGGGAGCTCGCCGTGAAGATGGCGCTCGATGAACCGCTGGTCAAGCAAGACCTGCTGGCGTTGCCGCTGCGCGAGGCGCGCGAGCAATTCGAGCGCGCGTATCTGCAGCAGCAGCTGCTCTTGTGCAACGGCAAGGTCGGGCAGCTCGCCAAGCGGGTGGGCATGGAGCGCACTCATCTGTATCGTAAGTTGCGGGCATTGGGTGTCGATTTTCGTCAATTAGGCGAGGATTGAACGATCCGGAGGCGAATCGGCGCCGCCCCCCTTGCCTCAATCGCCGACGCGGATCAGCAGCACGTCGAGGTCCGCCTTGCGCAACCGCTCGCGCAGCCGGTTGAGCTCATCCAGATTGGAGATCGGACCGATCCGGATACGATGCCAGGTGTCGTTGTCGACGGAGACCCTTTGCACCTTGGATTCGACGCCCTGCAGCGCGAGCTGTGCCCGCACGCGGTCGGCATCGGCAAAGTTCTTGTACGAGCCGGCCTGCAGCACATACGTGCCGCGGCGGGTCTCCGGCACGGCGCGCGCGTCGGGCCGAACGTCCTTGTCCTTTTCCGGGACGACCACTTCGAATTTCGGCAGCTGATCGTAAAAAGCATAATGGCCGCCGGAATCATCGGGGACCGGATCGGCTCCATCCGGGTCCGGGGATTCGCCGGCGTGCATCTTTCGCTTGTCCATCTTGGCGATGCGCGCCGAAGGTGCATCAGGCCGGTGATCCTTGATGTAAACCACCGCGGCGATCGCCAGGCCCGCCGCCAATCCGCACCACAGACCGGTCCAGCCGGAAAACCCCGCGGTCGGCCGGCGTCTGGGTTTGTAATCCCGGGGCACGCTCGGAGCCTACACGGTGTCGGGCGCCGCTACACCGAGCAGGCGCAGACCGTTCCGGATCACGACCCGCACGGCCGATACGAGCGCAAGCCGCGCATCGCGCAGCAAGGCATCGGGAACAACGAGCGGGTGCGCGGCGTAATAAGTGTGGAAGTCCTCGGCGAGGCCGCCCAGGTACCGCGCGAGTAGCTGCGGTGCGCGCTCATTCGCCGACTGTTCGATGGTCTCCCGATACGCGCCCACGCGCCTCATCAGGGTCCGTTCCAGGGGCTCGGCGAGCAATCCGAGGGAAGCCGCGGCGCCCGCAGGGTGGAATTCGAGTCCGCGGTCCTCGAGTTGCCGTTGGACACTTCCGATGCGTGCGTGCGCGTACTGCACCGAGTACAGAGGATTGTCGAAGGAGCGCGCCCGGGCGAGATCCAGGTCAAAAAGCAGAGGCTGATCGCGGCCGCGCATGACACAGAACAGCCGCACGGCATCGTTTCCGACCTCCGCGCGCAACGCGCGCAGTGTGACGCGCTCTCCCGGCAGCACCGGCGCGGACGGTTTTCGCCCCCCGCGGAGCAACGCCGGCGCCGCGGCGGACTCCGAGTCCTCGACGGCGCCTGATGCGCCGAGACCCCCCCGTCCCCCCAGGCCCCCGCATCCGCCCAGGCGCCAGGAATCGAAGGTCACGCCGAACTCGGACAGCTCCTGCCGAAGTGCGGCTAGGTCCGCTGCGCACCCATCGGCGCGGGGCCGGTGCACGCCTGCCGCCGATCGCGCGAGCCTGTGGGACGCCGGGGCGATGCGGCACTCGCGCACGACGCGATAGCCCGCCGCCTCGAGCAACGCAGCGACGCTTGCACCGAAGGCGGCTTGACGCGCGTGGCCGGCGTGCAGCGGGCCCTCGGGATCGACCGAGGCGACCTCGACCTCGAGTGTGCGTCCTTGACCGACATCGAACTTGCCAAACTCTCCCGCGTCCCGCAGCGCCCGCCGGATCTCGTCGTGATAGGAACGCTCGCTCAGGAAGAAATTGAGGAATCCCGCACCGGCGATCTGCACCTCGGCGAGCGCGGCGTCGGGGGGCAGCGCGGATTTGATGGCCTCGGCGAGCGGGCGCGGATCGAGGCGCGCAGCACTTGCAAGGCGCAGCGCGACGTTGCTCGCGAAGTCGCCGCGACGTGCGTCTTTCGGGCGCTGCACCTCGATGCAGACGTCTCGTCCGCTCGGCGGCACCATCGATTCGGGCAGCCGCGCGAGCGCCTGCCGCAGCCACGTGTCGACCAGGTTCTTCAAAGTTCGGGGCGTTTCATGGAGCGAAGCCCGGCGAGTGTACCCTAAACCTCTCAATCGACTTCGAGCGGATCGACGTCGATCGACCAGCGCAGGCCCGGAGCGGTCTGCACGAGCGGGAGCCAGCGCTTCAGAAAGCGCTGCAGCGGAGCCCGCGAGGCGCACTCGAACAACAGATGCGCGCGGAAGTGATCGGCGCGCCGAGCGATCAGCGCGGCAGCCGGGCCGAGCACCGTCACCGCCCCGCCGGCGGCCGCGCGCGCCTGATCCGCCGCCGCTTCGAGGAATCGATCCAGACGCGCCCGATCCTTGGCCTCGGCGCGGAACAGCGCGAGACGCGAATATGGCGGCCAACGTGCATCGCGCCGCTCATCGAGCGCGGTGGCCGCGAATCCCTCGTACCCCGCGCTCATCAATCGGGCGAGCAGCGGGTGTTCCGGAAACGAAGTCTGAACCATCACCTCGCCGAGCCGCGATGCGCGCCCGGCGCGGCCGGCGACCTGCGTGATGGTTTGTGCCAGCCGCTCGGTCGCCCGGTAGTCGCTTGCGAATAGACCCTGATCGGCATCCAGGATCACGACGAGGCTCACGTCCGGAAAATCGTGACCCTTGGTGAGCATCTGGGTCCCCACGAGGATGCGGGCCTCGCCGCGGCGCACGCGCTCCAGCACCGCGTGCAGGGCGCCGCGCGCCCCGGTGGTGTCGCGATCGAGCCGCGCGAGAGGCGCCGCGGGGAACAGGCGCACGAGCGTCTCCTCGACGCGTTCGGTACCCTGGCCGACCGGCATCGTCCCCTGACCGCATTGGCCGCAGACCGCCGGGATGCCGGCGTGCGCGCCGCAATGATGGCAGCGCAGCTGCGCGGCGCGGCGGTGCAGCGTCATGCGCGCATCGCAGTGTGCGCACGAGGCCGCCCAACCGCAGGCGCTGCAGAACAAGCTGGGCGCGTAGCCGCGCCGATTCAGAAACACGATCACCTGCCCGCCGGCCTCGAGGTGCCGCTCGATGGCTTGAATCGCCGGTTGCGATAGACCCTGATCGCTCGGAACGCGGCGCAGATCCACGAGACTCATGCGCGGCGCTTGCGAGGCGCCCGGGCGCTGCGGCAGGGAGAGCCGCGAGTAGCGCCCCTGCGCCGCATTCTCCAGCGTCTCTAGCGACGGAGTGGCCGATCCCAGCACGATGGGTACCCGGGCGCGCTGCGCCCGCCAGACCGCCAGATCCCGGGCGGAGTAGCGGAACCCTTCCTGCTGCTTGTACGAGGCGTCGTGCTCCTCATCGACCACGATGAGGCTGAGCTTGTCGAGCGAGGTGAACACCGCCGAGCGGGTTCCGATGATGATTCGCGCCTGGCCGCCGTGGGCGGCGCGCCAAGCGTCGCGGCGCAAGCTCGTGCTGAGCTGAGAATGCATCACGACGACGCCGGCGCTGAAGCGGCGCTCGAAGCGCTCGACGAGTTGCGGGGTCAGCGCGATCTCGGGCACGAGCACCAGCACCTGGCCGCCGCGGGCCAACGCCCGGGCAATGACTTGCAGATACACTTCGGTCTTGCCGCTGCCCGTGACGCCGTGCAAGAGATGCGCGGCGAATCGGCCGAGCGATGCGGCGACTGTGTCGATTGCCCGCGTCTGCGCCTCGGTGGGCTCGAGGCTGCTCGCGTGGATCTCGACCGGCGCGAGCTCGATCGGGCGGCGCTCGCGGCTGACGAGACCGCGCTCGCGTAGCGCCCGAAGCGCCGGTTTGAGATTCGCGAGCTCGTCGCTCAGCGCGTGCCCGCGCACGAGGCGCTCGAGCACGGCGCGCTGCCGCGGTGCGCGCGCCTTTCCGAGAGGCGCATCGAGCGCCCGCCGGCCCGCCTCGGTCAGCGCCCACGCCTCGACGTCGTTTTCCGCCGGCTGCCCGGCGCGGATCCCGGCCGGCAACGCGGCCGCCATGACTTCGCCCAGCGGATGGTGGTAATACTCGGCGGCAAAGCAAAGCAGATCGAATGTCACCCGGTCGAATACGGAGCGTTGGTCCAGGATCTCGAAGGCCCGCTTGAGCTTCGAGGCGGTGATTTTAGAGTCGAGCGCGGTATCGACCAGCACGCCGACCATGCGGCGGCGCCCGAAAGGAACGCGCACGCGTATCCCGCACGCGGGCTCCGCGGGCAGAGCGGCACCCGGTGGCGGCAAGTAGTCGAAGACTCGCCGCAGCGGCGTGTCGAGCGCAATCTGCAGGATCAAGGGCCGCCTCTTGTCCACAAAAACTGTGGATAAGTCTGTTGAGAAACCGGGATCATGAGCCCTAAGTGCCCGTTCTGTTTCGAGACATATTCAAATTGACCAAAAACTGTTCGAAATGGAAATGAATTCAGTCCAATCAATGGGTTGCATCATCCTCTAGAACCGCTTGCTGAGTGTCGTTGCAAATATTGCAGGCCACGTCACGAAGTATGTGCGTAAGTCGCTGATCTTGCGCGGGCCCCTCCGTCAACCGGCCGACGCGGTGGGCGTTTATACCTGGAAGGAGAGACTCCGTCGACGCGAGAGGACGTGGCATGTCTGGCTTTGATACGCTCACTTCGGCTTGGATGGTATGGGACGGTCCCGCGCCAGCGCCCAGGGGAGTGGTTCTGGAGCAGACGCAAGAGCTGAACAAATTCTTGGCCGAGATCGAGCGGCGCGCATTTCGCATGGCGCAGGTGGCGTTGCGCGATCCCGACGATGCGCTGGACGTGGTGCAGGATGCGATGTTGAAGCTGGCGCGCAACTATGCGAAACGCCCGAGCGCCGAATGGCGGCCGCTGTTTTACCGGATACTGGAAAACGGCATCAGGGATCTGCAGCGGCGCCGCAGCGTGCGCAAGCGCTTCATGACCTGGCTGCCGGGACCGAAGGAGGATCCGGACAACGAGGCGCAGGATCCGCTCGACAGCGTCGCGGATGGTGCGGCCGCGGTGCCGGAGCAGCTGATGCAGGATCAGGCGATGCAGAAGCTCGAGTCGTCGCTGCGGGAATTGCCGGCGCGGCAGCGCGAGGCATTCATGCTGCGCAATTTCGAGGGATTGGACGTCGCCGAAACGGCGACCGCGATGGGCTGCTCGGAAGGCAGCGTGAAGACACATTATTCGCGGGCGGTGCACACGCTGCGCGAGCAACTGGGCGAGGTTTGGTGATGAATGACGTAATTCTTGAGCCGGCACAGCGTGCGCTGGAGGAGCGCAGCCGGGCTCTGTTCCTGGAAAGTGTCGAGGGCCTCGACATGCGCACGCGGTCGCGGCTCAACCAGGCGCGTCAAGCTGCCGTGGCGGCGGCGGCGAACGCGCGCTCGCGCCCGTGGTTCACGCGCATGCCGCTGCTCACCTCGGCCGGCGGCGTCGCGGCTGCCGCCGTGCTCGGTGTTGCCCTTTGGGTCGGTGGTCCGCTCGGCCACCACCCCGCTGCGCCCGCGGAATCGACTTTCGAGGATCTGGATCTCGTTGCGGCGACCGACGGGGCCAGCGGCGATGCGATGGAGATGCTGCAAGACGATATTGATTTCTACGACTGGGCGGACAAAGCCGCGAGCTCGGAGCCGGCTGCGTAGGCCGGCTCGGTAGTTGAGGGCCGTTGACTTCGCCAAAGTACTGGCTGCTCCTCGGAACAGCCTTGTGGGCAGTGTGCGCTGCGGGGCAGCCGCCGGCTCAGGCGCCGCCGCCGCCGCCTGGGAGAGCGGCGCCTAATGCGCCGCCGCCCCCGTCGGATGTTCCCGACGAGGAGTTCATCGAGTTCTTGGGTGAGGATGACCACGGAGATACCGCTTGGTGGGAGTTTCTGAAAAAGGCGCCGCCGGGGCAGCAAAACCCGGCGACATCGCCGCCGCAAGGCGCAAAGCAATCGTGAGAGCTTTGCTCCTCTCGGCTTGGGTGCTCGCGGCGGGAACCTGTCTCGCGCAGGAGCCGCCCGCACCGCCCGCGGCCGCTCCGACGCCGGCCGGCGAGCCTCAAGCGCCGCGCTCCTGGCAGTCGCTCTCGCCGCAACAGCAGCAGTTGCTGCAGAACTTTCAGGGACGCTGGGACTCGTTGCCGTCCGACAAGCAGCAGGCGCTCGTGCGCGGCAGCCAGCGCTGGATCAACATGTCACCGGAGCAGCGCGCGGGCGCGCAGCAGCGCTTCAAGCAGTGGCGGGCGATGCCCCCGGAGCAGCGCCAGCTCATCCGGCAGCGCTGGCAGCAGTTCAGGGCGCTGCCGCCCCAAGAGCAGCAGCGCGTTCGCGAGCAGTTCTCGCGCTTTCACCAGCTGCCGCCCGAGCGCCGCGAGGAGCTGAGACGGCAGTGGCGGCAGATGACGCCCCAGCAGCGCCGCGGGTTCATGCAGCGGCCGGGCCCCCGGGGCGGCGGGTTCCATCCCCCGCCGCCCGCCGCCCGCCGCATGCCTCACTAGCTCAGCTAAGCTAGCTCGGCGAGCCGGCCACGGCGCATAGCGACGAGCGGATCAGGAATCGCTTGTTGAGCGGAGCCTCGAGCGAGAAGCTCGCGCCGCGGCCCGGCACGACGTCCACGGTCCACTGCGTGTGTGCCCAGCGCTTGAATTGCTCGCGGTCCATCCAGAACTCGCAGCCGGCGATCTCGCCCACCTTCTCGTCCACGCCGCCCAGCTTGAACTCGCCCACCTGAAAGCACATGGGTGCGCTGCCGTCGCAGCACCCGCCCGACAGATGGAACATGATCGGCCCGTGCGCCGCCCTGAGCTCTTCGATCAGCTCGCGGGCGGCGTCCGAGACGGAGACGCGTTCCTCCATCTCGAGTCCCTCAAAAGAAGCCCAACGCCTTGGTGCTGTAGCTCACCAGGACGTTCTTCGTCTGCTGGTAGTGGTCGAGCATCATCTTGTGCGTCTCGCGCCCGATTCCCGACTTCTTGTAGCCGCCGAAAGCGGCGTGTGCCGGATAGGCGTGATAGCAATTGGTCCACACGCGCCCTGCCTTGATGCCGCGGCCGAACCGATACGCCATGTTGATGTCGCGCGTCCACACGCCGGCACCCAGCCCGTAAAGCGTATCGTTCGCGATCTCGAGCGCCTGCTCCGGCGTATCGAAGACGGTCACGGAAACCACGGGCCCGAAGATCTCCTCCTGGAAAATGCGCATCTTGTTGTTACCCTCGAACACGGTCGGCTTGATGTAGAAGCCGTTGGCGAGCTCGCCCGGGAGCTTGTTCGCGACGCCGCCCGTCAGCACCTTCGCGCCTTCCTTCTTGCCGATGTCGATGTAGGAGAGAATCTTCTCGAACTGATCGTTCGAGGCCTGCGCCCCGATCTGCGTCGTCATCTCGTACGGATCGCCCTGACGGATCTTCTCGACGCGCTTCACTGCGCGCTCCATGAAGCGGTCGTAGATCGAACGTTGCACCAAGGCGCGCGACGGGCAGGTGCACACCTCACCCTGATTGAGCGCGAACATCGCGAAGCCCTCGAGCGCCTTGTCGACGAAATCATCCTCCTCCCGCATCACGTCCGCGAAGAAGATGTTGGGCGACTTGCCGCCGAGCTCGAGGGTCACCGGGATGATGTTCTCCGACGCGTATTGCATGATGAGCCGGCCGGTAGTGGTCTCGCCCGTGAAGGCGATCTTGGCGATGCGGGGATTGGAGGCAAGCGGCTTGCCGGCCTCGAGGCCGAATCCGTTCACGATGTTGAGCAGGCCCGCGGGCAGGATGTCTTGAATGAGCTCGGCGAGGACCAGCATCGTCAACGGAGTCTGTTCCGCGGGCTTCAGAACGATCGCGTTGCCCGCGGCGAGCGCCGGAGCGACCTTCCAGGCCGCCATCAGCACCGGGAAGTTCCAGGGAATGATTTGCCCCACGACGCCGAGCGGCTCGTGGTAGTGATAGGCCACGGTGTCGTCGTCGAGTTCGCCGAGCGAGCCTTCCTGCGCCCGGATGCAGCTCGCGAAGTAACGGAAGTGATCGACCGCGAGCGGCATGTCCGCGAGGTTGGTCTCGCGGATGGGCTTGCCGTTGTCGTAGGTCTCGACCGCCGCTAGGAACGGTAGGTATTGCTCCATGCGATCGGCGATTCGGTTCAAGATGCGGGCCCGCTCGGCCACCGCGGTTCGGCCCCAGGCTCCCGCCGCGGCGTGCGCCGCGTCGATCGCGCGCTCGACGTCCTCGGCCTGCGAGCGGGGTATCTGGCAAATCACCTGGCCCGTGGTCGGCGAGATGTTGTCGAAATAGCCGCCCTTCAGCGGCGCGACCCATTCGCCGCCGACGAAATTTCCATAGCGCTTGCGCAGCGGAATCGTGCGCTCGAGCGTCTTGATGTGTGCGGCAAACGAATCGCTTTCATGAATGAAGCCGCTCGGCGCTTCCACGCCGGCCGGCCGGACTTGGGCGGAACTCATGGTGTTGTTCTCCTGGTAAGGTGAATGCTCTCGTTGCGCCGTCGGCAGAGCCCAGCTAGCCAAGCGGGATTTGCGCGTCAGATTCGCGACAGATGTCATCGATCGCCTGACACAGCCGTCCGGGAACCACTATTCGAACCGAGACCGGGTCGCAATACAAGAGATGTGTGCGCCGCGCGATGTGTGCGCCGCGCGCCCGGCTGCGGAGGCTTCACCAGCCGAAATTGAATCGATAGCGCAGCGCGATCTGGAACTGCGTCTCCACCTGCTGGGGGGACTCTCCCAGGAAGATGCGCGGCGGGAAAGTGCTCGCCACCCGAAGCCACTCCGTCGCGAGTTGCCAGTGATCGGCGAATTCGCGGGACCACGAGAGCGTCCACGCGTGCCCGTCCTGACTGCGTGGACCCAAGATTCCGCTGATCTGATGGGTGTGGAAATCGTCGAAGCGCGCCGTGAGACGCTCTTGCCCCCACTCGAAGCTGGCAAGGGCGAAGGCGGAGCGAAACCTCAAGTAGATCTGCTGCTCATCCTCGTAGTTCGCGCCCGCCGCCGTGTCTCCGTCCAGGTATTGCGCGATGAAGGTCCAGTGCGCGCCCGGCTCGATGCGCGCTCCGAGGCTCGTGAATCGAGTGCGCCAGGCGTCGTGTCCCGCCGCGTTCTGCGCCGCCGGGTCGGCGTTGTTGTCGTAGCGCAGCAGCCGGACCTCGAGCCGATCATGATGGCGCCAGGTCAGACCGCCGTAGAACCCGGGGCGATGATCGATTTCATGATAGAAATCGATGGGCGGCGAGCCCAGAGTGCCGAACAGCGTCGACGGCCGGTCGGTGAGGCCCCAGCCGCGCAGCCAGATCAGCACGCCGGCCGGATCATTCCAGCCGTACGCGGCCGCCACCAGCGACACATCGCCGAGATAGCCGCTCGAAGCGCCGAGCCAGCGCGCTTCCACCTCGGCGCCCAGGGTCCGGAACTCCTCGCCGATCCAGGTATTGATGGTGGATGGCGTGATCGAGTAGACATCGGTCCAACCGATGCCGCGGTTCTCCATGGATACCGGCATGAAGAAGGCGCCGGCGCGGGCGCGCCAGCGTATCGCGCCGGTCGGAAACGGCCGCAGGTCCATATAGCACTCGCTCACGTCGGCGGGATTGCGATTGTGATCGCCATAGGTATCGAGCACGGCGTGGACCGAGACGATATCCGTCACGCGCCAGTTCGGCGCCAGAAATGCCCGCCCCAGCTCGACCCCGTCGTGATCGGGATCAAAGCGCAGCAACCCGAGGCCCCCGTTCAGGAACGAGGTCTCGCCGGCGGCATGTACCCAGCGAAGGTCGACGTCGCCGTCCAGAGTGAACCGATCCTGGGCGCCCGCGGCGAGCGGCGCGAGCGCCGCGAGCGTGAGGAGCGCGCGATGCCACATTCGTGCCATCAGTAGTCCCAGTCGCGCCGCCGCGGTCTCGGCTCCGGGCGAGCGCGCAGCGGCTGGGTGAGCTGGATTCGCTCGCTGGCCGCGCCGTCCGCCTCCACGCGCGCCGAACGGGAGAGCGAGGCGGGCGGATCCGCGATGTAGGGACTCCACACCACGATCTGGTAATCGTCCTTGGGCAAATCCTTAAGCTTCAAGGTGCCGGACGCTTCGGTGGTGCCGAAGTACGGCGCGGGGGTCACGTAAATGTAGCCCACCATCGAGTCATGGATGTTGCAGCCGAGGACCACGAGCCCGGGCTGGTCGAACGTGACCGGCGGGTGAGTCTCGCCCTTGTAGAGCGCCAACTGGAAGCGCTTCGCCGGCGAGAACGAATACACCTGATGGCTGACGGAGTCGTTGTTTGGAAACTCGACCCGGGAGCCGACGCTGACCACGAGCACCCGCGGCACGAAGGCCCGGTCGCGTTGATCCATGACGGCCGGCTTGGCGGCCGAGACCGCCTTGCCCGCGGCCGGGGAGGCAGTCACGACCGCGTCCTCGATGCCGCGCCCGTCCCGGTCCACGACTGTGACCGAGATCTCGGCGGCGGCGCTCGGCAGCACCGCGGCGAGTAACGCAAACGTGATGCACGTAGCACTTGCGCACCGCACGAGCGCGAAGCCAGTTCTAGATCGGGACGTGCCGCCCAGGTCCAGAGGGCGGGTCCACTTAACATGACGGGTCATGGGCATCCCTTTGACCGTGCTACGGAGCTTTCGCAGCCGCATCCTAGCGTTAGTACTCGGATTGGTCACTCTGGTGTTAACGGCCGCGATCGTCGGAATTGCAGTCAAGGCACGGGCGGAAGCGGAAGCTCAGGTCGGGATTCAGCTGCGGACCGCGGCCGAGACCGCCCGCGAGGTACTGAAGTTCAGAGGATCGCAGCTCGCGACCGCGGTCGAGGTGCTGACCTCCGACTATGGATTCAAGGAGGCGGTCTCGTCGGCCGACGCAGCGACGCTGCTCTCCGCCGCCGAGAATCAGCGCATGCGGATCGATGCGAACCTGGTGATCGTGCTCGCCCCCGATGGACACCCGCTCGCGAGCACGGGCGTGCTGTCGCCCGCAACGACCGGCGATCTCCGGCGCTTGATCGCCGGCGACAGGGACGAGGAGACCCTG
>Ga0210401_10004701_pt1 | contig 14217 bp, 14 predicted proteins | sample IncBWH32MmetaG_FD_150866 | JGI IMG/M metagenome (GOLD analysis project Ga0210401, IMG submission 150866) | Forest soil microbial communities from Barre Woods Harvard Forest LTER site, Petersham, Massachusetts, United States - Inc-BW-H-32-M | ecosystem: Environmental > Terrestrial > Soil >... | reverse complement strand
TTCGCCAAGCGGACCGTACGGTTCGCCGTGGGCGTCGCCGTGCTACTCGCCGCCAGCTTGCTCTACACCGGCCCTTACGGACACGTGCTGGAAACAAAACGCAGTTTCTTCGGAGTGTATCGCGTCACCGTGGACAGAGAGAAAAAGTTTCGCGTCTTCTTCCACGGCAGCACCATCCACGGATTACAGCACCTCGATCCGTCCCACAGACTCGAGCCGCTCTCCTATTTCACCCGCGTCGGGCCCGTTGGACAATTCTTCACCGCGTTCTCCGGATCAGGCCTCCTGCAGAAGGTGGCCGTCGTCGGCCTCGGGGCCGGCTCGATGGCCTGCTACGGCCAGCCCGGTCAACAATTCACCTACTACGAAATCGACTCTGCCGTTGAGCGCATCGCCCGCGACCCGCGCTATTTCACCTTCCTGCGCGACTGCTCGCCCAAAATCGACGTAATCTTGGGCGATGCGCGTCTGTCCCTGCAGAATGCGACCGACCACCAGTATGGTTTGCTTGTACTCGATGCCTTCAGCGGCGATGCCCTGCCTGTGCACCTCGTTACACGCGAAGCCATGCATCTCTACCTCAGCAAACTCTCTCCCAACGGCGTCCTGGTCTTCAACATAACCAACCGCTTTTTGAATCTCGGACCCGTGCTCGGTAATCTCGCTAGGGATGCCGGATTGGTTGGCCTAGTGCAGGACGACTCCAACGTCAGCGAAGCTGAGCAAGCAGACGGCAGGTACCCCTCCCGCTGGGTAGTGATGGCCCGCACTGAGTCCGACCTTGGCAGCCTCGCCCACGACTCGCGCTGGACGGTATTATCAGACCGCCCCGACATGCCGGTTTGGACTGACGATTTCTCCAACATTCTGAGCGTCATCACCTGGGACTGAGCGCCGAATTGCAACCGCTCCTCTCATGAACGAGACGATTAACAAGGTTCAGTCGCATGGGTACAACTTCTGGCGCCCAACGAAGTCCCGTGCATCGCAGATTTGCCTTTGACTCGTTATAACCTCCTTTCTTATATCCGCGTGGTCCTCAGCCGGGTACCCGCTCTCAATCTTGGATGGCTCGGACCACTACATCTCCGAAAGATGGGCACATGCAAGCAACGTGCGGGGACCTTGCACTCGGGACTGCTCGCCAGAACTGCGATCCCACTCGTCAACCTGCTGCTGAATATTGCGCTTTATGCATGATCGATACTTGATTGTATTGAGGATTCTGCTTGTGGGCTTTCACTCGTTGAATCGATTTCGGATTGAATAATCGTCAGTGACTGTTTTTTCATTTGATGATAAATTCGGCCAATATACTCTCCAATAATCCCTAGGAAAAGGGCATTCAGGCTGAGCGATGCCAATATCAAGACCGTGATGGTCGCGAATCCTGGCGGCCACTGTTTGGCAAACAGGAGTCTGCCTACAAAATAAAGGATTGTTGCAACAAAAGTACTGAAGGAGATCGCCAAGCCCAGATAGGTAGCAATACGTAGAGGGATGACAGAATGATTCAAGATGCCATCTAGAGCCAAACCGAATAACTGTGCCAGGCTGAAGTGGCTCTTCCCTAGCTTGCGTTCTCGCCGGTCATAAGGGATACCGATTTGATTAAAGCCCATGGTTGCAATGATCCCACGCAAATACGGTTGGTAATCATCGACGAATTTCAGTTCGCTGAGTATGCGCCTGTCGATAAGACGAAAGTCTCCTGCGTCGTGTGGAAGATCATCCTCGCTAATCAGGTCTATAAAGCGATAAAAAATCTTCCTTATCAGGTTCATCCACCAAGGTTCCTTGCGGTTGGAGCGTTCGCCATACACGACTTTGAATCCCTCTTCCCATTTGCTTAGAAATTGCGAGATGAGTTCGGGTGGATCCTGCAGGTCACAATCTATCTGAATGGCAGCATCGCCCCGCGCGTGCGTATAGCCCGTAAGAATCGACCGTTGGAAACCGAAGTTGCGCGAGAAGCGGAGTACGCGAATGCGATTGTCTCTGAAAGATAATCGCCGCAGGATCTCAAATGTCTGATCGGTGCTGTGATTGTCGGTAAAGAGAAGTTCAAAGTCATAACGCTCGGTCAGACTCAGCAGCACACGCGAGACCGCTTCGTGAAACGGTGCAATATTCGCTTCCTCATTGAATACAGGAACTACGATCGAAATGAGCTTTTTTTTAGGGAGCACACTTCTCTCCTACAATCACGTACTGAGCCCCGGCTGGTAGCCATGACAAGATAGGCTCAAAGCGTCGCAGTTTTGATAAGACGCTTGGAAAGAATACAATGTAAGCCAGTTTGCGAAGCCGCAGTTTGGCCCGCGAGAAGTAGCCGCATGCTTCATTCGGACGAAGCAGCACGGCATCCCCATCAAAAGCGCAGCGATGAACGGCCAAGCGAGTCAGCGGATTCAAGGGATTGTGCTCGAATACAACAAGCCTTCCTCCGTCCAAAAGACGATCTGCAACTTCCGCGATTGTCTGTTCGCGCTGCTCCCTGGGAACGTGGTGTAACACATTGGCTATGACAGCTATGTTGTAGTCTCGGCCTAGGTCGGTCAATTTGTCCGAGAAAGACCCTTGTTGTCTGAGTTCGGACGGTATCATTTGGATGCTCTCAGGCGAGACGTCGTATCCATGAACGTGCGCCGCCGGAAGGCGCTTTTTCAAAAGCCGAGACAACAGGCCCACACCGCATCCGAAGTCCAGAACTTTTCCCGAAAAATCTGGCCCTGTTATTCCTGCGACATAGCGAGCTTTGTAGTCGGTGAAGTATTCAGAACTTTCGCCAGAGAACTTAACAGCGTGGTTGAGTTCACTCTTATAGCTCTGCGAAAACCTATCGAAGTCAACGCGGTCAACCTTTTTCATCTCGATTGCGCGACCATGCGCTGCATCCCCTCCCGTATCGAAACCTTTGGAAACCAGCCCGTCGCAGCCTTGAAACGCCGCGGGTCGCCTACGATCCACATAGGTTCATCAGTACGGTATGGCCGTTCACCACACCGCAAAAGGTTGGTAGATCTCCCCATAATCCGCGCCACATCTTCGGCCATCTGTCGCACACTTATTCCTTCTCCGGAACATACGTTATACACCCCAGCGCGATCCATGCTTTCGCTGGAGGCGGCAAGCATCAACGCATCGACAACATCCTCAACGTACAGCAAATCTCTGACCTGTTGCCCTGGAGTTAGGTCAACGGCCTGGCCTAAACTCAGTCGTTCGATCAAATACGGCATGAGTCGGTATGGTGCTTCTCCAGGGCCAAAGACGCCGAAGAGACGCAGCGTTATAAACGCGATATCCAATTGCGCAGCCAACGCGGCGCCATAGGTAAACGCGCAAATCTTTGCGGCGCCATACAAAGAAGTTGCTCGCACAGGGTCTTCTTCAGTGATTCTATGACCCGTTACCACGGGTGCGTACTCAGAACAGCTGCCAGTGTGTACAAAACGAAACGGCTTTTGTCGTCCTAAGGCGAGCAACAGCGCAACGATTACATCTACGTTTCCGCCAAGTAAGCCCCAGGGTTCGCGCTGTGCCGGATTCACTCCGGCTGATACCAGATTAAAGGCGACGTCAATCTGTAACCCATTCAAAGCCGTTTGCAAAACCTGCGGCTCGTACTCAACAACCTCAACAACCGAAACATTAGGACTATTCCACAAGCGTGGACAAGGTGATCCCTTCCTGACCAAACAGCTGACTCTTACATCCTCGGTCGCCAACCTGTGCACCAGAGCTGAGCCGATGAACCCGTTAGCTCCTGCCACCAAGGCCGACCGCAATTTTTTCAACATATTCGATCGAGGTATTGTGAGATTTGATTGCAGGTCAGCTGCAGCGCCCGACGAGGTTCTTTCTCGAAGTCGCGGTACCAATCGACGGCCAATCGAAGCCCTTCATCTGTGCTAAGGTACGTACGCCATCCCAAGACTTCCCGCGCTTTACTGCAGTCAAGTCGAAGTTGATGTGCCTCGTGCATGCGCGCTTTATTCTTACGAAGTGCCAGTCTGCCCTGGCCCCAAAGCTTGATTATACGTTTGGCCAGATCCGAAACTCGGAGCGAATCGTCCTGAGGACCAAAATTCCAAGCTTCGGCAAATTGCCGTTCACCCTGCCATAAGCGCCGCGCCAACAGAAGATAACCATGAAGCGGCTCAAGAACGTGCTGCCAAGGTCTCCGCGCATCAGGCTGACGTATTGCGATTTTTGTTTTGCTGGTGATCCCGCGTACCAGATCTGGGACAAGTCTGTCTTGGCTCCAGTCGCCTCCCCCGAAAACATTCCCTGCACGAGCCGAGGCTAGCAGCGCCTTTCCGGTCTCGTCAAAGAATGAGCGGCGGTAAGCGGCCGCAACGAGCTCAGTACATGCCTTGCTGGAGCTGTAAGGATCGCACCCGCCGAGCGGGTCTTGCTCTCGATAACCCCAAACCCACTCGCGATTTTCATAGCATTTATCGCTGGTCACAACCACGATTGCGCGAACCGATGCGATCGAGCGCGCTGCTTCAAGGACGTGGACCGTTCCCATCACGTTGCTGGCATAGGTTTCCATCGGATCGCGGTATGACCGTCTTACCAGCGCCTGCGCTGCCATGTGAAAGACAATCTCTGGCTTATGTTGGCGAAAGATCTGGCGCACGGCATCGAAGTTGCGAATATCGGTTAGATTCGAATTCATGCCCCGTTGGACTTTAGCGCTTTCAAAGAGGCTGGGACGCGCAGGCTCGGGAGGCAAAGCAATACCTGTGACGCGACTACCCATCATTTTCAACCAAATGGCGAGCCAGCCACCTTTGAATCCGGTGTGTCCGGTAATTAGAGTGCGCTTGCCTTTGTAAAAGTCAGGCAGGGAAGAGGTCACGGCCAAATCTTCCAAGGTGCATTGCCACTGTCCCAGAGGCTTTCCAAATACAACCTATCGCGCAGCGTGTCCATCGGGTGCCAGAAACCGGTATGGCGAAACGCCATCAATTGGCCGTCGGCAGCAATTCGCTCGAGCGAATCCCGCTCCAGCGAAGTCTGGTCTCCTTCGATGTAATCGAGAACGCCGCGTTCAAATACAAAGAACCCGCCATTAATCCAGCCCTCGGAGTGTTGCGGTTTTTCCGCAAACCGGCGAACGGTATTTCCAACAAGGTCCAAGCTTCCGAATCGCGGCGTGGGCGGCACGGCTGTCACCGTGGCTAACTTTCCGTGGCTGCGATGAAAAGCGACCAAGCCCTGAATGTTGACATCAGCCAACCCATCGCCATAGGTCAGCATAAATGTGCCATCCCCTACCCATTGTTTTAGTCGGCGAAGGCGGCCTCCCGTCAGCGTTTGCAGTCCGGTATCGATCAGCCATACATTCCAGTCCGGAGTCGAATCGCTCAGGAACTGCATCTTTCCGGTTCTTAGTTCAAGCTGGAGGTCAGTGTTACGGGACGCGAAATTTGAGAAATATTCCTTAATGATATCGCCTTTGTAGCCGCAGGCAATCACAAACTGGGCGAAGCCATGGAATGCGTAGATGTTCATGATGTGCCAGAGAATCGGCTTGCCTCCGATTTCGACCATAGGCTTAGGTCGAATCGCCGTTTCCTCAGACAATCGGGTTCCCAAGCCTCCAGCCAGAATTATGGTCTTCATGGGAGCTTTCCTGGTTTATTTTGGACACAGAACGGTCTATAAGATACCTGTAGTTTCGAGCGGCGAATATACTAGTAAACACACTATGGCATGGCGGATTCGAGAGCTGAGGATTTCTTTCGTGTGGCGTTTTCACCGTGAGTCTTTTCTTAGCACTGTTAATCCGTGTCGATTGTCAACCACCATTTCGCACCAAAGCCACCGCCGCTGTGAGGATATAGGTGATGAAAGAGTGCTCCGCAAGCCCGCGCTCTACTGCGTCAAGGCGGCGATCCAATCTTTTAAAGTTCCTAATTCTCCCAATTTCTTGAGGCGTCGCGCTTGAGGTTCAATGGCTCCCTCGCTTGCGGCTTGGCAGCCTTCCTGGTAACTGGTTTTTTCTTGGCGCGCAACCTCTCCACATGGCCAGCCAGAATTTCCTACCCTGGCGAGGAATCTTACGAGGGTGAGGCAATGGCGGAAATGATCCACATTCGACAGGGTGTGCCCACCTATGCCTCTTCTACGGCACGGTATGATGATGCCACCTATGGTCCTCTTTACTATCTGTTGGCCGGAAGATTGGTTGATCTGCGTGCACCTTCCTACGTTCCGCTTCGCCTTCTGTCTGCGCTTGGAATCCTAGGTTGCGCCGGTGGTTGCGGCCTCCTAGCTTTTTGGCTCTCAGACAGCTATCACGCAGCTCTTCTGACTCCTTTAGTATTTCTCTCTTATGGGATGGTAAGTACGCAAGGTATCCAATCCCTCTCCGATAGCGTGGCGTTGCTCCTGGCCTTCTGGGGTTTTTTGGTCGCTTATAGGTTTCAACGCAGCGGCGCTGTTTTACTGGCCGTTCCACTCATGATTCTCAGCTTTTACTATAAGCCCCACTATGTCGCCGGTCCGATCGCAGTATTTTGCTTTCTATTTAGTGAGAAAAGGTATCGATTGGCAGTCAAATTCGCTGGTCTGTTAATGTTGTCCGGAGTTGCGCTGTTTGCCTTCTTTCAGTGGGTGATTTTCTCTGGGCAAGCATTCTGGCGCCATTTCTTGCTGACTCAGAGTTCGCTCTTATCCTGGCAACGCTTCGAGAAAGCTCTTTTCGTTGTCTGCGTCATGTTTTTGTTCCCCCTCATATTCGAGATTGAATATCTTCGTACCAACCCAAACAAAATGATCAGCTTCTATCTGTTCTTCGGGCTTGTTGTAGGAGCCGTGACATATTCGAAGGACGGCAGTGGCGTTCACTATTTTTTTGAAAGCGTGATTCTGATCAGCACGCTCATTCCGGTTCTCCTGTTCAAGCAGATTACTTCGCAACGTATTCCGATACATGTCGTTCTGGTATTGGCGATCATGCTTCTTGCGGGCCAGTGGTCTACGAAGGCCCCTCCACAGCGAGTTGATTTCGACCGCCACAATGCGATGCAGGCTTTTCTGCGACAGAATTTCCCTCCACACTCGGAGGCTCTTGGTGCCAGTCCAGGCGATCTGCTGCAGGCAGGCTTAGACGCACCTTTCTCTGGGCTTTTTACGCTCGTGCAATTGGCCCATCGAGGAATCCTCTCCGACCGCGATCTGGCCGCTCAGATTGCGAACCGGCGGTTTTCCGCTATTGTTCTACCTCTTGATCTCTCGCACGAACAAGATCCATACTGGCTCAACTTCTATCTTACACCAGCTACACGCGAGGCTATTGAGCAGCGGTACACGCGCAGGGACATCCTGGATATGCCTACTCCAGTAAAACAAAGGGCTCAGGATCGTTACTACGTCTACGTGCCGAAACCCAACAATTAGCTTTTACTAGTAGATATTGCTAATGTGATTATCTATGCCTTAACGGGTATTCTTTGTGGGCAGAAGTGAAAAAAAAGAGGATTAACGTCCAAGCGAAAACGCGTGCCTTCCTCTCTAGAACGTCATTCATTATAGCCGCTAGGAGGTTTGTCCGGCCACTTCTCTTCCCGGGGGTACTCGATTCCTATATAAAGCTAATTATGGCTTGTCGGCAAATCCCTGAAAGGGATTAGGATTAGATCAAATGAGTAACATCACCAGAGCACGCCTACCTGGATCTTTCTACATCGTCATCGGCGTGGGACTCTTGTTTGCCGCTGTGGCGATTTATTTCTCTTTTGTCACTCATGGAGAGTGGACGCTCCCATCGTGGAAGCGGCAGCCCAAGCCCATAGAAAGGGCCCAGATGAATGTCACAGTTTGGACGGACAAACAATCCGGCTTTTACTACTGCCCAGGGGATCATCTCTATGGACATACATCGGCGGGGCGCTACGTGAGCCAGGGAGAGGCGCTGCAAGAGGGCTACACACCGGCACTGAACGAGCCTTGCCGACAGAGCAGCCTTGGAAAATAAACACAGCGGCTCTGACACCGGCATCCTCAACCTGGAGGAAGCCAAGGCGGAGTACGCGAAGTTGAAGCATCTCCGTAACGCGCAGTTGTTAGCGCATTGTATTTCTGTTGAGAGTCGGCTTCTCGTCCAAACTTGAATGCCGCTGTCTGCGTGTTGCTGAGACGTTGCAAATTCCCTCTCTCACCTCGATGCTCTGTACGTCGTTACGCTAACCGCAACCAGCCTGGGATTTCATCGTTCTTTGACTTAGGCACTGGGACAGAAGAAGCACACAGGAGAGCATGCGTAGCCTGAGCCGTCTATGTACCAGATGCTTATGAGAGTTTGGTGTGGTTCGGCGGCGAATTCCGCCGGCGTCTTGTACCCGATGCGATTTCTGGTGGCGCAACAGACCTGCTTCGACAAACCGTACTTCGGACTCCGGACGAAGGAAGGACATCTGAAGGAATGACGAGCGCCCGGCCTTGCTGTATTATAGAGGCCCGCCCGATCCACCTGCTTGAATGCTGGTGAGTATTTAGATTCAGGTTTGTCAATGACCGAGCATTATTACTTCGGAGCGACTCAGGCTACGCTATTCTTAAGACATGAAGTACTCGCCGTTCCAATTTCGCGTGTCCGATGTTCCCGGTGTGTTGGACCGCGCCTTGAGTACATTACGTGGGCTAACTCGAATGCTGTCGAAGACGAAAAACGGGAGGCTGCTGCTCTCCTGGCCATTCTCGTGGAGTGGGATCATCCCCAGCACGGCCCTGTGGGTTATGGTGGCATGACCATAGAAGAACTTAGAAAGCGAGTCGGGCGAAGTAGTGCTAGGGCAGCCGGAGCTTAATCGAGCATCTAGAGACGATGTGGGGCCAAGCAGAATCGATGCTGGCAGCAGTGAGCAGATTGACCTAAACAAACTCAGTCAACGTACGGGCGCGATCTCAAGCTTGTCCCCAACTCGCGTTCCAGAACGATAGATAGTGTGCGGAGGGAGCTCAAGCACGCTAGCCGCTTTCAGGGACACTTTAGAGATCCGAAAAGGTCGAACATGTTCCTCAATATGTACGACTTGCTTCTCTTTGCCAAGGAAAATCAGATCGATCGGAAACATCATTCCGATGGTGTGCACCCCTTGAGAGGGCACAATCCACAGCCCTCGGCCGAGCTGCGCCCATCGCCTCGTTTTCCCCAAAAGCCCCACGAGCCGCCGCAAGTAGCTGTCTGCGACGCTAGCCTCGGTGGCCACAAATGTTTCCCGTGTCTTGTTGTAGACATATACGGGTGGATTTCGGCCATTCGTTGACATAACTCTCCCGTCCCCCCAGAACGGGTGACTGTTTAGTACGCAGAATCCTTACTGCGAAGGCTCAGTCGAGAGCCTTCTTCTTGCGACGCCAAATGATAATAAACAAAATCACGACCGCCAACACACCAGCAATTATACGAACCGTCGATGAGTCCATTTCTGTTGTTCCTCCATTTTGAAATAGCTAGCCTTCAGTACTTAGGGCCAGCATTCGTTATTGTCCATGCAATAATTGACGCATGATAGCAAGCACCGCAGGTCCCAGGATTACAACCATCAGAGCGGGGAAAATAAAGAAAACCAGCACAGGTACCATCTTCACTGTTGTTTTCGCGGCCATCTCCTCGGCTCGCTGACGCCGTTTCATTCGCAATTCATCCGAATGAACGCGCAGAGCTTGCGCGATGCTAGTTCCGAACCGATCCGTCTGAATTAGCATCGCCACCAGCGCCTTTATATCATCCAGGCCCGTTCGTTGCGCGAGTTCCCGCAGAGCCTCGAGTCTGGTTTTGCCCACGCGCATTTCCAGGTTTACGAGTTGCAACTCTTCACTCAGTTCTGGGTGTGCTACGCGTAATTCTTGAGAAACACGCATCAGCGCTTGGTCCAGGCCAAGGCCGGCTTCCACGCAAATCACCAGCAGATCTAGGCCGTCGGGCAAAGCCAACCTTAGCCGGTGTTGTCGGGACCGGATCCGCCACGTAAGCCACAAGTCAGGCAATAGATAACCCAATAGCAACGCCGTTCCGAAGACCAGAACAGGGTTCCACTTGTAGAGTCCTGAGAAAAAAGCCAGCGCCAGCAAGCCAATCGGCATCAGGAATTTCACGCCTCTCATCGCCCACAGAGCGTCGCCGCTGCGGTAGCCTGCCCGAACCAGGAGGCGTTGCGCTTTCGACGATTGCGGTTGCGGCGTCGACACCAACTTTCCGATGGATGCGAGGGTGTGTTGAAGCCGTTCCTTTTGTTTTCCCGAAAAATCTGTTTCTTCAACCGGAACGTCGGGCGTAAGCAACCGGGTGAGACGCCCGGTAATGTTAGCGTCGCCCGGCACGAGCGCGTAAACGAGCGCCCCTACGATTCCGAGTGTAGTCAGGAACGTCAGTATTGTTATGGTCCAAAGCATTTCGCTATCCGTAGTTATTCAAACTTCTATATTTATAATCTTCCAGAGAAGTGCAGCGCCGGCGACCTGGAAAACCGCAGCAATTCCAAGTATCATGGGCCCAACGGGGTCCTCATACAGCGGTTTCATATAGGCCGGATTTGCCGCGCCGAGAGCAAACATCATAAACGGTGGTATCGCAAGTAAAATCCCCGCCGTCATTCGGCCCTGCGCCGTGCGCGTTTTCACTTCTCGATGAATCCGGAAGCGGTCTCGGATGACTCGTGCCAGTCCGTCCAAAATCTCGGCGAGATTTCCGCCTGTTTCTTTCTGAATCAGTAACGCAGTTACAAAGAAACGAACGTCAATCAAAGGAACGCGATCTGTGAGGTTCAGCATCGCATCGCGCAAGGGGAGACCGAAATTCTGTTCCTCAAACACGGCCCGGAATTCTCCGGCAATTGGTTCCGTACATTCTTTGGTTATCATCTCCAGTCCGGTTGTGAAAGCGTGACCCGCGCGGACGGCACGACCCAGTAGATCGAGAGCCTCTGGAAAGTGTTCTTCGAATTGCCCCAACCTCCGGTTTCGCTTCCATGCCACATAGGCAAACGGAGCTATCGCCATAACAATTCCGGCACCCACACCTAGGAAGAAGTTGTGGCGATAATACAGTTCGGTAAAAATGTAAGAACCAACTCCCAAGACGGCACTGATCAAGACAAGTTTCGCAGGCCTGGTTTCTATCCCTGCTTGAAGCACAAACTCCTTGAGGCGTCTCGACCACGACCACCTGATCATCATTTGGTGAATTACGGGTATGCCGCTTAGCAACTCGTCCCGCACAAGCTGTACGCCCAAATCGATATTGCCGCGTCGCTCCGCTTTGTGAACCGCATCCATTCGGTGGCGGACCAGTTCTTGGTTCTTGTCCGTCTCTAAAAATAGCCAGATTGATCCTAACAAACCGACTACAATCAGAAACGTCAATATGGATACCAGAGCCGCCATAACTAACTCCTAAAAGTCGCCACTGAATTCATCGCGTAAATGCGAGACACCATGTACAAGTCTCGCCAAATCATCGGTTCTCAACGCTTCACTGAGATGTCAAACATCGACATGGGAAATTGAATGCCGCTGACAAGCAAGCGCTCTGCAAACTTAGGTCGCACGCCCGTGGGAACAAATTCGCCAAGAACTTCTCCATTCTCGCGGATCCCACGTTTCTGGAAGACGAATATGTCCTGCATCGTTACGATATCGCCCTCCATTCCTGTAATCTCGGCTACGGTAACAATCTTACGAGTCCCGTCGCTTAGACGGCTCACCTGAACCACGACATCCAGCGCCGAAGCAATTTGCCTGCGAATCGCCTTTTCGGGAATGTTCATTTTCGACATGGCGACCATAGTTTCAAGGCGGCCCAACGCATCCCGTGGAGTATTTGCGTGTACCGTCGTGAGCGACCCATCGTGGCCGGTGTTCATGGCTTGCAACATGTCAAGCGCTTCTTCGCCACGGACCTCGCCCACGATAATGCGGTCGGGACGCATGCGCAAAGAGTTGATCACTAGTTGGCGTTGGTGAATGGAGCCCTTTCCTTCGATGTTCGCGGGGCGCGTTTCCAATCGCACGACGTGGTCCTGGTGGAGCTGCAACTCGGCCGCGTCTTCGATGGTCACAATTCGTTCCCGATCGGAGATGTAGGAAGACAGTACGTTTAGAAACGTCGTCTTGCCAGCTCCGGTGCCACCCGATACCAGGATGTTCAAGCGCGCTTTCACACAGCCGCGCAACAACTCCAGCATCGCTGGCGTCAAGCTCTTGTTAGCGATTAGATCATCCGCCCGCAGTGGATCTCGCCCGAATCGACGTATGGAAAGGCATGGACCGTCCACAGCCAACGGCGGAATAATTGCGTTCACGCGTGAGCCGTCGGCGAGACGCGCATCTACCATCGGCGAGGACTCATCCACGCGACGACCGATCGCGGAGACGATGCGGTCGATGATTGTCATGAGGTGCAGATCATCACGAAATTGTATCCCCGTCTGTTCGAGCATTCCCTTACGCTCGATGTAAACATGCTTGTAACCGTTGACAAGGATGTCCGAGATTGTAGGATCGGCAAGGAGAGGCTCCAGCGGCCCTAGCCCGAAAACCTCATCGAGCACCTCTTGCGCTAACCGCTCTCGTTCTTGCAAATTCATCGGGGTAGATTCCCCCACTACCAGCGCCTCGAGAATCTGCGCAACCTCGCGTCGAACGTCGTCGCGGTTGATTTCAGTAAGACGGTCGAGATTCAGTTTCTGAATGAGCCTACGGTGGATGGCGGATTTTACTGCTCCGAAATCCGTGCGCGCGGTCTGTGTGACAATGGGCGGCATGCTATTTCACCTTTGTGGGGAATGAGAACAACGTACCCAGCGAAGTCTTCTTCGCGGGGCTGTCATCGATTCCGGCTAACTGTGCTGCAATTTGGCGATATCGATTGCTGAGTACGTTGTTGTGATTCTGCATTAGCGGAGTCCCGAGATTCATGGATTCACTGGCCTTTCGAAAATCATTAGGAAGGCACGCGAAGATTGGGCGATTGATGTTCTTCTGAACGCTCTTCAACACCTCTTCATCGCCTCTATGCCATCGGTTAATGATAATCCGCGCTCGTTCGGGTTCGATTCCAAAACCTTTAAGTGCCACGAGACGGCGTTCCAGTGTCCACAACGCGGGTACGTTGGCTTCTGCTACGATCAGAATCATTCGAGCCATGCGCAAAATTGCACTCCACTCGGACGAAAACTGCGAGCCCATGTCCAAGAGGACCACGTCCGCGCTGTTTTGAGCGACGTTCACTACACGCTCGAGAGGTGCTACGGAAATTCTCTGCCACTCTTCCGGTTGTGTGATCCCGCCCAGGATCTCCAGTTTCGTTTTGTGCGGTGTGAGTAGCCCGGCGAAAAAATGGCTGTCGAGGCGATCCATATTCTCAACCGCGTCGCGCACGCTAAAACGTGGGTGCAGATTCAGCAATAGGTGAATGTTTCCGAGTGGCTGTGCAAAATCCAAAAGAACCACGCGTTTCTTGGCAAAAGTGGCGAGTTGAACTCCCAAATTGACTGCTACTGTAGTTGCACCTACGCCGCCCTTCGAACCCATTACTACCATCAACTTGTCGAGTGACGGGCGATCCTTCATCTCCAAGTCCTGCGCGAACCGTCCCAGCATCTCGGTCAACGATTCCAGGTTGACGGGCTTGGGCAGGAAATCCTGTACGCCGCTGCGCATAGCGTCGAGCAGAAGGTGATGGCTCGGGGGTACCACCGCAGAAATCGCGACAACTTTCACCGCTGGACGAAGGCGGCGAACATGCGACGCGAATGCAAAGAATTGTTCAGGGTCCCGCGACAGATCTAGGAAAATAACGTCCGGCGGTGTTTCCGCTGAATCCGGAAGCTTGTCAGCCGGAATGTTCCACTGCTTGATCGAGTTTACGAGCCCAGTCTGCTGCAGCACGGCCAACAGCTGTGCCGAACTGCTGGTATCGCTACTGGCTATTGCCACTGTTAACATACGCCGATCAACCTAATCTCTCTAATCTTTGACACTATAAGTTACACCGGAACTATCCATGTTACTTCGGAGCCGTTGGTTTCGATAGCGACGTAGGCTGGGGGTCGAGGAACGGCTTTGGCATTCCGGGTCCTTGCGGCGCTTTGTCCAAGGGCTGTACGATCCGCGGAGTGACAACGATAAGCAGTTCGTTCTTGCTCTTCGTCAACGATCGGCTCTGAAAGAGCTTGCCAAGAATCGGAACATCTCCTA
>Ga0210401_10004699_pt1 | contig 14219 bp, 10 predicted proteins | sample IncBWH32MmetaG_FD_150866 | JGI IMG/M metagenome (GOLD analysis project Ga0210401, IMG submission 150866) | Forest soil microbial communities from Barre Woods Harvard Forest LTER site, Petersham, Massachusetts, United States - Inc-BW-H-32-M | ecosystem: Environmental > Terrestrial > Soil >... | reverse complement strand
CTACCACACTGAGGCTGCCCCACCCTTCGCGGTTTTCGAAGGGTGGGAGGCAAGAACCGCAATCTCACCTCGGCACGCGGACTTTGAGTTCCGCCTTCTTCTGCTCGTTCACTAACACCGGACCTGCTTCTCCGTAGGCGTAATGTCGATAACTGCTCCAGCGCCATTGGTCCGGTTCGAGAACCAGCCCGCGCTTCACCGGGTTTCTGTGCATGTAGCGCAGCTTCTCGACGCGTTTGCGCTCGGTCGAGACGACAAAGTCGTAAAAACGGCGTTGCCAGATGTGGCCGGCAGTGAGCGCGGCGTCCCAGAGACAGGCCTGTCGATCGTTGTGTCGGGCGCGCCAGCGGCGGAAAAGGCGGCGGGCGAAGCCTTGCTTTAAAGCCTGCATGACGACCGAAGGGTTGGCGCGTTCGGGTTCACTGACGAGCAAATGGATGTGCTCAGGCATGACGACGTATCCGACCAGGACGAATCGGTAGCGGCGCCGTACCTGCTCGAGCACACTCAGAAAAAGGTCGCGGTCGCGCGGATTGCGCAGCAGTGGCTGACGCCGGTAGCAGCTGGTGGTGATGAAGTGGAGATAACCGGCTCCGTAGTAGCGGCGCAGACGCGGAGGCATAGAACATGATGCAGCGAGGCACGCTAGGAGGGCTGTGATGAGTGAACGGCTTGGGTGTGTTTCGCGCGGAAGACTTCGGGCGGAGGAGGTGCTTCGGGTCATGCCTCCCACCCTTCGAAAACCGCGAAGGGTGGGGCAGCCACAGCTGGGAGAGGTTTAGAAGATTCCTAGCCAAAGGTGGGCCCAGCCCCCCATTGATCTAAGATGAAGGGTAATTATGAAGACCTTAACAGGATGCCTTCAGGGCGGGGCTATCCTACTGCTACTGACTTACGGCTTTGCGCAGGTGATCGCGGCGCCATTTTCAATTGCGATCAGTGCTCCAGAGGCCGCAGTGAAACGGGGATCACAGGTAAAAGTCGGAATCAAGCTGACGAATATCTCGAACCGTGAGATCGAGTTCTTCGATACCAACAGGTACTGCGACTACGCTGTCGAGGTGCGAGACCCTACTGGCAGTCTGGCCCCGGAAGGGGAATACAAACGCAGCTTGCTATGCCCGAATGGAACGGGCAGAGTTATGGGATGGAGAAAATTAGTACGTCTGAAGCCGAAGGAGTTTCGCGAAGACGAGATTTTCGTAAGCTCCTTATACAACATGTCGCAACCCGGAAAGTACTCTGTGGAAGTGATGCGAAAAGCACCGAAAGAGTTTGGAGAGGTTGAGGCAAGGTCAAACCTGATAACGGTTACTGTTACAGAATAGATTTGTGCTGGGGTTGGCCACGGCTGGACAGGCGAGGGCGCCTCCACCCCATCACGCCAAACCCGGGCGTGACGGGGACCCCGGCGCCTGTCCCTACATGGGTTGGGCCTGTCACCTGTGACCTGTCCGCTGTGACCCGCTTTTTCAGTCGCCCAGGCTTGGAGCTTTTCCGGTTTTCATCTGGCGCAGGAAGACGCGCACCAGCATTCCGTCGTAGCGGGTGCCGCTCAGCTTCTCGATTTCGGCGAGGGCCTGTTCGGTGGTTTTGGCCGGGGCGAAGGAGCGGTCGGTGGTCATGTTCACGAAGGCGTCGGCCAGTCCGAGGATTCGTGCCCATAGCGGAATCTCTTCGCCGCGCAAGCCGTTCGGATAGCCGCTTCCGTCGAACGCTTCGTGATGATGCTCGACTGCCTTCTGCACCATGGGACTGCCGGGAATCGTGCTCAGGATTTCCGCACCCACCTGCGCGTGCTCCTTCATCTGTACGTATTCTTCTTCGGTCAGCGGGCCGGGCTTGGTGACAATCCGCTCGGGCACGAAAATTTTGCCGACGTCATGCACCTTGGCGGCATAAACCACTTCGACGATCTCGTCCGGCGGCATGGCCAGCGCGCGCCCGATCATTTCGGCATAGCGGCCCACCATTTCGCCATGACCGGCGGCGTGAAACTCGCGCGATTCGGCGGCGCGCGAAAGAGCTTCGATCGACTCTTTCAATACCTGAACGTTGCACTCTTCCTCGCCGCCGCACAGGCGCCGCAGGGTTGAGACCAGTTCCTCGAGATCATCCGGCCCGGTCTGCTCCCGCTGCAGAAAGCCCTCGATGTAGTTGGAAATCTGTTGCCGTTGCGTGGCAACCTGTTCCCCGTCATCGAAGGCCTCGACCATCGAGACGCGGTTCCCGCCGGCGTGCTTGGCGGCGTACATGCCGGCATCGGCGACGCGAATAATGTCCTCCGCAGAAAATCCATGTCCCGGGAAGCTGGCCACGCCAAAACTGCCCGTGATCTGATGCTCGGCCAGCATGGCGTCTTGCGCCAGCCACAGGCGCAACCGCTCGGCGAGGGCCTGCGCCTGCTCGACACTGGTCTCCGGCATCAGGATGATAAATTCATCGCCTCCGTAGCGCGCGACGACATTCGATTGCCGGCAGCGTTGTTCGAGAAGCCGCCCGACACGCGCCAGCACCAGGTCGCCTTCCAGGTGACCGAACGTGTCGTTGACCTCCTTGAACTTGTCCAGATCAACCAACACGACCGAGAACGGACGCCCCGATCGGGAAGCGCGCTTCCACTCGGAGGACAGCGCTTCCCAGAAAAAGCGACGGGTCTTGATGCCGGTCAATCCGTCGGTGATGGACTGCTGCTGCAGTTTCTGGAACACAAACGCGTTGTGAAGGGCGGTCGCGAGCAGGTCGGCCAGCGTGCTCATGATCAGTACATCCTGCGGCGAGAACGCGTTCTCTTCGCGGCTTTCAACGTTCAGCACGCCCAGCAGGGATTCGCCGTAGGTGATCGGCATGCACAACACGGCGCGCGAGTCGGGCAGCACGCCCAGCAGATGTCCCTCGCCGGCGTTCTGCACCAGCGCCCGTTCGTAGGTGCGAGCCACGCGGCCAACGATCCCCACTCCGAGCGGGATGCGTTTCCCCTTGGCCTGCGCGGTCGTCCCCGCCTCCGCCTTGATTTCGATTTCCTTTGTAACGTAATCCAGAATTCCAATTCCAATGTGATCGAAGCGGAAGTTCTTCTGGATCTCAGCCACGATTTCTGCCAGCATCTGCTCGGCGTCTTCACTCGAGATGGCAGTCTTCGAGATGCTGTTGAGAAAGCTCAACTGCCGCGAGCGCCGCAGCTCTTCGGCGAACAGGCGGGCATTTTCGACGGCCACGGAAAGTTGTCCCGCTGCCGTCTGCATGACCTCGAGATCGCGCTGCTGGAAGACGTATTCGCGCTCGGTGCTCATGGCGACCATGGCACCGGCAGGCTTGCCACCCAGCAGGATGGGCGCGCCGCAGAAACACTTTGCCGGCTCGCCGCCACCCACCTGCACCGCGCCCAGCCGCTCGCGGGTTCTTTCCAGGTCTGACCTGATCAGCAGCGCCTGTCCGGTACGGATGATCAACTCAGTCAGACCGTTACCCGCCTTGCGCGTGCGCTTGGGAAGAATCCGGTTCCTTTCCGTTTCGAGCTCGAAACGGATTTCGTCGTTCTCCTGGAAGGCGATGTAAAACTCGCTGGTGTCGAAGATCTGCCCCAATTCCTTCTGAATGGTGCGCAATACTTCGTCCTGATCAAGGCGCGAGCTGATGGCCTGCCCGATCTGCGTCAGCAGTTCGTACTCTTTGGTGCGGCGCTGCGCGTCGTGCATGACCACATAGTTCTCGAGCGTCAACCCAATTTGCAGGGCGAGACCGATCAGCAAACGCAGGTTCGAGGAGCCGAACACCCGCAACTCGGCGTGCGGAAACAAGATGACGCCGAAGTTGTGCTCGCGGGTCTGCAGACTGACCGCCGTCAGATGCCGGATATTTTCTTCCGCGAGCACGCGCTTGAAATCCTCGAAATGACCGCCGGGCAGCGCGGGCAGCGGCTCCGTCATCTCGGCAACATTCCGAAAGGTGAAAAATCCGCCCCGCCGGTAGGCGAGTTCGCAGACGTATTCGCCGGCGCCGGTTTTCTCGAGGCGTTGGATAAGTTCCGGAGAAAATCCACGCTGCACCGAAGGCAAGACGCCGCGCCATTGCTCGGCAATGCAAATCACCGCGCGCCGCGTCGGCAAGGGATTCACGAGCCGGTCGAGCACAGCGGTCATGCTCGGCACCAGATCTTCCGCGGAGAGCAGGCGCCGCGGATCGACCCCGAGAGTCGAGAAGGCGAGGGCATTCTCCTGCACCGCGTTGCGCTCATTCTCGAACAGCACCATCACCATGGCAATGGCCAGCAGCATCTGCGGCAGCGGCCCGAGCATGTGACCCGCATTCCCCAGAACTTCCGAATACGGACTGACCAGCTGCCCCACCGCCATGAGACCGCCCCAAAGGGCCAGAGCGAGAGCCAACATGCGAAATGCGAGCGAATTGCGCTGATGCGCGTAAAGATAAAATCGCAGCGAGCAATAGAGCAGGAGTGCCGCGGTTCCCAGCTCAAGGCGCACGTGAGGCGGCACCGGCAGGTCCGCCTGGAACACACCACGCACAATGTGATGCTGAAGGCTCCACCAGGTGAGGGCAACGCCGGCCACCGCGATCACCGCGTCGTACCACCGGATTCGAAAGCGTTCGCGGATCAGGCGCGTCGAGATAAACAGGCAAATCGCCATCACCACGATGAGAAGCGAACTTGCCAGGTACACCCAAGGGGAAGGCACGTGATAGGCGTTCCAGGCGTCGAGCGCAAAATGGAGTGAGTAGGCTCCCCAGCCCACCTGCCAGGCACGGAAATAGGCCTGGCGGCTCTGCTCGTAAAGGTAGGTGAAGACGAGGAAAAGCAGCAGGGCAACGATACCCGGCAGAACGACCGTGTTCGTGGCAAGAGCATTCATGGCGCGCAACACCGAGTTACGGCTCGGTTCACCACAGTCAAGGGGAAGTTGGTAAAGCATCGTTTCACAGCCCAAGCTGCGAACTCAATACGATTTCAGTACAGGGGTGTGGAAATACACCGGGGCGTCCCGTATCTGCCCAGGAGTGACAAAACGAGACGGGCGTCCGCTTGACGCCTGTTTTGCCGTCCCCGTAACATGTTCACTTCCATGGCGAGTTCTCCTATTTCACTCAAAAAAGACGACTTATCGGCATCCGGGCCACGGGTTCGTTTCGCTCCCTCCCCCACCGGCTTCCTGCATGTCGGCAGTGCGCGGACCTTCATCTTCAATTGGCTGTATGCCCGGCGGAACGCGGGCACCATGGTCTTGCGGCTTGACGATACCGACGTCGAGCGCAATACGGAAGCTTCGGTCCACTCAATCTTCGAAGGGTTGCGGTGGCTCAATCTTGGGTGGGACGAGGACTACAAGCAGTCGGAACGGCTGGCTCTTCATCAGAAAGCGGGATGGGCGATCTTCGAGCGCGGGCTCGCCTACCGTGATTTCACTCCAGCGCACACGGGCGATGCGGAAAGGTCGGGCGCACAGGGGACGTGGCTGTTCAACACGGGGATGCGCGAGTTGTCGCGCGAGGAAAGCGACCGGCGGGCGGCGGCGGGAGAGCCATTTGCGTTGCGGTTTTTCGTTCCGCGGGAAACTGGCGAAGAGGTCCGCTTTACGGATGCGGTTTACGGAGAGCAACGCAAAGCCGCCGTCGACATCGAGGACTTCGCCCTGCTGCGGTCCGACGGCATGCCCACGTACCACCTGGCCTCGTGTGCCGACGATGCCGACCTCCGCATTACGCACATCATTCGTGGACAGGACCATCTGACCAACACCTTCAAGCACGTGCTGATCTTCAACGCGCTCGGCGCCGCGCTTCCGCACTTTGCCCACCTGCCGCTGCTGGTCGCGCCCGACGGCACGAAGCTTTCCAAGCGCCGCCACGGGCCGGTTGTCAGCGTGACGACCTACCGCGATGCGGGCTTTCTTTCTGAAGCGTTCATCAATTTTCTGTGCCTGTTGGGATGGTCGCCGAAGAACGACCGCGAGCAAATGTCGCTGACTGAGCTGAAGGAACTGTTTTCGCTGGAAGGGATCAACCGGGCCAACGCGGTGGTGAACTTCAAAGAGCCGGCAACCCTTCTGACAGAGCAGGTGCGCGAACAAAGCGATGACGGGGTTGTCGTGACGACGATCGAAGCCAAGGTGGAAGCAACCGTCAAGACCGAAGAGATGTTCGATCCGAAGGCGGTCTGGCTGAACGCCGAGCACATTCGGGCTCTGCCAGTGGAGGAATTGAGCGCGCGGCTGTTGCCGGTTGTGCGCGGGGCCGGGGTCAAGATCGATGCCGCACAGATGCTGCGGATTACACCGCTGATTCGGGAGCGCATTAAGCTGCTGCGCGATGTACTCACCGCGGCCGACTTCTTTTTGGTCGATCAGCTTGCGCCGTACGACCCGGTGGAACTCATCCCGCAGAAGGGCGACGCCGCGATGGCCAAAAAGGTTCTGGAGAAAGCGCAGACGGTTCTGGTCTCGATCGAGTTCAAGCATGACCCGCTCGATCAAGCTTTACGCGCTGCTGCGCAGGAACTCGGCATCAAGGCAGGACAGATGTTCCAGCCGATCCGGGTGGCGGTCTGCGGGCGAAAGAATGCTCCGCCGCTGTTTGAGACGCTGGAGGTGCTGGGGAAAGAGAAGACGCTGGCCCGCATCGGAGACGCGATCAGAAAACTATAGTTCCAATGTTCCTGATGATCGCGTCCCCTGCGAAGCGCACTGCCCTTACTGGGGTGAGGGAGGGTTGTTCGCCGGCTCAGGCGCTTTGCTTCCTGCTTTCTCCACCGGCTGTTCCGGAGCACGGTATGAAGTGGGCTTGTCGCTTGGCCGGTAGGCTGCACCCTGAGCCGCGTTCTCTCCCGTTTCCAGTGGCTTCATCGCGACCACCTGGTAGGCGCGCTTCTTGTGGTCCCCGTCCGGGACTTTCAAATACATATGGTCCTTCTTGATTTTGAATTCTCCTTCGCGGCCGATGGGAAGCAGCGGCGCGTGTTTCTTGTCTACTGGCCGGATGTGATACTCCATCTCATCGGTTCGCAGCAGATACTGGGGGCATAGTTTTTCTTCCGAGTTCACGGCTTCAATTCCGGCTGAAGCAAAGATGCTGCCCAGGCCGGTAATGCCCCTCTGTTTCGCACCGCAGGGCACGGCCTCCATTTTTTCCAACATGCCACGGTCTGAACCCTTCTTGTGCTTGTCGGCCGCATTGGCAGGAAAGCTCACTGCAAGAACGATCACGACCGCGATTCGTTGACTGATTGTCACTGTGCACCTCCGTTGAAAGTCTCGGCTCCTCGATCCTTCGCTGCGGGAAACTGCTGAAACGGAGAGGCCGGGGGACCGGCCTCTCCACATCGTCCTCGCTCGCCGTCCTTACTGTTGTTTGGCCGGGCTCTTTGGCAGCGTCGAGGTCTTGGGCGCCGGCTTGCTTGCCTGTTGCGCCGATTGCAAGAAGGCCTGAGGATTTTCCTTCACTTCCTCTTGCACGCCCGGATGAGCTTTCAGGTATTCCTGCAGCTCCGGATGGCTCTCCATGTACTCCTTGTTGTTCAGGAGCGAAGGATCCTTGGAGATTTGCGCAGCGATGTTCGCATGGGCACCGAGGAACTCCCCGAAGCTAGCCATTTCGCGACGGTCCCGGTCGTCCCCAAGACCAGCGCCATTTCGGCCGAAGTCCTCCTGCCGATCGAAACGCTGCTCCTGGTGCATGAACGCATTCGGGTTCTCGCTGAGTTCCTGGTTCACTCCCGGATGTTGCTGCAAGTAGGTCTGCAGGTCGGGGTGATTCTTCACGAACTCCTTGTTGTTGACCAGCGACGGGTCTTTGCGCAGCTGCTCAGCAATCTCGGGGTGGTTGTCGAAGAATCGATCCGCACTGGCGAGTTGCCCACGAGTGGCGTCATGGTCCATGCCATCTTCCTGCCGGTCAAAACGCTGCTCCCGCCGCATGAACGCGTCGGGGTTCTGGCTGAATTCCTCGTGCACTCCAGGATGCTGCTGCAGATAGGTTTGCAGCGCCGGGTGCTTCTCGAGGAATTCCTTGTTGTTCACCAGCGACGGATCCTTACGCAGCTGCTCGGCGATTTCCGGATGACTGTCGAGGAACTGGTCCAGGTTGCCCAGCTGCCAGCGCATCGCGTTGCGATTCGGATCAATTTCCCGCTGGTCGAACCGCTGTTCCTGCCCCATGAAGGCATTGGGGTTCTGGCGCAGCTCCTGCGCGACGCCACTGTGCGTCTGCAGAAACTCCTGCAACGCCGGGTGGTGGCTGACGAAGTCCTTGTTATTCACGAGAGTCGGGTCCTTGCGCAGTTGCTCTGCGATCTCGGGATGGGTATCCAGAAAGCCGTCCAGGTTGCCCATCTCCTTGCGAGTCTCCTGTGCGTCAAAACGCTTTTCCTGACGCATGAACGAATTCGGATTCTCGCTGATCTCCTCCCGAACATTCGGATGCTGCTGCAGATAACGCTGCAGGTCGGGATGGTTCTCTACGAACTCCTGGTTTCGCACGAGCGATGGATCTTTGCGAATCTGCTCGGCGATTTCGGGATGGCCATCCATAAAGCTGTCGAAGCTGGCCAGTTCCCGACTGGTCGTGTCGTGATCCTGAGTTTGCGTGGATTGTGCGATGGCCGGACTGACGAAACAAAACAGAGCGGCCAGGCTCAGTAACGCAATGGAATGCTTCATGTATCGGCATTTCGTTTGTCTCATGATCTACAGGGTCCTCCTATGTACTGCTCTAGTGAGAGGAGCAACCCCGGTGCCAATGCGGAGCGCGCGCCGTAAGCTCATGTGGGTGCGTTCGCGTACAGGATTCTGCTCACGGGAAAATCGACATCATCAAAGGAAATTTGTCATACGCAATCGACCTGAAGAAAACATATGCGCTTTATTTATTAGCGGTTAGGGCGGCATTTTGTGAAAAACCCCGCGATTCGTGCAGGGCGAAACGGAAGGCGACGGCAAGTGCATCAGCGCGCTACGCCTACGCCGTCGAAACTCCCCTAACGCTATACAATGAAAGTCTTCATGACTGCCACCAACTCTCCCACAGAAGCCATGGAAAACGCGCCCGCCGAGCCTCGCCCGTCGAACTTCATTCGCGACAAGATTCTCGAAGACCTCAAGACCAACAGGTACCAGGGCCGGGTACAGACGCGCTTTCCTCCCGAGCCCAATGGTTACCTGCACATCGGACACGCGAAAGCCATCTGCCTCGACTTCGGACTCGCCGACGAGTTCCACGGACATACCAATCTCCGCTTCGACGACACCAACCCGGAAAAGGAAGATGTGGAATACGTCGACTCGATCATGGAGGATGTGAAGTGGCTCGGCTATCACTGGGACGGCCTCTATTACGCCTCCGACTACTTCGATCAGATCTATGAATGGGCGATCAAGCTGATCAAGGACGGCAAGGCGTATGTGGACGACCTGAGTGCAGAGGAAATCCGGAAGTATCGGGGAACGCTGACGGAGCCGGGGAAAAACAGTCCCTACCGTGAGCGCAGCGTGGAAGAGAATCTGAATCTGTTTGAGCGCATGAAGGCGGGGGAATTCCCCGACGGCTCGCGCGTGCTGCGCGCCAAAATCGACATGGCTTCGCCGAACCTCAACATGCGCGATCCGGTGATGTATCGCATTCTTCATGCCGAGCATCACCGCACGGGCAACAAGTGGTGCATCTACCCGATGTACGACTTCGCACACGGACAGTCGGACTCGATCGAGAAAATCACCTACTCGATGTGCTCGCTCGAGTTCGCCGATCACCAGCCGCTTTATAACTGGTTCATTCGCGAGCTCGGCATCTTCCCCTCGCAGCAAATTGAATTCGATCGCCTGAGCCTGACCTACACCATCATGAGCAAGCGCAAGCTGCGCCGCCTGGTGGAGGAAGGCCACGTCAAGGGTTGGAATGATCCGCGCATGCCGACGCTGAGCGGGATGCGCCGCCGCGGCTATACGCCGGAAGCAATCCGCCACTTCGTCAGCGCCGCCGGTGTGTCGCGGACGAATGGGATCGTCGAACTGGCGATGCTCGAACATTACGTACGCGAAGACCTCAACAAGCGCACTCCGCGCGTGATGGCAGTGCTTCGCCCGCTCAAAGTCGTCCTCGACAACTATCCCGAGAAGCAGGTCGAGGAGATGGAAGCGATCAACAATCCGGAAGACCAGAGCGCGGGAACGAGGAAGGTTCCATTTTCGAAGGTGCTCTACATCGAGCAGGATGACTTCCGCGAGAATCCGCCGAAAGGTTATTTCCGGCTGTCGCCCGGCCGGGAAGTGCGGCTACGTTACGGATACTTGGTAACCTGCACCAGCGTGGTGAAGAACGACAAAGGGGAAGTCATCGAAGTGCACTGCAGCTACGATCCCGCCACGCGTGGAGGGAATACTCCTGATGGGCGCAAGGTGAAGTCCACCATTCATTGGGTCTCGGCTGCGCATGCGATCGATGCTGAAGTGCGCCTTTACGACAATCTGTTTACCAAGGAAAATCCGGACGAGGCCGAAGAGGGGAAGGACTTCATCGCCAATTTGAATCCAAATTCTCTCGAAGTCGTGAGCAACGCCAAGCTCGAACCCTCGATGGCGAACGTCACGGCCGGGAAGCGTTATCAATTCGAGCGGCTCGGGTATTTTTGCGTCGATCCCGATTCGACGCCCGGCAAGCCGGTCTTCAACCGCACTGTCGCGCTCAAAGACACATGGGCCAAAGTCGAGAAAAAACAGGGCGGAAAGTGAGCATCGCATGCGATTGAGCGCACGATCCGTCGCCGTTTGCGTTCTGTCGGTGGCCGGCCTGGCGGCAGCTTCCGACGAAACTGCTTCGCCATGTTCCGACTGGAAAGCCTGGCTCAACGTTCAGCCGGGCACCGCGGCTCCCACGCTGCACGTAACTGCAACCTGCCAGTTTCCGACTGCGGGATATGCGGTGGAACTTGTGCCCGTGAGCCGCAAGATCCCGAGCAAGAAGACACTCGAACTGAAGAAAGTGGTCCACAAACCGGAAGGCATGGCTGCGCAGGTGATCAGCGATGTCCCGCTGAACTACACCAGGGAGACGATGGTGGAGTACGAGACGGTTTTGATTAAAACGGATAAGGTCCGATTGACGGTGGAAAAAGTTCACTAGCGGAGTGTGGCAGAGAAATCGTTAGTAGAGCCGCCGGTTAGCACCCATGAGAGGGTGTTGTCATGGAGAATACCGAGGTGATAGCAATCCTCGAAGAAATCGCCGGCCTGCTGGAAACGGGGCACGCGGAGTCGTTCGCATTACTCGTACGCAATGCGCTATCCGGTTCTGCTCAGACCCTTGAGGAATTCCTGCGATCAAATGAACTATGGGGAGGAGCAGGCTCGATCGCCGATCAGCCTTTCGCGGGCCGGTCGACACAGCGCAAGGAACTTGAGAAGCTGTTAATTCAACTCGGCAGGCTTCAACTCAGAGACGGCAATGCGAACGTTCGAACACGAACCTGGGTGGAGGCGTTTGAGAAATGGCGCCAACTCAGCATGTGAGAGTAACGCTTTCTCTGCGACAGGCCACTAGAGGGACAAGCCCCTCCGCTGATTGATTAGCTTTTTTTCCGCATTTGATTGACACGAATTCCCGCGAACTTTACGATCTCGCACCGGCGTTCCATCCAAATCAATTGAGGACAACCAATGATTCCGACCGCTCGCATTGTGCTGGCGATATGTAGCCTCGCTCTTCTGGAGTTCAATCTTCCGCTGCGAGCCCAGCAAAAGGCCGATGTTGCCACGCTATGGCCCACACATGGTTGGGAGAAAGCCACGCCCGCGAGTGTCGGCATGGATGAACGCACGCTCGCCGCATTCGACAAGGACCTGGCCGCCGGAAAGTTCGATCTCGTCGACAGCTTCGGCGTATTCCGCTGTGGCAAATTGGTCTTCGAGCGCAAGTATCCGCATGACTACGGGAAGATTTACGGGAAAGAAGCGAAAACGCGTGGGCCGCTGAATGCGCGGCTGACCGGTCCTTACAACTATTTCGATCCCGCCTGGCACCCTTACTATCACGGCTCCGACTTGCACACCATGCAATCGGTGAGCAAGACGGTGAGTTCGGTCATCGTCGGGATCGCGACCACACGTGGCGATTTCAAGGCTGGCCTGGATACTCCACTGCTGCACTACTTCGACGAGACGAAGGTGAAGAACGTCGATGATCGCAAGCGGCGTATCACTCTGCGGCACGTGCTTACCATGACCACGGGCCTTGACTGGAACGAAGAGGTCGCCTACGACGATCCGCGCAACGATGCCGACCTGATGGAAGCGACCGACGACTGGATCCAGTACGTGATTGATCGCCCGATGGCGAAGGAACCGGGAACGGTCTTCAACTACAGCAGCGGCGTATCGGAGCTGCTCGCCTACATTTTCCAGAAAGAGACGGGACAGGATATCGAGAAGTACGGAGAGCAGTATCTCTTCACGCCGCTCGGAATGAATCATTACTGGAAGCGCTCCCCTTTAGGGCTGGTGGACACGGAAGGCGGCCTGTTCTTGAACGGCCAGGACCTGGCGAAGATTGGCTACCTCTATCTGCACGATGGCATGTGGGACGGGAAGCAGATCGTGTCGAAGCAGTGGGTGAAGCAGTCGGTGACGCCGTTCATCGAGGCCGAAGAAGGATTCAAGTATGGATTCAAGTGGTGGCTGCTGCCGCAGAAAGACGGCTTCGTGTGGATGGCGCGAGGATTCGGCGGACAACGGCTTATGGTGTTTCCAGAGAAGGAATTGATCGTGACGTTTACGGGATGGACGATTTTGAAAGACCCGCCCGCGGATCAGGATTTTGTGGCGAGAATTCTCCCGGCCCTGAAAAGCGAACGCTGCGAAGCTGCGCGCTGAGCGTCATGGTGTAATCGAGAGCGGCTAGAGCGCGGCGGCTTGCTCGCGGCGGCGGGCCTGAAGCTCGATGTAGACGTTGACCAACGAAATCGCCGCCGGGGTTACGCCCGGAATGCGCGCCGCGTGGCCCAGGGTCCGTGGGCGCACTTTGAGCAATTTCTCCTGCATCTCTCGCGAGAGGCCGCTCACGGCGCGATAGTCGAACCAGTCGGGGATGGCGCGCTGCTCGGCTTTCTTCAGGCGATCGATCGAACGCTGCTGCTGGCTGAGGTAGCCGGCATATTTGATTTCGGTCTCGAGGGACTTGAGGTCGTTGCGTTGGAGAGAGGAGAGGGTGTTCGGTCGTCCGTCGTCAGCGAAAACTGCGGAGCTTCGCTCCTCCGGACAGCCGAGGGCGGCTGTCCCTACATGAGCAAAGAAGTCCGGGGCCAGGTCGCGAAGGATGGGGGCGAGTTGTTCGATGACGACCTCTGGCCGCTTGAGGAGTTGGGCGAGCGGCTGGCCGAGGGCGGAGGAGAAGTCGGTAGTCGTTGGTCCCTTCGCTACGCTCAGGGCAGGCTGAGAACGGTCGTTGGCGAAGGCGGTCGAGCTTTGCTCGGCTGTCCCTAGGTGGGCTGAGGAGACCTCGGCCGCCTTCCCTACGAGGTTCGTGGATGCGAATTTCTCGAGCATCGCCGACGTTAGTTTTGTCTTCTCAAGCAACTGCTTCATCGCCTCAAGGCGGGATTGCTTGGCCTGAAACTCAGCCCAGGCTTCGTCGTTGATCAGGCCTACTCTGCGGCCGTGGGGGGTCAGGCGGCGGTCGGCATTGTCGATGCGTAGCTGCAGGCGAAATTCCGCGCGCGAGGTGAACATGCGGTACGGTTCGTTGGTGCCCTTCGAGATCAGGTCGTCGATGAGAATCGCCGTATAGGCCTCGGTACGGTCGAGGATGAGCGGCTGCTGCTTCTTCACCTGGAGGGCGGCGTTGATGCCGGCCATCAGGCCCTGGCAGGCGGCCTCTTCGTATCCGCTGGTGCCGTTGATCTGGCCGGCGAGAAACAGGCCGCCGATTTTTTTCGTTTCCAGCGTGCGCTCGAGCTCGGTCGGGTCGATCGAGTCGTACTCGATGGCATACCCGGGACGCAGCATTTCGGCGGTTTCAAGGCCGGGGATCGACTTCAAGATCGCCAGCTGCACATCGATCGGGAGCGACGTGCTCATGCCGTTGACGTAGATTTCGTGCGTGTTCAGTCCTTCCGGCTCGAGGAAGAGCTGATGCTGGAGCTTGTCGGGAAACTTCACGATCTTGTCTTCGATCGAGGGGCAATATCGTGGCCCGATGGATTGAATCTGTCCGCTGTACAT
>Ga0210401_10004698_pt1 | contig 14223 bp, 13 predicted proteins | sample IncBWH32MmetaG_FD_150866 | JGI IMG/M metagenome (GOLD analysis project Ga0210401, IMG submission 150866) | Forest soil microbial communities from Barre Woods Harvard Forest LTER site, Petersham, Massachusetts, United States - Inc-BW-H-32-M | ecosystem: Environmental > Terrestrial > Soil >... | reverse complement strand
CGCGCGCATCCCCGTGTGCCTGCGATCTTTCGTGCGAACGTCAAATCCAAAGCTCGCCTCGCATCACCACGCTGTCCGCTGACGGCGCGCCATGCGCCGTAGTTCTACGGGAGGCGAAATTTACGCCGGGGTAGAGGCTCGCACCGCATAAATTGCGCCCTCGCAAGCAGCAGAAACGCGCGGGGTCGAAGCCGGACATCAGCATGTGCGACGAACTTCTCGCCATCGACGACACCGAACTGCACGTGTCGATCCTGCGCGAGATCGCGACGACCGGCGAGCCATGATGCAGCTGCCGCCGCACAGACGCCTGTTCGGTGCCGTCGGCGCCATCGCGCTCGCGCTGATTGCGACGATCGCCGGCACCAGTGTTTTCTTTCTCGGCAATTTGCGCGAGAGCACGCTGCAGACCGCCGAGACCAGCCTGTCGCGCTACAGCCTGACGCTCGCAGAGAACGCGGACCGGTCGTTCAAGTCGGTCGACCTGGTGCTGTCCAGCATCGCCGACTACGTCGCCCGCAAGGGCGTCGTCGACAATGACACCTACCGCGCAGCGGTCTCCGACCGCGAGACGCACTTTCTGCTGCGGGAGAAGATCGCGGGCCTGCCCCAGATCGACGCCCTGACCGTCATCGACGCACGGGGCAAGCTGCTCAATTTTTCGCGCTTTTGGCCGATCCCCGACGTCGACGTCTCCGATCGCGACTATTTCAAGGCGCTGAAGGCGGATGACGGACCGCAGAGCTTCGTCAGCGCGCCGGTGCAGAACCGCGGCAACGGGACCTGGAACGTCTATCTGGCGCGGCGACTGAACGATCCGCAGGGCCATTTCATGGGGCTTCTGCTCGGCGCGATCTCGGTGCCGTATTTCGAGAATTTCTTCAGCTCGACATCGCTCGGTCCCGACACCACCATCTCGCTCATGCGCGAAGACGGGTTGCTGCTGGCGCATTTTCCGCCGAACAACGACATCGGCAACCAATCCTCGGGTTTTGGCCAGCGCGCGCTCGCCGCGGGCGGGACGATCCGCGAGCTCGGCCGCAAGGACCGCCAGATGCGCCTGCGCGCCGCCAAGATGCTGCCGGGCTACCCGGCGCTGGTCGTGGTGTCCCAAGCGGAGGACGATGCGCTGCAGGGCTGGCGCGAGATGGCGACGCTGATGACGACCATGTCGCTGATCAGCGCCATCGCCGTCATCGTCGTCGCGTTCATGATCGCGCGCCGCTGGAACTGGCACGAGGACCTGATCCGCGCCGCCGAGGCCGCCAACGCGGCCAAGACGACATTCCTTGCCATGATGAGCCATGAGATCCGCACCCCGATGAACGCGGTGCTCGGCATGGCGACGACGCTGCTCGACACCCACCTGAACGCCGAGCAGCGACGCTACGTCGTGGCGATCCACAATGCGGGCGACAGCCTGCTCGAAATCCTCAACGACATCCTGGATTTCTCCAAGCTCGAGTCGGGCCGGCTGAGCCTTGAAAACATCGCGTTCTCCGCGGATGCGCTGGTTCTGAACACGCTGAGCATCATCGGCCCGCGCGCGAGCGCGAAGAATCTGGCGATCCGGAGCGTGAGGGATCCGACGCTGCCCCCGGCGCTGGTCGGCGATGCCGGCCGGATCCGTCAGGTCCTGCTGAACCTGGTTTCCAATGCGGTGAAGTTCACCGCGGCAGGCGAGATCGTCGTATCGACGCGATGCAGCGCAATCAAGGACGGCAAGGCGGTCGTCGAGTGGACGGTGAGCGACACCGGAATCGGGATCGCGCCGGAGCGGATCGGCTCGCTGTTTACCAATTTCGTGCAGGCCGACAATTCGATCAACCGCCGCTTCGGCGGCTCGGGTCTCGGGCTTGCGATCTGCAAGCGCCTCACCGAGCAGATGGGCGGCGACATCGGCGTCACGTCGACGCCGGGGAATGGCTCAGCCTTCAGCTTCCGATTGACGCTTCCGGTGGCGGCGGCGATCGCCGTGCCCGAGCAGCACGACGAAACGGCCTATGCGGCATTGCAAATGCGGATCGCAGCGTTCGGCCGCCCGCTGCGAGCCCTGATCGTGGACGACAATCCGACCAATCGGCTGGTCGCCGGCAGGATGCTCAAGGACTTCGACATCCAGACCGACACCGCCTGCGATGGTGCGGAAGCCGTCACGGCAGCGAACCGCTTCAACTACGACCTGATCCTGATGGACCTGCGGATGCCGGAGATGGACGGCTTCCAGGCCACGCGGACGATCCGTGCGCGAGGCGGACGGCTCGCAGCCGTTGCCATCGTCGCCTTCACCGCCAACGCCTTTCCCGAGGACATCAAGGCCTGCCTCGAGGCTGGGATGAACGGCTTCGTGGTCAAGCCGGCTCGCAAGAAGGCACTGGTCGACGCCATCCTTCGCGTGCTCCCCGGCCCGATGGCGACGGAGCGGCTGGCCGAATACGCGGCGCCGCCATTGGCGATCGCTGAGGCGGAGCCAGCGGCGATCGTCACGGCGGAACCGGTGCTCGACCGCAACGCGTTCGAGGAATTGGCCAGGGAAATCGGACCAGACGGCGCGTGCGAAATTCGCACCGTGTTCCTTGCCGAGACCGAAGCCAAGTTGAAGCTGCTGCGCCGATTGTCGGTCGACGCCGATCGCGCGACGATCGGGCGGGAAGCCCACTCGCTGAAGAGCGCGGCAGGAACCTTTGGCTATCGCCAGGTCGCAAGCGTTGCGAGGCTGATCGAAAGGCGCGCGGAGCAGCTTTCGAGCGACGACTATCTGCAGCTGCTCGATCATGTTGACGCCGCCTTTGCAGCGGGCCGCGCGCTGGACCTGCAATACGAAGGCCAACGAAGCACGATCACCGCAGGCTGACGCGCTTTTCGCGACCTGCGATGCCAATCCGCTCGACGATGACACGAACCACGCGTGACGACGCGGCCGTACTTCTACGGCGCTCGATTTTCACAGACGGCTAATCATGAATTGCCAGAGTGGCGAGTGCCCATTTTCCGAGGTCCCCGAAACGGATTTTGCCGCACGCGAGTCGGGGATTTCGGATCGGCGGCACCAGGGCACAGGAGCGCTCCATGTTCAAGTATGAAACGGCCAACCAGAAGGAAGTTCGGCGTTTCCGCATCGCGCAGTTCAACGGCAGACCCGCGACCGTGAAGTCGGGCGGCTCGACCGTCACCGGGCTCGTTCGCGCCGTGCAGGAGGTCGAGGCCAGCGATCCGCCGCGCTGGACCATCACCATCGTTCCGACACCGCCGAAGGAAAAGACCGAGCTGTTGCGTACGGCAGCCGGTGCAGGCTCGACCTGGTCGCAGAACGCCTCGCGTTGACGAGCGGGGGACACATCCTTGGAGTTGAACAACGTCCAGCAACTCATCTAACCGGCGAAAATACCGCGGTTTTTTTGCCCGAACGGGGCGCTTTTACCGATATTTCTCTGATCGGCTTAATCAGGCGCCAACGGTTTCCGTGAAATTATCGCGGATGGGCGCTCTGGCTGTAGCGCCACTTTCGCCAACCGCGGATTAGGATACCGATGGCGCGGGCCGATCAGATATCGGATTTCCTGCAGCGACTGACGCCGCTGAGGCGAAGCTGTCTGCTCGCAGAGCTCGAGCGGCTCGAGATGAGCGGCGTGGACATGCCCAGCACGTCGGACATCCAGGCCAAGTTGCGCGCCGAGTTCCGCAAGGACGGATCGACCCAGAACAGAGCGAGCCCCTCGCGCTACTTCTTCGGACCGCTGGAGCCGCTGCTGGTCGACGGTGCGCCGGAATCTGCCAATTCGGGGCGTATCGCGCGCGGCTCGCTGACGCCGATCTGGGAATGGATCTGTCACGACCTGTTGCGGACGATGGCGCGCGACTACAACGCGCAGATGAAGGACCTGATTGCCGGCGATCGGCAGCGCGAGGCGCAGCAGGCGACCTCGGTGTTTCAGACCAAGGTCGTCAAGTCGCTCGAGGGGACGCTCGGCACCCCCGATGGCGCGGCGCAGGCGCGCAGCCGGCTCGCGGCCTACACGGCGTCGCCGGCCATCTATGGCGACCTCACCAAAATTCTCGTCGCGCTGCGCGCGCGCGAGGCGCTGATGAAATTCAATGAGGCGCTGCCGGCCAGGCTGGCGAAATTCGATGATGCGCAAGTCGGCAAGGTCACGGGCCTGCTCGATTCCTTCGCCAAGAAGAATGCCGACGCGGTGGCCTTTGCGCTGGCGCTGGTCGCATTGCGCCTCAAGACGCCCTGGCAATTGATGCGCCTCGCCACCAAGGCGGCGCGCAGCAAGAAGGCGGCCGACGTCGCCGCCACCCCCTACGCGGTCGCGGTCGCGATGGTGCTCGATCGGCTCGAGGACAAGCGCCTGGCGTTGCGCCTGGCGCTGAAGCACAACCGTGTCCTGATCGCGCGCGACACCCTGACCGACATCTATGACACCGAACATGCCTTGCGGGTGCGCATCGACGAATTCGACGCTTCCGAATGGGGCCTTCGGCTGCACGACATCATGGATGCGATCGCGGCCCTGGTGCAAGCCGAGGTCTCCAGGTTTCCGGAAGAAGTCGGCCATGTGCTCGGATCGCGCAGCCTGCGCCATCATCAGTCGCTCGGCGGCCGTCTCACCTCGCTCGCCTGGAAGGGACGCGACGCGATCACCGACAGCCTCTCGTTCTGCAAGGGGCTGATCGGTCAGGCCTGACCGGACTCCGAACCGTCCTCGTGCCGCGCAGCGCCCTCGTCCGACGTCGCGTTCGCGCGCCCCATGGTCAAGAACCTCGCCATGAAGCGGCCGGAGAACACGAATCTGAGCCACCAATACGCCAACCTTCGTGTCGTCATTGCCCTCGACCTCTCGGTCCTGCCCGCTCGGCGCCAGCGATAGCGCCGAATTTTTCCGCTGCGTGTGACATGCTTCACATCTCTGCGTCGTCGGCGCTTTGCCGTTTACAGGCTGCCGTATCGTACCGATGATGGTCGCTCCCCAATCCTGCGGACACGGCCGCACGCGACACGCCGCAACGAAAAGACCGGAGAGAAGACGATGAAGCAGGCGATGGTTTCCCTGATGACCGCCGTGGCGTTGGCCGGCACGCTGCTGCTTGCGCCCGGCGCGGCGGCGCAGACTGCCCCCAACGCGGCCGCGACGCCGACGCCCGACAACGCGGTCATGCTCACGATATTCCTCAAGCACGACCAGTCCCGCCCGCTCGGCGAGCTCAACGCGGAGCTCGAGAAGCAAGGTTTTTACAAGGCCTTTCCGCCCGACGGCGTGGAGGTCGTGAGCTGGTACGTGATGATGGGGATCGGGCAGGTCGTCACGCTGCGCCTGCCGGCCTCGCGGCTACGCGAGGTCAACCGCATCATCGAGACCTCGGCATGGGGCCCCTATCACACCGAGTTCTATCCGACCTATGATTACAAGGCTGTTGGCATCGAGAACCACGACAAGGCGCAGCAGAAATAATCCTCCCAGCGCCCGACGAGGTCTGGTTGAACTGCTCTCTCCGCGCACGCGGCTCACCTCGCCCCGCTTGCGGGGAGAGGTCGGATCGCATCATCAGATGCGATCCGGGTGAGGGGGACTCTCCACGAGCTCAGTTCCTTGAGACTCTCCCTCACCCCAACCCTCACAGCGCGAGCCCTTGCTCGCGCGACCCCGCAAGCGGGGAGAGGGAGCACACCTGCGCGGCTCAATTCAACCTCAGCTTGGGTCACGCTCTACCCCTTCGCCATGCGTTCGCGCGCCGACTTGAAGCCGGCGACGAAGCGCGCCAGCGTGTCGGAGGTCACCCCGCGCGGCAGCATCACCTCGATCAGCGAGAATTTTCCGCGCCGCGTCGCCGCGCGATCGAGCGCCGCGGACAGCTCGGCGCGCGTGGTGACGCGCTCGCCGGCGCCGCCGATCGAACCCGCGATCTCGGCAAAATGCCAGTCGTCGAGATCGTTGAAACGCGATTCCGGCTGGAACACGCGCAACATCTCCCAGCTGCAATTGTTGAACAGCACGACGATCGGATCGAGCCCGTAGCGGCGGCAATTGCCGAGCTCCCATCCCGTCATCTGGAAGGCGCCGTCGCCGACCAGGATCAGCGGCCGCAGCCCCGTCGCCGCGACGCCGATGCCGGCGGGAACGCCAAACCCCATGCCGGCATAATAGCCGGGCGCGGCGAGCGCGGTGTTGTCGATCTCCATCGCGGTGAACAGGCAGTCGCCGATGTCGGCGGTCATTGGCATCTTGCCGTGGCGGTCGAACAGATCGTTGATCGCGGTCGCGATATCGGACGGCATGATCGGCGCAGCGTCGGCGGCGAGACCGCGCGGATAGACCGAGCGTGCCTTGGCCTGCGGCTTGTCCGGCGCGCGCGGCGTGGCGCGCGCCTCGAGCGCGGCCACGAGATCGGCGAGCGGCATGTCGCGATAGGTGTGATGGCCGATCTGCACCTCGCGGCTCGAGGCCATGATGGTGCGACGGGGATCCGGGGCGCGGTTCGACAGCGCGAAATTGGTGTCGGAGAGGATGACGCCGAGCATCAGAAGCAGATCGGCGTCCTCGACCAGCCGCGTGATCGCGCCATCGCCGGCGGCGCCGAGATAGGTGCCGGCGACGACGTCGTCATGCTGTTCGAGCAGACCGCGCCCCATGAAGGTCGTGACCAGCGGAATGTTGAGCTTTCGCGCCAGCGCTGCGATGCGCTCCTCGGCCCCATAACGGCGGATCTCGACATCGACCACCGCGACCGGCGCGTTAGCCGCCGCGATCCGTTCCAGAATCTCCTCGACGCATTCGGCGAGCGCTTCGGAATCGGGCGCGCGCGACGGCAGCGGGATGACGGTCTCGACCTCGACGCCGACCATGTCGCGCGGGAATTCGAGATAGACCGGCAGCGACATTTCGCGCGCGCTGCGCAGCACGCGCGCGATCTGGGCGGGCGCGGTCAAAGGATCGGTCAACACCGCCTGGTCGCAGGTGATCTCCTTGAATACCGCAAGCTGGGTATCGACCGTGCGCGCCTGGTGATGCAGCAAAAAACCGGAAACGCGCTCGCGCGCGCCGGGCGCGCCCGCGACGACCACGACCGGCGAGCGCTCGGCATAGGCGCCTGCGATCGAATTGACCAGGTTGAAGGCGCCCGCGCCATAGGTGACCACCGCAACGCCGAGCCCGCCATGATAGCGCGCGGACGCATCGGCCGCAAAACCGACCGCCGGCTCATGGGAGAGCGTAAAATTCGGCAAAATGTTGCTTTCCTCGATCACCTTGTAGAGCGGCAGCACGAAATCCCCGGGAATGCCAAAGATCGCGCGGGCGCCGTGGTCCTTCAGGGCGGAGAGCAAGGCGTGAGCGAGCGTGGGCATGGAGGAGATTCCTGAAAATGGATGCTGGTCTCGCCGATGTTCGTCTGGCGGGTGGCAAAAATCCAGTCCCATATCATCGCCTCACGCTGCCGCCCGTCGAATGCGGGCGGCTCCGGTCACACGTCTGGCAAGCCGCGACAGACCGGAATTTTTTAGGAGGCCAACAGGGTGCGCGTTCGCGATCTCGCGGCAGGAAACGCCCGAGCTGTGCTTCGTTCGCTTGACCCTCCAATTCAAGAGGGCGCGAGCCCAAAGAAATCAAACGCAACATGCCCGTTGAGACGGTTAGCAACTTCGGTCGACCATTAGTTCGAATGCTGCTCGATAATTATCACCGGGATCGTATGTCGCTTAGTGCGCTTTCTGGCTTTCTAAATCTGAAGGTGAAGCACATTCCCAAGCTAGAGCAAGCTGCGGGCGTGAGATAATTTGAATCATGGCCCGCAAGCCGGTTTACAGCATCGATAGCAGCGCGCTTGTCCATGCTTGGCGTCGGGCATATCGACCAAAAAATTTCGGCTTCGTGTGCAACGGCTTTGATTCATTAATAAGGGAAAAGCGGCTATGCGCTTCGATTGAGGTTTACCTCGAATTGGAAAAGAAGGACGATGAGCTTTTTGATTGGTGCAAGGGGCGCAAAGAAACGCTGGTCCGAGAGCTTGACGATGAAACCCAAGGGATCGTCAAAGAAATTCTACGTGACCATCCGCGACTTGTGGACACTGTGAAAGGCCGCTCTGGTGCAGATCCGTTTGTGATTGCGCTCGCCGAAACGACCACCCCATTCATGCTCGTGCTGACTCCAAGAGTTTCGGGGCAAGGTCAGAATTCCTGAAGTGTGCGACGCGCGAGGCGTCAAATGGCTTGATCTTGCCGACATGATAGAACTGGAAGAGTGGGAATCTTAGCTACACTTGCCTCGCCTCGCCCTCTGCTGCGCACCGCGGCAAAGTTTGCCCTGCTCAGGCACAGCAGGATCGAAGGTTTCTACGACACGGTCGCGGGCGCCGTACGAACCGGTAACAGCACGGTGGGCCTGACGCCGATCGGACAAATCCCGATCCGGAGCTCGTAGGGCGGATTGGCGAAGCGTAGTCCGCCATTCCCCTGCCTTTGGTCCTGAAGCGCTTCGTCAACGGGCGATCCGGCGTCAAGAGGCCGTGGCCGATGTATTGACGCCTTGGCATGGATCGATTGCGCACAGACCTTTATTGCCCGGTCGTGCAAGCGCTGCTCGGGCATCACCTGGCTACGACTGCTTCATCTCGCGCAACAGCAGTTCGGAAACATCTTTCGCGCGCGGGGCGACACGAATCCAGCACTCGGGTACCACTGCCTGCTTCATGTTGCCTCGGCCTTCGCCAAACACGCCCGCTGCACGAACGCTGCCTTCTGGTTAGCCGCAAAATCATCTCAATCGATCGTATCATTCGCATCTTAAATCGATCATGCGGCACCAACCTGCGAGGACAGGATCGTCAGCGCGTTGGGGTGCCGCTGATGCCGACGGTAAGCCATCAAAGAAAAGAGTTCGCGGTATCGGGCCTCGGTTAATTCCGCGCCCAGCGTGCGGTGTTGCGGCCGGACTCCCGATGTGCCCCTGACGAAAATCTTGCGATCCGAGACGTTCAACAGCGACCAATTTGGAAGAGGCAGTGATGTACGTTCGATACTTGATCGCGGTCTGCTTTGGGTTTTGCGCGCTCGCCGACGACGCAATATCGCAGACGGCTCCGCGTCCGCCTGTGGCGCGTCAGGCGGCGGAGCCGAACGTCATTCAAAACAACCCGGATGAGACCTGGACGATTCCCGATCGCAACCGCGTCAACGAAGGCACCGTGACGGTGATCACGGCGCCGGCGGGCGGCGCCACGTCGGTCTTCGGATCGGACATGGCGCGGGTGCTCGATGATGATGCGACCGTTCGCGTGCTACCCGTGCTCGGCAAGGGACCGGTTCGAAACGTCGTCGATGTACTCTATCTCAAGAGCATCGACATGGGGATCGTCACCACCGATGTGCCGGAATTCTACAAATTGCAGTACAAGATTCCGGACATCACCTCGAAACTGAAGTACATCGCCAAGCTCTACCATAACGAGGTTCACGTCATCGCGCGCACCTCGATACGGTCGATATTCGATCTGGAAGGCAAGAAAATCCTCGCGCCGACGGATGTCGGTTACTACGCCGCCAAGGTGATCTTTTCGCGCCTGGGCATCAAGCCTGCGTCGATCGACAATCAGACCGACGACGCGCGGTCGATCCAGAAGATCGCCGATGGCGACGCCGACGCTTATATCGTCAGCACCGGCAAGGTCTTTCCGCTCGCGCGAAACCTGATCAAGAACGAAGACCGCTCACTGCATCTGGTGCCGATTCCCTACGATCGCAGGCTGCAGGACTTGTACCTGCCGACGACGCTGTCGAGCGAGGAATATCCAAACCTGCTCTCGCCGGGACAGACGATCAATACAGTCGCGGCAAGCCAGCTGCTGGTGACCTATGACTGGCCACAGGACTCGGAGCGCTACAAGAAAGTTGCCAGGTTCGTGGACGCGTTCTTTTCGAAAATCGACGAATTCCAGAAGCCGCCAAGACATCCGAAATGGAGCGAATCGAGTATCACGGCCGCGATCCCCGGTTGGCAACGCTTCAAGGCATCCGAGGATTGGCTCGCCGCGCACAATCTGGCACCGCCCACGACGGCATCAGTCGATGCCGATCGGAGCAAATTCGAGAAGTTCCTGAGTGAACGTCGGATTCAGGGCGAAACGGACCCTGCGAAGCGCGAGGCACTGTTTCGCGCATTCCTGGAATGGCAGAAGCGAAATCCCTAAAGCCCGACCTCGGCAAGTCAACGAAAGCCCATCGGTCGATGGCGGGCGTGGCAGAAGCAAGCCGACGAGCCCGACCATCGCGAACCTCGCCTGTCGGCCGCGGTTTCTCCGGCATCGGCGCATGAGCTTTCCGGCCGGGCTCGCCGACGGCAACGGGGACGTCGCGCCGCCCCGTCCGCGCATCATGGCGTGATACGGTCCCGGGCGATTGGCGTGACTAGGCGACGCGCGCCCTCGCCTTGTCGGACCGCGCGGCCCTCGCCCGTTTCGCAGGTTTCGTCGCTGAAGCGGCAACGACGACCGCGGCGCTTTCGACCGATGCCGCGAGAAGCTCGTGCTGAGCGGTCAGCCAATAGATGTCCGCCTTGCCCTCGGGACTGCCGTCGGCAATCCAGAGGTGATAGGCGCGTTCGCGAATGGCCTCTTCCAGATTTGGCATGGGATTCTCCTTGAAAGACCTTCAGCCCCGCCAAAATTGTGCTCCCGCATGGTTAATGAAATCTTAAACGGGCGGCACGCGCGCCTGGTGGAGCGGATTTGACGTCCGCGACCCTGCCTCCCTGCCCCGCCATTCCCCTTGCCGTTCGATCGGCGGGTGCCGCTGCCACCTCGGCGTCACGCGAGCTACGGCGGACAGCGTCTGCCTTCCCGGCTCCGCCTCGAAAAACGTTGGGAATGCCCCCTCCCGGCGACGCCGAAAAGGGATTAGATTGAACTCAGCAACGGGTGCACCCCATGACCGCGCGCCAGCAGGAAATCGACACCAATCTGCAGTTCTTTCTGTCCGAGCTGCCGAGGCTGCTTGCGACGCACCGGGGCAAGTCTGCCCTGCTGAGGCATGGCAAGATCGAAGGTTTCTACGACACGGTGGCGGACGCCGTACGAACCGGCAACAGGCTGTTCGACGACCGGATTTTCAGCGTTCAGCAGGTGACCGATACCGGAACTGATCTGGGGTTTTATTCCCATGCCGTGCGTCTGGGGCGTCCACAACGGGTCGCAGATCTTTCTCGACGTGGGAATCATTGACGCGGGCACGGCCGCGACCGTCACGCCAGGCCCGTACGCGCCAGTCATCCAAACTCCACCGATCTTCAAGGCGCTGGTCGACACCGGCGCCGAAGTGACGATGATTTCGCCTGAGGTCGCGAGCACGGTGGGCCTGACGCCGATCGGGCAAATCCCGATCCAGGGCGTCGGCCATACGATGACCTACCACAACGCCTATCTGTTTCATGTCGCCTTCGTGGTTCCGCTTGCTCACTTCGGACAGCCCATTCCCGCGGGCGGCGGCGCGGCCACGATGATCTTCATGCAGCCCCATCCGATCTATGGCGGAGAGATCACCTCCAGTGGCGACCATTTTGACGTCCTGCTCGGGATGGACGTGATTTCGACCGGATCCCTGGCGGTCGAGGGCAACGGAACGTTCAGCTTTTCGTTCTGAGGCGCTGCGGCTGAGATCACCCGCCAAAAATCGCGCGCAGCACCACGATCGCGGCGACGCCGACCAGCACGGTGCCGAGCAGCGGCAGGCGGAAAGCGGCGAGGATTGTGATCAGGCCGGCGATCGCCTCGGCGGGCCCGCCGGTCAGCACGGCGGGTGCGATCACGGCGGTGAGGATCGCCGGCGGAATGGCGTCGAACGCCGCCTTGGCCCGGCCTTCGAGGCGAAGCCGGCCGACCAGGACCAGGCCGGCGACCCGCGTGAGACAGGTCGCAAGCGCCATCAGCAGGATCGCGAGCAGCGTCGTCGGATCGAGGCTCATCTCGCATCTTTCCGGTCAAGCAGCGCCGCCGCGGCGATGCCGGCGAAGGCGCCGGACAGCACATGCCAGGGCGAGCCGACGAAGGCATGCACGAGGGTCGCGGCCAGCGCGCTTGCCGCGATGACGCCGGCCGATCGCGCGCCCTTCGACAGCGAGACGACGAGGCCGATGAAGATGGCAATGAACGCGAAGTCGGCACCGAAGCGTCTGGGATCGCCGAGCACCGGGCCCAGCATGGCGCCAATGGCCGACCACAGCACCCAGTTGGCCCAGAACACCGCGCCCATGCCGAGGAAATAGGCCGGCGTCAACGGCAGGCCGGCGGCGCGCCGCTCGGCCAGCGCCCAGTTCTCGTCGGCCATGACCGCACAGCCGCAAAGACGCTGCAGCATGCCGAGCAATTTGAGCTTTGGCGCCAGCGAAATGCCCATCAGGATGTGGCGGGCGTTGATCAGCGCGGTCGAGACGACCAGCGCCACGAGCGGCGGCGGATGCTGCCAGAGCTCGATCGCCGCGAACTGCGCCCCGCCCGCGAACACGAGCGCCGACATCAAGACGGCCTCCAATGGCGCCATGCCCTTGGCGACCGCGACCGCACCGAACAGCAGGCCGATCGGCACGCCCGCCACGAGGGCCGGCGCGATGTCGGTGAGCGCGGAGCGCAGCTCGCCGCGTCGCGGGAAATCGAAATCGATGATGCTCATGGCCGTGTTGTCGCCGGCCTCGCGCCGCGCCGTCTTGAAGGAAATCGCCCGGCCTCTCATTCCACCGCCTCACGACCGGCTCTATCCCCTCGTCCTGAGGAGCTTGCGACAGCAAGCGTCTCGAAGGATGGGGCCGAGAGACCGACGTCCGGGCCTCATGGTTCTTCGACCGATGCGAAGCATCGTCCGGAGACGGCGCGTACGCGCCCCCTCACCATGAGGGTGTCATGATGCGGCAGGATTCGACATGCGCGCGGCGGTAGGCTCCCGGCGGCACGCCGAGCCGTGCCTTGAAGGCGTGCGTCAGATGCGCCTGATCGGCGAAGCCGACCCGCGCCGCGGCATCGGCCGGGGACGCGCCACGCCGGAGCAGGGCCTGCGCGCGGCGAACGCGCACGTCAATCACGTAAGCGTGCGGCGTCAATCCCACCTCGGCGCGGAACACGCGGATCAGATGATGCGTCGAAAGGCGGGCGATGCCGGCGAGCTCCGACAGCTGCAGTTGCTCGGCGAAACGTGCCTCGATCGTCTCGCGCACCCGCGCCACCGGCCCTGCCTCACGGCCGAGGTTGATCGGAGCGAAACCGCCATGGCGGACCAGCACATGGGCGTAGGCACGGTGCAGCCTTTCTTCGCCGGCCAGCGGATCGGCGCCGCTCTCGAGCCAGCGGTGGGCTTGTGCAAACAGCCGCGCCCCCCGGGGATCATGAACCGCCGACTGCCTGAACAGCGGCGTCGCGGTGACGCGGCGCCCCGAAACGGCGCTGGCCACGGCCTGCATCAATTCGACCGTCGGATAGGTCATGCGATAGGCGTAGCCCTCGCCGACGGGGGCGCCGTCATGCACATCGAGCGGATTGACGAGCCCAAGCCAGCCCGGGCCGGCGTAATGGCGCTCGCCGCGCGACATCCAGGTCTCGCAGCCGGCGTCGATATTGCCGATCGTATAGGTCTCGTGCGCATGAAAGGCGTAGGCGTGGCGGCGAAAGCTGGCGGTGAGACAATCGAGCCCAGGAAAACCCGGCGCGCCAAAAAAGCGCGCTTGGTCGCCATCGGCGAGCACGCCCAAGGCGTCACGCTGGATGATCGGCAGTGTCATCGCCGCAATCTAACCCCGCACCCGGCGCGGTTCTTGAAAAAAATTGCGATAGCGCCGGCCCGGCGGCCTCGCCGGCCCTCGCTTCGAAAAGCCTCGGGAATACCCCTCCGGACGGCACGTCTGGCCGCATTCCTATTCGGCGGCAAAAGCGCGCAGCGAGCTCGGTGCGCCTGGACCTCATGGCGATGATAGGAACCGACGTCGAAGTTGTTGGTTGGTTTACGAGCCCGAGTGGAGCTTGGGGGCTTGGCGTCATGGACGAGCCTCGCGCAAGTCAACGCGCGACAAAGACCGCAACACCAGAGCGAACAACCTAGAAGGCGGCGGGTCACGAAACCAACTCCGCCGCGATACGCTGGCAGAATAAACATTGATGGGATCCGGGCGCCTAAAGGTAGAACTGTTCGGGTTTAGCGAAATTGAATTTGGCCTGATCACGCGCGAATGTTGCACGGTTTGCAGC
>Ga0210401_10004696_pt1 | contig 14227 bp, 7 predicted proteins | sample IncBWH32MmetaG_FD_150866 | JGI IMG/M metagenome (GOLD analysis project Ga0210401, IMG submission 150866) | Forest soil microbial communities from Barre Woods Harvard Forest LTER site, Petersham, Massachusetts, United States - Inc-BW-H-32-M | ecosystem: Environmental > Terrestrial > Soil >... | reverse complement strand
CGTGACGGAAGAGCAGATTTCCACTTTGTTCTGGATCAATATTCTGGTTGGAGCGCTGCTCGCGCTGTTGACAGCAGCGATGGCGCCGGCTATGGCGGCCTTCTACCACGAACCCCAGCTCATTCCGGTGACCGCGGTTATAGGGCTCGGGTTTCTGTTCAACGCGGCTGGCGTGCAACACTCGGTGCTTCTCCAACGCCAAATGCGATTTACGACCTTGGCGGTGATCAGCACCATCAGTTTAATTGTGGGGACTGCGCTCGCCATTGCTGGAGCCAAGGCTGGGTACGGATATTGGGCGCTCGTGGCTATGACGGTTACGTCTCCGCTTGTCGCCACAATCGGTTTCTGGCTGGCTGCGGGCTGGGTTCCGGGAATGCCAAGAAGACGAACGGGAGTTCGTTCTATGATGCGTTTTGGCGGTACTCTCACCTTGAACGGCCTCTTGGCTTATCTTGCTTATAACGCAGAGAAAATTCTGATCGGCCGCTTCTGGGGAGCTGATGCCATCGGCATCTACGGAAGGGCTTACCAGCTCATCAACATTCCCACAGATAATCTGAATCAAGCGGTTGGCGAGGTAGCGTTCTCAGCGTTATCGCGACTCCAGGAAGATCTCGGTCGCCTCAGGAGCTATTTCCTAAAGGGCTACACTCTGGTCCTTGGACTGACCTTGCCCGTCACGATTGCCTGCGCTCTTTTTCCTGGAGATATGATTTCCGTACTTCTGGGGCCAAAGTGGAATGAGGCCGCCCCCATTTTTCGATTGCTGGCTCCAACGATTTTGATCTTTGCGATAATCAATCCTTTAGGGTGGTTCCTCTTTTCACTGGGACTAGTGGTTCGAAGCTTAAAGATCGCCCTGGTCTTCACGCCCCTAATCATTGGGGGTTACATAATGGGGTTGCCTTATGGACCCAAGGGAGTCGCATTCGCCTACTCGGCGGTGATGACGTTGTGGGTAATCCCGCACATTGCGTGGTGCGTACACGGAACGGTGATATCCTTCAACGACATTCTGCTCGCGGTGAGCCGGCCGCTGGCTTCAGGCATCTTCGCTGGAGGGCTCGCTTTTGGGGCACGGTTAGCTTACGGCCAGTTCTTTTCGCCGTTACCTCGGCTTGTGCTGGAAAGCAGCATTCTTCTTGTGACTTATATTCCGATACTACTGTTCGTCGCGGGGCAGAAATCATTCTATTTGGATCTCTTGCGCGGGTTGAGAGGACCCTCATCGGTCAAAGAGAAGGGGTTGGCTCCGGCTTAACACGAGAGCATGAGAGTTTCTCCCTTTGAGGTCTGAGGAAGGCGCTTGGCGATCAAACCTATGGATCACGCATCTCAACCCCTAGTGAGTATCGTCACCCCCGTGTTCAACGGGGCTGCGTATCTCGCTGAGTGCATCGAGAGTGTTCTGAGGCAAAACTACGAGCGTTGGGAATATCTGATAGTAAACAACAACAGTACCGACTCCACTCTCGACATTGCTAAGGCGTACGCCGAACGTGATGACCGTATTCATGTCTACAACTATACCGAATTTGTAGATGTCATAGAAAGTTATAACAGAGCGCTTCGCCTCATCTCGTCGCATAGTAAGTACTGCAAAGTCGTCGCAGCTGATGATTGCTTATTTCCGGAATGCATCAGCCGAACCGTTTGCCTTGCGGAAGCAAACCCGTCAGTTGGAATTGTGGGGGCATATACCCTCAGAGGAAGTGGAACAAGCTGGCGGGTAGTATTTGATGGGCTGCCTTGCGAAAGCTCAGTTGTGTCCGGCCGAGATGCCTGTCGCTGGCACCTACTTGGCGGTTGTCATTACCTCGGCACTCCGACTTCAGTCCTCTATCGGGCTGAGATTATTCGGGGAGCAACACGATTTTTTCCGAATTCGCGAAAACACGCGGACATTAGCGCCTTCTACGAGTATTTACTTAGCGCGGATCTCGGTTTCGTCCACCAGGTACTTACTTATGAGAGAATTCATGAAAAGGCGTTAGGCGAAGAAGCTAAACAACTTTCTACCTACCTAGGCTCACATCTGCTGGACATCGATCAATACGGGCCGTACTATCTGGAGCAAGCGGAACTGAAAAAACGGCTAGACGCTGTCCTGCATGATTATTATGGCCTGTTGGCGGTGGGCGCTATTCATTTGAAAGGCAGAAGATTCTGGAAATATCACAAAGATATTCTGGATAAGTTTGGAGCCCCGCTCTCTGTCATTAAACTGGCTGTAGCGCTTTGCATGAAGCTTGCTGACTTGGCGCTGAATCCAAAGCAAACATTCGAGAAACTCCTCCTCCGAATGCGTTCAAATGGGAAGAGACATGTTGATTCAGGATCTACTACTAGAATATGAGCAATCTTCTTTTCATTGCGTCTGATTACAAGCCAAAGCCCGGTGGAATTGCTGCCTATCTCGACAGCCTTGCACGGGGTCTAATTGCAGTGGGCAATACCGTCCATGTCTTAGGCGTGATCCCTCCGGAAGACAATCAGAGAATGGCCTTTCTTGAAAATTATGAGCCGTGGGTAAGCCCGTTTCCCGTGGTGTATGACAAGCGGCCCCAAAACTGGTTGGGAAACGGGTGCGTCAGCGTTTTGGAAATATTGCGGTGCTCATCGCCGACTGCGCGGCGCGTCTTAGACGGAACGTCTTTTTTTCGATCATCTGCGGAGGCAGTCGCAAAACTCAGAGAATTCGTTACTGATAATAAATCAGAGTTCATTGTTTTCGGCCATCTGGATCTTCACCACTATCCATTCGTCCTATTTCTAAAGGAACAGGGGTTGCCATACGGAATCATCGCTCATGATGTTGAGGTCCAGCGTTTCCCCGGCAAGAAGAATGATCTAATCAGAAGAGGGATGATGCTCAAGGAGGCGGCGTGGGTTGCGGCCAATTCACGCCATACCAAATCACTCCTCGAAAAGTGGGACATATCTGCCGCCAAAATCAAAATTATCCACCCACCGATTTCTGCAGAAGCAATTAGTGCCTCTTCCGACACAGAACACTGCCCCAGACGGAGACGTCAGCTGAATATTACAACTGTTTGCAGATTAGTTAGAGCTAAGGGACTTGATGTGGCCATTCGTGCCCTGAGAATTCTCAGCGACAGGGGGATTCCCTATCAATATGTAATCGCAGGAGATGGCAGCGAGAGAGTATTCCTAGAAGGGTTTGTTGATAAGCTTGGTTTACGGGACAACGTGCGCTTTGCTGGTCAGATTACGGACGCCGAGAAGTGGCTACTTTTGAAGAATAGTGACATCTTCGTTATGCCGTCAAGGGTAGACCCACAGAGCCAGCATGAAGGCTTTGGCATAGCGTTCATCGAAGCTGCAGCATTCGGAGTCCCAGGCGTCGGATCGAGCGCAGGCGGGATACCAGATGCGGTTATAGATGGTGAGACTGGCATGCTCGTGCCACAGGAATGTCACGAGGAACTCGCAGAGGCTCTCTATTTCCTCTACTGCAATCCGGAAAAGATGCGTGAGATGGGCAGCCAGGCCAGAGAGCGAGCAAGAAGACAATTTTCGCCAACGACAGTTGCGGCTCATTTCCAGAAAGCAGTAATGGAAGCGACCGAACGAAGCGTACTGTAGTGAAATCCTACGTAATCGGCGCTACACCCTTCGTTCAAACGGAAGGGAAACGTATGCGTATTTTGGTAGTATATTCGAAATGTTTGAAACGCACATTTGATTACGGCGCCTTCGTCCTTCGGAACCGCCCCAAGTTGGAACTGATCCGTTCCCTTTCGAGTCAGAAGCCCGAAAGGTCGAGGGAAGCCTGGGCACATCGTATCTCCCTCAGTCTTTCAGGGAGTAATCCAGGAAGGCCGGGAGCGACCAAAGTTCGAGCGGCGAGCGTGGTTCGAGCTGCTCGATGATCTGCCATTGGCTCAGATTAGCCTTGAGCGAGTCGGGGTGGGCCAGGTTGAAATAGAGCTGGCAGGTGAAATAAGTGGGCTCGGGCGATTCAGGCAGATGCGTTACGATTAGAGATTCCGTTATGCCGTAGTCGACCAGTTATGGCGCGTAGCACATGAGCGGGATCTGCGGATTATCTTGTGGTAAATATTGAGATATGAAGATAGGTCTTCTAGATCATATGGGATACGGGAATCTGGGTGATGCCGCCACTCAGGATGTCGTGATTGAAAACATCAGAAAGCGTATTCCCGACGTCGAATTAGTTGCGTTCTCGCAAGTCCCCGATGACACTGTGAAAAGGCACGGTATCCTGTCCTATCCAATCTTGTGGTCAAATCCAACCCTTAGGAACGCAGGGAATCAGGCCGTCGCCCAAGTTAGTCATCGATCGAGACTGAAATCGGCTTTGAGGCGGATTCCCTTCTTCTATAGCTGGGCAAAGCCTCTCTCTGACTTCGCGCGTGAAGCGCTATCCTGGGCCCGCTCTTATCGAGCATTGAGGGGTCTAGATGTCTTGATAATTTCGGGCGGCGGGCAACTCACCGACTTATACGGCACCTGGTCTCACCCCTATGCAATTTTCAAGTTCTGTCTACTTACGAAGATAGCTGGTAAGAGGTTATATTTTTTGAATGTCGGGGCAGGACCGCTCAAGCACCCGCTAAGCCGTTGCTTCGCTGGGTGGGCTGTTCGTCTAGCGAATTATCGATCCTTTCGAGACCGCGATTCTCAAGAGCAAATACGGAGCCTTGGTGTGAGAGCGCCGACGGAGGTGTGTCCGGATGCAGTCTATGGACTAGATGTGAGAGATCTATTGACCAGAGCGGCATTCAACTCCTCGATGCCGGTAGTTGGGATTAACCCAATGGGTTTTTGTGATCCGCGGATTTGGCCTCGAAAGGACGACGATGCCTATCAGCAATATCTCGATAAAATCGTCCGCTTCTCGGTTTGGCTGTTGGAGTGCGGCTACAATCTGCGAGTATTTTCTACTGATATGATTACTGATCGCTTCGCGATAGAGGATCTAAGGTCACGACTGTCTTCAACGTTGTCGTCGTCGCCTGAGCTACTGTGTCAAGCCTTCCCCAGTACGAGCGAAAATGTGAATGACGTCCTGCGGGAGATGTCGAAGTTTGATTTTGTTGTGACCTCGAAATACCACGGCATCATTTTTTCCCACGTACTCGGAAAGCCTGTGATCTCGTTGAGTTACGGCAAAAAAATGGATTCTGCGATGCAGACTGTGGGACAAGGACGTTTCAACGCAAACATTGAACGCTTCGACCTCGACTGGCTTATCAAAGCTTTTCGCTCGTTGGTTGACGACAGCGATAGTATAAGGCGCGAGTCTGAGGCGGCCGTCAAGGCGCATGCGGCGACTTTGTCACAACAATTCGATAGCCTTTTTTTGCCGGACAGGTTTTAGTCTTGACGATGTAGTACTTAACTAGGGTATTGCCGAGTTGTGAATATCGATCTTGAGAGGATGAGCCTATATGCGCTATGTGCACTCGTTGCCAGCGTCACCCTCATTTACATCCACGGGCCTGTCGGGGTACATCTTCGGGCCCCTCAATAATCGTGCCATGGAGGTCTGCTACATCGATGTCACTCAGGGGCACGATACGTTCCAGATAAGCCGGGAGATTATTCGCATTTATTACGTTCTCTCGGGAAGTGGCTACTTCACAATTAAGGGGCACCGATACGAAGTTGCCTCCGGTGCATTGGTAGAAATCCCAACGCGAGTGGAATACTCGTACTCCGGAACAATGAAACTTATAATGTTTGGGAAACCTCGCGGGTTTGCCGGCAATGACGCAGCTACGAAATGGAATCCCGATGTGGTTCCCCAGAATCTCAGATTTGAACTTGGAAATGGTGTTACTTGGCTATCGAGATTGCTTGCATGGCAGATTCTTGGAAAGTCTCCAATCCATGCCTATCTTCGCTTGAATCAGAGACTGTGGGACAAGCTTCCTCCGTCCTTTAGTTCTTGTCGTCCGATGCGTTTCTACGGTGCCCTCGTGCACAAACTAGCTAGGGTGAAGGGCGGTCGGGCGCAGGGGCTTGGCACCTGCTTTCTTCGTAATCGGCCTGCCTTAGAATTAATCCGACGGCTCGTGGATCGGAAAGGACAAGGAGAAACTGTAAAAGTAGCGGTATTGGGTTGTAGCGCTGGTGCGGAGGTGTACTCGATAGCATGGACAATCCGATCTTCGCGCCCCGATTTGACACTTTATTTGCACGCGATGGACATTTCCAGGGATGTTTTGGGGTTTGCGAGGTGCGGCGTTTACCCGATGAAGTCCGCGGACCTAACAGGTTCAGCTGCGCTTGAACGCATGACCAGCGCGGAAGTGGAGGAATTTTTTGATCGTGAAGATGACGTGGCGAGGGTTAAGCCGTGGATAAGAGAAGGGATCAACTGGCAGGTCGGGGATGTCGGGGATCCTGGCCTTGCCGAGACTCTGGGGACGCATGATATCGTGGTGGCCAACAATTTTCTGTGCCATATGGACCCTGGGCAAGCGGAAAGATGTCTGCGTAACATTGCTTGCTTGGTGGGTGCCCATGGTCACCTGTTTGTGTCTGGAGTCGACTTAGACGTCCGAACGAAGGTTGCGCGTGAATTGAAGTGGACACCCGAGGAGGAATTGCTCGAGGAAATTCATGAGGGAGATATCTGGCTGAGAAAGTACTGGCCGCATCACTATACGGGATTGGAGCCCTTGAATAAAAGCAGATCCGACTGGAAAGTTCGCTACGCGGCCGTTTTCAGGTTATTTGTTGAGGACCCCCTCATCATGCGGAATGAAGTCAACTCGGTCGCGAAGGAAAGCGTTAGGTGAGGAACCGCTTAGTTTCCAGCCCTGGAAGGAGCACAAGAGGTCGGTCGAACCTGTAGTCTGGATCCTGAAAAAGCGTCCGCGAGATATTAAGGCTCCAAGCCCGCGAGTTCTTTCCCCTCGCAACCGCGGGGCCGCACGCAGCCTTTCCGCACAATGTTATCCGCAGTAGCCCCTTGAGCCACGGCGCCAGGATACTTGTCCAGGACAGCCTTGTGGAACGACCGGCCCACCTTGGGCAGCCACTTCTCATCTCAGCTCGCGAAACAATCTCAAGCTGTCACACGTGCTCGTGCCTCCTCGGGGTCCATATCCTGACTTGGCCAGTCAACTACCGTTTAATTGCTGTTTGGGTGACCATTGAAAAAAGTGTGAATGGATTTTCTCATGGCCGCCACGGGTTCAGCGTTTTGACGGATTCCTCGCCTATGCCGTGGCACCACCTACGAGAACTCCTTCATTGGCTATGGTTTGGTCGAAGATTGAAAGCCGCTCGGGTCATAAGAACCGGGTATTCGATTGCTAGACCCTGCGAGAGCGTCCCTTCGTGATTACAGGGAATGGCATTCCTTTTGGGTCTAAATATCTCGAGGCGAGTGGTCGACAGGAGGCGGCAAGACTTGTTCTGTTGATGATATTTTCGAAGTCTTCTTGACAGCGGTGATCATTTCCAGGGTTGAGGCCAGCGCCTTCGATCTCGGCTCGGCCGGGCGCCTTTCCGGTCGTGCGCTGGTAGCACAAATTGTGGAGATCATTGGGCACGACGCTCGAACCCTCGTTTGCACCCGGCCAGATTACCCCGTTGGCCGGAAGGGCCAGCTGACAAGACTTTGTGGAGGAAGCAGCAGTGAGAAAACACATCATGCCTTGACGGTTTTGACCCAATAGAACAGCTTCCCCGGATGCTGATTGCAATATTCCGCCTACCTTATAGGAAGGTGTGGAGAACTCTGGCAGCAGCGAAATCGAATGGAGCGACTGATTTTATCCTCAAATCGGGTAGTACTGCGAGTCGCCTAGGCTGAAGATACAGACTTGTGCGAATCGCCCGGTAACGGCGCTCCTCGCGAATGCGGAGAATGAGCGAGACGATCTCGGGAGGAATGGGAAATCGGAATGCTAGTTGACGATCGTTTTTAGGCCGGTCGGTGGTGCCGGTTGGCTGGAAGTAGATCCGTTAGTTTGAAGGACCAGCACCCAGTCAGGATCGCCAGCGGAGTTGTTCCCTGGGCTTACAAAGGTGTGTGTTCCGGAATTCGCAAACGGAGATCCACTGATTGCCGCGTACGTGTTGTTTGTCGGATCAAACCAACGAGCTGTGACTGAGCCTGCAAACTTGCTCATCGCCACCATCAGCGTCGTATTCACTGGCAGGTAGGAAAGTGAAAATGATCCGTCTGACGCGAAAGACGTTGTGACAAAATTATCGGTGTCTATTCTTCCGCTTCCCTGTCCTCCTCCGGTCTCGACTCCGGTTGCCGTGCCGTAACCGGCCGTGACGAGCGCATGTGTCTGGTCTGGAGCAAGAAGCCACCAGTTGGATGAATTAATGAACGACGCGAAATACTTCATCTGCGTGGCGGTCGTCGTATTGAGTGAGCTTTGCCATCCAGAGATAGGCGTCGTCAAAGGCAACTCGGATTGATTACCGTGGAAAAATCCTCCAAGACCGCCCCACAACGCCGTCCAGTACGCCTGTTTTCGGAATCCGAGTGCATTCAACGAATTCGGAGGAGTCCCGTAATTGTTATTCTCGTAGAAGCCTTCTTCCATGATCACCGGCGTCGTTGTTCCCGCGTTGTATTGCGCAAGGACCTCACCATAGGTGGGATAGTACGTGTATGCCGCGTCGATCGAGCATAGCGGGCCGAGCAGCGTATCGTCACTCGATCCGCTAATGAAGTAGTTCAACTCACTCGTCATAAGATGATTTGAATCAACGGAAAGTATACCTTGCATTACCGATTGTGCAAGACTATTGTCAGTACCATTTGTCCAGCTCTGGAAGTCATTTCCCGCCATCCAGACGATATTCGGAAAACTCTTATAGCGGTTCCCGAGATACTGGCCGTACGCGTAGACGACAGAGTTTCCGTTGGCCTCGAAGATCGACATCTCGCTGTAGTTCTCTAGAACATCCAAAAAGACAACCATGTTTTGAGCCGCAGCTGCGTTCACCATCGAGTCGATGCGGGAAAAATACGCCGAGTTCGGTTTGTTCAGATCGTATTGACCTCCGCTCAGAGTTCCTGTAAAGGGCACGATGCCGTCATAGGTGCTGAGGTTCGATCTGCCGTAGAGCTGGTTGTCGCCAATTATGACATGCGCCCAGAGCGCGTTGAATCCGTAGGACGCGCGGTCGGCCATCACTGAAGTGCCGTCCGCCACGCTCAGGTTCGAGAAAAAGGTTTGTGCGCTACTGTCGCCAAACAAGAAGACTGGCGTGCCATTCTGGTCCACGAGATAACGATGGTTTACGCTAGCCTTGAGTGGGTATTTAGGTGCGGCTGATGTGGGAACAGCCACGACGAGAAGAAGTGTGACCCACGCAAGCGGCCCGCGTTTTAGCCTGACCAGAGATAGTGCGGCGCACACCTTCCCTGGCATTGTTGCCAACTCGTCAGCCAGTTCAGCGACGATATCTCTTAGTGACCGACTCGCTGATTCACAGCTATTACCGGGGGCATAGGTTTTTTCAGCACCCGAAGGACGGCGAAAACCCCGGGCGCAAATGCAAGCGCTTTCAGACCTCTTAGAGCGGATTGGCGCATAAACGAGCTCTCTAGCCATGATATAGTATCACTCGGCGCGACCCAGAGAAGCAATTGAACAGTCGAACAGGGTCAGGACTATAGATATTACCTGTACTTTGGCCTGTACTTAGGACATCACTGATAGCCGAGATTGTTCTGGCGGTATGGATGCGCCTTATCCGAGCTTGATCCTATCATAGTCTCAGAGCTCCCCGGCCCTTCGGCAGCGTTGCTGGCACTTAGACTTGATCCTGCCCTGCTCGATTGTCTGTATTCTTCAAAGTTAATTAAATACCCTCACGCCGCCCGTATCCGTTTCTACGCACGACTGCCATGCGACTCTGATGGGTTCTCGCGGATCGCCTTATCACAGAGCCCTGTTGTGATGTCCCAGAACATAAGTCACAGCTTCTAGGGTGAACCGCCAGGAGGGGGGTTGATGCGAGGAGTGGCTTATCCGCTAGGAGAGCGTGAGTTGTTGATGAAGCTGCGTCAGCAGGGATCTTCTTGGTCAGCTTTGAGCCGACAGACCGGCATTCGGCGCGAAGTGTTGTCGCGCCGGTAGAAACGATACCCTAGCAACGAGGGCGAGCGGGGCTCCAGCCCCGCTCGCGCCGGCCCGCGCATTTTCCGACGCGGTTGGGCCCTGCGATCGAACGGCAGATCTTGCAGTTGCGCGATCGCGGGTTGGGGACCGGCACGCGTCGCTTTAGCCATGTGCGTTGCTCCCGCCGTCCGCCGGGTGTTGTCCCGTTATGGCCGCAACCGCTTGCGTGCGCCCGCACCCCGTGTGTTCCGCCGCTACGAGAAGAGTCGCCCGGAGGAAGTCTGCACCTGGATCTGAAATATCTGTACCGCTGGCCAAACTCCTCACGGGAATATGCTTACGCGGTGGTGGACGATTTCAGTCGGGAAGCCGTGGCCAGCATTCGAGCCCGACGCACCAGCCCGGACGCCGTGCGCTTTTTGGAGCAGGTGGTCAGCATCCTGCCGTACCGCATCGAGTCGGTCATGACCGACAACGATCTTCTCGACGCGCTATGCCTATGACTCCGGGCGTCAGACGCGATTCCAGCAGGCCTGCAAGAGACTGGGGATCCACCACCGGCTCACGCAACCGCATCACCCGCAAACCAAAGTCGAACGGTTTTCCACACGCTGGACGAAGAGCGTTTTCTGGTGCGCGATCCCTTGTCCGGAACTGCGCATCCGGGACTTAGAGCAGTAATAATCTCAAGTTGACACGCGTGCTCGTGCCTCCTCGGGGGCCATATCCTGACTGGCTCTGTCTGCCAATGTTTAATCGCTGTTTGGGCGAACATTGAAAAAAGTGTGAAAGGATTTTCTCATTGCTGCCACGGGGTTCAGTGTTGACGAATTCCTCGCCCATGCCATATGGCACCACCATCCGATAACTCCTTTATTTGCTATGGTATGTGCGAGCATTAGATGCCGCTCGGATCATGAAAGCTGGGTATTCGATTGCAATACTCCGCGAGAGTGTCCCTCGGTGATTAAAGGGCAGGTGTGCCTTTTGGGTCTGGACGTCTCGAGGCGGGTGGTCGACAAGGGGCGGCGAAACCTCTGTTCTGTTGATGATGTTTTCGAAGTCTTCTTGACAGCGGCGATCATTTCTAGGGTTAAGGCCCGGCACCGATTTCGGCTCGGCCGGGCTCCGTTCCGGTCGTGAACTGGTGGCACAAATTGTGGAGATCATTGGGCACGACCGTCGAATCCTCGTTTGTACGGCCAGATTGCCCCGTTAGCAGGCAGGGCCAGCTGACAAGACTTTGTGGAGGAAGTAGAAGTGAGAAAACACATCATGCGCTTGACTAAGCTTAGCGTGCTCATGTTGACCCTGTTCGGCGCAGTCCCAGCTACTTGCCAAGTCTCGGTTCTGACTCAACACAATGACAACGCACGCACCGGGCAGAACCTAAATGAGGCCACCCTCAACACTTCAAACGTAAACCAAAACAGTTTCGGCAAGTTATTTTGGCGCACGGTTGACGGTTTTATCTATACCCAGCCGTTATATGTTCAAGGACTCATGATTCAGGGAGCGACCCATAACGTCGTATATGTCGCCACCCAGCACAATAGCGTATATGCCTTTGATGCCGACAATCCCAACGAGCCGGCTCCTTTGTGGCAAGTGAACCTGGGCACACCAGTTCCTAGCCAGGATATTTGCATTATTTCGGGTGACACCAATCCCGCCGATTGCCCTTACTACGACATCAGCCCGGAAATCGGTATTACCAGTACGCCTGTAATCGATTCCACTGCGGGAATCATTTACGTGGTGAACAGGACCAAGAACACCAGCAATAGCACCTATCACGATTACCTTCATGCCTTGGACCTGACAACCGGAGCCGAGCGACTCAGCGGCCCGGTAGAGATCGTGGGGCAGGTGAGCGGGACGGGAACCGCCAGCGTGGGCGGCACGTTGACGTTCGATCCAACCTTTCATCATCAGCGCCCGTCGCTGCTCCTGGTGAATGGATTTCTCTATATTTGCTTCGGTTCGGTTGGCGATATTGGGGGGACCTATCATGGCTGGGTAATGACTTACAACGCCAGCACTCTACAGCAACAGGCAATAATCAGCATCACTCCGAACGGTAACGAAGGTGGCGTTTGGTCCGCAGGGCAGGGTCCGGTTGCGGATGCCGCCGGCAATGTCTATATCATGACAGGAAATGGCGACTTCACTGCGAACACCGCCGGTAACGACTACGGTGACTCGTTTATGAAGTTTACTGGACCGAGTCTAACCGTGGCCGATTACTTCACTCCGCACAATCAGGGAGCTCTGGACGCGGGAAACACTGATTTGGGTTCCGGAGGTCCCATGCTTTTGCCGGGAACCTCTTTGCTTGTAGGAATGGGTAAGGACGGCATTTTTCGCGTCGTGAACACCAACAGCATGGGGGAATTCAACTCCAGTGTCGACAATGATGTTCAGGAGTTCACCGCCCTCGCGAATGCCTTTTTCAGCTCTCCGGTCTACTGGAACAGCCCGAACAACGGGCCCGTCGTCTATATCTGGGGACCAACGGATTTTCTGAAGGCCTTCCAGTTCACCGGATCCAAGTTTGCGACCACCCCCGTTTCGCAAGGCACGATTCAGAATAGTTCCGGGGACCCCAATGCGGCGGCCCTTTCTGTTTCTGCCAACTCCGGCCAAGTGGGTAGTGGAATTCTGTGGTCTTCCGCGTCGCTTTCCCAGTGGGCGAAAGGAACTCAAGTTCCGGGTGTTGTGCGCGCCTTTGACGCTACCAATCTTACCAACGAGCTGTGGGATAGCACGCAAAATCTTGCTCGCGATGACGTGGGGAGTAACGCCAAATTCGTTCCGCCGACCGTCGTCAACGGCAAGGTTTACGTGGGTTCGTTTTCTGGGCAGCTCCAAGTCTATGGTTTGAATCCTCCTGCGTTTCAAGGAATTCAATTCGTTCAGGTGGGTTCAGCCACTCCGCAGTCCACTACGGCATCGGTTCCTGTGGCTTATCCCGGATCGCAAACGACTGGTGACCTAAACGTTGTAATCGTGGGTTGGCATGACACTACCGCCAGCGTGCAGTCCGTTACTGATTCTGCGGGAAACAGCTATGCCTTGGCTATGGGCCCAACTTCAGGCATAGGTTTGCGCCAATCCATCTACTACGCCAAGAACATTCTGGGAAGCAGCAGCAACACGGTAACTGTAACTTTCAGTCAGGGTGCAACCAAGCCTGATGTGCGCATTCTGGAGTATAGCGGAGCGGATGCATCAAACCCGCTGGACGTCTCCGCCGGCGGAAGTGGAAACAGCAACATTGCCGACAGCGGTTTCGTCGCGACAAACGCCGCGAACGAACTGGTTGTCGGAGCGAATACGATAGCCGCCACCAATACGACCATCATGGCGGGCGCACCTTTCACTCCAAGAATCATCACCACGACAGATTCAGAAGTTGCGGAAGATCGCCTGGTCAATGTGCCCGGTAGCTATCATTCCTGGGCCCCACTGAACGCCTCTGGAGCGTGGGTCGAGCAGGTCGTAACGTTCCGGGCTGCAGCCGCAGGCACAGTCCCATTTTTAACTAGCGTGAGTCCGAACAACGGGCCAGTGGCGGGTGGAACGGCTGTCACGATCACAGGGACGAACTTCGCGGCGGGAGCGACGGTAACGTTTGGGAGTGCGGCAGCGACCAACGTGGTAGTGGTGAACAGCACGACGATCACGGCAACAACACCACCAGCGGGGAGTGCTGGTGCGGTGACCGTGACCGTCACGGTGAGCGGGCAGAATGGGAGCCTGACGAACGGGTTCACCTACGTAGTGCCGCCGACGGTGAGCAGTGTGAGTCCGAGTAGCGGATCGACGGCGGGTGGAACGGCGGTGACGGTTACCGGGACGAACTTCGTGGCGGGGGCGACGGTGAAGTTTGGAGCCACGGCAGCGACCAACGTGGTGGTGGTAAGCAGCACGTCGATCACGGCCACAACTCCAGCAGGAAGTACCGGTGCGGTGACGGTTACGGTGACCAATCCTGGTGTGCAGAGCGGGAGTTTAGCGAACGGGTACACCTACGTAGTGACGCCGACAGTGAGCAGTGTCAGTCCGAACAACGGGCCGGCGGCGGGCGGGACGGCGGTGACGATCACGGGGACGAACTTTGAGGCGGGAGCGAC
>Ga0210401_10004695_pt1 | contig 14228 bp, 11 predicted proteins | sample IncBWH32MmetaG_FD_150866 | JGI IMG/M metagenome (GOLD analysis project Ga0210401, IMG submission 150866) | Forest soil microbial communities from Barre Woods Harvard Forest LTER site, Petersham, Massachusetts, United States - Inc-BW-H-32-M | ecosystem: Environmental > Terrestrial > Soil >... | reverse complement strand
GGGAACCAAAAAGTCTTCGCCGCAAACTCTCTGGTCACTAAGTGGATCGTCGTCCACTCGGAAGCTATTGTCCGACCGCCCTCCGCATTGCAAATTCGGATGGGGCCTGATAAGTCCTGCTTATCGTCATGTGGGATTGGCTGGGTTCCCAGATACCGGTAAGGCCGTTTCGCGGGCAATGGACACAATCAGTTACAATTACGAACGAAGTCTGCTTGGTTGCAGGCCAACTCCAAGTGGTTCTGCGTGGCCTCACCGAGAGTGTCCGAAGACGAGGAAGTAAGGGATTAACCCCAATGAAGAGTTATTTTCTTTCTCTACTGATCGCCCTTTTGGCCGTGACTGCACAGGCCCAAAGAGGGAATAAAAAGCCGACAGCAGAAGAAGTTATTAAAAAATTGGAGCTCAAGCCGCTTCCTGACGAGGGCGGATATTACCGACAGACTTACAAGAGCGACGTAGGATTACCAGCGAACAACTTCGGTATTCGCTCGGATTTGATGAGGCACATCAGCACGGCCATCTATTTTCTAGAAACACCGGACGGCTTTTCGGCCCTTCATCGGATCAAGAGCGATGAGGTTTATCATTTTTATGCCGGGGACCCAGTGGAGATGATTCAAATTGACAATTCCGGGGCGCTGTCTCGGTTCGTACTTGGTTCCGACATTTTGAACAACCAATCTCCTCAGGTCGTAGCACCAAAAGGGATATGGCAGGCGTCTAAGTTAAAGGCTGGTGGCCGATGGGCGTTGATGGGTACGACAGTCGCACCGGGGTTTGAATTTGAGGATTTTGAACTCGCTGACCGCAACCAGATGCTTAAGCAGTTTCCCCAATTGAGTCAATACGTCCTTAGCTACACGCGACCGAAGCACTCGCGGCAGAGTGAATGACATTCTCTCCTCGGATTGTGCCTGTGAAGTCCTGCTTATCGGAAAGTGGCCCACCACGCCCGTACCCTGTCCTTGACTTTCGCTTTTTGTTCGCCTACGATAGTGTCAGCTTCCGGGGGCCAATGGTTCGTCATCATGAGCTTACCAATCGTGTCAACGCACACGGCGCAACACGCCGCCCCGACTCCGTGGATATTGCCCGACCTGGCATTCACCATTCTCTACGGCTGTCCCGAAATGCCGCGACTCTCGCACTACTTCCTTCCGAGAATCTTGCTCAATCAGGGGCGCGTTCTTTATCTCGACGGTGCGAATCAAATCAGCCCGCTCTTGATCGCGCGTTTCGCGAGGGAACGCGGGCTTGACCCTTCTGCTTTCAACACTCTCATTCGGGTGTCCCGAGCGTTTACCTGCTTTCAACTGACAGAACTGATCCGGCGTGTCCCGAAAATTCTTGAAGCGTTTGCTGCCGACGTTCTTATCGTCACTGCCTTGCCTGATTTGTTTTTCGATGAGGATGTCCGGGATCGAGAAGCCCGTGCATCGTTTGAACATGCGCTCGAAGCGTTACAACAGATTGCGATGCTTCCGATCTCAATTGCCGTATTTTCGGACGCAACTTCGTTCAAAACAAAAAGACGGGATTTCTTCCAGCAGCTTTGCAAACAGGCAAGCCAAGTGTTAAGGGTCGAAGCGCGATCCGATAGCGCACTCTCCTTTTCCTGCGAGAAAACCGCGCCACGCTTATCACAGTGAACCGATTCACCGGAGGCGCATTATGGGCAGAACCGTCCCTACATTTGTTCAACTCATTCAGCAAGCAACAGAGCGATGGAAAAAGTTTAGACGTGCGCTGCGCCGCGAAGATCAGCCGCATTTTGACAGACTCTTTGTTCGGGTGCGTTGCTACACGCAGGCGGCAACGTACCAGTGTCACGACAACCCAATGGAAGCCATTCTTCTTTCTATCGCACTCGACCAGGAAAAACGCTTGTACGCCATCGAGAAGGTTCTTCAGAACGCAGGGGTGCTTTGTGAAATTGCAGGGATGGATTCTAGATCTCTACCCGAACCAGCACGGAGTGACGCTGTGGCTAATCGACAGGAATCAGAAGCACTGCCGTTTGACTGACACATTCGCCCCCGCCTTCTATGTGTCGGGGAGTGCGGAAAAGCTTGCTCGGCTTCAGGATGCTGCGCAGAAGCAAGCCACAGATCTTCGGACCCAACTGACCGAAAGGATTGACCTGTGGCTGAATGCCACACGGCCAGTTCTCAAAGTGTCCGTTCAGCACCCGATTGATTTCATCGGCTGGGGACGGTGGGTCCATCGTTTCGACTCACGGCTCCAGCTTTACGACAGCGACCTCATGGTTGCTTCGCTCTATTGCTGGGAGAAGAGACTTTTTCCACTCGCCTTTGTTGAAGTCGAGGCCGACAACGAAGGACGAATCCTTGCCATTGAATGCCGCGACGATGAATGGACGCTCGACTACGAGATGCCTCCACTCAAGATCATGCAGATTCGCCTTTCTGGGTTGTCGCGCATTGACCCGACACATGGAAGGAGAGCGGCTCTCGAAATAGAAGTGGATGGAACTTGCTGGGAACTAGATGAAGCGGGTGAGCCGCCAGCAGTCGGTTTCGCTCGACTGCTCAAACGCGAGGACCCCGATGTAATTCTTTCCGAGTGGGGAGACTCAACTATTCTGCCTCTCCTGGGGCAACAAGCAGAGCGTTTGAAGTTCGCGTTAAATCTGAACCGAGACTTAGGAGTTGCCGTTCAGCATTCTAAACCACGGAGCTACACGAGCTATGGCCGGATTCTTTTCAAAGCGAGCGCGATAACTCTCTTCGGTCGCGTTCATGTGGACAAGCAGAATTCGTTCATCTCCGAAAAGTGCGATTTCGCGGGGCTCTGGGAATTGGCCCGAGTCACCAAACTGCCGATTCAGTACGCGGCCCGAACAACGACAGGCACGGGCATTTCGTACATGCAAATGGAACTGGCACACCGCGATGGGGTGTTGATACCGGAGCAGAAGGCCGAGCCCGAAGATCCAAAACAACCAGATGAACTGCTGGCCGCGGATCGGGGCGGTTTAGTTTTTGTGCCCAAGCTAGGCTTCACAGCGAATGTCGCAGAGCTAGATTTTGTCAGCCAGTTCCCAAGCATCATGTCTCATTTCAATATCTCTCCCGAAACGGTCAATTGTCGGTGCTGCCCAGATGCACCTCGCATACCGGAGTTGGGATATCGCATCTGCCAGAAGAGACGAGGTATCACGAGCCGCGTGGTCGAACGCCTGATTGCCAAGCGTACGCAATTGAAAAAACTTCAAAAGGCTTCTGAACCAACTATCGCAGCACGATTCAAGTTGCAACGTGACTCGCTGAAATGGCTCCTCGTCTGTTGTTTTGGATACACAGGTTATAAGAATGCGCGGTTTGGAAAGATCGAGGCCCACGAAGCCATAAATGCAGTGGCGAGGGAAACTCTGCTTGTAGCGAAAGAAATCGCTGAGAATCGCGGCTTCGATTTGGTGCATGCAATCGTTGATTCCGTCTATGTGTGGAGAGAAGGCGCAACACACGAAGACTTCGAGCAACTTGCCAAGGAAATCGAAGAGCGAACGCACCTTCCTTTGGCAATAGAGTCTGTCTACCGATACGTTGTCTTCCGTCCATCGAAGCAATATCAGGATGTTCCAGTCCCGAATCGCTTCTTCGCGGTCGGGGAGGACGGTGAAGTCAAAGTCAGGGGACTCGAATGCCGTCGCCACGACACGCCTCCCTTGTTAAACCAAATGCAGCGAGAGGTTCTTTTGATATTGGCGGAAGCCTACGACCATGAGTCCTATCTTCAAAAACTAGAAATTGCACGCACCGTCTTGGCTCGCTATGAAGAACGGCTAGCCAGCGGAGATGTCGAAATCAAGGACCTTGTCGTTAGTAAGCGGATCACAAAGGAGCCGCGTGACTATCAAAAGGCTGGTGTCACTGCGATTGCCGCGCAGCAGCTTTTTGGGAGTGGCGTCAAATTGCGTCCCGGCCAGACCATCGAATACGTCATTACGGACAGCGAATCCGCCGTTCCAAATGATCGAGTCCGCGCCTTTGCATTGTGGGAAGGATGGCACGGCTACGACCGAAAGAAATATGCAGCCATGTTGCGAGAAGCGTTTCAGCCTTTCGAGCTGTCGCCTCCCGAGCCCACACCAGAGCCTCCTCCCCGTGTCTTTCAGCCTGGCGAAGATTGGGCCAGCTCTCCTCTTTTCGCCGCTTTGAGACTGCGGCGTCCCGGCGAGTAAAGCCACACGCCTCCGGTCTCCACTAGCACGCTTAGCGCCTCGACATTCTGTGTCACTCAAGCGTACGACTCGTTCTGACCTGGACACACCAATCTCTTCGCTCCGTTCTCTGTTTCGGGACCTTGCCCCCTCGCTGTTTGGTGAAAGGGGCACGAAGCTCCCGAAACAGGAGAACAATCATGAAAGTCGAGCAAGCCAAGCAAATCGTTAGTGCAGCAATCGAGCAATTGAGTCAGGCTCTGGAAAGGGGCCATAGTGAGACGCTGAGAAATTACCTCGGCGCGATTGGCCGATTCATTCGGTACAGTCTACGAAACGTGATGCTTATCGCTTCACAGAATCCAACGGCTACGCTCGTCGCTGGTTTCCACGCGTGGCACAAACTGGGGCGCTTCGTGAAGAAGAGCGAGAGTGGCATTTTGATTCTCGCTCCAATCGTTCGACCGAAGAACCAAAGCGTCGAACAAACCTAAGCTGACGAATCGTCAACCGTTGTCGGTTTCCGGGTCTTCACTTGCACCCGCTCACCTCAGTCGCAGAAACCGCTCCTGTCATTCGCGTCGCTATGTGAATTCAAGATTCGTATGCTTCGGTCACGAAACTGGCAATCTCGCGTTCAACTTCATCAGGCACCGGCGCTGCTTGGATCTCGCCCGCCAACCAGAGCTTCAACAGCTCCTTAGCTGCCTTCGCTTCCCCTTTGACCACAACCACCAAACATGGATTGTGAAGGCCGGGTCGGTCGTACTCCAGAGCGTGGAGCCCAGCAGCCTTCATCGCTTCATGATCGTTGAGCATTTCGACCAATCTTGCGCGTGCTTCGAAATCGCGCGGCTCTACACCCCCTCCATCACTAAACCCATACTTGTCCGTGAAATCTCCCCAGGTTCCAGTTGCCATTGTTTGCTCCCTTCGCGATTAGGCCACTTTACGCGTTTCAAAGCCGAGGGGTCAGTGGCGGAGGCGAGCCCGAGGAACCGGACCCCGCGTTAGGAGCCCGTAGACGAGTCCTCGCCTGGCTATGGCAGGTCAATGACTTACGGACCGGTGCCCACTTATTTGGCAAACGGTTTAGCTGATGCTAAAGTCCGCGCCGCTATGGTCTTCGCCGTCCAGGCCAGAACCAACCCGTTACCGAATGTTGTCCGTCGGCAGATTCTAAGAACGAATCAAAGAGGCAGCAAGACCGAATGTGTTTTCGCCGATGGCACTGCCATCTTGGTCTCGAACTTCTTGGCGCCCTTCATTCGCGCCGGCAACGAATTGCTATTCCCCGTGGAGCTTGAAGCAGCGGACACAGGCACACAAATCTACATTCGCAATATGAATCCAGAGGAAAGAAGGAGGGATGTCTTTCAGGCAGAGATCGGCTACGTTACGCAACCCAGAAAAGACAAGAGGGACAACCTCTTCGTTGCCGCTGAGGTTTGCGGTCCCAACCTGGGCATCTCAGCTATCCATCTTGGCTGCGAGGCGCTCAGGGATTATTTCTACGTTGGCGATCGCCGCCGCGTGTGGGATCGGCAGACATCATTCTACGAACTCTTGCGCGTCAATCCCAGCGTATCGCCGGCAGAGCTGACCCTCGCTTTCAAATTGCGCAGTCTTGAACTTCGCACAGCACAAGCATCAACTGGCGACCTTCGTGCGGTAGAGCGCGCCTTCAACACTCTCGCGCAACCAGAATTGCGCGCCTGCTATGACGCCCTCCGGAACGATCCCGCATCCCCAGCGCTCTTCCCATGTGGCGGCTTTGGTTCGTTGCTTGTTGCGGGAGATCTCTCAAGAGACGGGAAGACTTTTTACGCGTCCTGCATCCTAGCATTCCGCCCCGAGCAGAACTTTAAACAGCTCCAAGCGCCAGTGCGAAAAATCACATTTTACGAGGATTACGCAATCTACCGAGATTCACGTCATCGGATCGAGGTTCTCTTCGACCAAACATCGCTGCCACTGTTGTGGGATTCGGATTGGAACCAGTGGAAACATTTGTTAGGTGCGAAGGTTGGAGTCAAGGCGCCCTTCATTCAAAGCGGCAAGTATCAACACCGAGGCGGCGAATGGCATCTAGTGAAATGGGAAACTGCTCTTTCGAGTCGCCTCGGAGTGGCGCTGCCCTCAAACATTGCTGAACAGGTTGCGGAAGCCCGCAGACTCCATCATCGTTTCGGTGAGTTTGCCGAGGCCCTAGATCACATTCGAGTGAGCCTGGAATCCGTGCCGATCGAGAGAAGTGACCTCCAAAAGCTCTGCGCTCGTTTGGGCATGCCTAGCGATTTCGACGTTGCTTTGATCACCTGGAAACCCGACTACGACGCGTTCTTCTACAAGCAGCTCTGCAGACGTGCCCGCTGTCTCTATCTCTTCCGGTCCGAGTACATCTTTGATCTCGAAAGAACGGTAGTCGTGGAGACGCCTCAACTCGGCCATGCCACATATCTTTTTTCCAAACCTGCCACCATGTCCGATTTCCTTGCAATCTACAGCAAGGTCGCCAGGGAAGACATACTTCGGAATCGCAGCAACGTGGCTGAAAGGCTCGGCTTCCTGGGCCGTTTGATCCACGGCCTTAAGCCGCGGGGCTGGTTGAACGAACTGAAAGCGCGGCTAGGCGAGACTGTAGACTACGCGAAGATTTCCGACTGAGGGCTTAGGACGCATTTGGTGGATGGATGGGCAGAAGCGGACTGCTTCACTCTCTGCGGCTTTGGTGCCGCTTGTAGCCCCATCCTGCCCCGCATTCCCCGGGAGAATTACCTTGTTCAGTCCGATACCTGACATTGGGCTTTCGTCAGTTTCATCTCTTTGGTGATTTCTTGGCGATAGACATCAAAGGCTAGCCATGAAAGGGAAAATTGGCGCAAGAAAATCTGACAAAACAGAACCGTGTTTAATCGCCTCGTCGGTGTAGAAGTGGTTCGGGTGGCTGTTCCAGGCTTTCTCTAAGGACGCTCCGAACGTTGCGGGGACGGATAATCCGGCAGTTGTCGGCTCGAACGATTCTTGCGGAAGTCGGCTTGTCTTCCGTGCCTCACTCTTGGCATCAAGAAGCCAATCACCGCGGAGCTGCTATTGCCGCCGTTTGCCGCCTCGTAATATTTCTAACTCTCGACCCAATTATGGGAGGTAGGGCGGTTGCTCTGAGAAAAAATGGAGCGCTAGCCAGTAATCTTTCAATCGGCAAAATGAACACAAAAACCCCTCACGGTAGAGTCGCCGCAAGCTTTTCCCGGCCGAAGGAGTCTAACTTATTTTCACTCAATTAATTACAAGGTCCTTGGATCTGCGGCCCCCCGTAAGTGCCTCTCTCACTGTGCGGCCGACGGTTGGTTCTCGGGCGTCAAGTTGACACATCTGAGGATTCACGTAGGCTGTGAACCGCAATGGCGACAGCCACCCAATCTCAACTTTCAGAAGCCCGGGGCAATTTAGACCCTGCTTTCTTCAGCGTTTCGGAGCTAGCAAGGAGGTGGCGGTGTTCCCGGGCGAGTGTCTACAATCATCTTCGCGGTGAGGTTGTGTTAGACTTTGCTCGATCAGGTCGCAGAGGGCATAAACTTATACCCCGGGAAACCGTAATGGCCATCGAGCAAAAACGGTTGAAAGTTTTGCGCTGATGGCAAGCGCGACTGAACTGAGTGTGCGCAAGAGGAAGGGCTTTGCGGTCTATCAGCTCGAGGGCCGATTTCGGGGACGCCGGATTCGCGTCTCCCTTGGAACGAAGAATCATGCGACCGCGAGCGAGTGGGCCCGAAACGTCAATTTCGCAATCGAAAGGGGCCCTGATTCCGCCTTTTGGCTGGAGCTCGGGAGGGTGCTTCCGAGTGACACATTTGAAAAACTGGCAAGCCTCATTGGCTACAAACTGCAGCCCGATCCCATCCCTCCCCCGAAACTAACTTGGCTGGATCTGAAAAACTCCTTCACGGCCGAGATGAACCGCCGCATTGCGATCGGGAAAATCCGCACTTCCACGTGGGAACGATATCAGCAAACGCTGAATGGATTCGGCGCTTTCCTCGCCACCCAAAATGTGACGGAGCTCGACAGTGTCACGAAGACGGTCGTCGAGAATTTCAAGGTATGGCGAATAACAGAAATCCGGAAACGTAAGTTTTCACGCGGTGGCGCGGGTCTGGTGCTCGACGCTGCGATCCTGCATCGCGTCTTCCGGCACGCAGTCGACTGCGAGCTGCTCAAGACCAATCCCGTGAGGATGGAAGGGAGGCCAGGAGATCAGCCGGAATCAGGCGCTCAGCCTTTTACGGCAGATCATCTCTCCAAGTTGCGCGGCGCGGCCGGTACAGACTTGCTGGCATTCCTTCTTCTTCGGTGGACCGGGCTGCGCGGATCGGACGCTGTTGGCTTACATTGGGGAGAAATCGACTGGGCCAGCAAAGAGATCAATCGATTGACACAGAAGCGCCGCAAGCGCGTTATTGTCCCCATTCATCCGGAACTACAGTTCGTGCTGGAAACCGAATATGCGCAACGCAATCCCCACGTTGAAGAGCGTGTGCTACTCAATCCAAATACTGGAAAGCCCTATACCCGGCCGCGTTTGTACGAACGGATGCTGGCGCTCGGTCGGCGAGCGGGAGTGCTAGACGCCCACCCGCACCGTTTTCGCGACACCTTCGCCGTGGACATGCTGGCGCGTGGCGCGAGTCCTTACGATGTAGCCAAACTGCTCGGGGATACCATCGAGACGATCGAGAAGCATTACACGCCGTTTGTGAGAGAACTTCGGGAACGGGTGCGCCGGCTGATGGAGAATGGAGAAGGGCTGGAAAGTTGGGCACAGTTTGGCCACAGTGACCCTCAAAAAGCGACCGTAAAATCCACAACTAATTGATAAAACAGTATTTAATGGCGGGCAAGCCTGTAAGCCGGATTCTGTGCGTCGCGCGGGCGTTGCCGCCTGCACACCGCGGCGATCATTCCTCTAGGTCCAGGTTCGCACCTGGACTCCAGCAGCCTACCCGAGGGTCCTAACGAGCTGGGCCAGCTCTCCCCTCCTATTTGGCCTTGCACCACGCGGGGTTTGCCGTGCCCCCGATGTTGCCATCGGGGCGGTGGGCTCTTACCCCACCGTTTCACCCTTACCAGGCGCTATCACCTTCCGCAATCCGCTTGCGCGGGCTGCTTTCAGGCCGTCGGAAGGTTTTCCTTCCGATGGCCACCGAGGCGCATTGCACCGGCGGTTTATTTTCTGTGGCACTGTCCGTAGCCGAAACCTCGCCTCGCTTGCGCGAACCGCGCGAAGAATCAGTCCCCTGGCGTTACCAGGCGCGTTGCCCTTTAGTCTGAGGCGTCCTTCGCCGAAGACTTTCGTCCCCAGCGTCCAACGCGAAGACCACGGTGTCCGGACTTTCCTCCCGGCCGGCCCTCTTGCGAAGGCTGGCCCAGCGATCACCCGGCCTGCCCGCCAACGCAAGTATATCATCATGTTTCGATCAATTGTTTGATGGGCGGAACGGATAAATGCAATAAATGACGCTCGTGAATTGAATGCAGCTGCAGCTGATGGGTTCGAGGCTGGCGCCATCGGGGCGATTTATCTTAAGCTCATCGATTTGGAATTCAGGCGAGTTCTGCACACAAAAAAACAGGGCGCTTTCAAAAAATGCGGCGACGCGTTCCCGACCCGAGAGCGCCGGCCCATCAGGTCGGCGCTCTCAGTGCTAGAAGGAAGAATCAACTACGGAACGGCGGAGCTAATTTCCCCCGGCTGCGGCTGTTGTCAGAGGCTTGGCGGTGTAGACCGTAATCTCGACGCGGCGGCTGGCTTCCCGGGCTTTCTTGCCCTTGCCTTCGTCGATCAACTTCTGATCCCCAAGACCTACCATGTGGATCCGGTAGACCGGAACGTCGTGGCTGCCGACAAGGTAGGAAATCACCTGGTTGGCGCGCGCGCGGCTCAACTGGTCGTTGAAGGCCCTGTCACCGGTCTGATCCGTGAATCCCTCGACGGTGATGAAATAGCGTGCCTGGCTGCCGAGTTGCGAGGCCACTTCATCCAGCTTGGCCTTCTCGTCCTTGGTGAGGGTGTCCTTGGCGACGGCGAAGTGCACGACAGTCTGACCTGCGGGCTTGTAGTCATCGATATTCGCGATGACGTTACGCAGATCGTTTATGTCCCTCGAGTTCTGGTTGGTCTTGGCCATCGCGCCTTTCGCGGTACTGTCGGCGGTCTTGGCGATTTCGTCGGTGGCGGACAGCTTCTTTTCATCTTCGTCGACGGTCTGATTGGTCTTGCTGATGTCTGCGACCTGCGATTGATCGCGCGTCTGCGAGCTCTTGTCGACCTGATCGATCTTCTGATCCACCGGCTGGATGCTTTGCTTGACGTAATTCTTCGTCGCGCAACCGGCGATGAACAGCGAACCCACTGCAAGAGTGATTGTTGCGGACAATATTGCCTTACTCATTTTGCGGTCTCCCCCCACGAGTTTCAGTTCTGGGTGCCTTGACCCGTAGTCAGGACTTCTCCGTTATCCCCCAAAACTCGAATAAACTATCGCACGTCGCTATCCAATTTGGGAATAAAAAACACTGTATATTTAAGTCTCACGCCCACAAACAAATACAAAGAATTGCGGGTTTGGCAGGAGAAATGATTCCATGGGCCGGACCGAGTAATCTTTACACTTTGTGTAAACTGGGACACTCAAAATATCACCGGGTCTCACCGACTGCTCGAAGCCTTTTTTGACTTTCCTTTGCCTTTGGCACTCACCGGGTACTCTGCAGTCGTGGGTCGCTGCGGCTCGGGCTTCCGCCGCCCGGCCAGTAAATCCTCGAATTCACCTTCATTCAGGATGGTGACGCCCAGCGCACGCGCCTTCTCATATTTTGACCCTGGGTCGGCGCCGACCACGACGTAATCGGTGAGTTTGCTGACCGAACCGCTGACTTTTCCCCCGTGGCGAGCCACTTCCGCGCCGCCCTCATCGCGCGAGCGGCGCGCCAGAGCGCCGGTAAACACAAATGTCTTGCCCGCAAAGCGCGTGTCGTCGGGCGCAGCGCGTTTCTCCGTCATCTTCAAGCCTTCGTCTTTGAGTCGCTGAATTAATTTGCGGTTCGCGGGCTCGGAGAAAAAATCGGCGATGCTTTGGGCGACCTTGGGGCCGACTTCCGGCACTTCCTCAAGCTCTGCCACGCCGGCCTCGGCGAGTTTCGGCAGCGAAGCAAAATGTTCGGCCAGCAGCTGCCCCGTGCGCTCACCGACAAATCGCATCCCCAGAGCATAGATCAGCCGCGCCAGGCTGTTGTTTTTGCTCGCCGCAATTTCGTCCAGCAGATTCTGCGCCGATTTTTCCGCCATGCGATCAAGCTCGGCCACGTCATCGAGTTTCAATTCGTATAAGTCGGCGAAATCCTTCACCAGCCCCTTGGCCACCAGCTGGTCGACGATTTTATCGCCCAGGCCGTCGATGTTCATGGCGTGGCGCCCCGCGAAATGGATCAGCGATTCCTTGCGCTTGGCCGGGCAGCTGGCATTGACGCAGCGGTAGGCGACCTCTCCGGGGTCCTTGTGAATCCGGCTGTGGCATTCGGGGCATCGTTCCGGCACGATAATCTCGCGGCGCGTCTTCCCTTCCTTGACCACCTTCATCACATGGGGAATCACTTCCCCGGCGCGCTCCACGATCACGGTGTCGCCGATGTGCAGGCCCAGCCGCGCAATTTCATCCATGTTGTGCAGCGTCGAACGGCTGACGATTACGCCGCCGACCTGCACCGGCTCGAGCACGGCCACAGGCGTGAGCGTGCCGGTACGGCCCACCTGAAAGATGACATCTTTCACCACCGTCGTTTCCTGCCGCGCCGGATATTTATAGGCCACGGCCCAGCGCGGGGCCTTGGCCGTGAAACCGAGTTCCTGCTGCAACGCGATTTCGTTCACCTTGACCACGATGCCGTCGATTTCGTACGGCAATTTCTCGCGCTTTCCTTCCCAGGAATCGATGAATTTTTTGACCGCCTCGAGCGATGGGCAAACGCGCCAGTCGGGAGAAACTTTGAAGTGCAGCTTCTGCATCGCTTCCAGAGCTTCCGAGTGCAGACGAGTGGGAATGCGTCCCCCGGCCAGCAAAAGGTAGCCGTAGAAATCCAGCCGCCTGGACCGCGTAATTTCAGGATCGAGCACGCGCACGGCGCCCGCCGCGGCGCTGCGCGGGTTCGAGAAGCGCTTGCCGCCCTCTTCCTCTTGCTTCTCATTCAGGGCTTCAAAGGCGCGCAGCGGCATGATGATTTCGCCGCGCACCTCAAAATCCAAAGGCATGCGCAGCTTCTTGAGTTCCGCAGCGTCCACCCGCAGCGGGATCGAGCGGATGGTGCGCACATTCGCGGTGACTTCCTCGCCGGTCGTGCCGTCGCCGCGCGTGACTCCGCGGACGAGTGTCCCACCTTCGTAAATCAGCGCGATACTCAATCCGTCGAATTTGTGTTCCGTCACATAGTCGACTTTTTCACGTCCGGAGAGTTCGCGCACGCGCCGGTCGAAATCCTCCAGCTCTTCCGTCGAATAGGTGTTGTCGAGGCTCATCATCGCCGGGGCGTGCCGGCGCGTCTCGAATCCTTTGCGGGGGGCTCCGCCGACGCGCTGCGTCGGCGAATCGGCGGTGACAAGTTCCGGGTGTTCCGCTTCGAGCCGCTTGAGTTCCTCCATCAACCGGTCGAACTTGACGTCGGAGATTTCCGGATCGTCCTGCACGTAGTAAAGATATTCGTGGCGGCGCAGTTCCTCGCGCAGCTTGTCGATCTGTTTGGTTATCGTCGCGTTCTTCGCCATGCGCCCTCGGAGAATCGAATGAAACGGGAGTTCAGTATACAATGCGCCCACGGCTCGTAAACAGCGTGTACGTTTTTCGCCGAGTCACGGTATGTTAGTTCTCCCTGAAGATTTTTCTTTCAGTGGATCGGAGTAATCCAATTGTCTTTAAAAGTTCGCGACGCAGTACTGATCGTCAATCCCATTGCCGGCGGCGGCCGCCGAGTGCGGAAACTGGATGAGGCCCGCCGCATTTTTCGCGGCGCCGGAATTGAAACCGAGCTCCAGAACACCACCGCTCCGGGTGAGGCCACGATCATGGCGCGCCGCGCGGTGGAAGAATCGCGGCAACTGGTAATCGTGTGCGGCGGAGACGGCACGGTGAACGAAGTCGTAAACGGCTTGGCCTGCACCCAGGTGCCGCTCGCCGTTTTGCCTGCCGGGACAGCCAATGTCCTTGCCAAGGAATTGCGCTTGCCATGGAACCTGCCGCGCGCCGCCGAACGCATCGTAAACGCGCCTTACCAGCGCATTGCGCTCGGCCTGGCCATCCCGGAAAAATCCAGCGGCGAGCCGCGCTATTTTCTGAGCGTTGCGGGCGCGGGGGCGGACGGCGCCCTGGTTTCCGCTGTGCGCCCGGAACTCAAGCTCAAGTCGGGTATTCTGGCTTACTGGCAGGAGGGCATTCGCCAGTTGACGCGCTACGATTTCCCCATGTTTCGGACGTCGATGGCGGGCAACGCGATTGGCATTGACGCTTCGCTCGTGATCGTGGGCCGTACCAAGCATTACGGCGGGCCTTTTAAAATCACCACCGAAGCCGATCTGATGCAGCCGGAATTTGAACTCGCCTTCGTCACCACGCGCAGCGCCTGGCGCTACATCGCTTACCTGCCGCTCATCTGGGCCGGAAAGCTGCGCGGCGCGCGGTACGTGCGCTTTTTCAAGACCAACTCCCTGCAGTGCGCATCGAACAGCGCGTCCCAGGTCCAGATTCAGGTGGACGGAGAGCCTGCCGGACGTCTCCCTGTCGAGTTCCGGATCGTGCCCGACGCTCTGACCCTCGCCATCCCCGATCCGTTGTAGTATTCCCCGCGGAGTTCGATCCATCAGCAGGCGAGAAGGTTTTAGCAGGACAGCCACTCCTGGCTGTCCTCTTTGCAGTCGCCGAGAAGGACAGCCAAAAGTGACTGTCCTACTAAACGAGTACGCAAACCATGGAACCCGTAACGCATGCTTTGACTT
>Ga0210401_10004692_pt1 | contig 14231 bp, 11 predicted proteins | sample IncBWH32MmetaG_FD_150866 | JGI IMG/M metagenome (GOLD analysis project Ga0210401, IMG submission 150866) | Forest soil microbial communities from Barre Woods Harvard Forest LTER site, Petersham, Massachusetts, United States - Inc-BW-H-32-M | ecosystem: Environmental > Terrestrial > Soil >... | reverse complement strand
ATTCGCCTGCATCTCGAATGGCTGCCCCTTGGCAGGCGACGGCACGATCAGGCCAGTCGCCTCGACGGCGCAGCCGGAGGTGATCCTGAGCACCTCGTCGGCATAGTTGGGCAGCGTGTTGGGTGCGACCACCTGCACCGGGTGGAACGCCGAGCCGTCCGAAAGGTGGACGAACGAGATACCCGCCTTGGAGTCGCGTCGGGTGCGCACCCAGCCCCTAACAGTCACCGGTGCATCCTTCGGCGCCTCGCCGGCGAGGATGCTGCGCACGTTGAATCGGGTGTTGTCCATCGGCGAAAAGTAACTCGACGGCCGCGACATTGTCCAGACGCACGCAAGGGTTCGGGCGATGCGGGGCCGTTACTCCCGACCGATCTGCCGGTGGTGCGATCCCCAAAGTTCGATTTTGTGATCAACCTACGGACAGCGCGGGCGCCGGCCTCGCCATTCTTCCATGCTGCTCGCGCGTGCCGACGAGGTGATCGAATAAAGCGTTGTTTGCTGCATCGCATGAGTCTCCTTGTGGCCCAAGGCAGCCGAAATCTCGCAGCGCAGCAAGGGGGTACAGCGGCCGTGAGGCCAATCCATTCGGGGAAGCTGCCTCACGGAGAAGGAGGAGGAGATACCCAGCCGCTATAGGATGGTGAGCTGTTGCAGCGGGTCCAAAATGATCAGGCGGAGCGCGTGCCGCTCTCTTTGTAATCTGGAGGCACACTCATTAGCGCGCGGACGTCAGGTCTTCGGTGCTAGAAACTTGTCAGCCCCTTCGCAGCATCGGATGGCCACGGTAGTATGGCGGCAACTGCCAAAGCAATCTTTCCATAGGAGCACTTCATGACCCTCACCCTCGAGGAAATGGAAGAAGAGGCGGTGGCGAAGGTCGAGAAGACAACCAGGGGAGCAACCAGTTCAGGACCCGGACATTTGAGAACATCCTGAACGGAACTCTCGTGGAAGTGATCTTCATTACTCAGAAAGGGGAAAAGGCCAAAAATCTCGTTCACTTTGATCCCGCACGTCCTGATAGGAGGGTTTACAAGTGGGCTAGCGACGTTCTCTGGGCCGTCTCCTGGTCGCGTGAGCGGGTTTGGTTCTTTCGCTTTATTGAGCTTGCTGGTATTGGCGGCGTAATCGCATTCTTCTTAGTACTCGTGTTTTCCATCCTGCTATGTGTGCTTGCTTTCGTTCCCGCTGCCAATTCAACCGTCTTGGAGGTAGTCAAGCTATCATTCACCGTCATTCTCGGCTTTTTCTTTGGAAGCCAGAGTGCGGGTAAGAAATCCGCTTAGCTGCCTCAGCAAGGTCTGGAGTGGCCCCAAGCGGCGGTTTGGGGATGTCTACTATTCCGCCGCTGTCAAGGGATAACCAGACATCCGACGAACAGGCCATAAACGACGCGAATGACCCAAGGCGGCCTTCGCACTATCCGCATTCGCCCTGTTGGAACGTTATCGGGGCCGGGATTGCCGGGTCACTCAGGCTTGATGCCGGCGAACTTCACCACCTTGCCCCACTTCTCGGTTTCCTCGGCGATGAGCTTGCCGAAGTCGGCGGGAGAGCCTGGAAGTGCGGTGGCATCCAACCCGGCAAGCCTCACCTTCATCTGCGAATCGGCGAGGACGGCATTGATCCCTTGGTTGAGTTTCTCGATCGTTTCTACGGGCGTGTCGCGCGGTGCGCCGGATGCGGTCCAGAAGCTCGCCTCGTAGCCAGGAACGAATTCCGCTACCGTGGGGATGTCCGGCAGCACTGGCGAGCGCGTCGAGGTTGTCACCGCCAGTACACGAAGTCTGCCGGCCCTCACGTATTCGATCGATGAGGAGATGCTGGCGAACATGACCTGGACCTGTCCGCCGAGCAGATCCACAAGCGCGGGACCCGCGCCGCGATACGGCACGTGCACGAGGTTGACGCCAGTCATCATTTTGAACAGCTCACCGAAAATGTGGTTTCCGGAACCGACGCCGCCCGACGCCATGTTGAGCTTGCCGGAATCGACTTTAGCATAAGCAATGAACTCGGGGACGGTCTTAACCGGCACCGAGGGATTCACCTCTATGGCGAAAGTATTACGCGCAATGGCTGCAACCGGCGCGATGTCGCGGATGAAATTGAAATTGAGCTTATCGTAAAGCGTTGCGTTACTCGCATTTGGAAGAGAAGCAAGCAGAAGCGTATAGCCGTCAGGGGAAGCATTCACGACCGCCTCGGCGGCGATATTGGTGCCAGCACCCGGCCGGTTCTCGACCACGAATTGCTGCCCGAGCCGCTCCGACAGGCGTTGGCCGATCAGGCGTGCCATGATGTCATTGCCGCCGCCGGGGGCAAAGCCGACAATGAGGCGCACCGGCCGCGTCGGATAGGTTTGCGCCTTTGCCGTCCGCGAGACGGCCGGCAGCGCGACAGCGCCTGCGGCCAGATGCAGGAATTGTCGACGGAGAACCTTCATCGCGCCCTCCTAGAAATCCGGAGACATTCATAGGCCGCGCGCTATTGCGCTTGCAGCTAACGGATTTCAGATTGGAAATGCTCGCCAGCCAATGGCACGATCACCGCTGCTGCAGACGAGGGAGTTCGACACGTCCCCATGTGGCAGCTCGGTTATCAGGCTACCTCAGCCCGTATCGATGCGGAAGGGGCAAGTCCGCTCGTCGCCCGATGCAGCCGATCAGCTCGACCGGACCGTGCGTCAGCTTCTGAGGGAAGACCGGCCGAGATGGAGCACAGCCCCAGGAGACCGAATCTGACCCACTCCCGACATGCCGCCGCCTCAAGGCGGCTACAACGTCACCGCGATTATTGGTAGGGTCTAGATTCTGTGGTTTGCCGGCGAACCGGTACGGAGACGCCGATGCAGCAGATTGCGGACTGGCTCGAGCAGCTCGGACTCGGGCAATACGCTGAGCGCTTTGCCGAGAACGACATCACCGTTGCCATTCTGCCTGATTTGACCGACCAAGACCTCAAAGAACTAGGGGTGGCGTCACTCGGTCATCGGCGTCAGTTGCTCCGCGCTATAGGCGAACGGAATCGCCTCGAACAAGGGGCACCGCGCCCCGCTATTTCGCGCGCATCGCCTGTCGCGTCCTACGATACCGCCGAACGCCGACAGGTCACGGTGATGTTTTCCGACCTCGTCGGTTCGACGGCACTCTCGACGCGTATGGACCCTGAAGACCTCCGCGAGGTCATTTCCGGCTACCAGAAGTGTGTTGCGGAGACCGTAGGCCGTTTCGGAGGCTTCGTCGCGAAATATATGGGCGATGGGGTCTTGGTCTACTTCGGATATCCCCAGGCGCACGAAGACGACGCCGAGCGAGCAGTTCGCGCGGGGCTGGAGTTGGCGGCTGCGGTGAGCGGCCTCAAGACCCATGCAGCCCTGCAAGCTCGGGTTGGCATCGCGACCGGGCTGGTGGTCGTTGGCGACCTGATCGGCTCCGGCGCCTCGCAGGAGCAAGCCATCGTAGGCGAGACGCCGAACCTTGCCGCGCGCTTACAGGGCGTCGCCGAGCCGAACGGCGTGGTGATTGCGCAGAGCACACGTAGGCTCCTGGGTGACCTGTTCGAGCTTGAAGACCTTGGCGAACAGAACCTGAAAGGCGTCGAGACGCCTGTACCAGCCTGGGCGGCCCTACGATCGAGTTCGATAGAAAGCCGTTTTGAGGCCCTGCACCCAGGCGGCGTAACTGCGCTTGTCGGACGGGAAGAAGAACTCGAACTGCTGTTTCGACGCTGGTCCGGAGCGAAGACCGGCGAAGGCCAAGTGATTCTGCTCTCGGGCGAGGCCGGCATCGGAAAATCGCGGCTTACCGCCGCGCTGCTGGAACGCCTCGCCGATGAGCCGCACACGCGCTTGCGCTACTTTTGCTCCCCACAGCACACGGACAGCGCTCTTTATCCAATCATCGGTCACATGGAACGGGCCGCCGGCTTCAGGCACGACGACACGTCGCAAGTAAAGCGCCATAAGCTTGATGCTGTCCTTGCGCAGACCTCGACCTCGATCGAGGACGTCGCGCTCCTTGCCGAGATGCTGTCGCTTCCGAACGATGGCCGCTACCCGGCACTTGAATTGACCTCACAGCGCCGCAGGGAAAGGACGCTGGAAGCGCTTGTGTCGCAACTCGCGGCCCTAACTCGCGAAAATCCCGTGCTGATGATTGTCGAGGATGCGCATTGGATCGACCCCACGAGTCTGGAAGTCATCGGTCGGGTGGTGGCTCGGATCGAGACCCTTCCGGTGCTGCTGATCGTGACGTTCCGGCCGGAATTTGGTCCGCCCTGGATCGGACAGCCCTATGTGACAGCCGTGACTCTCAATCGGCTGACGCAGCGAGACGTCGGCATCCTTATAAAGCGCGTCCTCGGCGACAAGCTGCTGCCCGCCAACATTCAACAGGACATCATCGAACGTACCGATGGCATCCCGCTCTTCGTCGAGGAGATGACGAAAGCGGTGCTGGAGACAGAGAGCGAGGGCGACGCGCAACGGACCGCCGCCGCGGTTCCGACGCCTGGCCTGAGGGTCCCAGCGAGCCTGCATGCATCGCTGATGGCACGGCTCGATCGCCTGGGCCTGGCCAAGGAGGTGGCGCAGGTCGGCTCAGCAATCGGCAGGGAGTTCCCGCATGTCATATTGGCGGCAGTGGTGCGCATGCCGGAGGCGGAGCTCTCATCGGCGCTTCACACGCTCATCGCCACCGGCTTGTTGTTCCGGCAGGGTACGCCGCCGCATGCAACCTACCTGTTCAAGCACGCCTTGGTACAGGACGCAGCCTATGGCACGCTGCTGCGTGAGCCGCGACGTGCGCTTCACGCCCGTATTGCCCAGACCCTCGAAAGTCAATTCCCCGACATCGCCGAGAGCCGGCCGGAGTTGCTGGCGCGTCACTGCGCCGAGTCTGGGCTGATCGAGAAGGCTGCACGTTTGTGGGGAAAAGCAGGAGAGCGGTCGCTAGAACGCTCGGCGCTGGTGGAAGCAGCAGAGCAGCTCACCCGCGCGCTTGGCCAGATTGGGATTCTGCCGGGCACCCCAGCGCTCCGCCGTGAGCAGATAAAGGTTCAGATGGCCCTCACAAACGCGCTCATGCATACCAAGGGCTTTGCGGCGCCCGAAACCAAAGCGTCGCTCGATCAGGCGCGCTCGTTGATCGAGCGGATAGAAGCGCTGAGCGAGCCCCTCGAAGACCCGCTCGCACTATTTTCGATCCTCTACGGCTTTTGGGTCGTTAACTACGTGGCGTTCAACGGTGACGTGGTGTGTAGTCTTGCTACGCAATTCCTGGCCAACGCCGAAAAGAGAGAAGCAACGGTCCCGCTCATGATCGGGCATCGCATCATGGGCGCTTCCTTGCTGTACACGGGGGACATCGTTCAAGGCCGGGAACACCAGGATCTCGCGATCGCGCTCTATGATCCTGTGGAGCATGGTGCGCTGGCTACACGATTTGGCGTAGACATTGAGGTGGCAGTCTTGCCTCATCGGTCATTGGCCCTATGGCTGCTTGGCTGTCCCGAGTCTGCGCTTGCCGACACCGACCGCGCGCTCAAGAATGCGCGCAAGATGGGGCAAGATGCAACGCTAATGTACGCTTTGGCCATGTCATCGATAACCCTGATCCTCTGCGGAAAATACGAGACCGCGAGCACGCAGGCCGATGAGTTGATTGCATTGGCCGATGAGAAACGTGCCCCGTTTTGGAAGGCGTTCGGAATGATGAATCGAGGTAGCGTGTTGGCGTTTACTGGCGAAGCTTCGAATGCAGTAGAATTGATCACGTCAGGGATTTCGTTATTTCGGTCAACGGGAGCTACGGGGCGGGTGTCTTGGTATCTATTATCATTGGCATGGGCCTATGCCGGGCTTGAACGTATCGAGGACGCCTGGCGCTCTATTGGGGAAGCAACCATTGCAGTGGAAACAACCAAGGAAAAGTGGTGCGAAGCTGACCTCAACCGAATTGCTGGAGAAATCGAGCTGATATCGTCCGCGCGGGACACAACCAAAGCCGAAGCCTATTTCGAGCGCGCGATTACGATCGCGCGTGAGCAGCAAGCAAAGTCGTGGGAACTCCGCGCGGTCATGAGTGTGGCGCGGATGTGGCGCGACCACGACAAACGACAGGATGCCTCCGATCTGCTCGCTCAAGTCTATGGCCGGTTTACCGAAGGTTTCGACACCCCCGATCTGAGAAGGGCCAGGGCCTTACTCAACGAGCTGGCATGGTGATGGTACTCTCGCTAGCGAAGCAGCCGGCCCGGTAGGTCAGCTGCTGGCGACCCATTTCGGACGTTGAACGAGTCTACCAATTGCCAGCATCGAATCATGTTTTGGAGAAAAAGATGACTGATAGTTGTCGCGATCCGCCATGAAGGGAGCTGACAATGCTTCGCCGTTTCGCACCCCATATAGTCATCGCCTGTCTCGTCCTGGCTTCCCTGGGCGTCTGGGTGTGGAAGATAATCTGGGAAACAATGCCGGCGTACGTCGACCCTCGAGCAGCAAGATCGTGCGCAGAGTTGTTTTCGTTGTACAGCGCGCCATTTCAACCGACGATGTCACCCGCACTCAGTACGACGATGCAGATGTGCGACCGCAGCGTTCAATTTTACAACACAGAGGAAGCGCTCATCCGCCGGCTTGAAGCTCCTGACAATCCATGCGAGCGGATGCGCGATGCGCTGGACCGGATTAAGGGAAGCCACGGCCTCGCGCTGCTAGACCGTATTGGATCGTGTCACGTGGCAGCTCAGGACCCTAACTTTAAAGGTCTTATGGGCGTCAAGATCAAGGACTCATTGGACGGATTCCACACGCCAGTCTCCGAGGTACGGCTTTGCGAGGAAGTGCATGCGTCGTTCATGCAAGACGAGCCTTCCGACCGAGCATTCCAAGCATTCAAAGCGCACCCAACCAAGAAGAACCACTGCGAATTCCTGCTTGAAGTTTCTAATACAGAGCAAGCGATCATTAACCGCCTCGAGAGAGCAGGTGTAAATTGCGGCCACCTCGATTGGTTGAAGACACAGCACGGTAAGGCGCTAAAGACACAGACGAAAGTGTGTGATGCCGCGGCTATCGGCCCGGATGGTCTCGTGAGCTCCTACATCCGATGATGGTTTACCGAAACCCACGAATCTGCTCTTGGCCCAGGCTGTGTGAAAAGGCTGTGTTTGCTGTGATTCGCGCGATAAGAATCCCTTTGCGATTTGCGGGGCATCTGATGAAGCGCTTTGTTGAAGGGTTGGATCGCGGGCAGAGCACGCTGTTGCCGGCATCGCTCGATGACTATGTGACCGAGGACAACCCGGTGCGAGCGGTCGACGTGTTCGTCGACGGTCTCGATCTCGACAAGCTCGGGTTCGCCGGTGTCCAGCCGCTCGACACCAGCCGACCCAGCTATCACCCGGGCGTTATGCTCAAGATCTACATCTACGGCTATCTCAATCGGGTTCTGTCGAGTCGGCGCCTGGAGCGGGAATGCCAACGTAATGTCGAAATGATCTGGTTGACCGGGCAGCTGGCGCCGGACTTCAAGACGATTGCGGATTTCCGCAAGGACAATGGCAAGGCCATTCGTGAGGTCTGTCGCGAATTCGTGGCGCTGTGCCGCAAGCTTGATCTTTTCAGCGCAGCGAGCGTCGCCATCGACGGATCAAAGTTCAAAGCTGTCAATGCCCGGGACAAGAACTTCACCGAAGCCAAGATGAAGAGGCGTCTTGAGCGGATCGATGAGAGCATCGCCCGCTATCTCTCCCAGCTTGAGACCGCCGATCGCCACGGCGATGCAGTACCAGAGGCGAAAGTTGCGAGGTTGAAGGGCAAGATCGAGAAGCTCAAGGAGGAGACCGCCCGGCTCAATGCGATCAATGCGGAGATGATGAAGAGCGAGGACAAGCAGATCTCGCTGACCGATCCTGACGCGCGCTCGATGGCGACAAGTGGCAAGGACACCGGGATCGTTGGCTATAACGTACAGATTGCAGTTGATACGCAGCATCATCTCATCGTGGCTCACGAGGTGACCAACGGGCCGCGAAATGCGCCGGCGCGCCCAACTTGCGCGAAGTTTTCACACGGCCTGGGCCCAGGGCTGCCGAAATCTGGCGCTGCAGCAAGTCGTCAGCTATCCAAGGTACACCGGCCGTGGCGCTAACGCATTCGGAAAGGCAGGTCGTGAGCCGATTCGGACATTGCCACCATTCAATACCGCGCCTCGATGGCCCGAATGGGCCATCGGGACGGTGGCCTATTCGGCGGAAGCGGCGCTAGTCGGTTTCTTCATAGAATGTTACCAAACAGCCGAGGTCCGATCAGGGCTCGGCATTGATGGAGGTACTCATGCCGCGCAAAAAAATTCTTGGCGCCGCGTGCTGGCTCGCCGCCTTCGTTCTGGCCACGCCGGCTTGCGCTCAGCAGGCGGAACCCACCGCCGCAACGCAGGCCCGGACGCGCCTCATTACGCTCGGGACGCGCGTTGGCCCCGTGCCAGTTGCGCACCAGGCACAGTCGTCGAACCTGTTGATCGTCAATGGGGCGTTGTACCTGATTGACGCGGGTGATGGCACTCTACGCCGGCTGGCGAAAGCTGGCGTTAAGTTCACTGACATCGGCGTCATCTTCATCACCCACCCGCATAGCGACCACATGGCCGGATTAGGCCCGCTGATGGCGATCGAGCGGCACGAGGGACGTAAGGACCCGATCAACGTTTACGGGCCCTATGGCGTTGAGACGATCGTCGCGGGAATAATTCAGTATTTCACGCCCGACTCTGAAATACGTTGGGACGAGGGCCTTCGCACCTCGATGCAGGACATGTTCCGAGGCCACGAAGTGGCACCCGGGTTGGTGTATCAGGATGCGAATATCAAGGTGACCGCCGCCGAGAATACCCATATGCATCTGACGCCGGCTAATCCGGCCTACGGCAAATACAAATCCTATTCCTACAAGTTCGAGACGCCGGACAAGGTCGTGGTCTTCACCGGCGACACCGGCCCATCGCAATCAGTCGAAGAACTCGCGAAGAATGCGGACATGCTCGTCTCGGAGGTGCTGGTCATCGACGATTTCGTGGAGACTCTTAAGAAGAACGGCACATGGGACGCAATGTCCACTGAGCGTCAAGTTGGCCGTGTCCGGCATTTAAGCGAGGATCATCTCACGCCGGCCGAAGTTGGCAAATTGGCTTCGCGCGCGGAGGTAAAGCGCGTTGTACTCACCCACTTGATCCTGACTGGAAACGACGACGCGGATAGGCATCATTATGTAGACGAGGTGAAGAAGTTTTATTCGGGTCCCGTCGATCTCGCCAAAGACCTCAAGCAGTTCCAGTGAAAGGCCGCATTGCATCGAGCAATTCCGCTAGATAGCGAAGCACTCGCGAACTGCGAATGATGACGTCAGCCAGCTTCTGGCCCGCTGCGGCCGTTCGGCTTTATCGGACCGGGCGTCAGCTTCTGAATGAAGACCGGCCTGCAGGAAGGACAGTCCTGCAGGACCGAATCTGACCCATCGCGCCATTTCGGTGCCGCGCACCACTCATCAAAGAGCGCTAACGGGATCGCTTTAGAGTTTCCGATGGACGCTCACCGAAGCGCTTACGGTATTCGGTAGAAAAACGGCCCATGTGGCTGAACCCCCATGTCGTCGCGAGATCGGTGATGTTCCCAGTCACTTGCCCGCTTTGTAGTACCTCTCGCACCCTTTCGAGACGGGCCGCTCGCAGATACTCCATGGGAGAGATGCCACGGAAACTTTCAAAGTGCTTGAAGAGTGTACGCCCGGGCACTCCAGCAGCCTCAACGACATCCGCGAGCGAAATGGGTGCGTGGAGATTGGCCTCGATGTAGTCGATCGCACGCTTGACATCCCGCGATGCGACCGACGGTATCGTGCCGTAAATCGCTCCACTATAGTTATGTGGCTGAGAGAGGAGAAGCTCAGTCAACACGAACTGTTCGATTGAGCTCAGTGCGAGGGGATTTCGTGCCAGCAGGCTATCACCGACCGCGCCGTCCCAAAGCACGAGGTTTGCCAACTTTGCAATGCTCCGGCCGTGACCACTCGTGAGATCGACCACCGGCGCAAACTCAAGCGGAGGATGCAATGGTGTGTCCGGAGAGCTCCCAAGCAGTACAGCGAGTTGCCTCCGGAGACTGACCTCGCTCATGACCACGGTCGTGCGAAGAGCACCTGCTTCAACGCGGATGCGGCAGGGGCCCATGGCCGGGTAAGAGAACAGGAACGCCTGCCGCGCATCGCTGACGAACTGATGCTTACGGAGTGTCGTTTCAGTTATTCCCGGATGGGTATGATGAGCCAGTAGTCGAGACGTCGCGGACTGACCTCGACGTTTGCTTTTGCACCGTATTCTGTCGAGCCGAAATACAGGCCCGCGGGCAAATATATGCCGCTTACGCGAAAGTTGAGTGATCGTTCATGTCGCCGGGCAATCTCGAGGCAGATGTCCTTGTCATGGAGGAATTCAAGCGTCTCCTCGAGACTGCGGCTCTTGAATTGCAGAGAAGCCATGAGGCACCCTACACCACCAAGGCGGCATTGCTTGTAATCCCGCTCACAAGATACACCGGGTGTTCGGCTGCGGCCACATCCTTGTCACGGTTCCCTTACCGGCCGCATTGGGGCGGATTTTCGCGCGCTGTGCCGCGGCATGCGTGTTTCTTGCAATTTTCGGCCAGCCGGTGCGGAAACTGGACAGCCGCCGGAGAAATCATTGGGTATTCTCGATCAATCAAACCGGCCGCTGAGGGCAGCGATTACTTGGTGAGGGCAGGCGCCGATACTGTCCCGCCGGAGCTGCCACGTAGGGTCACGCGAGAGAGCTGCGGCCCTTGCACCGCCGGGTTTGTCAGACGGTCACCGCGATGAGGCGAGCTTACCATGACACTCTGTATTGGCGATACTGCACCTGACTTCGAAGCGGATACGACTGAAGGGCGCATCCGGTTCCATGACTGGATTGGTAACGACTGGGGCGTGTTGTTCTCCCACCCCAAGGACTTCACCCCGGTGTGCACGACCGAGCTTGGTTACATGGCCAAGCTCAAGCCGGAATTCGATCGACGCAAAACCAGGATCATAGGGCTCTCCGTCGATCCGGTCGAAAGCCATTCCAAGTGGGCGAACGACATCAGGGAGACCCAAGGCTATGCGCCGAACTATCCAATGATCGGCGATCCCGACCTGAAGATCTCAAAGCTTTATGGCATGTTGCCGGCTAGCGCGGGAACGAGCTCGGAAGGACGCTCGCCGGTCGACAATCAAACAGTGCGCAACGTGTTCGTCATTGGGCCAGACAAGAAGATCAAGTTGACCATAGCTTACCCCATGACGACCGGGCGCAATTTCGACGAGGTGTTGCGGGTACTGGACTCGCTGCAGCTCACCGCCAGATGCAAGGTTGCGACTCCTGTGAACTGGAGACAGGGCGATGACGTGATTATCGCGGGCTCGGTGTCCGACGAGGAAGCCAAGAAGGCATATCCAGAAGGCTGGAAAGCCCCGCGCCCGTACATCCGGATCGTTCCGCAGCCTGCATGAGGGACGCTGGACAGCGAAAACAGATGACCATACGCCGCGACATTTAAGGCTGATTGGGCGAGGATACGGCTGTTGTCGTACTCTGAGGTCGCGACACTGCATCCCCTTCAACCAGCTGGAAGGGGTTGGCGCATGCCGAGAGCCGATGCCGCGCCGAAGATAAACCGCGATTCGGCCTATCGAAACTGGAAATCACGATGAACACCGACATTGACGTGCGTCGAGATGAGCGCGGCTTTATCGACATCGCTTTCTACAAGCGGCGCGCGGAGTGCCTCCGCAGGCAAGCGATCCTTGAACTGACCGATTCAATGCGAGAGCGACTTTTCGGTTGGTTACGCCGGCGTCGTCCAGCTTCGCGTCGAGGCCTGGCGAGGCCATGAGTCTGCCGGACGCCACAGGATATCTGGCGTCGGCTCTCGTGGTGTCGGCGTTCTGCATGCGAGAAATCATCCCGCTGCGCCTTGCCGCACTCAACAGCAATATCGCGTTCCTCGCCTATGGAATTGCGCTTGGCCTTTCCCCGGTGTGGCTGCTGCATGCGATCCTGTTGCCGATCAACGGATGGCGCCTCTGGGAGGCGATTTGCGCAAGGAGCAACGATCGCCACCATCATCCTTGAAATGATCGTATAGTTTCTTGCTGCGATGCGTGAGTCCGGAAGTGGCCCGACATCACCATTACTATGTATCGAGCGATTGGTTTTGTTCGAGACATCAGATTCACCACCCGCAGAAATTGCTGCCTTGATCGCCGATCAAATTGCGGATTGATGGCAAATCTAAGCCACCGTGGCTGACTCTAAACTCGGACTTCCCTCGGCATCATGACGCTGGCGTTGCAGATCGCAGCCCCAGACTGTCTCTTGTTGGCCCGCCTGAGAAATATTCACGGCTCGAATAGATGTCTGCTATCTGGGGTAGTACAGACGAGATTTGCTCCGAGTGAGACTTTCGGCCCCTGACCCGAAGGGGACCTCGTTGTCGTCACACGTCCGAGAGGGTGTTGTTCGGCGCGGAAGAGCGGTGGCAGTCGGAGCGTTAGGCCGCAGCTTTTGTTGCAGAAGGCCGTCTACGTCGCGAGAGATATGGTCGCGTAGAGTGGGCAAAAATGGTAAATAAAATGTGAGCGGCAATAGGAGGCATAGCGATAGGAGGTGCAAATGAGCTCGATCAAATCTAGGTCACCGTTCTTCTCGACATCGTTAGCCGGGGCGATGCTTAGCCTTCTGCTTGTCGACGTGCCCAGCCCGGGTCACGCGCAGGCGCGGGTAGAAGTGCGTCCTGTCGAGACGATCACACTCAGCACACAGCAATTCCTGATCGGCGACAAGAACGGCAAGCCTGCTACGCTGGCAGGAGAGTTGCGTATTCCGAGACCAGGGACCGATCGGCTCCCTGCTGTGATCCTACTCCATGGCTCGGGAGGGATTAGTGAAAGCCACGAGAGATGGGTCCAGGAACTAAATAGCGCAGGTGTGGCGACGTTCCTGCTTGATAGCTTCTCTGGTCGTGGGATCAACAACACCATAGATGATCAGTCACAACTGGACTCGTTGGCTATGATGATTGATGCCTTTCGAGCCCTAGATACGTTGGCAGAACATCCCCGAATTGACCCCAATCGTATCGCCGTGATGGGCTTCTCTAAGGGAGCCGTTGCTGCTGTTTATTCCAGCAACGAGCGGTTCAGAAAAATGTACGGACCGCCAAATGTACAATTCGCTGCGCATATCGGCCTCTATACTCCATGCAACGTGACCTACAAGGATGACGACAAGGTCACTGGGAAGCCGATACGTCTTTTCCATGGAATAGCCGACGATTGGGTGTCGATTGAGCCGTGTCGTGCCTATGTAGCTCGCTTGAAGAGCTCTGGAGCAGATGTGGCTTTGACGGAGTACCCCGGCGCCTATCACGCCTACGACAATTTCGTCCTGAAGGAGCCAGTCAGACCTCCGCAGGCACAGACCACACGTCACTGCTCACTTGCCGAGGGTGATGGCGGAGAAATTTTGAATAGCACGACCGGTAAGCACTATGACCTGAATGATCCTTGTGTAGAGCGGGGGACAACTGTAGTCTATAACGAGGAAGCGACCGCAGGCACGACCAAAGCGGTGAAGGAGTTCCTCACCGGCATTACCGTCGGGGCGGCGACCAAGAACTGATGGGACAGGCATCGAGGTTCGGTCCGTTGCGGGGCAGCGGAATGTCGGCTCGTGGCCCGACTGAGAAATCCTCGCGGCTGGAATCGATGTCGGTTATCTGAGGTAGTGCGGACCAGATTTGCTCCAGGTGAGACTTTCGGCTCGTTACCCAACGAGGACATCACTGAGAACATTCGACACTGAGACGGGCGTGGCCGAGGCCGGGCTGGCTTTGGACGGACTTGCTAAGAATTTTGGGTCTTCAGGGAATCGAGTGGGTGATTTTGAGGGATCGTAGCGGCGGAAGTGGCTGTGGATAGGGACTTTCTTCGCTTTTTGGCAGCCTGGATTTTGGCATGCTGAGCGATGGTCAAATCAGGGAAGCGACTACGGTGTCTGTCGGATGGTTATTCGTTTGCAGGCTTTCGCGCGCGAGCCACCGTGCGTGGCGTGTTCGGTGATCCGGATGTGCGGATCGTACGCCTCGAACGGCGCTCAAAAAAAACGATTTGCGGC
>Ga0210401_10004691_pt1 | contig 14237 bp, 13 predicted proteins | sample IncBWH32MmetaG_FD_150866 | JGI IMG/M metagenome (GOLD analysis project Ga0210401, IMG submission 150866) | Forest soil microbial communities from Barre Woods Harvard Forest LTER site, Petersham, Massachusetts, United States - Inc-BW-H-32-M | ecosystem: Environmental > Terrestrial > Soil >... | reverse complement strand
GTGTCGCCGCGTCGGTTGCGAAATACGTCGTACCATCGCGCACCAGGGGCCGCCGACCGTCTTGCTGAAAATCAGCTAGTTGCACCACGGGCAGCTAAGCAGGCTGGCTACGCGCTGACACAAGTTGGTGACGCGCGCCAGGTCACTTCGGAGCGACGCCGGTTGAATACAGATAGACCGAAACGCTGTCCGGAGGGACTGTGTCCCCGGGCGTGATGTTGAGTGCAGTATCTGTCTTCAGGCTGACCTTGGCGATCGCCGTGTTGGTGACCCAGTTTCCTGGCGCTTCGTTCGTGTCGTATGGATTCGCCGGAGCCAGCCGCATTCGCTTCACGCCCTTTGTCGGTGCAGCCTTCCCAGCCCAGGTGATCGGATAGGAAGTCGTCAGGCTCTCGTTCACAATCGCCACCGCATATTGATTCGGGTTTGCCGCCGACTGGAAGCAGTAGGCATAGATCGTCGGCACATTTTTCTGCGCGTTCACGCCGTTGTGATTGGGCGGCAGGTCATACGGAGCAGCTCCCGTCGCGCCGGAGATCGAACAGCCGATCATCTTTCCGATCACCACGTTGTTGGCCAGTTGGAGGGACAGCATCGTCGGCCGGGGACAGAAGTTGCCGCCAAAAATAGCGCTGTTGGCAAAGCTGCATGCGCCCCCGTAATCGATGGCGGCGCCGAAGAGCTTGAGGTACTTCGAGCCCTGGTACTCGAAGTAGCCCGTCAGCGCAAAGAAGTCCTGCGTCATGATGTTGCCCGTCTGCATGGACTGAAGAAACTGGTTGAACATGATGACACCGTATGCCCCGCCGTTGGCGAAGCCATTCATCGCGGACTGTGGAGCGCTTCCCTCGGCCCCTGCGTTGTTCTCCTCGTAGATGTTCACCTTACACTGTGTCGCATGATTCGCGCCGCACGTGTGCTGCGCCTGGATCGCCTTATAAGACTGATACACCCCGTGAGCCGAGTCTGGCTGATTCATGTTTACATAGGCCTCAGCAAACGCCGGCGTAAACAGAAGCGCGTTTGTGGAGTAGTCCGACACCGAGCCCTGGGTATACTGCTCGATCTCGATCGCGTCGGGGTGCCCGTGGGTTGCTATATTCGACATGTAAGCTCCCGCGCCAGCGGTTTGCACACCGATCACCAACTCGGGCCGTGCACTCACGTAGCTGGGCGTTGCGCGCATATCGGTCGCCAGCGTGTTGAATCGCGATGTGTAGTCCTGGCTAGGACTGTCCGTCCCTTGACGCCAACCGATGGCCTGCGACGTAAACCCTCCATTCCAGTTTTCATTACCCAGCGCCAGGTGAATCACCTTGAAGATGGACGCATACCCGCCAGGAGCACTGGGGCCGCCCAAAGCGATGCGCTTTGCCCCGTAGACTGTTTTGGGTCCTCCATAGAGAAAGTCCACCAGCTCTTTCGAGTCAGCCTCGGTGAAGGTGATGGGTAGAATGATGAGCGGGTCCACTCCCACAACCTGGCAAAGGTGCAGGAAGTCCTGCAGGGAGGTCTTCGACGAGGCTGAGGAGTAAAATCCTCGGTCCACTCCCTCATTTGTCATCATGCGTGCGTAGAGCGGCAACAACCAGCTGTCCAGCGTCTCGGAAGACGGCGCAGGATTGTAACGCAGCGTGCCCGGGTTTCCCGGGGTCCCGGTGGCGAAGACGATCTTCAGGGCGTTGACGTACTGATCGGAGAATATCGTGGAATTGGCCGGGTCGGTGGTAGCAGGATCCTGCTCGAAGTCGAGATTGTCGAGATACACCACTCCGCCCCCCCGTCCTATCCATTCCACCTGTATTCCCGAATTCTCCTGTTTCACGATCCCTTCCGTGGCTTGGCAGATGATCTTGAATTGCGCCCACTGGGGGGTGAGCACCGCACGATACGGACCGCAGTTGAATCCTCCGGACCTCGAGGCCTGTACCGAAAGGGTCGTGGAACCGGAAACCTGCTTCGCCATGAACTTCAAGACGTACGTACCGCTGATCCTGCGAAACATGTTCACAACGGTGCCCCCGGCATCAAGATGGTCGACTTGAAAGTGAATCATGGCCAAAGCCTGCCCCCCGGCGGTGAGATCCATCTTGTAACTAGAGGCTCCGCAGCCTTCGCATACGTCGGTTGTCTCTTCCGAGATGTGTCCGCCGTTCGCTTCCGAGATACCGGCTCCCCAGCCGCCCGTCGTAAGCTGCGTTTCCGTAAGCGGTGCAAAGGTCTGCTTGAGAACGATCACATCGCCGGGTGCAATCGGCGAAGCGCATGCCGGAGAGAAGGTATAGGCAGCTCCGCTGGGGGAAGTACCTGCCTTCGTGTTCGCGATGATGGTAGAGGAGCAGTTTAGCTCCGCGCCGCCGCCGGAGCAACTTTCGGAATTCGCGCCGCACGACTGGATGACGTTGAGATTCCCGCCTTTCCACCAATTCTCTGGCGCCTGATCGTACTGGGCATTGGAGTTGTTGGAGTTGAATTGCGTCGTGGAAAGCGGAGAAGCTCCGGCCTGTACCTGCCATATCTGCTGCAGCATGGCTCCTTCACCGCCGACGTTTGCCGGAAGGAGGAGGTTTTTGTACATGATTCCAGAGTCGTAGTTGGTCGGCGTACCCATGTTCGCGCCGGGCTTCTGCGTGTATGCGCGAAGAGTGGTAGTCGGATCTACATTGACGATCGTCTGTGCCCTTGCTGGTGACGCCAAGGCGAGCAATAGCAGAATCAGGCAGGGGAGAGCAGGAATGACCAAATGCGGTTTCTCCATGGCGTCTCGTATTATGCGGATGCGGGTTCTGAGATCCGGCTGTTCGCAATGGCAACCCAGTTCGGCGGCCCAAATGGGAAAACGAGCGCTGCTTCGCGTGAAGCTCGGCGCTTCCTGGAGAGAAGCATTCCAATCAGGTTGTTGGGGCAGCCAAAACAGGCTCATCTGTTTATCGGGTCGCTGAGATCGTAGGTGAAGACTGGGACAAATTCGAATCAATGGTACCTGAAAGCCCACAGAAAGAATCACCACTTTTGTGTGCTTGGCGGCAAACGATCAGGTGTGTCTCCGTTCATTCAACGCCTCGCAACCGTTTTGTTTCCCAAACCGGGCTTCCATATCTCGAAGATGGTTTCAGGGTATTCATCCGGAAGTTTCTCGATAAGCGGTTCCGGCTTGCCCTTGAGAGAATGGCAGAAGAAGGCACCGCATAAAGATTGATGATTCGGTGTGCGAGTTGTGGAGAAATTTGCCCGCGTATCCCCATGAACGAATCGGCGAATACAGTGGGCGATCCGTGAAGTTCCAGTGGCTCGCGCCCGAATGAAAAGACGATATCCGCCGGACCGGTGCAGGGTTGCCTCCATTCTGGCGGTATCCAGCCGGTCCATCTGCCAGCTTCTCTGGTCGAATTGCGTGTCTGAAGCAGGGAAGGTTGGCATCAATTTCTCCTCGTAGAGTCCCTCGTAGATCAGCATGAGCGGCTTTGCAAGACCGTTGCGCGCCACATTACCGAAGATCCATCCGTCGAGCAAAAGCGCAGCGAGCATGCGCTGGTCTTGGAAACAGGCCTCCGCCGCCGCAGCCCCCAAGAGAGCGCCCCACAACACCAACATGAGCCATATCCAGATGGCCGAAGAAAGGGCTGGCCGAGTCCTGATTCAGCGCCTGTAGCTGGTCAAGCGCGAAGCTGTCGTCCCTGGCCAGAATCTGAGCGTATTTATCGCCCATAGCGTCCACTTGGTCTACGGTTAAATGCTCAAAATCTTCGATCCGCGGCGCGAACCGAGCGTCGATGACGCGGCCATCAGGAAAGGCAACCACGCCGGAATAGTAAGTGTGGTCGATGCTGATTACCACGAAACCATGGCTGGCCAGCTCTTCCATCAGAAATTGCTTTGGGTTTTCTGTCCCGTCCAGGACGGATTGAAAATCAGCACCGGATATGACGCGCCGGCGGGTTGAGCTACCGCATCGAGGAAGGAATGTGTTCGCAGGATGGACTGATAGCGAGAGATCCATGAGGTTTCCTCGCGTCGGCGATAATCCGCGAGCCGCTGTCCAGCGGGCCGCGCCGGATACCACGCCTGCACCTCGCGATGCCCGGTCAACCCCAGCCCGAACTCATCCTTGCGGCTCGCGTACACCATATAAAGGATGCGCGTTCCGATCGCGTATTGCCCGGTTAGAGCAGGTAGACGGAACATGGGAAGCAGGAAGGAAAGCACTCCGGCCCAAATCAGCAGCAGCAGCAGGCAACCCGAGCCCATCCAGCGACGGACCCGGAGGACATCCGCTCGCCGGCGAGGGACCAGACCAGCAGGATGCTCGCCGCAAGATAAGCAGGCGTCATTTGCCAATGTGCTCCTTCTTCGACCAGATGTACGATGAGGGTCCCCGGCAGCAGAACGCAGAGCACACGGATTCCTCGCCGGGCTGGACGCACGCCGAGTGGCATCCAGACGATGAGAATAAAGATAAACAGGCAGATGAGTAGTTCGAAAACCCGCATACTTGCTTGAGAAACGCCGTTCTACTCCGCGGTCACTTTGTCTTGATGCCGTCGGATTCCTTGTATTCGATCAGTGCGCGCCGGTCCCCACGTCTTTGGTCCATGGAGTACCGTAACTGTCCAACGCAGATGGGGATCTGCTGTAGATGAGAATGGACGCCGTAAAGAAGGAGGGTAATGACGTCGTGCGATTTCCAGCGTGACTTCCACGCTGAACGAAGAGACAGCGCTATAAGCAGCGCCGCCCAAAGGGCAAGGGGAAGAATGGTGAACCCAAGAAGGCTCGCCGTGAGAGCGATTGCCAGCGATGCCGCCCAGAAGACTCCGCGCAACAAATTGCGCTTGCGGTCGGTCTCCCAGGCAGGATCGTCGCTGTCGCGAAAGCGGCGCGATATCTCGGCAAAAGCATGGCCGGCGCGAGTCGCACGCTTCCAGTACTGACTGAAGCGCGTCATCTGCAGATCGTGTCCAGTCATGGGGTGATCGATATGCAGAATGCGGTAGCCGCAAGCTCGCATGCGGCGGCACATCTCAGGTTCCTCGCCGGCAATCAGTTCGCTATCGTATCCACCGACCTCGTCCAGGGCACGGCGGCGGATCAGCACGTCGCCGCCGCAGAATTCGGCGATGCCAGGCGCATATACCCAATCCAGGTCGAGGATGCGGTTGTAGATCGAAGCCAAGGGATGGATTTCGCGCCGATGTCCCCAGACCGCGGCAATCGATACGTCGTGCGACATCGGCTCTAAAGCGGCCTTCACAAAATCGGGGTGAAGGATGGTGTCGCCATCGAGGAACAGGATGAACTCCGCCTTGGCGATCCGCCAGCCGGCGTTGCGGCCGAGAGCGGCGGTCGGGCGCTCCGCATGGACGACGATCACTTCGGCGCCAGACGTCGCTGCAACTTCCGTACTGCCATCCTGCGAGGCCGAATCGACATAGATCATCTCAATGCTTTCGCCGTCGAAGCCACGAATCAGACGAATGGACTCCAGGCATCGCGCTAGCCTCTGGCCCTCGTTCCGCCCGATGACCACGACGGAGATTGCAGGCGCTGTCATGCCTGCACCTCGAGAATTCCGTCGTCGGGGATTGGATCGGTTGCGACTTCCTGAAGCTTGCGCGGCAAAATTCGCGCCGGAATGCCCACCGCAATGGAATTCGCGGGCACATCTTTGAGGACGACGGCATTGGCTCCGATCGCAACATCGTCGCCGATCCGAATGGTTCCAAGTATCTTTGCGCCGGCGCCGACATCCACGCGGTTGCCGAGAATTGGAGCGCCGCGAACACCCGTATTTCGCAATCCGACGGTGACTCCGTTACGAATCACGCAGTCGTCCCCGAACGCCGCGTCTCCGCTGACCACGATGCCGCCAAAATGATCGATGCGGAAACGCTTGCCAACGGTCGCTTCGCAAGGCAGCTCAATACCGGTGAGAATCTCGGAAAACGGCTTTAACACTTTATAGAGAAAAGAGAATGGGAGCCGCATCCAGCGCTGACGGATGGTATAGCGCCATCGTCCAAAGCGGTAGACCACCATGACCCAGAGACCCTGCCGGGACCACTGGTGATCATAGGTGCGAAAATCCTCCCGGAGATTCTCAAACAAGACTGGCTCCTAACCGCAGGACAATCGAACGCCAATGACAAGAGGCACTCAATCCGCCCTCAAGCGCCGATTTCCCCGCGCTTCGCCTTCGTCTCAACAATGCCATATTTCTGCAGTTTGTAGAGAAAGGCCTTGTAATCGATATTTAATTGTGCCGCCGCCTGCCGCCGATTCCATCGCGTGGCGCTCAGCGCGTCGAGCAGCAGCTTGGTCTCTGCCTGGCGCGAATTCTGCTCCAGGTGGCCCATGGTCACAACTTTTCCGTTATTCCCGTTCGTGTGGCTTCGTTCTGGAGCCTTTTCGGCCTGCGCAGCGGTAGTTGACTTCAGGCGCACCAACTCTTGAATCAGCAGGTCGGCGTCCTGGTAAACCAGGTAGCGGCGCATCACGTTTTCGACTTCGCGTACGTTGCCAGGCCAGCTGTATTCGAGCATGGCGGATTGCAATTCCTTGGTAAGAATCGGAGCGGTCACACCGGGCGGCAAGTGCCTGTGCAGCAGTATCTCCGCCAGAGGAAGAATCTCCTGCGGACGTTCGCGCAAGGGCAGTATCACAATATTGATGACATTGAGGCGATAGAAAAGGTCCTCGCGAAACACTCCCTCTTCGATTCCCTTGCGCAAATCACGGTGCGTTGCCGCCATCACCCGAACGTCTACCTTCACGATGCGCCGGCTGCCCAGCGGCTGCACTTCGCCATCCTGCAGCACCTGGAGAAGCTTGGCCTGAAGGCGGATATCCATGTCGCCGATCTCGTCCAGCAGAATGGTTCCTCCCTGGGCAAGCTCAAATTTACCCGGCTTGTCGATGGTTGCACCTGTAAAGGCGCCCTTCTCGTATCCGAACAACTCGCTTTCGATCAGTTCCGAAGGCAACGCAGCGCAGTTCAATTTCAAAAAGGGTTTGTTAGCGCGCGAAGAGTAAGCGCACAAGCGGCGCGCCATGATCTCCTTCCCTACCCCGGTTTCCCCATGCAACAGCACGGGAACGTCGGCCATGCCCACGCGGGACAGGAACGACTCGGAATAATGCTGCACCTCGGGGCCGGATACGTCAGCGGCCAGAATCCGCGTCGGCAACTCGGGGTCGGGGTCCCCATCCCTGTCCTGCTCCGGAGAGGAGCGGGCCGAATCAATCACCTCGCGAATGGCGCGGTAGGAATCTTGATGTGCAAGCGGCGTCTTCAAAATATGAAGACCGCGGACGGAAGTGTGAAATTCGCGGTGCAGCTCATGCAGCTCATTCACCGCAAGGATCAAGGGTAGATGCGGTCGCGACGCGCATATTTCGAGGATAGTGTCCAGGTCCTGCTGACGACGCATGCCTACATTGGAGATAACCGCCGCCACCGTGAAAGCCGGGTTGCGAAGATGAACAAGAGCCTCGGGCAAAGTCCTTACCGGGAGCACGCTATATCCGTGAGACTTCAGGTTCTGAATCAGCGGCTCATGGGCTTGCGGACTCTCGCCAATCAACAGAATTAGACCTGACATATTACCCCACGCAAAGATCGAGAGATTCGAAAAGATAACCGAAATGCAATTGGTGAAACGTCATCGGGTCAAATGGCACGAACTCAATCGGTAAGCGGATCATAGCGTTTACCTGTTCGGTGAGCAAAACCACTTTCGTGTGAATTACCAATGGCGCCAGATTTATCCGGCTAAGTACCCAATCACTAGTTACCTTCGGAACTGCGAAAACTGCGCTTCGCGCCGGTTCTTCTCGTCGGATTTTCTCCACTGTTCAAAGTTTCTGGGAACTTTGGAGACTAATTGGGACTCCCAAACAGGTTCATTTCACTTGGCAGATCAACAATATGTTGTCGAACGGCCTAAAAAGTGGTTTGGCACCGCGATTGCATTTACCGAGAGTGTGCTGATGCTGTGGCATGGCTCATCAGTAACCAGCAGAAGTCCAGACACATTGAAGGGTAGGACATTGAGCGTCAATCGAGAGATCTATCCGAATCTGAAGTTGCGAATTTACACCACTGGGATTCGGCAGAATCGCCTGGCGAGAATGCTCAGCATCGATGAAGCCCATCTGAGCAGGATCATCAACGGATTCCGCCAACCAAGCGGAGACATTCGCGAACACCTCGCAGCGATTTTGCAAAGCGATCCAGAGTGGCTCTTTTACAAAATGCAAGTTAGCGACGAGAGCCTCCCCGGTGAAGGGAAGCCTCAGGAAATCTTGAAATAGAAGTCGAAACACTGAATTTGTTTCTTGCTGCCAATGGTATTACCTAAGCAATTCTTCGCCCCCAAGTACCAGCTACTATCCCAGCCTTCGGGCTGACAAAGGTGAAGTCTGCACTTCACTGAAGTCGTCGAGACTATGGAAGTTTCAAACACAACCCGGGCTCAGTGGTTCGCGGTTCAAACACGCTATCGCTACGAGCAGCGTATCGCCAATGACCTGACCGCCAAGGGATTGGAGAATTATCTCCCGACCTTGAGCGAGGTTCATGAGTGGAAGGATCGAAAAAGGCCGGTGAACGTGCCGGCATTCGGCGGCTATCTCTTTGCCCGCTTTGAACCCACGCTGCGCAACCGCGTGCGGGTGCTCGAAACCACTGGCGTTGTCCGGCTGCTTGGCAACCTGGGCCAGCCGGAGGCAGTGCCCGAGGCTGAAATCGAATCTCTGCGCATGTCATTGAACAGCGGCGCGCACTGCACCCGGCATCCTTACCTGGCGACGGGTACGCTGCTGCGCATTCAGCGCGGTCCTCTCTCCGGTCTTGAAGGACGGCTGGTGCACACGGCAAACGCTCTGCGGCTCGTGATCTGCGTCGCATCCGTTGGCCAGGCCGTCGCCGTCGAAGTCGCCCGGGAAGACGTAAGCCCGATTGATGCCGCAGATCTCTTGTATGGAAACCGGCTCCACAGTCTGGAGTCGGGTGCGTGCGAGGTAATGGAAATGTCCAGCCGGGTCACTCCACTGGCGGCCGGCGCCCGGATGCAGACCTTGGCGAACGGATCGCCTCACGTGTAAGTCATTTGTTTTTAGAACCAAAAGGCTTTGGTCGGCCTAAAGACCTCTCGGTTCCCCCGAGTCTTAACGATGCACTGATTGAAGTTTTGAGGTTTCGCAATTATGCCTGGTTTGAGTCCCAATTCTGTAGCTGTTCTTGGTGTGCCTTTCAACAACGTCACAATGGAAGAAGCCGTGACCATCATCGAGCAAAAAATCGACGGGGGCGGTTTCCACCAGGTGGCCACAGCCAATGTGGATTTTCTGATGCATGCCATTCACGACCAGGAGTTGCAGAACATTCTCTGCTCCTGCTCGCTGGTGGTCCCGGACGGGATGCCAATCCTGTGGTCCGCCCGCCTGATGGGCTCCAGACTGAAGGAGCGCGTGTGCGGGATCGACCTTGTGCCCCGCTTGGCGGAGCTGGCGGCGCGGCGTGGCTATCGCGTCTACCTGCTTGGAGCCAGCGAAAAGAGCTCGCAGCGCGCCGCGGAGCTTTTGCAGGAGCGCTATCCGGGACTGCGCATTGTCGGACGCTACTCTCCGCCCGTTCGCCCACTCGAAGAGATGAATCACGAAGAGATTCTCCGGCGCATCGAGTTAGCCCGGCCCGACATCCTCTTAGTCGCCTTCGGCAATCCGAAGCAGGAGAAGTGGCTCTCGATGCACCGCGATCGCCTGAGAGTGCCGGTCTCAATCGGCATCGGAGGCTCGCTCGATATGATCGCGGGCAAGCTGGCACGCGCCCCGCGCTGGATGCAGAAGAGCGGCATGGAGTGGTTTTTCCGCGCTGCCCAGGAACCCCGGCGGCTATTGGGCCGGTACATCAGTGATGCGTTCACGCTCGGCCGCTACCTGCCCCGGCAGATGGCGGCGACTGCTTCGCAACCAAGAAAGAACGGCCCCTCCAAAGTCTTCAGCACCAGGGTTGGAAACACCGAGGTCATTACCATTCAGGGAAATCTGACCGGCCGTCTGCTTGCGGACTTTGAGAGATATACCAGGAGTGCCAGCGAGGCGGGTATGCACATTGTGCTGAACATGGCGGAAAGCGCCTACATCGGACCCAACACGCTTGGCTCGCTGGTTCAGCTTATGACATCGATGCAGCGCCTGAAGGTCCAACTCTGGCTTGCGGAAATGCGTCCCCACCTGGTCCGTCTTCTGCGCAGTTCCAGGTTGGACAGCTACTTCAAGACGACTTCGAGCGTAAGCGACGCCCTTTACAGGATTGCCAAAGCCGATCTGCGCGCCCTGCCACAGCTGCCGGGCATCCAGACCTTCCGCCGGAAGACTGGCGCCCCGGTACAGATCCGCGTGGAAGTCATGCAGGATGTTTGCCAGAGGATGGCCGCTGGCGGCCAGGGCCAGCAGCTCGATTTTGGGACCGGTTTCAGCCAGGCCTCCCGTTACGGATTCAAAGTTTCGGTTGGATAGAGCCGTAGGGCGAGGCCTTGCCCTACAGCCGTTGTCCCACAACTTACTCCGGTCCGATTGCGTACCGGCAGATAACTGCTTGGCCGCCAATGGAGAGGCGTCTTACGCTATGGCATTTTATTTCTATCTGTTTCTCGGCCTCGCGCTCGTGGCCATCACACTGCCTCTGGTTCTGGAATTGGCTCTGGTAACGGCTGCCGCCTGGCTACCGGGCCGCCGAGAGTCGGATGAGGACCAGCCAGCGGAAGGATTTCCCCTTGCCGTCGTCATACCGGCGCACAATGAGGAATTCCTGATCTCCAGGTGCGTCAGGAGCGTCCGCGAGTCCGCCCAGTGCACCGCGAAATCTGACATCAGCATTTACGTGGTCGCCCACAACTGCACCGACAGCACCGCTCAGCAGGCGAGCAAGGCCGGGGCCGAGGTACTGGTCTACGACGACCCGGCGGCGAAGGGAAAGGGCTTCGCCCTCCGTCACGGGTTCGAGCGGGTGCTGGCTGGTCAGGCAGAGGCGATTCTGGTCGTCGACGCGGATTCGATCGTGTCGAAGAATCTGGTTCCTGCCGTTCAGCGGCTTCTGGCTAATGGCGCCGAGGCCGTACAGTGCCGATATGAGATGGATAGCCCCACGGAGAAGATCAACACCCGGCTCGCGGCTCTGGCGCTGCGTGGATTCAATGTCATCCGCCCGCGCGGACGAGAAAGGCTGGGTCTCTCCGCAGGTATTTTCGGCAATGGCTTCGCTCTCAGCCGCAACCTCCTGGCGGAGGTCCCTTACGGCGCATTCTCCGTCGTCGAAGATCTGGAATACCACATCAACCTGGTGTTGGCGGAGAAGAGGGTGCGCTTTCTTGAAACTGTCCTTGTTTCGGCCTCACTGCCCGCCTCCCGGGAGGGAGAGCAGGTTCAGCGTTCGCGCTGGGAGGGCGGCAGATTTTATGCTGCCCGAGTCTGGACAGGCCGATTGCTGGGACAACTTCTCCGTGGACGCATCCGCGTGGCCGAACCGCTCTTCGATTTAGCCGGTCTGCCGATGGCCTACGGGGGCTTCGCCCTTCTGCTCGCCCTTTGCGTTCCCGTGGCCGGGATTCGCATCTACGCCATCGCCTCGCTCCTGGTGATTGCGGCCCATGTACTCGCCGCAGCGGCCAGCGGACCCGATTTTTTGCGGACGCTGGGCCTGCTGTCCATGGCGCCGCTCTATATCTTGTGGAAACTGCGTCTCCTCCCGGCGGTTCTGATCGGGTCAAAAGGAAAGGCCGCATGGGTTCGCACCAACCGGGACTCCAACTTTAGGAGTATTTCCTAATCTTCGGGTTCCCGGCATGATGAGGAACACTGGCAAGAAACTGGGGCTGTTCGTCACGCCCCGACGTTGAGACTCACCGAAAGGTCTGGCATCTATGAGATTCGCAGTTCGGTCAACTCGGGCGGCAAGCATCGGTTTGGCCTTGAGCCTGGGGGCATTCCCGTTGCTGGCGCAACAGGGGCCGTCGGCTGTCCCCCCTCCGGATCAAGTGGCCAACGTGCCGCAGCTCAAGCTGAGTCCCGAGAAGCAGCTCCAGAACTTTGAACCCGCGGCCGACGAGGAATATCAGCTTGGCGCCGGCGATGAGATCAGCCTGGATTTTCCCGGCAGACCCGAACTTTCGAAGAAGTATATGATCGGCCCCGACGGGCGGATCACACTGCCCATTGCCGGACCGCTGCTTGTGGCGAATCTGACCCGTCCAGCCGCCGCCAAGGCTATCATCGATGCTCTCTCGGCGGACTACACAAATCTCACCGTTACCGTCAACATTGAAAAGTACGGCTCCAATCGCGTCACTGTCCTGGGCAACGTACTGCATCCGGGAGTGCTCTATTTCGACACAACGCCGACATTGCTCGATGCCGTCTCCCGCGGAGGACTTCAGTCCACTCCCTCAAACAAGGATGGCCTGCCCGATCGTTGCATGATCTATCGCGGGAACGATCAGGTGCTGGAGGTCGATCTGAGGTCCCTGTTGCGGAGCGGCAGCGCCACGGCAGATATCCGGTTGCGCCGCAACGACATCGTTTTCATTCCTTCGCAGGCCGACCAGTTCGTCACCGTGCTCGGCGAAGTCAAAAATCCGGGCGCGATTCCGCTCACACCGGAATCCACTTTGCCTTCCGTCCTGGCGCAAGCCGGAGGGTTGGGCGAGGGCGCTGGATCTTCGCCAAATGTTCAGATCATCCAGAAATCCTCCAATACATCCAGAATCATCCCCTGGAAGCAGCTGATGACTCCAAGCGGTATATCCGAGCTCAGCCTTAAGCCAGGCGACGTAATCATTATTCCCAAGAGTGGATTCTATAAGGCGACCTACTTTTTGCAGAGGATCAGCCCCATGACCAGCTTGTTGTCCTTGGGCCTTGCGGGCGGCGTTTTTTAGTCAGGAGAAAGCTCTGCACAATGTGCTTCGCTGCTGGATGCGGCGCGGTCGGCAGATCGGTTTTGTTCCTCGTAGGACGAGATATTAAGGACCACATTGCATGTACATAACCCCTCGGCAACTCGAACCACAACCCGCACCGGTACCCCAGCAGCCTCGGCCCACGCCTCCAGCCGTCGGAGGGTTCAGGATCAATGTACTCCGGAGCCTGAAAATACACGCCATCACGGCGAGCCTGATCGCGCTCGTGACCTGCGGCCTGGGACTCGCCGTCATCCTGCGCCACCGTCCCGTCTATTCCGCCACGAGCACTATTTACGTCTCGCCTAACTTCCCCAAGACGCTCACCGATGACCGCGAGCAGCAATACCAGTATGAGACCTACATCCAGGAGGAAATGCACTCCGTCACGCGCTACGACGTGATCGCCGACGCGCTGCGCAAACTGCCGGCGGGTACATGGCGGGGACCTGAAGAAAGCGAACAATCCGCTGTGGGGCGCTTACAGGGAGCTCTGGATATCGCCCGGGTGGGCACAACCTATCAGGTGGAGATTACCCTGATCGGCGCGCGTCCTGGAAAGTTGGCTGAAATTGTGAATGCGGTGACCGAAACCTACCTGGCGAAGACCAAGGACGAGGAGTTTTACGGTCGCGACGAGCGCTTGCAGACCCTGCGCGATGAGCGAGCGCGTCTGCAATCGGAATTGGATGCTCGCCTCCAGGAACAGTCCGACATAGCGAAATCCATGGGCGTGGCCGTCGTCACCACGAATCCCTACGATGTGCAACTCGAGAAGATGCGCAGCGACCTGAACACCGCCCATGACCAGCGGATTCAGGCCGAAGCTCAGCTCTCGGCACTCGAGTCCGGTAATCCTACGGCGCCCAACTCGGCTCTGAATGCGGCTGCCGATGAAATCATCGCCAGCGATCCGCAGCTCACGGCGCTCAAATCTTCGCTCGGCCAGAAGCGGAGTGAATTGCTGGGGACCTTGGCCGGGCTTACGCCCAACAACCCGCTGCGTAAGCAGGTGGAAGATCAGCTCGCCCAGACCGAGAACGCCCTGCAGACGATGCAGACGAGCCTGCGCAGCAAGGCCGCAGCGCGGCTCGAAGAGAAGCTGCACGGCGAAGTGAACCGGGCCGCCACTGTCGAATCGAGACTGCTGCACGACCTGCAGCAGCAGACGAGCATCGCTACTACCGCCGCTCCCAAATTCCAGCGATCTGACGAAATTAAAGCGGATGTTGAACGTCTGCAGGCTCGCTACAACACCATCGACGAGCGTATAGGAAATCT
>Ga0210401_10004690_pt1 | contig 14238 bp, 17 predicted proteins | sample IncBWH32MmetaG_FD_150866 | JGI IMG/M metagenome (GOLD analysis project Ga0210401, IMG submission 150866) | Forest soil microbial communities from Barre Woods Harvard Forest LTER site, Petersham, Massachusetts, United States - Inc-BW-H-32-M | ecosystem: Environmental > Terrestrial > Soil >... | reverse complement strand
ATAGCCAGCAGATGCTGGCTTATCGCGAAATCTCCGATGACGACCTGTTCACCACCCAGTGGGTGAAGGTCGAGCTACCACCGGAAGAGTTTCCCGGTTACAAGGGTGATCGTGTTGTGTGCGATGTTTGCGGCGAAGGTATCAACTTTCGCCGCGAAGTGCGTCGCGAAGGCAAAGTATTGTGCCGGAGCTGCGCCGGAGAGCAGTATTATCAGCCGGTGTAGGCAGCGATCAATTTTGTTCGAAGGCATGTCCCACCTTCAAAATCGTCGCCTCATCAAAATGCTTCCCCAGAATCTGCAATCCGATCGGCAGCTTCTCTTTCGTTTCACCGCAGGGTACTGAAATTCCGCAAATTCCAGTGAGATTGGCGGTCACGGTAAAAATATCCGCCAGATACATGGCCAGCGGATCATCGACTTTTTCTCCCAGCTTGAATGCCGCCGTAGGGCTGGTCGGGGTTACGATGGCATCAACCCTACTGAAGGCAACCGCAAAATCCTGAGCCAGCAGCGTGTGTACTTTCTGAGCTTTGAGGTAGTAGGCGTCGTAATATCCAGCGCTCAGGGCATACGTCCCCAACATGATGCGGCGCTTCACTTCGGCGCCGAATCCCTGATCGCGACTACGCCGGTACATCCCGGAGAGACTACGGGCATCGCTGGCACGGTAGCCGTAACGAACCCCATCAAAGCGCGCCAGGTTTGAGGAAGCCTCGGCGGTCGCGACGATGTAATAAGCCGGAATCGCATACTTGGTGTGCGGCAGCGAAATGGGAACAATCTCGCAGCCGCCTTTCGCCAGCTTCTGAATCGCCGCTTCCACCGCCTTTCGAACTTCGCCGTCCAATCCTTCTCCAAAATATTCTTTCGGTACGCCGAGCCTTAGACCCTTAACCGGTTTCTGCAATTCCGCAACATAATCCGGAACTGGCAGATCCGCGGAGGTCGCATCCATCGGATCGCGTCCTGCAATGGTTCGGAGCACCAGAGCCGCGTCTGTGACGGTTTTGGTGAGCGGTCCGATGCGGTCGAGCGACGAAGCGAATGCAATCAATCCATAACGCGAAACGCGGCCATAGGTCGGCATCAGACCCACAACTCCACAGAAAGACGCAGGCTGCCGGATCGAGCCGCCAGTATCTGACCCCAGCGTGGCCACAGCCATGTTTGCCGCCACAGCCGCCGCCGATCCTCCGGAAGAACCTCCCGGGACCCGGCTCAGGTCGCGGGGATTACGAACCGGACGCCATGCCGAATTCTCGTTCGAGGAGCCCATGGCGAACTCATCGCAGTTGAGCTTCCCGAGGACCACTGCGCCCGCCGATTCCATGCGAGCAACCGCGGTGCAGTCATAGGGCGGAATGTAATTGCCCAGGATCTTCGAGCCGGCTGTCGTACGAACGCCGCGCGTAGCCATCACGTCTTTGACGGCAACGGGAACCCCGGCTAATGGTGGCAGCACCTCACCGCTTGCGGCCAGCGCGTCGATCTCCGCCGCTTTGGCCAGGGCGCGCTCTTTCGAGAGAGTCAGGTAGGCGCCAATTAAAGGGTCCTGCTTTTCGATGCGTTGATAGAAATCATCAGCCAATGCGAACGCGGTCGTGCGTCGTTCCTGAATCGCGGAGCGAGCAGCGTCGATGGTGAGTGATTGAGTATCCATCACAAATAGGTAACTACCTTTCGATCACTTTGGGCACCCGGAAGAACGTTCCGTCCGAGTCGGGCGCATTGGCCAATGCCACATCGACCGGAAGCGACTTGCGGAGGCCTTCAAGAATGTCGTCGCGGCCGGCATCGGGAACGACGCCTTGGACATCCGCCACCACCGCCGTCTGCACGTTCGATGTATCCAGTTCGCCAAGGCGGTCAACGTAGTCAAGTATCGAATTCAAGTCACGCAGAAAACGGACGCGCTCTCCTTCCGTCAGCTCCAGATGAGCGAGGCTGGCGACGTAGGCAACATCTTTTTCGCTGATCTTCATCGCCGGACCTCGGAAATCACAAAGTCGATTCGGCGAACACTGCTCGCCGTGTAACGATTGATGACCGCCAAATATTGCGGCGCCAGCGACCTCAGCTCCGCCCGCCAGCCTGCGTCCGGCACCTGCACGCGCAGAACTCCGTCGATGAAATCGAGCGCGAAGGTTCGCGCCGCCACGGTCTGTCCGCAGGCGACAGGCCACGCCAGCAATGGGCCGGATTCGGCAGGCGCCCGCCGCAGGCTCGCCGCCACGATCTTCTCAATCCCTAAACCTGCTTGCTCCATGGGATGGGCACCGAAGGAAAGATGGTACCTGATTTCTTGCCGGCTGGCTTTTCTGACCTCTTAATTTCAGAATAGCAGTTTCTGCAGGCAAGTGAGACACGTTGCGCAAGTTTATATTTTCCGTTGATTCAGCAGGATGGCGGGATCGTGGGGGAAAAGAGGGCTTGACAAGAAATTTCGCGAGTGTGGAAATTTTCGGGAAAGCACTCGTATTTTCCCGCTTTGGGACACAATCGCACTTTTATCTATACCTATTTGGGAGCCGGAAAATTCTGTGCGACGAATTGCAATGCCTGCTCGCGATTGCGCAAGCGGCCTTCGAGTTGCACATCTTCGACCGCGGAAAGGATTGCTTTGAAGCTCGGCCCCGGCATATGTCCCATTGCGATGAGGTCGTCCCCCGTAACCAGAGGCGCGGGACGCATCGCTTCCGGCGTCATCGCTGCCATTTTGTTCCGGGTGAAATCATACGTGGTCAGATCGCCGAAGCTGGCCTGACAATCCAGACGATGCAGTTCCAGATGCTCGTCGAAGTGCGGCATGCGGACAAATTTCTTGAAGGTCGATTCGCTCATGCGCATGGCGTGGGCAAAGCGCATGTGGTTGTCGACCAGAGCGAGAATCTGCTCGGTATCGTGGTTCGAAAAGCGGAGGCGCAGACAGATTGCTTCCGCCATCTTGACACCCACGTCGACGTGTCCATCGAAGCGGATGCGGTCCGGCGCGACGCGAAACGTCGGCGGCTTGCCCACATCGTGCAACAGAGCGCCCCAGGCCAGGGCCGCCGGGCATGGGTGCGGCAATTTCTCCAGCAGAAGCAGAGTGTGCACAAAGACGTCGCCCTCGGGATGAAACTGCGGCGGCTGTGCGACTCCCTTCATTGCTTCGATCTCCGGCAGAACTTCGTGCAGCATGCCGGTCTCGTCAAGCAGCAGGAAAGCCGCGCGCGCATGGCCTTCGGTCAGCATCTTCGTTAATTCATCGCGCACCCGTTCGCGCGAGACCTGATGAATCTGTGGGGCGAGCCTTCGAATGGCCGCAAGAGTCGCTGCGTCGATTTCAAAGCCGAAGCGGGCAGCGAATCGAACCGCGCGCAACATACGCAGCTTGTCTTCACCGAAGCGGAGAACTGGATCGCCAATCGCGCAGATAATTCTGGCTTTCAGGTCTTTCTGACCGCCGACGAAGTCGAGGACTTCGTTGGTGACGGGATCGAGCATCATGCCGTTGATGGTGAAATCACGGCGGCGCACGTCTTCGCCAGGATCTTTGCTGAAGCGGACTTCATCGGGATGGCGGCCGTCGGAGTAGCTGATATCCGAACGGAAGGTCGCAACTTCAATCGTGGTGGAGGGAGGGATCTTGCTGGCAACGTCCCCTGCCGGCACCAACACCACACCGAACTTCGCCCCTACACCATAAGCGTCGGGAAAGAAGCGCATGACTTCACCGGGCGTTGCGCTGGTGGCAACGTCATAATCAGCCGGCTCACGGCCGAGCAGAATGTCGCGGACGCATCCGCCGGCGAGATAGGCCTGGTAGCCGTGGTCGCGCAGGGTGCGAATGATCGAGATGGAAAAGGCTTTCAGCATTTAGCGGCCAGGCCACAAACTCTACTAATATAAGCTTATGCCTGACGCCTACATTCTCGGCATCGAGAGCTCCTGCGATGAGACCGCGGCTGCGGTGGTGCGTTCGGGCGAGCAGATCGTTTCTAACGTGGTTTTTTCGCAGATCGCCACGCACCAGCCGTATGGCGGCGTGGTTCCGGAGCTGGCTTCTCGCGAGCACCTGCGCGCCATAGTGCCGGTGGTACGCAAGGCTCTGGCCGATGCCGGCCATACCTTTCAGTCAATCGACGCCCTGGCCGTCACGCAAGGGCCTGGACTCGCAGGCGCCTTGTTAGTTGGGATCAGTTATGCCAAGGCACTGGCATTTGGGCTCGACAAGCCGTTGATTGCGGTGAATCACCTGGAGGGTCATATTCACGCTGTCCTGCTGGAAGAGCGGCAGAAGGGAAACCACGCGCTGAAGTTCCCGGTGCTGGCGCTGGTGGTGTCGGGGGGGCACACTCATCTTTATCTGGTAAGGCGAGAAGATCGCAGCTGGTCGTACCAGAATATCGGCCATACTCGCGACGACGCTGCCGGAGAAGCCTTCGATAAAGTCGCCAAGCTGCTGGCTTTGGGATATCCCGGAGGACCCATGATCGACAAGCTTTCCACTCATGGCGACCCGAAGGCTGTCAGCTTTCCGGCGGCGCAACTCAAGCATCGCGATCGCAACGAACGCGGCAGCCGCCAAGAATTGGATCAGCCGCGCTTTGACTTCTCCTACAGCGGCATCAAGACCGCTGTACTGCGCTACGTTGAGACCCACGATTTGAAGAGTTCGATCGCAGCGCGGCAGAAGGCCACGCAGGCAATCGCGCGCCCTGCGGCTGCGGATTATCTGGCGCACACCGACCACCGGACGCTCGATCTGGTAGCTTCGTTTCAGCGCGCGATCGTGGAAGATGTGGTGGGAAAGACCCTGGCTGCGGCGCGCGCCTGCAATGCCGCAAGTCTATTCGTGACCGGCGGAGTTGCGGCTAACAACGAACTGCGCCAGCGCTTCGAGAAGGATGCCGCGATGGAAGGTCTGCGAGTGTATTTCCCCTCCCGGCCGCTATCGACGGACAACGCTGCCATGATCGCCGCCGCGGCGTATCCCAGGTTTGTGGCGCAAGATTTCGCGCCTATGGATTTCTCTGCGGAGGCGGGACTGGCGTTGAGCTGAAGGCCCCGCATTTGGCATTTGGTCGGAAAAGTTTGTTGGGGAGATTGAGGAAATTTGCCTGTGCAGTCGTGGTCAAGTGCCCGGCGCCGAGTGCTACTTTCCGGCGGTTTTACTCTTCGCGCTCTTGGCGCCCAGAAGGGTTTCCAGAGCCCTGGCCAGCTGGGCCTCGATATCAATATCTTTGAAGATGGCGAAGTTGGCGCGCTTCTCCGTGTTCTCAAAGCCGCTCTGGCGGCCGGCTACGATTACAACAGGGATGTTCTTGGTGGAAGCCTGACTCTTAAGGGCGGTGATCAATTCACTGCCATCCATCTTCGGCATCTGCATGTCAGTGACAACCAGGTCGGGCGTAACCCGCTTGAGCAGTTCCAACGCTTCTTGCCCGTTGGTCGCGGATTCCACGGTAAATCCGCGCTCTTCCAGAAAGCGGCAGACGGTATGCCGGATGAGCATGGAATCGTCGACGACCAAAGCCACTAATGACATGAGTTTTCCCGGAGGCAAACGTTCCCAGACTGAAACACTACCAACCTGTAAATATGCACGAAACACCGGGCCTGGGGAAAGTTACTCTCGTCACCGGTTGTCGGCAACGCGGAGACGCGGACTCAGAGTTCGTCGTTCAGCTTGGTTTCTTCGATGTTCATATCTTTGAATTCACTGGACTCGAAGATTTCCGCGCATTCCAGGCATTCAACGAATTCTGAATCCTCGTCGCGGGAGACGATTCGGACACGCGGATGCTTGCATTGGCTCATGCGACTTCTCGGATCGGGGGTTGCGACGGCGGGATTGAAGTCATAAACCCGGTCTGTCTGGGTCGGTTCTCGCTCTGCGGGGCAAAACGCCCTGAATTGGCCGTATTTTTAGGCTTTACGAAGGTCTTGTCAAGTCCATCGTCGAACTATTGACGGCCAGCGCGAAACAGAAAACACGACCAAAAAGATCGTACTCCTCTAACCCGCTTAATCCAATATAGTTACCGTTAGATGAGCACGCTTGCCGTTGCCTGCTTCGGCTTGCAATCCGGACCGCTAATCCCTAGAATGTAGATATCCGACTGAAAGAGTCGTATTTAGGGGTTGCATGCTGAAGCTCACCAAGAAGGCGGATTACGGTTTGATGGCCATGAAGCATCTCGCCGAGCACGCCGACGAAGGCTCATGCAGCGCCAAGGACGTCGCCGACGCTTACGGTATACCGCCAGAAGCCCTGGCCAAGATTTTGCAGAAACTGGTCAAGGCCGGGCTTCTGCATTCGCAGCACGGAATGAATGGCGGTTATACACTGGCCCGCGCTGCGTCGAAGATCAGCGCATTTGAAGTGATCCGGGCGATTGACGGTCCGCTGTTTATCACTTCCTGCGTCACGGTGCGCGGCGAGTGCGACCAGACGGACCGTTGCACGATTCGTGAGCCGCTGCGCCGCGTGAACCAGAGTCTGGAAGACGTGTTACGGCGCATTACGATTTCGCACATGAAGGAAGAGGAATCTCCGGTGGATGAAAAGCCGGAATCAAAGAAGCAGGTTGATCTGGTAAGCATCACATAAATCAAACGCCGCGCTTTTGCCGGTGCAGATTCAGGTAGGAGAGCAATTATGAGCACGGATGTAAAGACTATGCCCCAGGTGGAACAGACTGCGTCCAAGGGCGTCAAGCTGCCCATCTACATGGACAACCACGCCACAACCCCGATGGATCCCCGGGTGCTGGAAGAGATGCTGCCCTATTTCATGGAAAAGTTCGGCAACGCCGCCAGCCGTAATCACTCGTTCGGGTGGGCTGGCGAGGAAGGCGTTGAGACTGCGCGCGAGCGGGTTGCGAAGCTGATCGGCGCCACTCCCAAGGAAATCATTTTCACTTCGGGCGCCACGGAAAGCGACAACCTGGCCATCAAGGGCGTGGCCGAGATGTACAAAGAGAAAGGCAACCACATCATCACCGCCGTCACCGAGCACAAGGCGGTGCTCGACACTTGCAAACGGCTGGAAAAGTACGGCTTCCGCGTTACTTATTTGCCGGTGCAAAAAGACGGTTTGGTTGACCTCGAAGATCTCAAGCGAGCCATGGATGACAAAACCATCCTGGTGACCATCATGTTCGCCAATAACGAAATTGGCGTGTTACAGCCGGTAGCTGAGATCGGCAAGCTTTGCCACGAGCGCGGCGTGATCTTCCACACCGATGCCACGCAAGCGGTGGGCAAAGTCCCGGTTGATGTGAACAAGCAGAACATCGACGTGATGTCGATTTCCGCCCACAAGATGTACGGGCCCAAGGGAGTCGGGGCGTTGTACGTTCGCCGCAAGAACCCACGAGTACAGATTTCCGCGATCATTGATGGTGGCGGGCACGAGCGCGGCATGCGTTCGGGCACGTTGAATGTGCCGGGAATCGTGGGACTGGGCAAGGCCTGCGCCATCGCCTCGGAGGAAATGGCAAAAGAGGCGTGTCACCTGGCTGGGCTGCGCAACCGGTTGCGCGACCGCATCATGGGCAGGCTGGACGAGGTCTATATCAACGGCTCCTGGGAGCACCGGCTGCCAGGGAATCTCAACATCAGTTTCGCCTACGTCGAAGGCGAGTCGCTGCTGATGGGGATCAATGACATCGCGGTTTCCAGCGGTTCTGCATGCACCTCGGCGACTCTGGAGCCATCTTATGTATTGAAGGCTCTGGGTACGGGTGACGACCTGGCGCACAGTTCCATCCGCTTCGGCATCGGCCGCTTCAACACCGAAGCTGAGATTGATTATGTAGCCGACCGCGTGGTGGAAACGGTAACGCGCTTGCGCGAACTTTCGCCGCTTTATGAGATGGCGAAAGAAGGCATTGATTTGAAATCGGTAAAGTGGGCAGCAGAATAAATAATTGTGCGGCGTTAGCAAACAGACAAGTTTAAGGAGAACCCAATCATGTCATACAGCGACAAGGTAATTGATCACTACAACCATCCGCGCAACGTCGGTTCCATGGACAAGAACAGCTCCGAAGTCGGGACCGGTCTGGTGGGCGCGCCGGAGTGCGGCGACGTGATGAAGCTGCAGATCAAAGTGAACCCGCAGACCAGCGTTATTGAGGACGCCAAGTTCAAGACCTTCGGTTGCGGGTCGGCGATTGCTTCGTCGTCTCTGGCCACCGAGTGGGTGAAGGGCAAGACCGTGGACGAAGCGCTGGCGATCAAGAATACCGAGATCGTGAAGGAACTTTCGCTGCCGCCGGTGAAGATTCACTGCTCGGTGCTGGCGGAAGACGCCATCCGCGCCGCCATCCACGACTGGAAAAAGAAGCAGGAAACGGCGAAGCCAGTCGCGGTTGCAGCCCAGTAGGCGGAAGCACGTCCGGAAGACGACATGAGCGCACCCACTACCACCGCCGCGCCCGCTAAGGGCGTTCTTGTGACCGAAAAGGCCCTGGCCAAGATCCGCTCGGCGATTGTCAAAGAGGGCATCTCGCCTGAGCAAGGCGGTCTCCGGCTGGGAGTGCAGGGCGGCGGCTGCTCCGGTCTGAGCTACAACATTCGCTTTGACACGCAGCCGCGGGAGCGCGACCGCATCTTCCAATTCGAGGACGTCAAAGTGTTTGTCGACCCGAAGTCGTTCATCTACCTGCACGGCATGACCCTGGATTACCAGGAAACACTCATGCAACAAGGCTTCGTGTTCGTGAATCCGAATTCGACGAAGTCATGCGGGTGTGGCACGTCGTTTTCGGGATGAAGGCTGCGGCGCGGACACTTCTGGTCTGCGACGCTTCTCGCCACTACCTTCCACTGCTCCAGCCTTGCGGTATCTGGTGGTGAGCTGGGACCGTGGTGAATGTGCCCTAAATGACGGATCAAACCAATACCGAGATGGTGGTACTCAGGAATGGCGAGTCCACGTGCTGGTCCTGTGGCGAGATGCGGGCGACACATTTCTGTACCTCCTGCGGAAGAGTGCAGCCTCCGGCCCCGGCGGACCATTTTGCCTTTTTTGGCTTGCCGCGCCGGCTGAATCTCGATGTTGCCCGGCTGGAGCGCGATTTCTACGAATTGAGCCGTAAGCTGCACCCTGACCTGTATGGCACTGCCCAGGCTCGTGAGCAGGGATGGAGTCTGGAGCAAACTTCGAAATTGAATGATGCCTACCGCACCTTGAAGGACCCGATCGCGCGCACCCGGTACCTGCTGCAACTGGAGGGCGTGGAACTCGAAGAGCAATCGAAGGCGGCGACCGAAAAAGCGCGTGCCACCGGCGAGATCAAGAAACAGGTGGTGCCGCCGGATCTATTAGAGGACGTGTTTGAGCTAAACATGCAGCTCGAAGAAATGCGGATGCAAAAGAAGATGGGCGAGGACGATCCCGCGCTATTCGAGGAAATCGGCAAGCAGAAACTGTCGCTCGAAGCCAGGCAGGACGCGCTGCTCGAGGAGTTGACAGGTTATTGGCGGCAATGGGACCAGGCCCAGAACGATGCAGAGCGGGCCAAGGTACGCGACAAAATGGTCGACCTGCTGAACCGCCGCAACTACATCAGGAATCTGGTAAGAGATGTTAACGAGGTCCTGGATTCATAGAGACGTAGCCAGCCAGGTCTCTGGCTAAATTATTATGCCATCTGATCGCACTGTCGGAATCGATCTTGGAACCACCAACTCACTGGTGGCGTTCATGCAGGGGGAAAGCCCTGTCGTCATTCCGGGCGATGACGGGTTGAACCTAGTGCCGTCGGTGGTAGCGTTGGACGAGCATGATCAGATTATCGTGGGCAATTCCGCCCGCAAATATCTGATTGAAACACCCGAACGCTCGGTGTATTCCATCAAGCGACTGATGGGTCGTGGCCTGGAAGACATCCAGGAAGAATTGAAACTGTTTCCCTTCAGGCTTGCTGCCGATCTGCGAGCCGGGGAAGTCCTGCGCATAAAGCTGGGGCAAAAAACTTTTACCCCGCCGGAGATTTCGGCGTTCATCCTGCGCCAACTGAAGCGCAATGCAGAGCGCTTTTTCGATGCCCCGGTTACGAAAGCGGTTATTACAGTTCCCGCGTACTTCAATGATGCCCAGCGCCAGGCTACCAAAGACGCAGGCCGAATTGCGGGACTGGAGGTCCTGCGCCTGGTCAACGAACCGACGGCCGCATCGCTGGCCTACGGATTGGACAAGAAGCAGAACGGCATTGTGGCGGTCTACGATCTTGGCGGCGGCACCTTCGATGTTTCGATCCTTAAGCTGCACGATGGCATCTTCGAGGTCATTTCCACCAATGGCGATACGCATCTTGGCGGCGATGACATCGACAACGTTCTCATTCACATTGCGCTCGATGACATTCGCGGCGATATGGGTATGGACGTGTCGCGAAACGGTGAGGCCGTCGCCAGAATTCGTAAGGCCGTCATCGAAACCAAAATTGCTTTGTCTTCGCAATCCGCCGCCCATCTGGATGTTGAGTTGCCAGAAGGCAAACGCTACCAGCGAGAAATCACGCGCGCGCAGTTCGAGCAGCTGATTCAACCCATCATCGATCGCACCGTCGCCCCCTGCAAGCAGGCTTTGAAAGACGCTGGGCTGAAACCGGAGCAGATCGACGAAGTCGTACTCGTCGGTGGTTCGACCCGTATTCCCAGAGTCCGTACTCTGGTGGAGGAGATGTTCAAGCGCACTCCCCACACCGGCCTCAACCCCGACGAAGTGGTCGCCCTGGGCGCGGCAGTGCAGGCCAATATTCTGGCCGGTGGGTCGGAAGCAACCCAAGACATGCTGCTGCTCGATGTGACGCCGCTTTCGCTGGGCATCGAAGTCGCCGGCGGCGTGACTGACAAGATCATCCTGCGCAATTCGACCATTCCTGCCTCTGCAACTCAGCACTACACCACGCAGATCGATGGACAGGCCAACGTGGCCATTCACGTTCTGCAAGGCGAGCGGGAACTGGCTAAAGACTGCCGCTCGCTGGCCCGTTTCGACCTGAAGGGCATTCCTCCCATGACGGCCGGCATGCCGCGCATCGAGGTGAAATTTCTCATCGATGCCAATGGCATCCTGCATGTCTCGGCGCGAGAGCAACGCAGTGGCAAAGAGGCCGAGATCGAAGTCCAGCCCAGTTACGGGCTAACTGACGAGCAGGTCGAAGGTATGATTCTCGATTCCTTCGACTACGCGGAGGAAGACTTCCGTCAGCGCCAGGTGATCGAAGCGCGAAACGAATCGCAAACTATTCTAGCGGCGCTGGAGAAGGGCAAACAGAGCCCGGCTTGGGGTCAGCTCACCAGCGCGGAGAAGAAGCAGATCGCAAAGTTGGAGAACGCGCTGATTCAGGTAAGAAGCGGAGATGACTACGGCGTCATACGCAAGGCGATTGATACTCTCAACCAGGCCACCATGCGCCTGGCGGAACTGATGATGGACAGTGCGGTGAGCACGGCGTTGACTGGCAAAACCATGGACGAAGCCGACCTGGGGGAAGGCCCAAGTGCGCCCCACCCGGTGGCGAAAGCAGAATTTAAGTAATTGAAGCCTCTGTGACCTCTGTGCCCCCTGTTGGTTCGCACTTCTCAACCACAGAGGACACAGAAAGCACAGAGAACGGAGCCATAGATGGCACACAGAGAAGAATCGGAAGCGGGCACGGTCGCGGTCGCACCTGGAGAAAACACGGTTCAGGTCACATTCCTGCCCGAGGGCAAAACTGTCGAGTTTGAACACGACAAACTTCCCTTCAAAGACCACGGCAAGAAACAATCTCTGCTTGACGTGGCACTCAACAATGGCGTGCGTCTAGATCACGCGTGCGGCGGCAACTGCGCCTGCACCACTTGCCATGTCTGGGTAAAAGAGGGCGCGGAGAATCTTTCCGAAATGGATGACGATGAAGCCGACCGGCTTGACATGGCCGCCGATCTGCAACTAAACTCGCGCCTCGGTTGCCAAGCGGTCATAACAAAACCGGGTAAGGTGGTAGTGGAGATACCCGCCTGGAACCGGAATTACGTTTCAGAGGAACACTAGAAACAGTTTCGGTTTCCAGTTTCGAGCTGGTTCGACTGGAAACTAGAAACCGGGAACTGTCTGAGGAACCACATGTCCAAAGAACTCAACTGGGATGATGCGATGAATATTGGAATTGCGCTGTCGGAGATTCATCCCGAGCTTGATCCTCTATCGGTCCGCTTTACCGACTTGCATCGCTACGTGACAGAACTTCCCGACTTCAAAGATGATCCCAAGAAATCCAATGAGGGCAAGCTGGAAGCCATCCAGATGGCCTGGCATGACGAGTTCATGGATCGTACGCAGAGCTAGACGGTCATCCTAAATGGAAGGGGCACGGCTTTTCGCCGTGCCCATTTATTTTTCGGATGGCTTTCTTTTAACCCACCGTCGCGGGGACGGGGTCTTCGATGCTGGCTTCACGCAGGAACTTCGCCGCTTCTTCCGGCGGAGTCGGATTGATGTAAAAGCCAGTTCCCCACTCGAACCCCGCCGTCTTGGTCAGTTTGGGCATGAATTCGATGTGCCAGTGGTAATGATCATTCGTGGGGTCCTGCACCGGTGAAGTGTGAATCACCAGGTTGTAGGGCGGATTGTCGAGCACGCGATCAGCCTTCATCAAGAGCGACTTCAGCGCCTTCGCCAGGTTCTCAAACATGTGAGAAGAAGAATTCTCAAACGCCGATTCGTGCTGTTTGGGAAGAATCCAGGTTTCGAACGGGAAGCGGGGAGCGTACGGCGCCAGCGTGAGGAAGTCTTCGTTCTCCGCGACCACGCGGGTGGCAGTCTCAGTCTCCTGCCGGATAATGTCGCAGAATACGCAGCGCTCCTTGTAGATGTAGTATTGCTTCGCGCCCTCAATTTCTTCGGTCACGTAAATGGGAAGAATGGGCAGGGCGATCAACTGCGAGTGGGCGTGTTCGAGCGACGCTCCGGCAGCCTCCCCGTGGTTCTTGAAAATCAGAATGTACTTGAAGCGGCGGTCTTTCTTGAGATCCAGAATGCGATCGCGGAAGGTCCAGAGCACGTCTTCAATGCGCTTGGAAGGCAAGGTGGCCAGGGTGGAATTGTGGTCTGGAGTCTCGACGATGACTTCGTGAGCGCCAATACCGTTCATGCGGTCGAACATACCTTCAGCCTGACGGTTGAGGCTGCCCTCAATACCGAGCGCGGGAAACTTGTTGGGGACTACGCGCACCGTCCATCCCGGCGAATCGCGCAGCGGCGGCGGGCCGCCGTTGGTGTTGGGGCGATAGGCCTGAATTTCCGGCGGAGTCTTGCTCTCATTGCCATAGCAAAAAGGACAGAAACCGCCTTTGAGTTTCACCCCATCACGGGCGAAGTCGGTGGGACGCTTGGCGCGGTCGGTCGAAATGATGACCCACCGGCCTACGATTGGATCTTTTCTAAGCTCAGGCAAGGACTAAATCCTTTCAATATGAGGGCACGATCAAACCCGTTATTTTACGCCACGGGGAAGGCACTCTGAAATACCTCAAACTGCGGCTGGCGGGACTGCCCTTCATAATACACACTCACGACATCAAAACGCCATTGGCACGAAGGTGCCATATGACGGAGGTACTCTCCGGCCACGGCAAGCAAGTTCCGCTGCTTGTCACGGTCTACGGCAGCTTCCGCGGGCTTTACGTCGCGCGTGGTGCGGGTCTTGACTTCAATAAAACACAGTACGTCTTTGTCCCAGCCGATGAGGTCGATTTCTCCCCGGCGATTCGGCGAGCGAAAATTTCGTGCCACCATGACGTACCCGCGGCGGCGCAGGTAGAAGTAGACATCTTCTTCACCCCGTCGTCCGATGCGCTGGTGGGGAGGAGAGTTGTCCGGTGGCAGAGTGCGGGTGGTAAGCCAGTCGAGGGCACGGATGGCAGCGTGAGTGAGGCGACCGGAAGACATGGGAGAAGGCCAACTCATCAATCTAGACAATCCATGTGCCAGCTGGCTGTGATGGATGTCACAATGTTTAAGAAACTTGCGAGGCAGGTTCCGAGTTGAACCGGTCGGCGGGCTCGGATGGCCCCGGGTCACGGCCCTCGGCGATCGCCTTTCCTCTCAGGTTGACCAACCCCACCCCCAACAACGCAATCGCACCGCCCACCAGCGATAGCACACTCGGCACTTCGCCCAGCCACATCCAGGCAATGGCGATGGCGAGCACGGGAATGAGATAAAGCAGCGAAGTGATGCGTCCTGCGGGTC
>Ga0210401_10004687_pt1 | contig 14246 bp, 14 predicted proteins | sample IncBWH32MmetaG_FD_150866 | JGI IMG/M metagenome (GOLD analysis project Ga0210401, IMG submission 150866) | Forest soil microbial communities from Barre Woods Harvard Forest LTER site, Petersham, Massachusetts, United States - Inc-BW-H-32-M | ecosystem: Environmental > Terrestrial > Soil >... | reverse complement strand
CGAAGGCAATATGAGCGTGAAGTGGCTGCGCCGTCTGCGTGTCGCCTCCGAGCCCACCTATTCGCGGGAGGAGACCTCGAAATACACCGACCTGATGCCGGACGGCACTGCGCGCGAGTTCACATTCTACATGGAAGCGAAATCCATTATCACCCGCCCCTCGGGCGGCCAGCGGTTGAGCGCACCGGGATTTCACGAGATCAGCGGCATCGCCTGGAGCGGCCACGGCAAGATCAGGCGCGTCGAAGTCTCGGTCGATGACGGCAAAAACTGGCAGGACGCGCAGCTACAGGAACCGGTGCTGACACGGGCGCTGACCCGCTTTCGGCTTCCATGGCAGTGGGACGGCAAGCCGGCGGTCATACAAAGCCGCGCGATCGATGAAACCGGCTACGTGCAGCCGACGCTGGCCGAATTGCTCGCGGTTCGCGGTGAAAATTATTATTACCACAACAACGCGATCTGGCCCTGGCGTATCGCGGCTAACGGCGAGGTGACCAATGCCCTCGCGTGAGCTTCGCATCGCCGTGTTTGCGGTATTTGCGCTGATATGCGCGACAGCCGCGCAGGCGCAAAGCCCTTACGGCATCGGGCATACCGCGACGCCGGCGGAGATCGCGGGCTGGAATATCGACATCGATCGTCACGGCAACAACCTTCCGCCGGGAAGCGGCTGTGTCAGCCACGGCCGCGAGGTCTTCGATCAGCAGTGCGCGGCCTGTCACGGCGCCAAGGGCGAGGGCGGCATCGGCGATCAACTGGTCGGCGGGCAGGGCACGCTTGCGACGCCAAAGCCGGTGAGAACCGTCGGCAGCTACTGGCCGTATGCGCCGACATTGTTCGATTATATCCGTCGCGCCATGCCGCAGAATGCGCCGCAATCGCTGAGCGATGATGACGTGTATGCGGTCTCGGCCTACATCCTCAACATGAATGGATTGCTTTCCGCTGACGCTGCGCTCGACGCCACGACGCTTAGCGCGATCAGGATGCCGAATCGCAAGATGTTCGTCGACGATCCGCGCCCCGACGTCAAAAATCCGGCATGCATGACGGGTTGCTGAGTTGCGGAACGAGACAGAATGCAACGCGCCGAAACGTTCCTTGCTAGGCGTCAATTTTTTCCGCGCGGAATTGCGGAATCACGATTGAGAGGGCGATTGTCATGGCGATGTTCGAGGAGTAGCGTGTCAATGCAACAGGATGATCTAGGCAAAGCCGTGGGGGCGTTATGGCCACGGCTTGATTTGAGAGGAGTGCGGCCTTTATGAAGGGGCCCCTCAAGTCATTGATCCCCCGGCGCGATTTGCTTCGCGCCGCGATCGCCGGAATTGCAGCCGCGGCCACGAGCGCGCTGGTGCCGGAGCCGGCGACCGCCGCCGGATCTGTTGACCTCAAAGAAAAGCGCAGGGCGCGTTACCAGGCCAATTCCCCCGAGGTTCAAGACTTCTACCGCGTCAACAGCTATCCAGCCCGATAGGGGAGGCGTCCGTGCTGATCAAAAAGGCGGAACGCCATCGAAGCCATGGAAGCAGGGCCGGCGCGCGGTCGACCAAATCGAGTGGCGCTCTGGACCGGCGGGCCTTCCTGAAGCATTCCGGTATCGGCGCCGGCGCCCTGGCGGCACTCGGCAATCTCCCGCTCAGCGGCATCCGCAAGGCGGAGGCGGGCCCGCCACCTCCTGCGGGTGCGACTGTTACAACGCGCAAGAACATCTGCACGCATTGCTCGGTCGGCTGCTCGGTGATCGCCAAAGTCGCCAATGGGGTGTGGATCGGCCAGGAGCCCGATTACGACAGCCCGATCAACCGCGGCTCGCATTGCTGCAAGGGCGCGGCCGTGCGTGATGACGCGCTGAACGAGCGCCGCCTGCGCTACCCGGTAAAACTTGTCGATGGTCAATGGAAGCGCATCTCCTGGGAGATGGCTATCGACGAGATCGGCGACAAGCTTTTGGAGATTCGCCAGAAGTCGGGTCCGGATTCGGTATACTGGCTGGGCTCGGCGAAATTCACCAACGAAGCCGCCTACCTCAACCGCAAGCTTGCGGCCTTCTGGGGCACCAATAATTCCGATCATCAGGCGCGGATCTGCCATTCCACCACGGTCACGGGCGTCGCCAACACCTGGGGCTATGGCGCGATGACGAACAGCTACAACGATATCCGCAACGCCAAGACCATTCTGCTGATGGGCGGCAATCCGGCTGAGGCGCATCCTGTTTCGCTTCAGCATATTCTCGAAGGCAAGGAACTCAACCGCGCCAACATGATCGTGGTCGATCCGCGGATGACACGGACCGCCGCGCATGCGACCGAGTATGTCCGCGTTCGTCCCGGTACCCACATTGCCACGATCTACGGGATGCTCTGGCACATTTTTGAAAATGGCTGGGAAGACAAGGAGTTTCTGAGCCAGCGCGTCTACGGCGTTGACGAAATCCGCAAGCATGCGGCGAAGTGGCCGCCGCACGAGGTCGAGCGCGTCACCGGCCTGCCCGAAGCGCAGGTCAAGCACATCGCCGAAACCTTCGCCAAGCAAAAGCCGGCTACGCTGATCTGGGCGATGGGACAAACCCAGTTCACGACCGGAACGGCCAATGTCCGCGCCAGCTGCATTTTGCTTCTCGCCACCGGCAATGTCGGATACGCCGGCGCCGGTGCCAACATCTTTCGCGGCCACACCAATGTGCAGGGCGCCACCGACCTTGGCCTCGATGTGACGTCGCTGCCGCTCTATTACGGTCTTGCCGAGGACGCCTGGCGGCATTGGTGCCGCGTGTGGGAAGTTGATTACGAGTGGATGAAGTCCCGCTTCCCGAACCAGAAGTTGATGGAAACGCCGGGCATTCCGTCGACGCGGTGGTTCGACGCGACGTTGCTGCCGAAGGATCAGGTCAGCCAGCCCGACAATGTGCAGGCGATGTTCATCATGGGACATGGCGTCAACACCATTACCCGGATGCCGGAAGCCAAGCGCGGCATCGAGAAACTTGAATTATTGGTGGTCTGCGATCCCTATCCGACCGCGTGGTCGGTGCTCTCGGAGCGCAAGGACGGAATCTATCTTTTGCCGGCCTGCACGAGCTTCGAAATGGACGGCTCACGCACCGCGTCCAACCGCTCTTTGCAGTGGGGTGAGAAAATCGTGGAGCCGGTTTTCGAATCGAAAAACGACTACGACACCATGTACCTGCTCGCCCGCAAGTTCGGCTTCGCCGACCGGATGTTCAAGAACATCAAGGTCGACAACGACAAGGTATCGGCGGAGGATATTCTGCGCGAGATCAATCGCGGCGGCTGGTCGACCGGTTATTGCGGTCAATCTCCCGAACGGCTCAAGGCCCATATGAAGAACCAGGCCAAGTTCGACCTGGTCAGCTTGCGGGCGCCCAAGGATGATCCGGAAGTCGGCGGCGACTACTACGGTCTGCCGTGGCCATGCTGGGGAACGCCGGAGTTCAAGCATCCGGGTACGCCTATCCTTTACAACACCAGTCTGCCGGTGAAGGAAGGCGGTGGCACGTTCCGCGCTCGGTTTGGCGTGGAGCGTGTCGTCAAGCGCAAGGTGATGGAAAACGGCCAGGAAGTCGAAAAGGAGGAGCACGACAATCTCCTCGCCGAGGGCTCCTATTCGGCCGGTTCCGAAATCAAGGACGGATATCCCGAATTCACCCTGGGCGTGCTGAAGAAGCTCGGCTGGGACAAGGACCTCTCACCGCAGGAAATGGAAGTCATCCAGCGCGTGAATTCCGCCAATCCGGATGCGGTGTCCTGGTCGCTCGATCTTTCCGGCGGAATCCAGCGGGTGGCGATCGAGCACGGCTGTTCGCCCTATGGCAACGGCAAGGCACGCATGATCGCGTGGAATCTCCCCGACCCGATCCCTGTTCACCGGGAGCCGATTTATACGCCACGTCCGGATTTGGTCGCCGACTATCCGACGTTGCCGGACGCCAAGCAGTTCCGCGTACCCAATATCGGCTTTTCCGTGCAAAAGGCCGCCGTCGACCGTGGCATTGCGAGGCAATTCCCGCTGATCCTGAGCTCGGGCAGGCTTGTGGAGTATGAAGGCGGCGGCGAGGAGACGCGCTCCAACAAGTGGCTCGCCGAGTTGAAGCAGCACATGTATGTCGAGATCAACCCGGCGGACGCGCGCGAGCGTGGCATCGAGGATGGCGGATGGGTGTGGGTGACCGGCGCGGAGAATGGTTCGAGGGCCCGGATGAAGGCACTCGTGACCGAGCGCGTCGGCAAGGGCCTTGCCTGGATGCCGTATCATTTCGCCGGCTGGTTCGAGGGCGCCGACCTGCGCGCCAAATATCCGAAAGGCTTCGATCCGATCGTGCTCGGCGAGAGCGTGAATACGCTCACCACCTACGGCTACGATCCCGCCACCGGCATGCAGGAGCCGAAGGCGACCCTATGCCAGATCAGGGCGGCGTGAGAGGGCCTAAACCATGGCGCGCATGAAATTCCTTTGCGACGCGGATCGCTGCATCGATTGCAACGCCTGCGTCACCGCATGCAAGAACGAGAACGAGGTGCCATGGGGCATCAATCGGCGGCGCGTCGTCACCATCAATGACGGCAAGCCCGGCGAGCGCTCGGTGTCGATGGCCTGCATGCATTGCACCGACGCGCCCTGCGCCGCCGTGTGCCCGGTCACCTGCATTTACCCGACCGAAGACGGCATCGTGCTGCATTCCAAGGATATCTGCATCGGCTGCGGCTATTGCTTCTATGCATGTCCGTTCGGCGCGCCGCAATATCCTAAAGTCGGCAATTTCGGCTCGCGCGGCAAGATGGACAAGTGCACCTATTGCGCCGGTGGCGGCGGGCCGGAAGCTCCCGGCAGCGCCGAGGAGTTCGAGAAATACGGCTCGGACCGCTTCGGCCAAGGCAAGCTGCCGCTATGTGCTGAGATGTGCTCCACCAAATCATTGCTTGCCGGCGACGGCGATATCATCGCGCAGATCTACAAGGAGCGCGTGCTCAAGCGCGGCTACGGCACCGGCGCGTGGGGTTGGATGACGGCCTATCACGAGGGTATCGAAGTCTGAGCGGGCTGGCCCGGTGGTCGCAACCCAAGAGGAGGATGACCGTCATGATATTTCTTGCGCGCATTCGCCTCGCGGTCCTCATCATGATGCTCTTGCTCGGGATCGCGGCGTTCGGCCCCGCGATCGCGCAGAAGCTCAATCCGGACGGCTCGCCCAATCCAACCGCAAGTGTGATCAGCGAACGAGACCTGTTCAAGCAAGTCCCCCGCATCGAAGGGCGCATTGACATCCCCGACGAGAAAGCCAGCGTGCTGATCCAGCCGGCCGGGCGGGCCTGGGACTACTTCCACGAAGTGCTGCTGCATTGGGGCGGTGCGATCGTGATCCTCGGCACGATCGTTTTCCTTGGCCTCGCCTATCTGGTCATCGGTCGGATTCGAATTGCCGAAGGACGCTCGGGAAAGAAAATCCTCCGCTTCAAAGCCTTTGAGCGTTTTTCCCATTGGCTGACGGCCGTTTCATTCGTCGTTCTCGGCTTGACCGGATTGAATATCACCTTCGGCAAGATCTTGCTTTTGCCGGTCGTCGGACCGGACACATTCTCAGATATTTCGCAAGTCGCGAAGTACGTCCACAACTTCACCAGCTTCTCGTTCGTGGTCGGCCTCGTCCTGATCACCTTGATCTTCTTCCGCGACAATATTTTTGGCAAGATCGATCTCGAGTGGCTCAAGCAGGGCGGTGGCTTCATCAAGAACAAACATGCGCCGGCCGGACGCTTTAATCTTGGTGAGAAGCTGGTCTATTGGCTCTCCGTTGCTGCCGGCGTCGCAGTCTCCGTCTCCGGATTCTTGCTGCTGTTTCCTTTTTACGGAACCGAGATCGCCGAGATGCAGCTCATACAGGTCGTGCATGCCGTCGTGGCTGTCCTGTTCGTCGCCCTGATCCTGGCCCACATCTATATCGGCACGCTCGGGATGGAGGGTGCGTTCGAAGCCATGGGTACCGGCGAGGTCGATCTCAACTGGGCCAAGGAGCATCACGATCGCTGGCTTGCCCAACAACTCACCAACCAAGACGGACACGGACAGCCTTCGGCGACGCCGGCGGAATAACCATCTGGTGTCCGTGCCGATCGGCGATCGAAGCGAATTTACCGAATGCCGAATAGGCAACGATCAATGTCGAGCGGAGGCGCTGGCCATATTGCAACACGACGATGACCTGTCCGGGCAGCCCGAAAAATTCTGCAAACGCCGATACTTCAAGGGAGTGAAAATCATGGATGATGTCACGCGACGTACATTGTTGGCCGCGACCGCGGCCGGCGGCCTTTTCACGGTGGCAGGCGCTGCCAGCGCCCAAACCGGCGAGACCATTCCGCAACCGATGCGGCCCGGACATGGCGGCACCGATCCCGGTCCACGCAACCTGCTCCGCGACCGGCAGAATCCGGATATCCTAGTGCCGCCGGCGACCGATCACGGCACGCTGCCGAATCTGCGCTTTTCCTTCTCCGACTCGCATGTGCGGCAAGAGGGCGGCGGCTGGACCCGCCAGGTCACCGTGCGGGAGCTCGGGGTTTCCAAGGACATCGCAGGCGTGAACATGCGCCTGAACGCCGGCGGCGTGCGCGAACTGCATTGGCACAAGGCGGCCGAATGGGCCTACATGCTCTACGGTACCGCCCGCATCACCGCCGTCGATTCCCAGGGACACCAGTTCGTCGATGACGTCGGCGTCGGCGATCTCTGGTATTTCGCGGGCGGCACTCCGCATTCGATCCAGGGGCTTAGTCCGGACGGCTGCGAATTCCTGCTGGTGTTCGATGACGGCGATTTCGACGAAGACAACACCTTCCTGCTCAGCGACTGGATCAAGCACATCCCGCCAGAGGTGCTGTCGAAGAATTTCGGTGTCCCCGGAGCGGCCTTTGCGAAAGTGCCGGATCCGAGCCAGCTTTACATTTTCGCGGCCGAGGTGCCGGGGGCGCTCGGCTCCGACAAGATCGCCGGAGCCACCCCGGTATCGCCGACCCTCAGCCACAAAATGCTGGCGCAGCAGCCGATCAGGACCAAAAGCGGCACGGTGCGGATCACCGATACCAGCGTATTTCCGGCGTCGAAGACGATCTCCGCTGCGCTGGTGGAGGTCGAACCGGGCGGCATGCGCGAGCTGCACTGGCATCCCAACACCAACGAGTGGCAATATTACATCGAGGGGCAGGCGCGGATGGGCGTGTTCGCGGCGTCAGGCCAGGCGCGCACTTTCGATTTTGCGGCCGGCGATGTCGGCTTCGTGCCGTTCGCGATGGGGCATTACATCGAAAACACCGGCACCACGACGCTGCGCTTCCTCGAAGTATTCAAGAGCGACTACTACGCCGATGTCTCGTTCAACCAGTGGCTGGCGCTGACACCCCCCGAACTGGTGCAAGCCCATCTGAAGCTGGATCCGCAGACCCTCGCGGCCCTGCACAAGGAGAAGTTCCCGGTCGTGCCGGCCTGAGCGCGTCTACTCTGCTATTTGATTCAGCTGTCCTGGCCGTCGCGCTGTTGCGGCCCGCGCTCGCGAAGATAGTCGTCTGTCGTGCGGATCGTCTTACTCTGCGTGCCGTAAGGATCGAAACCTTCCTCCGCGACATAGGCGACGCGGCAATCCTCGCACATCTTGATGACGTCGAGCCGCCGGGATGAGCCGGTATACATCCAGTGCTTGCCTTGAAGCTTGGCGACCACGCGATCCACCGTGCTTTTTACGCCGAACGGCTTGCCGCAGCGGATGCAACAGAATGGCTCCTCCTCCTTAAGGATGCGGGCGGGCGCCCTCGCGGCGTCAAAGTCGATTTGAGGCTTCAGCGTGATCACATGCTCGGGGCAGGTCGCCTGGCACAGGCCGCACTGAACGCAGGCGTCTTCGACAAATCGCAGCAAGGGTCGCTCCGGGTCGTCGCGCAATGCGCCGGTCGGGCAAGCCGACACGCAGGATAGACATAGCGTGCACCCACCGGCATCGATTTCGACGGCTCCGAACGGCGCGCCTTTCGGAAGTGCGACGACACCGACCTGCTCGGGCGCGGCACGATGCAGCTCGCTTAGCGCAAATCGCAACACGCCTCTTTTGACTCCGAGCGGGCGAAAGCTTGCCGGACGTGGCGCCGGAGCCATCGCGGGGATCGCGCGTAACGCTTCCAACAGAACGTCCGGGTCGTCGGTTTCGATGGTTGCAATGCGTCCCGCGCCGAAGCCTAGTCCCATTAGGATCGGATCAGCCAGCGCGATCGTCTGCCGCAGTCCAGAAACGTCATGAAGCGGCCGCGCCCGCAGCAAGAACCGCATTGCCGACGCGCCATAGGCGAAGGCGGCGGCGATGCTCTCCAGCCCGACCTGCGTGATCTCGTTGACGGCAAACGGCAGCACATGCGCCGGCAGTCCGTCGCCGAACCGCGCCAGCGCATCGATCAGCGGCGCGCCATGCGGCTCGTCATGCACCAGCACGACGGCCTGTTCGCCGCCGGCCTCGCGATAGGCGGTCAGCATCGCGCGCAGCTTGCGTAGTAACAAATCTTCCGAGGGCAATGCATAGGACGCCGCCCCGGTGGGGCAGGCGGCCGCGCATTGCCCGCAGCCCGCGCAAATATTCGCGTCGATGGTCACATGATCGCCGTCAGGCGTGATGGCAGAAGTCGGACAAAGATCGAGGCAGCGGGTGCAACCGGTGATCTGCGAACGGGAATGGACGCAAAGCGTTGCGTCGTAGCTGATGTAACGGGGCTTCTCAAAGGTGCCGGTTAGCTCGCGCGCCTTGAGAACCGCCCGCAACATTGCGGCGGAGTTGCCGGGATCGGCACGCAGATAACCGTCGCGCAAATCGGCGGCGGGGAAGAGCGCCGTGCCGCCGGCAAGATCGAGAATGATATCGCAGCTCGATCGCGCATCGTTGCGCGATGGCCCGAACGCCAATAGGCCGCGCGAGGACGGCGAGGCTTGCGCGAAATCGTCGACTATGACCTCGAACGCGCCGAAATGGCCTTTGGCATTTCTGACTTTTCCTTTCGCCACCGGAAAATCGGCTATTCGCGGCGGTGCGATCGCTGCGGGCGGTTCAATGAGAACGGTGACGTCGAGATGATCCTTGAGCAAGTTGCCGGCCTCGACAGCGTTTTCATCGCGGCCGCAAATCAGAATAACGCCACCGCTTTGCAGCTCGACGAACGGCGCAGCCGGCATTGGCTCCGCCGCCGCAGCGAGCAACGCGGCCATTTTCGGTCCCGCGCGGTCGGCTTCACTGGACCAACCGGCCGCCTCCCGGATATTGGCGAACTGGATGGGAGTTTTGCGGCCAGTCTTCTCCGCCACCTCGGAGAACAGATGCGCTTCCTGGGTACAGGCGACCGTGAGCGGCGTACCTTGCGCTGCAATTGTGCGAAAGCGATCGAGTTCGGCGCGGCATAGCTGTTTTGCGGCTGTCGCTTTGCCACGGCAGCCGCGGCGGACGGCGTCCGCGTCAAGCGGCATCGTGTCGTCGCACGAGCAGATCAGGAGATGTCTAGTGAGATCAGCCATTACTCTCACCGTTTCTTGTAACCTGAGCTGTCTTACAGCCGCGGGCGGCAACTAGCCGGAACTTCCGGGAAAGTATATACTTATTGCACTGAAAAGTCCGATGCCCGAGCAAATGGCGGACAACGTCGCATCCCGGCGAACAGCCCGTTGCGGGCTGGAAATGCGGCCGTCGTGGAGCGGTCCGTCAGCCCGATCCGATCGCAGGAGGACCCAAGGTGAAGCTGCTGCGGACCATTCGGCTCGATGCATCGGACACATTTGTTTTTGAAAAGCCGGCCGAGCCAGGCGAGTGGGCGGTATCGGGCGCCTTCGCTTTTGCGCATTGCGATCCGGCCAACCTGACGGGCAAGGCGCGCACCGCATTCCGCGCCGGCTTTCTGGGACTGACTTCGCTCGGGCGTTCGACGCTGGTGCAGATCGTCGATGCCGACGAAACAGATCGCAGCGCAATTGTCGAGATGCTGGCAACGCATCTGGTCGCGCGGTTCGGCGCGCCTGATCTTGCGACCGCACGCCTCGCCGCCGAGGAAGAGACGGACTTTGCGATATCGCTTTGCAATCATACGCCGGGCGTGCTCATAGCCGTCACCCGAAGCCACGAGAGTGGTGCGATCCGCGAAGTATTCCGCACCTTGCGTCCGCGCAACGGGGCCGGGCATGCAAGCGCTTTCGAATTTCTGGAGGTGGTCGGCGACGATGATGGATCAGTCGAACACTTCGATCTCGAAAGCCTTGACAAAGGAGCGGGCAGGTGAGTGCGCCGCGTGACTTCTGGCTCTCCTGCGGCCACCATTTGCTTGACCGCGATGCCGTCGGCAACTTGCTCCTCACTGACGAATTCATAAAGGCCTATCTGGCGCGCCCGGAGCTGGTGCCGCCGCCGGAGGCGTGCCTCGCCGAACGCAAACTGCACGTTGCATTATTGAGCGATCCGAAGGTGGCTGTGGCGGCCTCGCAGCTTGCTGCCATTGCCGACGCGGACGCGCGCGAAAACTGGCAAATGATGATTGCCTGGCGCGATCATCTTGTTAGACACCGCACGCTCGAAGCCGCTTATCTCGACATCGTCAGGAACAATATCAAATTCCCTCACGTTCTGATTGGCCAATTGGTGCAGGTGATCTTGCGAAACCTGTTGGACGATTGCGACGATGTCTTCGTTCTACGGGCCGCCGAGATGTTCTTTCGTCCGCAGAAGCTGATGGTGCGGGAAGGTTCAGTGATCGCGATCGACGAGGAGAGGGAAGCGATGCTTCCTTCTCAGCTCCGTTCACCGCTGGTGGAATTGCTGGGATTGCCAGCGAGTGTTGAAGTCGACACGCTCAATGACGCCATCGCGGGCAGCTATAGGCAACGCAGCGACGGCTTCGACATAGCGCTGGATCTGACGGTCGGCCAGCGCGGCCTGGTCGCGCTTGGCGACGCCGTCAGGCGCTGGCTGAGGCACCTGCTTGCGATCGACGTCATCGTCGAACCGTTGGCGGAAGTCCATAACGCGGGATTGTCATGGTATGTGGGATTGAGTTCCGAGGCGACGCGGATTGGCGATGCGATCTGGTACGGCGGTGAGCTCGACGAAGTGATGCGGGCCCGGCTGGTCGGCCTGTTTCGTCTCATCTTCCGCGAGCCGGCCGATATGATTGAAAAGGTCAGAGGCGAGCCGGTCTATCTGCTTGTGGCCACGGGGCCTGACGGGGTGTTGCGGTTGAAGCCGCAAAATCTCGTAACCGGCCTGCCGATCCGACACCAGGAGGCGGTCAATTGAGATCGACAGCGCTTGCGCGTATTCCGGTTGGTGTTGTCGTCGAGCGACGCAGCGCCAAAAGCTTGTGGGCCGATTTTCTGTGGCGGCCGATCTCGGTGTTTGCCGGAATTGCGGCGGCGCCGCCGTGGACGCTACTGGATGAGGGCCCGGAAACGGCCTTGTTCCTTGCGGGTGGGGCCGTGATCGAGTTGCACCGGACCGAGACTACCAATTATCGCGATAATCTCACTACCGCCCCCGCGCTGTGGGTGGTTATGCGTCCCATTGCGTCGGACCCTCCGTATGAACTGCTGGCCGTCACGGCTGATCCGGCCGAAGGCGAGACGTTTACCGATGCCGGGAATAATCTGGTCGAAGCCGTGCCGATGCCGCCCGACATCGTCGAGATCGTGGCGCGGTTCATCGCCCGGCATCACGTCGAACGTCCTTTTGTGAGGCGACAGCGCGACCAGCAGATGCCATCGCAACGTCTGTCGAGGCGGGGGGAGAGCAAGCGATGAGGGGGCCGGAGAATTTCATCCGACGCTGGGCACGGTTAAAGCGCATTTCGGATTCCGTGCATGAAATCGAAACAGTTTCGGCCACGGCCGAAGTGACAACAACCCAGCCCGAGGCTGAGGAGGCGCCAGATCAGCCCTTCGATCCAGCAAGCCTGCCATCGCTCGAACAGATCGCCGCCAATACCGATATCGGCGCGTTCCTGCAATCCGGCGTTCCAGCCGAATTGACCCGCGCCGCATTACGCCGCGCTTGGGCGAGCGACCCTGCAATCCGCGATTTCATCGGCATTGCCGAGAACCAGTGGGATTTCAACGATCCAGATGGCATACCCGGATTCGGTCCGCTGCTGGCGACCGGCGGCGCGTCGGCAGTTCCCCCACAAGTCTCAGGCAAGCTTGAAAGTATCGCGGAGGCGCTTACGGAATTGCAGCCATCCGTGGAACCCGACCGATCGCGGTTGACCGACCCCGATCCTGCGTCCGACAAATCGTGTTGCACGGGTTCCGATATCTCGGACTCAGTGGCCGAAGCGAACGAAGTGGAAGCGGCAGCGAAGGAAAACAGCGTCCTCGAGCAGTGCGAGATGTCAGGCAACCGCCGCCGGCATGGCAGCGCTTTGCCGCGATAGAGTTCGCATGCTCGGTTGCGGCCCAGATTCATACACCGGATTTGACGACCATGCCGGATTCAGTCGCTCGGGAATCTCACCTCCGCATCGTCGATGAGATCGACGCTGCCCGCGCCCAGGAATACGCGCTGTTGGCGATGTTGCTGTCGCACGGTCCGGATTCGCGATTGCTCTCTCGCCTGGCCGAACTGCGGGGCGATGCCAGTCGGATCGGCATGGCGCACACAGCGCTTGGCGAGGCGGCAGCGCGGGTCAACGAGGACGAGGTGGCGCAGGAATATTTTGCGCTGTTCGCCGGGCTTGGGCAGGGCCAGCTGTTGCCGTATTCATCGCACTATCTGACCGGCTCGCTGTACGGGCGTCCGCTCGCGCGGCTACGCGAAACCCTGCAACGCCTGGGCATCGAAAAAGCGCCGGAGCGCTCGGAACCGGAAGATCACGCGGCATTTCTTTGCGAGATCATGGCGGGCCTGGTCGGCGGTGGCATCTCCGCGCCCGCCGGCACCGATCGTGATTTCTTCGAGGAATATCTGCTGCCATGGATCGAGCGCTTCTTTGTCGATCTCGAAGGTGCCGAAGCGGCCGACTTTTACGCATCTGTCGGCTTGCTCGGGCGAACCCTCATCGGGGTCGAAACGCACGCTTTTGGCCTTCCGGCTTGAACACGGCCTTTTGTCCGCCGGCGCGAGACCCTCGGTTCGGGAATGTGCTAAAATGGGTTCCAAGATCCGGAGAAATGTGATGCGCGCGTTCCTCGCTGCATGCTTTGTTGCTGCCGTTATTGCCTTTGGCGCCGCGGTCATGCTGGACAATTTCGTGCAGGAACCTGTCGCGGTAGCGTTCGCCGAGCCTAGTGCGCGACCCTAACGGGGCATTGGCGCCTTGAACCTTCGAGCCGTTCCCGCGACACATTCATTGCTGGGAAATGGAGGCGTTCCATGATGCGTCTGACGATTTCAGCTGTCGCGGTTGCCGCCCTGATCGTGCTCGCAATCTCCTTGCCGCATTCGCGATCTCATTCGCTCGCCCTGTCAAGCGCGGCGATGCCGGCGCTGCAAGAGCTCCACACGATGGCCGGCGTGAACACGCTCCCCACTCAGGAAATTGAGGATCAATCGCTGGTCTATCCATCGGCGGCGAAGCGCTAGAATTGGCGCCGCGGGTCCTCGGCCTATTGCCTGAACGTTATCACAGCGATACGCGAGATCGGCAACTTGTGGCTGCCGAGCAATCGTAACGTCGCACTTCGTTGGGTGGACATGCCGCATATGGATAGAGCGCTCTCGTTTCTGATTTCAGCAGGAATAGCTTCCTTTGGCGTTTGGATCATTGCCTACACCATGGCATCGGAATCGCCCTTTGGTTGGACGCTCATGGGAAGTCTGCCCGTCATAGTAGGCTCGATCAGCCTTTATCAGGCAATCGGCGAAGCGAGGCGCCGGTAGAATTGCTTACCTGCCCGCAAGGTTCATTGGTGCTTTCGAGTTATACTCAGTTCGCTGAATGAGAATAACGTGATTTGCGGCGAGCCTTGAGCGGCCTCAGCTTCTCGATGCAAGTTTTACGGGAGGCGTGCGCACTCGGGCCGTTGCGCGCACCATGTGTGCGCTGAGCATGCGAAAGCGCGATTTTCCCTTCCAGTCTGGCCATGTATGATCCTAGAAGAAGCGGGATGCGGAAGCTTCGTCGTGCCAGATTTCTCGATCGCACTGCCATATCGCCAGAATGCAAGTACGCGTTCAAGATTGACCGCTCCATCGCTCGGAAGATCAATAGCTTGGCTCG
>Ga0210401_10004686_pt1 | contig 14251 bp, 11 predicted proteins | sample IncBWH32MmetaG_FD_150866 | JGI IMG/M metagenome (GOLD analysis project Ga0210401, IMG submission 150866) | Forest soil microbial communities from Barre Woods Harvard Forest LTER site, Petersham, Massachusetts, United States - Inc-BW-H-32-M | ecosystem: Environmental > Terrestrial > Soil >... | reverse complement strand
ACCAGCACTACGGTGCTTGCGATTTTCGCTCTGCACGGCGTACGGTTCACCAGTGCGGCGATCCATGGCACCGCGATTTTGACCGCAGCGGCCGCCTGGGGGCTGGCATTTTTGCTTTCCGGCTTCGCCGAGGAATTCTTGTTTCGCGGATACGCGCAGTTCACACTGACCACTGGCATGGGATTTTGGCCGTCCGCATTTTTGCTCTCGGGTTTATTCGGATTGGTTCACGGCACCAATGGCGGAGAAACCGTTTTGGGAGATCTGTCGGTGGTTTCGTTCGGCTTGTTGTTGTGCCTGTTTCTCCGCCGGACGGGAGATTTATGGTGTGCGGTTGGCTTTCACCTGGGATATGACTGGGGTCAGACGTTCTTGTACGGGGTTCCAAATAGCGGCTTACTACCCTCCCAGAATCTTCTCAACGCATCGTTTAATGGGCCGCGCTGGCTGACCGGCGGAACGGTCGGGCCTGAGGCCAGCATCTTTTGCCCGATCGTCTTGGCCATCGTGGCAATCGTATTCAGCTTGAAATACCGCGACGCGCGATATCGACCGTTGAACGCGCCCTCAGCTTCCTGAGTCGAGCCACGGAGAACGACATGCTAGGCGAGGAGGATGACTGTATGTCAAATTTCTTAACGGAAGCCTTCCCGGCCTTCTAAGTGTTGAAAACAGGCCATTTCGCTCATTCACTCCGTCGCGGTCCTGCAGTCCACACCAGCGCTTTCATTCCGAACTACCATCTGCAAAGTGTTCTTCATCCATGATTAACTCTGACTGAATGAGCCACTTACCGTCTTCTTTGGAGACGACGTACTGATGATGAATTTTGCGCGGCGGCATCGGCTTCCTGATCGTCGGATCGACCTGACCAACAACTTCCTCGTATTCGTAAACCACTGCCACATCGGGCCTCACGAATCTGACATCCACCTTATCCGAGTCCGGGGCATCCCTACCCGCTTGGTAAAAGGTGGAGTGGGCCAATTGATCGAACTTCTGCAAGAGAGCCTCCCGGCCGTGTAGGCGTTCCCCGAACGAATTCGTCCAATCCGCATCGACCGCGTACTGCCTCGCTTTGGTGGCATTCTTGTTGTCGCCATCCGCACCTTGAATTAGCGCCCTAACCGCAGACTCGTCTTCGGACGTGCCACGACTCTGTGCCCACAGCGCCGAAATAATGAGGAGAACGGCCCCTCCAGCCAGCCATCTGCTTCGGATTAAAGTCACCATGGTTCTTCTGTCTCCTTCACCAAGTTCTGCTCGGCTCAGCGGCCCGCTGTGACGATACACGCGCCCAACTTCGGTTTCAAACTCGGCGCAGTGCCTGAACAAGTCGCATTACGGAAAAAACCCCCTGTGAACGTAGAGTCAAGCAGCGATTTTCTCAGGTGACGTTAACAGGCCATTACACTCAAAACCCCCGGCCCGGAGTCGATGTTGTAGGAAAGAAGTCCGAGGGGGGTCACTTTTGCCGTCGCCATATACCAACCCCTCTGGAGTTTGACCGCGTTTTCAACCCGCCTGTAAGATCAAAGATCAGCTCTCAGCACTCAGCCCTAGAATTTCCCTTGGACACCTGCAATAGAAGCCGTGTTGGCTGAAGGGTGATCGCAGATTTTGACAGCTGAATTTAATCATGGCCCACGATCTTCCCAAAGCGTACGAGCCGGCCGCGATAGAAACGCGTTGGGCCGACTATTGGATCAAGGAAAAACTCTTTTCCGTCCCTACGCCTCCGCCCGGAGAGGCGCGTCCGGTGTTCACGCTTTTGTTGCCGCCTCCTAATGTTACCGGGCGGCTGCACATGGGGCACATGCTCAACCACACGCAGATGGACATCATGGTGCGCTGGCATCGCATGCGCGGCTTTCTGACCTTGTGGCTTCCGGGCACCGACCACGCGGGCATTGCGACGCAGATGATGGTTGAGCGCCAGCTTGCCACCGAAGGCAAGAAGCGACGCGATATGGGGCGCGAGGCGTTTATTGAGCGGGTCTGGGAATGGAAGCGGCACTACGGCGGGGCCATCCTCGACCAGATGAAGCGCCTCGGGGACTCGGTGGATTGGGATCGCGAGTATTTCACCATGGACGAGAATCTTTCGCACGCAGTGCGCGAAGTTTTCGTTCGCTTGTATGAAGAAGGACTGATCTATCGCGGCAAGTACATCATCAACTGGTGCCCGCGTTGCGGAACTGCGATTTCCGACCTCGAAGTCAAGCACGAGGAGATTGCGGGCAAGCTGTACGAGATTCGTTATCCGGTAATCAGCACCGACGAATTCATTACGGTGGCTACCACACGTCCGGAGACCATGCTGGGAGATACGGCGGTCGCGGTGAATGCAGGAGACAAGCGCTACAAGCATCTGCATGGGAAGAAAGTCTTGTTGCCGCTGATGAATCGTGAGATCCCCATCATCACCGATGATCTGGCTCAGCCAGAATTCGGGACGGGCGCGGTGAAAGTGACTCCGGCGCACGATCCCAATGACTTTGAGGCGGGACTGCGACACAATCTGCCACAGATTGAAGTGATCGATGAGCAAGCCCGCATGAACGAAAATGCTGGACCATATGCCGGCTTGGATCGCTTCGAAGCCCGCAAGCGGGTGCTCGATGACCTGCGCCAGCAAGGCTTCCTAGTGGGAGAAAAGGATTACACCATCTCGATCGGCAAGTGCGATCGCTGCGGGACGGTGGTTGAGCCGCGGCTTTCGACGCAATGGTTCATCAAGATCGCGCCTCTCGCCCAGCCTGCGATCGAGGCCGTGGAGCGGGGCGAAATCACGATTGTTCCGGAGAACTACAAGCAGATTTACCTAAACTGGATGCACAACATCCACGACTGGTGCATCTCGCGGCAACTGTGGTGGGGGCACAGGATTCCGGCTTGGCATTGCTCGTGTGGCGAAATCATTGTGACCCGCGCGGCCCCGACGAAGTGCACGAAATGTGCTGGCTCGAAGCTTAAGCAGGATACCGATGTGCTGGACACATGGTTCTCCTCGGGCCTGTTGCCGTTTACGACGCTGGGCTGGCCGGAGAAGACGCGCGACCTGGAAGTTTTCTATCCGACTACGCTGCTGATCACCGCCTACGAGATTTTGTTTTTCTGGGTGGCCCGAATGATCATGTTCGGCTGCCACTTCATGGCGCGTCATCAGCAGGATCCGAAGGTGAAGCAGGCCAGCGGCTGGGGCGACAAGAATGACGACAGCGTTACCTTCCGCCAGGTTTACATACACGCTCTGGTGCGTGACGCCGAGCGGCAGAAGATGTCGAAGACCAAGGGGAACGTGGTGGATCCGCTCGATGTCATCCAGCGCTTTGGAACGGATGCCACGCGCTTCACGCTGGCTGCCATGGCGGCGCCGGGGACAGACATCGCATTCAGCGAGGGCCGTACCGAAGGCTATCGCAACTTTGCCAACAAGATTTGGAATGCGGCGCGCTTCATGTTCATGAACATTGACCGTGTGGCGCCGGGCCTTCGGCCCAGGACCGGGTCTGAGACCCAGTCCCACACGAGTGGCGTGACTGGCGTTAAGGCCGTTGCCCTCGAAGACCGATGGATTCTCTCGCGGTTTAATCGAGTTACCAAGAATGTGAACGAGGCGCTCGAGACTTATCGCTTTCATGAAGCCGCTAATCAGATTTATGACTTCTTCTGGGGCGAGTTCTGCGACTGGTACATCGAACTGATCAAGCCGCGGCTGTTGGACGGGGGCGAAGAATCCGCCCGTATCGCGTGCGCTAATTTGCTTGGTATTTTTGAAGCTGCGCTGCGGCTGTTGCATCCGGTGATGCCGTTTATCACGGAAGAAATCTGGCACGCGATTTACGACGGCAATCCGCCGTTGCAGTCGATTGCCCTGGCGCCGTATCCGCAAGCGGATGAGAAGCAGTTTGACTTGGCTGCCGAGACGGAGATGGCAATTTTGCAAGATCTCATCGTCAGCGTGCGGAATTTGCGGGCGGAGTTGAAGGTCGATCAGAAGCAACGCGTACCGATCCAGGTCTTCGTCTCCGAGTCAGAAATTCATAAACTGATTGAACAGAACCGAGGTTCAGTGGAGCGTTTGGCCAACATTGAGAAGATCGAGTTCGTTGCAAATTCTCTGGCCAAGTTTTCTGGCGGGCGGCACACGGCGCGCTTTGACGTGCATGTCATTTACGAGAGAAAAATCGACGTCGCCGCGGAAGGGGAGCGGCTGAAGAAAGAACTGGAACAGATCGAAAAGGAGTTTGCCAATGGCCAGCGTCAATTGGGCAACGAGCAGTTTCTTGCCAAGGCTCCGACGAAGGTCGTCGAGGGAATTCGAAAGCGGGCACAAGAGCTGGAAATCCTGCGCGAGAAAGTAAAGAGTAAGCTGGATGAGTTGAAATAGTCCGGGACCGGCGAGGACGCCGGTGCTCCATCAACATCATGGACTGGAATAGCCGACGCATTACCGGTGTGATTGAGAACGCGCTGCTGGAGGATCGGGCCACGCGCGACGCGACCAGCTACGCCTGCATTGACCCAAATCAGCGGGCCTCGGCCACGATTCTTGCGAAGCAGGATTGCATCCTTGCGGGCATTGGCTGTGTTTCACGCATCCTGGACGTTTACGCAGCTCTGGACGGCGCGGTTACGTCGCATTATGAAGTCACGACTCATCCAGAGATATTCGACGGCATCCGCCTCCACACCGGGCAGTCGGTTGCCGTCATCCAGCACAATGCCCGCGTGATTCTCTCCTGCGAGCGCGTGATTTTGAATTTCGTGCAGCGGTTGAGTGGGATTGCCACGCTGACGCGCCAGTTCGTGGAGGCGGTTTCGGGTACCAAGGCGCGAATCCTGGACACGCGCAAGACCGTGCCCGGACTGCGCATGCTCGATAAGTACGCGGTGCGTTGCGGAGGTGGGCAGAATCACCGCCTCGATTTGTCGGACGGAGTGCTGATCAAGAACAACCACATTGCGCTCGCGGGAGGCATCGTGCCGGCGCTGGAGCGCGCTCATAAGAACCGGCGCGGTGCGCAGATCATTGAAATCGAAGTACGGTCCCTGGAGGAGTTGGAACAAGCCCTCGAGCACGGCGGTGAAGCTATTCTGCTGGATAACATGTCGGTTGAAAATGTGAAGCGCGCAGTCGAGCGCTGCTCGAATGTGGAACGCCGCATTCCGCTGGAGGTCTCAGGCGGCATCACGCTGGAAAACGTTCGTGCTTACGCTGAGACCGGAGTGAATTTCATATCGGTCGGGGCGCTCACGCACTCGGCGAAGGCTGTGGATATGAGCATGCGCCTGGCCCCGGCCTAGGTCTGCCTAAAACTTCTTCCCGGATTCTGGGCGCACTGCCTCTTGTCCAATCGGACAGAATTTTTTTTCAGCCGAACGATTCGGAGAGTGAACTTTCGAGTAACGCCTGCGGTCTCGCAAGCGGTAGAGTATTCGCAAACCCGGAGGCCCTCCCATGAGTCACCGAATCCCCCGTGCCGCCGTTGCAATACTCGCACTGCTCTTTGCGAATAGCTCTTCTGGAAGTGGCGCCAGATCGCACGCGGTTGCTCCCTCGGCAGCTACCGCCCCGAGCAATTCTACCCGGCGTAGGGCCTCGCCCCATCAACCTGCAACCTCGGTCGACGTCACTGTCGACGTTCTCAGTGATCGGCATGCGATCAGTCCTTATGTTTATGGGGGAAGCTATCCCAAGGATGCCCCAACGATTTCCGACAGCGGCCTCACCGTGGTTCGTTGGGGCGGCAACGCGACGTCGCGGTACAACTGGAAGACCTTCACCTACAATGCGGCTGCCGATTGGTATTTTGAAGATTTCGGCTACGCCGAGATCGGCGATCGCGATTCGGTGCAATACATCCAAGACGTGAAAGCAGCGGGAAGCAATCCACTGATGACGATGGTCATGCTGCCCTGGGTGGCGAAGACTTCCGGCTGGAGTTTTTCGGTCGCTAAATACGGCTCGCAATGCGGGACAGACCCCTACAACTCCGACGCCGGGGATGGAGTGCTGACGGATTGTCAGACGGCGATCACGGGGAACGATCCAACCGACGCCAACGTCGAACTGAAGGACTCACCGCAAAACGGAGATCCTCCGGGAACCGTCTATCGCGACCAGTGGGCGACCGCGCTGGCCACGGCATTTGGCAGCGCCCCGCATTTCTACGACATGGACAATGAGATTGATATCTGGGGCGGTACGCATCGCGATGTCCATCCCAATCCTTCAGCCTACGACGAGATGCGTGATACCTATCTTGCGGAAGCTGGGGCCCTAAAAGGCTGGGATCCCAATGCGATTCGTTTCGGCCCGGTGAGTTGCTGCTGGTGGTTCTACTGGAATGGCGCGAACAACAACGATAAGGGCGCCCATGCCGGCGTGGACTTTTTGCCTTGGTGGCTGAACGAAGTTTATTGGCAGGATCAATTGTCCGGCACGAGGTCGGTTGACGTATTCGACATTCACGCTTATCCGGACGGACCGGACACCTCTGACTATACCCAGGCTCAAAAGCAGGCGCTATCGCTGCGCATTTATCGGGATTATTGGGATCCGACGTATACCAGCGAATCAGGAGCGATCAATCAGCAGTGGGCCACCTTTATCGAACCGAAGAAGCGGATTCCATTCCGCATCCCCCGTATGCGAGCGATCGTCAACATGATCTACCCAGGTACCCCTTTGAGTTTCACCGAGTGGAGCGCGGCATTCGCCGGTGAATCCGATTTCTCGACGGCGCTGGCCGACGCCGATGCCTACGGCATTCTGGGACGCGAACGCATGTATCTGGCTTCCCGCTGGGTGGCGCCTGACCCGGCGAATCCCAACTATCAGGCCTTGAAGCTGTTCCGTAACTACAACGGGCAGCATGACGCCTTTGCGACGACATCCGTCTCAGCCACCAACGATGGCAACCCGAACTTGTTCAGCAGTTATGCCGCGCTGGATCCAACGGGCACGAGCTTAACTCTGATGGTGATCAACAAAAGTCCAGGCGCATCGATGCAAGCGCAATTGGCAGTGAATGGATTTACGCCGAAGCGGGTGACGACTTACACGCTTTCGCCTAAGTCGCCCACAAAAATTGTTGCGTCGTCCCCAAAGGCTTGGACTTCCACTCGGAAATTCGCGCCTTATACCGCTACGTTGCTGGTTGTGACCGGCTCGATGTCTGAAACGCCGAGCGCGGACTGGGATCTGAATCCGAACACGAACATGGTTCCGGCGCACGGCACAACTACGCTTCAGCCGAAGATCGTTTCCGGCTCGGGGAACGTAACCCTCGGCACTCCACAGTCGGATAGCGGGATCACGCTCGTGGTCACACAACCGAACATAACCTCAACTCAGGACGGGAGCATTACCGTCACTGCCGGCGGCGCTCCGGGTTTCTATCACTTCGCCGTTCCAAGCACTGACAACGCAGGCGTCGCCCAGACCCAGAGCGGTTGGATTGTTGTGGGGAATCCGCCGGCGACGTTCACGAAAACCGGAGACCATCAGAAAGGAGCGCCGGGAAGCCAGCTAAATCTGTCGGTCACACTCCACGCCGGCAAGTCGGGCGGAAGCGCTGCGGGCGGTACCGTTCTGTTCACAACCGATGCCGGTTCTCTGTCGAACCGCCTGGTCAGAACCGACTCTTCCGGTAACGCTCCCGTGGTGCTCACACTGCCTGCAAATGCTGCCACCGTCCACGTCACCGCCGAGGGCCAGTTTGAACTTGGTCATCCGGTGGCGAAATTCACGGAGGCCGCGCAATGATGGGATTTCGCTGACCTGGGCCGCGATTGCGGTTTCGCGGCGCATCCCTGATAATTCCGGCATCAGGCAATCACGGCCAAACCGAAAGTCGCGGGCAGGAGTGCCTGCGCCACATAAGTCTGCTCAACAGACTGACACCCGCCTTGGACGCGTTGTGCGTCTTCTTATTGCCCACGCCACAGTTGTCGTAAGTGGGACAAAAATCGCCGCGGAGATCGGCACCAGCCGTTCAGAAATTTGGCGTCTGGTTCAGCAGTTGCGCGATTTTGGAGTCGACATTGCCGGGCATCCATCGACCGGTTACAGCTTGAAATCTGTGCCCGATCTACTGCTGCCGGGTATGCTGGCCTCACAATTGCAAGGCACGATTTTCGGCAAGCACATTCATCACTATTACAAGATTGGATCGACCAACACGGCTGCCATGGAAGCGGGGAGCGCGGGCGCTCCTGAGGGCAGCGTTTTTCTGGCCGAGCAACAGACTGCTGGACGGGGCCGTGGAGCCAACCAGTGGCACTCTGAGCGCTCGACCGGAATTTATTGCTCGGTGCTTTTGCGTCCGGCGCTGCCGCCATCTGATGTACTCGTTATCACGCTCGCTGCTGGACTGGCTGTACACTCGGTGGTTCAGGAGATCGACTCGCGAGTGCTCCCGGACCTGAAGTGGCCCAACGATGTTCTAATCGACGGGAAAAAATTCTGCGGCATCCTGACCGAGATGAACGCTGAAGTCACCCGGGTGAGGTATATCGTCGTCGGTTTGGGAATCAACGTAAATCAAGCGAGCTTTCCCCCGGATTTGCAGGCTATCGCAACTTCTCTGCGTTTGGCGACGGGTACGGAGTGGTCGCGCGTGGAACTATGCACCGCTTTGCTAAAATCGCTCGACCGGGAATATCGCGGTTTGCTGGAGAATCCGGAAGCCACCACTTCGATCTTGCGTCGCTTTCAGCAACGGTCGTCGTCAGTTCGAGGACATCAAGTCGAGATCGAAGAGGACGCCGACCTCGAGGGCGTGACGGAAGGCCTGGATTCGCGCGGCTTCCTGCAGGTTCGCACGGCGCAAGGTGTGCGCGCAGTGTTGAGTGGGACAGTAAGACTACATTGAAAAACGAATGCCGCGCGCGGCTCGAAGGCCGACCTATGCGGAAGTACCTCGTAGACTGCCGCTGCACAAACCGCGACGGCCTTGACGGGTCAAAGACCCGTTACCACACGAGCAACAACTATGCTTCTGGTTCTCGATGTCGGTAACACCAATACCGTGCTGGGGGTCTTCGCCAAGGCGAAAGTCGCTCCGGCCTCGAGCCGTAGTGCCGAACCCGAATCGTCCCACTATGAAGTGCTTGTGGCGAATTGGCGAGTCGCAACTATCGCGACTGAAACCGTGGATGAATATGGCGTGCTATTCCGCAATCTGTTCGCTATGGACAACCTCGAAGCCAAGGGCATTCACGGCATCGTGATCTCATCGGTTGTGCCGCCTCTCGACTCCACTCTGGGGCAAGTGTGTCAGCGATACTTTGGTACGAAACCGCTTTTCATCGAACCGGGCGTAAAAACCGGCATGGCGGTGCATTACGACAACCCCGCCGAGGTGGGCGCAGACCGCATAGTGAACTCGGTTGCGGCGTACGAAAAATATGGCGGACCCTGCGTAATCGTTGATTTCGGAACCGCAACCACATTCGATTGCGTGTCTCCCAGGGGAGAATACATGGGCGGCGTTATCTGCCCCGGCATCGGAATCTCCGCCGACGCCCTGTTTGAACGCACGGCACGCCTGCCGCGCGTGGATATCCGTAAGCCCGCTCACATCATTGGCAGCAATACCGTAGGCAGCCTGCAATCCGGCCTTTACTACGGCTATCTTAGCTTGGTGGACGGTATTCTGGAGTTGCTGGTGCAAGAATTAGGAAACGAAACCAAAGTGATTGCGACTGGCGGCTTGTCTTCGCTGTTCGGCACGGGCTCGAAGCATATCAAACAGGTGGACGAGTTTTTGACCCTGGAGGGCCTGCGCATTATCTGGGAGCGCAACGTAACGGCTAAACCCGCTCGCGAGGGGGCGCCGGCCGCGTTCAAGTCTTCTTCCGGGAGCAAGCCGCGCTCCCGCTGATCTTCGAGAAACGAAACAAAGACCCGCCGTGGAAAATTACTTCAACTACTTCACCGAAATCGAGATGCATTTTCAGCGGCGGCGCGGGCGCATTCAGTTGTCCCCGCTCGATTGGGCACTGATCGAAACCTGGAAAGACGCAGGCATTCCGCTCGAGGCGGTGCTGCGCGGCGTTGATGCCGCGTTTGATAAGTATGAACTGAGGAAGTCGAAGTCACAGAAAGTCAATAGCCTGGCTTATTGCGCCCAGGCGGTGCTTGTTGCTGCGGAAGAGATGAAGGAGGCTGCTGTTGGAGCGCCGAGCTTGGATGCACAAGGCCATCGCCCAAGAGGCTTTCCGACCTCCGAAATCTCTGTTTTTCTCCGGCGCAACGCAGAGCACCTCGACGCGGCGAAGCTCCCCGAAGCAAAAGGGATTGATGCCACACCATTGGCGAGAGAGACTGCCAACACACTGCGCGAAATTGCCGCTGATCTGGACACCACGAAAACTCCGCCGCGATTGGAGGACCTTGAACGGCGACTCACGGTGGCGGAAGAGAAACTGCTGGCGGTTTTACTGGTGGCGACGCCAGATCAGCAGATCGTCACCGTGCGGGCGGAAGCCGACCGGGAGCTCGCGCCTTACCGGCGCAAAATGCCGTCAGCGCAAATCGAGCAGTTGCTGAAGCAGTACCTCCACAAGCGATTGCTGGAAAAATATGGATTGCCGCGATTGAGTTTGTTCTATATGTAAGGTGCTGTCGGCAATTCTTTTCACCCGGCGTTTCGGTTTCCAGAATAGAATCCTGGCTTGCAACTCACCATTGAAAAACTCATTTATGGCGGCGACGGCCTTGCGCGGCTGCCTGCCGACGAGCACGGTTCCGGCAAAGCTGTGTTCGTGCCGTTTGTGCTTGAAGGCGAAAGAATCGAAGCTTCGCTGCTCGAACAGAAGCGCAGTTTTGCGAGAGGCCGCGCGGACGCGATTCTGCAGGCTTCGCCGCGCCGAGTAGAGCCACTATGTCCTTATTTTCTTCGTTGCGGCGGCTGCCGCTACCAGCACGCCAGCTACGAACATCAGCTAGAGATCAAGGCTGCTGTCCTGAAGGAAAATCTGCGCCGCACTGCCAAGCTGGAACTGCGAACCAGGATGACGATTCATCCTTCGCCCCCTTGGAAGTACCGCAACCGGACCCGCCTTAAGGTCCGAACGGCTCCCGAGTTTGCGCTTGGCTATTACAAACTCGGTTCGCACGAACTGCTTGCAGTCGAGGAGTGTCCCGTTAGTGCGCCGCTGATCAATCGAGCCATTGCCGCCTTCTGGAAAATGGGGCGCGAACGCACGGTGCCGGACGGAATTCATGAAGTTGAATTCTTTGTCGATGCAGAGGATACACAACTCCTGGTCGAGGTTTCCTGCGAACCCGGAACGCCGAGCACTCCGATCAGAGAATGGGCAGGCGCTGTGCAGAGCGCTCTTCCAGAAATTGCGGGCGTCGTAGTCTTCAAGACAAGGTCCTCAGGCATGACTGCGCCGGTTGAGCCGAAACCAGTGGCCGGGTCGGGAGCCACAGAAATCACCTATCGAACTAACGACGCCTCCCACCGGGTCAGTGCCGGGGCCTTCTTTCAGGTTAACCGCCATTTAATCAATGATTTGGTGAAGATCGTCGTACGGGAATATTCAGGTGACAGAGCGCTCGATCTTTATGCCGGCGTCGGGCTCTTTTCCACAATCCTATCCCGAAGATTTGCACAGGTAATCGCAGTCGAGGCGTCACAGACTTCTCACGCAGACCTTCTCTACAATTCACCGAATAATGTGAAGGCCGTTCGGGCGACGACCGTAGATTTCTTGCGGAGGGCTGCCAGTAAGCGGCGGCCCGATCTTGTGGTGGTGGACCCGCCACGAAGCGGTCTGGGGAAAAGTGTGGTCCAGAGCCTTGTCGGATTGGGAGCGCACCGTATAACCTACATCTCCTGTGATCCGGCAACCGCTTCTCGTGATCTGGCTGGCCTGCTCAGCGCCGGATATCGCATCGAGCAGGTGCACCTGATCGACCTGTTCCCCCAGACCTACCATCTGGAAAGCGTGTTTCATCTTGCTCGGTAGGCGGTTGGCAACAGAAAATTAGTGCTCTTCGCTTCTGAAACTCGCTGAGGCCTAATATCCGAGCACATCCACTTGACCCGTTCCTCCGGGCAGGCCTGTGAATCCCCCGTCGACTGCGCCCCCTACCACCCCTCAAAAGCCGCTCTCACGACCACCCATGCTTTGGGCTGCCACAGTATACGGAGCTGGGATTGTGATCGGCTACTACGTTTGGCGGCCTCCGCTCTGCTGGCTCATGGCAGCGATTACCTTCTCCGCATCAAGAGCATATTTTCTCCGCCGCCGCTCCCAAAGCGGCCTATGCCCTTGCTCTAGCTGAGCTGAACACAGCGTCTTAAGTAATTGCGCATAGTCTGCGGAGGACATCGTTGCGAGTGGTCCAGGTTGTGAACTCGGATTTAACCGCGGCGATGACGTCTTGGAGATGGTCGAAGTAGCGATTGTGCAGGCAACGGCGGCGGGTGAGCTTCCACACTCGCTCGATGGGGTTGAGTTCGGGACTGTAAGCGGGCAGGAAGTCCAAGGCAAAGTGATGGGCGTGTTGTTCCCGCCACGGTCGGTGCAGGCGGGAGTGGTGATAACGGGCATTGTCGGTGATGACCACCACCCGTCTCCCGGTTCCGCGGCTGGCGGAGCGGAGTTGCTGGAGGAACTGAAGGAAGCTGGGCCCATGGAATTTGCCGGTTTCCAGACGGAACCCCAAGCGCCCATCCCGCAAGCGCACGGCTCCGAAATACCCCACACTCTTGCGGGCAGCGCGAGCCATGCTGCTGAAAGTGCACTTCGTCGGTCGCCCAAAGATCGACGTTTGCGTCCTGCATCAAGGCTTGGAGTTTTTTTTATGTGCTTTCTGTGCCGCGGGATCAGCATGGGCCAGAGCGGGGCGTGGTTTGCGCAACCGGAAGCCCAGTTGACGGAACATCCGCTGGCACTGGCGAACCCCGATGACAATGCCGTACCTTTGCTCAATCCAGGTACGGAGTGTTTTTCCATCCCAGAGGTTCCCGCTCAGACCCACCTCCCTCGGCGGATAGCGCAAAATTTGATCCACCGCCGCCCACTGTTTTTCCGTCAAGCGTCGGGGTCGCCCCGGTCGCTCCCCCTCCGACAATCCTGCCAGACCGTCTCTTTCAAAACGACCGACCCAATATTCCACCGACCGTGGTGCATCGCCCAGAAGATGTGCCACCTCCGGGCAGGTCATACCCTGGGCAACCAAAAGCACCCCATGGAGACGATGATCGTAGCGAGATTCCTCCGAGCGGCGAATCTCATCTTGCAGTCCGAGAATGATCGTGGGAGAGTCCGCCATGGTCAGTGGTTTCATTATTCCATGAAATCACAATCCCTCGTTATGCGCAATTACTTATGTCGTCATGTTTAGTATGACCCGCCCTTGCGTTTGTGAAGGTAGCAACGAGAACTGCCGCTATTGCAGCGGATAAGAAAGATTATTCCTTGGAAAAAGATTGAAAGCCATCTCGAAAAGTGCGGCGCTGGATGGAGATAAACTCGTGTCAGGCGGTTGGGCGCTGTTCGGGTGAAAAACCTGCTTAGCTTCTCGACAAGAGGATACAATTGCGCTTTTCGATGATTGACTTATTCGGGATCGTGTCGTAGGCGTAGCCGGTTAGAGTGGCGGTGAAGGTTTTGGCGCTGGTCGTGATTATAACCCGCGCCCAGCCGAAGTGAACCTTCCACTGATCATGAATTTCAGGCCGAGATAGCCGTTCTTGAGGCCTTTGCCTCGGTTCGCCCATTGGTCAGACCAGTTGGTGGAACGGGAACCTCTACCGAAGTGGGATAAGTGTTCCGCTAGAATGTCTGCGTTGCCGAACAGCCTGCCGGAGCCGATTCGTGATCCGGCGCGGAGCGCAACGGCCGGTTCAAAATCTTCCTTGGCGGTTGCGACGACTCGGTTCGCGGGGTTGGAGCGGGGAGCATAAACGAATCCGTATCACGAGACATCGGCACTGTCTGCGCGCCCACCTAAAGCCAAAACGAAATCGCCTATCCCATCGTGGTTAAGATCGAGGGTCACTGGGGGTAGCGCGAGAAGTTCACATCAGCTGGGGTGTAAACAATCTTAGCCTGGACTGGCGGCGCCAATGCCAGCATGCCGACTCCGGCTGCACCCGCCGAGGGCGTACCGGTTGAGGTGTCCATTGATTGTGTCCGAGAGCTGGGCGGGTGTCCTGGTGGGACGGGAAGACCGGGCCATCAGGCCTCCTTCAAAAGAGAAACACTATCCTCATGGTGTTCT
>Ga0210401_10004681_pt1 | contig 14267 bp, 14 predicted proteins | sample IncBWH32MmetaG_FD_150866 | JGI IMG/M metagenome (GOLD analysis project Ga0210401, IMG submission 150866) | Forest soil microbial communities from Barre Woods Harvard Forest LTER site, Petersham, Massachusetts, United States - Inc-BW-H-32-M | ecosystem: Environmental > Terrestrial > Soil >... | reverse complement strand
CAAATTGCTCGTCGATATTTCGCACCGCTCGCGCGACGAAGTTCAAACCGGCATGGTCACCATGGAAAAGGCTACGCAAGGCTTGAACCGGACCAGCCACGCTATTCAATCGTCGGCTGAAATCATCGACGTGCTTGGCCGCCGTGCGGACGACATCGGCAAAATCATCGAAGTAATTGACGACCTCGCGGAGCAGACCAATCTTCTCGCGCTCAACGCCGCCATTGAAGCTGCACGAGCCGGTGAGCATGGCTTGGGTTTCGCAGTCGTTGCTGAAGAAGTTCGCAAGCTCGCCGAAAAATCCACTCAGTCCACGAAAGAAATCTCGGAGCTCATTGAAGGCATTCAGAAAGAAGCTCGCGAAGCCGTCGACAACATGGAAAAGAGCACCTCGATGGTTCAAGAGGGCCTGGTTCTTAACAAGGAACTAAGCGGCGCGCTCGAGAAGATTTCAGCCGTGGTTTCCGAAGTCTACAAATTCTCGCAGGAAATTGGCGCGGCCACCACCGAGCAGTCGAGCGGCTCTTCGCAGATCGCCAAGGCCACGAACCGCCTCACGGAAATCACCCAGGAAATTACTTCTTCTGTTGAGGAACAAGCGTCTGGGGCACAGGGCGTCGTGCGCGCCATGGAGAAAATGCGGGAGCTTGTGCAGCAATCCACTTCGAGCTCGACGGAACTTGCTGCCGCTGCCGAGCAGATGTCCAAGCTTTCGCGTAATCTCCTCGATTCCATGGACCGGTTCGTTATCGACGACGGTCATTCCGACAGTCGGCGATTTCCGCCACGGCGATCCGGACCTGGCTCGGAGCGCCAGAGTGGCGCCCGCGAATATGCGGAGATGGCTCGTACCTGAGCGACAAGAAGATTATGGACAAGGAAATCCAGGTCGTCGGATTTCGGATCGGCCGCGAGACCTTCGGCCTGCCTATCTCCATCGTTCGCGAGATTGTGCGCGTGCCGGAAATCACGTCCGTGCCAAACGCCCCCGATTACATCGAAGGAGTTATCAACCTCCGCGGTCGGATTATCCCCGTAATAGACCTCCGCAAGCGTTTCAACGAAAAATTCACGGAGCCCGGCAAGAAGAATCGAGTCGTCGTCGTCGAGATGGAAGGACGCCGCATCGGGCTGATGGTGAATTCCGCTTCCGAGGTTCTGCGCATTCCACCCTCGGAGATTGAAGCACCTCACTCGGTTTTTCAGGAAGGTGAGCTCGACTACATCACGGGCGTCGGAAAATTGAAGGGTCGGCTGGTGATCCTGCTCGACCTCAACAAGATTTTGCAGCGGGGCGAGCTAAGGCGGCTGGAGGAGTTTTCCGAGCCCGCCGCTGTTCCTGTTGGCGGCGCGATACGACATTAGTCGTCGTTCCGCAGAGCACTTTCGACGAGGAGCGAATGTCCACACTGACCACTGAAGTTCCACTCACAGATCCCGAGCTCAAGCTCCTACAGACTCTGGTCTATCAGGAATGCGGCATGTACTTCGACGAACGCCGCACCCATTTTCTGCGCGATCGGCTGCAGCGCCGTCTGAAGGCCTGCCAGATGGATTCGTTCTATAGCTACTACCGTTTGCTCACTAGCCGCGAAGGAAAACAGGAGCTCACCGCTCTCCTTGAGAACCTCACTGTCAATGAGACGAGTTTCTTTCGCATTCGCCCACAGCTCGACCTTTTCCAAAAAGTCGTGCTCGAAGAAATTCTGAAGCGCAAGCAGGAGCGCCGCGATTGGACGCTGCGGATTTGGAGTGCCGGCTGTTCAACAGGACAGGAGCCTTACACGCTCGCGATCCTTGTCTGCGACGCTCTCGCCTACTACTACTTGCGCAATCCGTTGCCGTTCGAAATGCCCACGCCAAAACCACTCATACCGCCGCCATGGAAAGTGGAGATTCTAGCTTCGGATATCAACTACTCGGCGCTGCTCACGGCGCAACAAGGCATTTACAGCGAAGCACAAATGGAAACCGTGGATTACACCTGTCGCCTTCGCTATTTCGACAAAGTTGCTGACAAGTATGTCGTCAAGACGGCGCTCAAGAATCTGGTCCAATTCGATTTCCACAATTTGAAGACTGAGTACCTACCGCAGCGCAACGATGTGATCTTCTGTCGCAACGTGATGATCTATTTCGATGAAGCCGAACAGAAGCGGCTTGTCGAAAAGTTTTACCGCTGCTTGAATTCTGACGGCTATTTGTTCGTCGGCCATGCGGAGAGCCTTTTTGGCCTGACGAAGTCGTTCCACATGATTCATCAGAACAACGCTACCGTTTATCAGCGGGTTGAGGGCGCCCAGTGACCTTTTTCCCCGACGAGCGTGCGGCGGAACTCCGCGATCTCTTCTTCGAGAGCGCCGCGGAGATTCTCCAGGCCATGAACGAGTCTGGACTCGCGCTCGAAGACCGCCCGGGCGACAAAGAAAGTCTTCGCAGCGTCCGCCGTGCTGTTCATACGCTCAAAGGTGATTCAGCTGCTTGCGGCTTCCGCGAACTGAGCGAACTCGCTCACGAACTCGAAGATGTGCTGACCCCGGAGCTTACTCAACAGCACGCGGGATTGATCCCCGAAGTGGTTCTCGCTGCCGCCGATACATTCCACGAGATGCTGGCCGCATACCGGAATAATCTACAGCCGCCGGCGGGTGGCGCGCTGCGCGAGCACATTCAACGCCTGCTTACGAAGCCCGCCGTACAACAAAAAAGGGTTGCTCGCGAAGCCACATTTGAATGGACCGAGTACGAGCGCCTGGTGATTGCGGAAGCGCTTCGGCGCGGCGACCACATCTATAACGTCGCGCTGTACCTCGATTCCGAATCTCTGCCCGCAGCCGCGTTCGAACTGGTTCGCAAGGCACTTGAAGGAGCCGGAAAAGTACTCGCCCAGCGTCCCGAGAAGGCGGCAGACCTCCAGCAATCCGGCGTCATCGAAATGGCGCTCTCAACACCAAAATCTGCCGACTGGATTCGGAAACGCTGCCAGGTACCGTCCGTCGTCGCGCGCATTTCTATCGATGAGATAAAGGAACAGCAGACGCAGCCGCGCGACCTTCTTGACATACTTCTCGAATCGGAAGCCGCTGCGATTTCTGCCGGAGTGAGCGGCTCCGAACATGTAGCTCCCGGGCATTTGGACGATACGCATACAGGCAGCACACCGGGAGGTATTTCGCACGCGGCCGAGAATTCTCTCCGCGTCGACGCCACGCGTATCGAAACGGTTATGAATCTGGTCGGCGAATTGATTATTGGCAAATCGATGTTGCAGCGCACCATCAACGAATTTGAGCGCAGCCATTCCAAAGATCCGCTGCGCGGGAAATTCTCTGATGCGCTGGCTTTCCAATCGCGCGTGCTCGGCGAGCTTCAGAAATCCGTAATGAAGATCCGTATGGTTCCCGTCGACCAGCTTTTCCGCCGCTTTCCACGCGTCGTACGCGACGTAGCCAAGCAGCAGAACAAGGACATCGTGCTGGAAGTGTCGGGCCAGAACACGGATCTCGATAAGGGCATCCTTGACTCGCTAGCTGAACCGCTTGCGCACCTGGTTCGCAACGCCGCGGATCACGGAATCGAATCCGCCGCCGAGCGCCTGGCTGCCGGAAAACCTGCACGCGGCACGATTCGCCTCGATTCCTACCACGAAGGCGATCAAGTTGTCATTGAAGTGTCAGACGACGGGCGGGGGCTCGATCGCCAGAAAATCGTCGATCGCACCATCGAGCGCGGCATCCTTACTCCCGAAGAAGCCTCCCGGCTCACTGATTCCGAAGCGCTTCACCTGATCTTCACGCCTGGGCTCAGCACAGCCGATCACGTCACGGAAATTTCCGGCCGCGGCGTGGGTCTTGACGTGGTACAGGCCGCTCTCTCCAACTTGAAAGGCGCAATTGAGCTCGAAAGCGACCCCGGGAAAGGAACCACATTTCGCCTGCTGGTCCCGTTAACTCTCGCCAGCATCCAGGCACTCCTGTTTCGCGTGGCCGGCCGGCTCTACGCCGTTCCGATCACTTCCGTGGTTGAAATCACCCGGATTGCCGACGATGAAATCCACCACGTCGACGAGCACGAAGTCTTTCAATTGCGCGAGCAGGTTCTCACGCTCGTCCGCCTCGAACGCCTCGAGTCGAAACCCACGACGGAGCGTTCGAAGCGAGTCTTCGTCGTCGTCATCGGTGCGGGCAATCGCAAATTCGGCCTCATCGTCGATAGTCTGATGGGTGAAGAAGAGCTCGTCATCAAAGCGCTCGAAGATCGTCTTGTCACTTCGGCCCTTGTCAGCGGCGCTTCGATCCTTGGTGACGGCACCGTGGTTCTTATTCTCAACGTCCCCGCGGTTATTTCGCATCTTTCGCGAATCCCAGCAGTGGGAGCAACGGCATGAGCGAACGAATTCGCGTCCTTGTTGTTGACGATTCCGCTCTCATGCGCAAGCTGATTCCCCAGGCGCTCGTGCACGATCCTTCGATTGAAGTGGTGGGAACGGCGATGGATGGCGAGCTCGGCCTGAAAAAAATCACCGAACTTCGCCCGCACGTCGTGACGCTCGATCTGGACATGCCCCGCATGGACGGCATCGAGATGCTTCGCCAGATCACGCGCAAACATCGAGTTCCCGTCATCGTCGTCAGCTCGCAAACGGATCGCGGTGCCACTCTCACGCTGAAAGCTCTCGCTCTCGGCGCATTCGATTTTGTCGCCAAGCCCCAGGACGCCGCGGCCGGCCGGATCGATCAGATTGCTGCCGAACTTGCCATCAAGATCAAAGTCGCTGCAGCATCGGGCGCCCCCAAAATGATCATCACGGTTCCTTCAACAAGAAGGAAGGAATCGCAGCGCTCGTCCATGCCTCATTGGCCTTCTCGCATCGTTGCAATTGGTGTTTCTACCGGTGGTCCGAATGCTCTCCAGTATCTTTTTTCGCAGCTGCCGGAGGATTTTCCCGGCTGCCTTCTCGTCGTGCAGCACATGCCAGAAGGCTTCACCCAAATGTTCGCACAGCGCCTCAACGAGTCTTCCGCCATTGAAGTAAAAGAAGCGCAGTCGGGCGATCTCTTGCTTGCAGGCCGCGCGTTGATCTGTCCTGGCAACCGGCACATGAAGGTGCGCCGGATGGAGCACGGCAATGTCGCAATTCTCGTTGATGCGCCACGCGTCAACGGCCACCGTCCGTCAGTTGATGTCTTGTTTCAGTCGGTCGCTCAAGAATTTAAGAATAATTCGCTGGCCATTTTGATGACGGGCATGGGCGACGATGGCGCTGCCGGTATGGCTGCGGTCCATGCCGCCGGCGGCATCACAATCGCCCAAAGCCCGGAAACGTGCGTCGTCGACAGCATGCCGCGCGCTGCCATCGAGCGCGGTTTCGCCGATCGCGTGGTTTCACTTTCGAATTTAGCCGGTGTTATGCAATCGAAATGCTTGCCGGAGTACTCCACGGCCACCCCAGCCGCCGCCGATCGCGAGATTTCTCGAAGGAGATAGTTATGAAACAGTTTGAAGCCCTAACGCGAAAGAAAGACAACCAGGCAGCTCGCTACCTGATCGTTGACGATTCCGTCTTCGCCCGCAAGAGCCTCGCGAAGATGGTCGAATCGTTCGGCGGCCAGGTTGCCGGCGAAGCGGGTGACGGTTGCACCGCCATCACGGAATATGCTCGCACAAATCCCGACATCGTTCTCATGGACATCACCATGCCCCAGATGGAAGGAATCGAGGCCGTCGAGCGCATCGTCCAGGAACACCCCGACGCCCGCATCGTAATGGTCTCCTCCGTCGGCTACCAGGACAATATCCTGGCCGCACTCCAAAAAGGTGCGCGCCACTTCGTCCAAAAGCCGGTGAAGCCCGACGCGCTCTACGAAATCATCCGCTACGTGCTCAATGATGACGGCGTTGCATCACCCGTTCACGCCGGAGGAGAGAGAGACCGATGAGAATGGATCTGATTCAGCCCTTCATCGGCTCGCTTGACGCAGTACTTGCCGAGATGATGAAGACCGCCCCGCGCATCGTCGACCTCACGATGGAAGAGGAAGGCTATCGCCGCAAAGGGCTCGCCGCTTCCGTCAGCTTCAAGGGAGAAATTCAGGGCCGCGTGATTCTTGACATGGATCCGCAGGCTGCCACGCAGGTTGCGAGTTACCTCGCGGGAGAAGAAGTCGATTCAGCGCAGCCCATGGTCCGTGAAGCCGTCTGTGAACTCGCCAACATGGTGATCGGAAACGCCGTCACACAGCTCAACGATCGCGGCTTTCAGTTCAAAGTGTTTCCTCCCGCCGTGCTCACCGAGGAACAGTGCGCCGCCGCCGGCCAGGACTCCGAGGCCACGATCCTCTGCTTCGAGACGCCGTCCGGCAACGTGTATCTCGATATCTCCATGCAATATCACCGCCGCCGCTCTCGCGAACGCTCAACGGTGGCAGTCTGACGCTTTACGGCGGCGCGATATCACATCATTGCTCGCGAAAAACACGAACGCCTCGCCGGGGCTCGTTCGGCGAGGCGTTCCTTGTCCGCGCTAAACTTCTAACGCTAAGCTCTACGAAATCGGCAGGTGCTCCATCTGCCCAGACTGCGTCGTGGCATTCGTGTCCAGATAAAGCACCACGTTCAGCTGGCGCAAGTACACCGCTTCGAGTAGCCGCCCTTCATGCGACTTCCTGACCAGTACGGTGCTGTGGCTCGCCGCAGAATTCCCAGTCAGCTCTTGCGCGCGAATGTTCATCGTTTCGCCGTTCCGGGCAATCGTCACCACGCGGCCAGTCCCCTCGGACTTGACTGACAGCGAATACTGTCCAGACTTTAAACTCTTACCCTTGCAGCGCACCTCATACGGCAGCGCGAAGCGTCCTTGAAAATCCGCTGGCTTCGTGGTGTTGGCCGCTACTTGCACCTGGTGCTCCGCTACAGTCGTCTCAGCATTAGCAACCTCGTAGACATCAGGCGAGACATCCGCTTGCGCATGCGTTGTTACGGGCAGCAAGCACGCCACTCCCAACGCCGCTGCAAAAATTGAACCCTTCACCACTGTCGTAATTTTCATCTCCGTCTCCTTTCTCCCTCGAATCTTTGATTTCGAATTCATCGCTTTGTCCCTCGATCTGCATGCAGTTTTATTCCTTCTCCGCATTTGCTTCAATGCAACGAGGCTCAATTGTTGGTAAAGCTAGGGTAAATCCCTTAGACGCTGAAACTACAAGGCTTAGTGCTAGGCCCCGGGAAGCCCGCTTGAGTTTGAACCTTACTAGCCGTACACTTACGCTTCCTAGCCGGTACCGCTATGCCGGATGTAAACCTATTTCAAGCCCAAGTCCGCTTCGGCGCTTATCACGTCGACCTGCGCACGGGCGAGTTGCGCAAGCACGGCCACAAAGTTCGCCTCGCTGGGCGTCCCTTTCAGATTCTCGCCATGCTTCTCGAACAGCCAGGTGAACTGTTGACCCGCAAAGAGCTGCAATCCAAACTGTGGCCTGCCGATACCTTCGTGGATTTCGAACATGGCGTGAATGCTGCGATGCAAACCCTGCGCCGCGCTCTTTGCGATTCACACAAGAAGCCGCGTTATATCGAAACCCTTCCGCGTCGCGGTTATCGCTTTATCGCCACTATCGACGGCGCGAATGTTGCTCCTTCGCCACGCCTGTCCGCTGGCACAAAGTTTCACGCTCGCGCGGTTTCGGAGTGGGTCGGGAGAGTAGCGACGATTTGCGACGAAACGGGACGAAACTACGTGTTGTTGCCGGCTACTGAAGAAATCCTGGATGAGATGCGTTCCTGCGAAGCGGCGCAAGACGATCTGGGGATTTCACTAATGGTCGCGGATGAAAAGCTTCTGCTGATCAGCTGTGGAACGAAGGTGAAAATTCTCGAAGCCGCTAATTCCGAAGCGGGCTGCAAAGTACGCATTCTCGGTGGCCAGTTCGTCGGCGAGAAAGCTTTTGCGCCTCGTGCCTACCTTTCAGGCCTCGCCCTAGCTCAATCTCGCTGACTACTCGCTTGCCGCTGTCCTTCGCCGATATTCCGTGCCGTGCCGGAACAAGCCAGCCTTCGGTATCTCCTCCGAATAGATAATCCGAGCCGGCAGAAAAATATTCGCCGAATCCGGCGCATACGGCACCGCTACATCGATAGAGGCATTCGCATCAAACCGTCGCTTGCTTCGAAAACACATTCCGATCGGTGAAATGTCCTCGCAGACCGCCAACTCGTCGTCCGCTCCCACCTGGCGGATGCAAGCCGTCAAGCGCGTCTTCATTCTTATTCGCTGCCGCTCGCGCTGTTCTCCGCCCTCCGGCAAAGAGTCCTTCTGATCGCGCCGCGCTCGCGAGCGCGTCAGCTTCTTTTCATCCTCGTGCGGTGCTTGCGTCCAGATGCTCGGAACGCCACACGCCTTGCAATGCCGCGCAATCCCGCGATTTGTTTCGAATCCTCGCAAGTCGAGCTCGTTCAAATAGACTACTTCTCTGGCGCGGCAATAACTGCACTCCAGCAGCATCCGCGCCACAGCTTCCTCCGACGTCGCAATCGGCGGAAACTCAACTCCCCATAAGTCGCTCTGCCCGGGAAGAATCTCGACCCCGTACAGAAACCCGTCCTTTTCGCGACCGAACTGACCCACCACCCTCACGTCGCCCTCGCGATGCGACTCGGCCGTCGATTTTCTCTTCAGGTGGATTGGCTGATCGGTATTCAGGTCGCGGTCGAGCACCACAACAGCGCCCGTCTGGTTGATCTGCAGCGTGCGAGTGGGCACTGCGAACGGCTGGCCGTGGCTGTCTGTACCGGATGCGTCCAACAGTAAAGTGAGCGAAACCCGATCGCTGCGCCGAATCGGTGCGGTTGATGCCATTCGAATTCCCTCAGTTGATAAGGATATCTTCCATTGAGACTAACACAACGACGGCATAACTTCGGCCCACCGCCCGTTCCCAGCCCGTCGAGCTGCTGACGATAAATGAATTTGACCTTTAAAACCAATGGTTTAAGCCTCGGAACGCCCGTTGTAACCAGCGCTTGAACTCCTTCCTCGCTTCACCTTTAATGGATACCCCGGTGTTCGGATCTCATTAAATCGGTGAAATAGTTGTAGCGTTCGTGACTAGTCTAGCCACAAATTCGAGTTTGCGGTCGGCGCTCTCTTCGGCTCGAGGGCGAGTCTGGCTCCGCGTGCTCATCGCCGCGGCGTTTCTCCTTTCGATGGTTGCGGCGACGCACGCGCAGACGTTCCGGGTAGAAGGCGCAGTACGGGATTCAAGCGGCGCTTCAATCGCTGGCGCGCAAATCGAGCTGCACGCTGGATCGTACTCGGCCTCAACTACAGCCGATTCCTCCGGTGAATTTGCGTTCGAACACGTTCCCGGAATCTCCGGCACGGTCATTGTGAATGCGAGAGGTTTCGATCCGTTAGAAAAGCCGTGGACCGCTGCAACAGGCAACCTCGCTCGACTCGAAATCACTCTTGTCCCATCCGCGGTGAATCAAAGCATAATAGTCACCGCAACGCGTAGCCAGACCCTCCTGAGTGATGTTCCTCTGAGCGATATTCAACTGACGCGGTCGGAAGTGCATGCCATCCCAGCTCTCACCCTCGATGACACGCTGCGCCAGATCCCTGGGTTCAGCCTCTTCCGCCGCGCCAGCAGCCGCACCGCGAATCCCACAGCTCAGGGCGTATCGCTGCGCGGTCTCGGCGCGAGCGGCTCGAGCCGTGCTCTCGTTCTCGAGGATGGAATTCCGCTCAACGACCCGTTCGGTGCCTGGGTCTATTGGGACCGCGTCCCCCGCGACTCTATCTCCGACATCGAGATCGCCCAGGAAGGCTCCTCCAGTCTCTATGGCAGCGATGCCCTCGGCGGAGTGATCCAGGTTCTCACGCGCCCTCCAGAGCCAGCCGGCATCTCGCTCGAAACTTCCTACGGAAACCAAAATTCTCCAGAGCTTTCCGTTTGGGGAGGTGCGCAAAAAAACGGATGGGAATCCACATTCGGCGGCCAGGTATTCAACACCGACGGATACACCCTTATCCCCAAAAATCAGCGCGGCAGCGTCGATATCCCAGCGGGCGTTACCGACGCTACTGCCGATCTCATGGTCGGCCGCAAGATCGGCCAGGACAGCCTGATTTTCGCGCGCGGCTGGTATTTCAATGAGACGCGCGGCAACGGCACTCCCGTCCAGATCAACAACACTCGCATCGGCGAAGGCGCGCTTGGCGCTAATCTCAATCTGGGTGCTGCCGGTTCGCTCACTCTTCGTGCTTATGGAGAGGCAGAACGCTACAATCAGACCTTCTCATCCGTTGCCACCGATCGAAACAGCGAATCGCTCACCAACGTTCAGGGAGTCCCTTCTCAGGGAATCGGAGGTTCAGCAGTCTGGTCTCGCGCCGTTGGAAAGCGCCAAACGCTGGTTGCCGGCGTGGACGATCACCAGGAAATTGGCCACAGCAACGAGGTGATTTTCAATTCAGGCGCCAACCTGCGGGACACTTTCACCGGCGGCCACCAAAATACAGTCGGCGTCTTCGGCGAGGACCTGATCCAGATCGCGCCGCTCTGGTTGCTCTCCGTCAGCGCACGCTACGACCACTGGAGCAATACGAACGCCTTCTTCTTCTGCAACCCAGTCGCAGGAACCTGTCCCGCAAATACAATCTTCCCCGACCGCACCTACAACGCGTTCAGCCCGCGCCTAACGCTGCAGCATCAGATCAATCCGAACGTGTCGTGGAACGCTTCCATCTACCGCGCGTTTCGCGCTCCTACATTGAACGAGCTTTATCGCTCTTTCCGCCAGGGCAATACCCTAACCAACGCGAATCCTAATCTTCGCTCGGAAGAACTCACAGGTGGAGACGCGAGCGTCGCCGTCAACGGTTTCCAGCACAAGCTCGAAGCCCGCGGAACATTCTTCTTCAATGAAATCATCGACCCGGTTGCCAACGTCACCCTAACCTCCACTCCCACTCTCATCACCCGACAGCGGCAAAACCTGGGACGCACCCGCGCGCCGGGATTTGAAATTGACGCTACCGCGCATTTCACACGAGAACTCAGCTTGTCGGTCGGATATCAATACGTCGACGCGGTCGTCAGCAGCTTCCCCAACGCCATGCCCTCGCTCGTCGGATTGTGGGTCGCGCAAGTTCCGCATAACGTTCTTACATTTCAGGGGCGTTACCTAAATCCCTCGCGGATCAACATTTCCGTGAATGGCCGCATGGTCGGCAAGCAGTTTGATGACGACCAGAATATGTTTCCCCTCGGCCGCTTCTTCGTTCTCGACGCCATGGCCTGGCGTTCCATCGGCCACGGCGTCGAGCTCTTCACCGCCGCCGAAAATTTCTTCAACGTCAAATATGCCACCGCCGCCACACCTGTCACACAGCTCGGCCTGCCAATCACCGCCCGCTTCGGCCTCCGTTTCGAATGGCCCCGCCGCTAAACGACAACTCGAACCGCCACAAGTGACCTCTCGAGCTTTTTACCGATTGAAGACAATTCGCCGCAGACCTCGCATCTCCGTCGTTTTCAGTAGCACAGGCATTCCTGCCTGTGCCGCAGGCAGAATGCACGTGAGCCCTGTAGGGTGCTCGCAACACCGAGACGATGCGTGGGACCGATCCCCAGCGAACACTCCAGCGGAGGACGGCAGCGATTGGGCCGCCTGCAGCGGCGACAGTGATCCGCATGGATCGCCTGAAATATCGCATCGGCATGCTCCTTCGCCTGTAGTGGTTGGAGTTACTTTGGGGCCTGATTTAGCATCCCGCGGTGGGCCAGATTTAGTTCCAATGGATTGCAATATCTCCGGCATTCTAATGGCCTGCTGGCGTGTGAACGTCGCTGAATCGATTGGTGTCGAGAATCCTCTTCCCACCACTATCTCAGACCGACTTTGACCCTTTCGTGCAACCCGAGTTCTCTAGCTAATTTCGGAATTGTGGCGCATGCTGCTTGCGGAGGCACCATTCCGTGCAAGACACAGCCAGCAGAATCCTTCTCGACCGAATGGACCAAGCCTTCGTTGACTATTCCCAGCAAGCCGAGCGCTTGAGCGCGCTTCTAGCCAAGCCCATGGGCGCCTCCAGTTGGACGCTCTATCACGATCTTCAGAAGCAACGCACAGCAGAAGCCACCGCCTATGAGCGGTATCGCAAAATTCAAGAAGAGCTTTTCACGCGCATCGCTCCCGCTGTGCCGCACCGCCCTGAATCCAACGTCTCCTAACGATCCGGTAAGAACCATCGTTCGAGGAATTAGCAATCGACTCAGTGACGCGAAGTGCGCACGATCAAATTGTGTGAGCCTGGGGGTTCACTCCAGCTTTGAAGTGCCAAAGGAATTGCATCTGACGGCGCAAATAGAGTTCTCGTTTTACCAGAGATATTTCAGGGCTTGAGATCCGTAAACCTGGCTTGAATCAGCCACAGCATGACTGCAAAGACCATCGCGGTCGAAACTCCAAACAGAAGCATTCCATTCGCCGTTTCCAGCGGACCCAACAGTCTCCACGAAGGCGACATAAGGAGATCACCGTAACCAAGTGACGTGTAGTTCACCGCTGAGTGATAAAAGGCGGTTCCGAAGTCTGAAAACTCTCCGCAGATCATGAACAATAGCCCCCAAAATGCAATCTCTAACAGGTGCGTGAGAGACGCGTACAACACGACACGAGCAAAAATCCCCAGATCGGTCCAGGGCGTACCGACATTACCGCGACTTCTTTCACGACGAATAAGACTGACCGTAGCCCTGAGTGGCACCAGATAAATAATGATCGTGCACACTAGAGCGACCAGGCTGAGCCCAAGGGGCGCAAGGACCGAGATGCGGTGACTTTGAATCACTCTACTTCCGATTGCTCTCTTGAAGTTTCCGACGTGGGTTAATCATTCAACTAGGTGTTTCTGGCCCGCTTTTCGGAACGTTCATCCACAGTCTCTCGCATTCCAAAGGAGGCTCACGGCGCCACTCGGTTTGTCAGTGTCATGAAAGTGCGCGCTCTTCGATCCAATCTACATACAGCAGGCGCTCCGCAAACAACCATGCGCCGTCCACCTTCACGAATGTGTCGTAATAGCGGAGCGCAGCGATCATGAGCTGCCGTTTTTCACCGTCGACGGTGAGGTGATGCGCCAGGCAATAAGCCTCCCCCGTGCCTCGATCAGCCGTCAGCGTCAATATTGTGCTTTGTCCGACGAAGTGCATCGTGGCGGCGTACTTGTTTAGATCGGCGAACACGGGAGCGAGCGCCTCGCGCGAGTGCAGCTCCTGTGAAGGAGTCGGATCCCTGGCATTCATGTACACCACGAAGTGCGTGTCGGCGGTAAAGAGAGACATCTGACCCTTGGCATCCCGACGATCGGCGCAATGTGCGTAAGCTTCGACGAGTTCCCGGATCGCAAGGCGGTCCGCGGCTTCGGCTGGTGAAATGCTCATGTGTTTGCTCATTTATGGACCTCAATTCGCTCGTGAATTCCCGAGTGCCTTCTCATTGAGGACGACCCTTGTTCTGCTAAACGCAGCGTTCAGGCACTTCTTTTCTTAAGGACCGATATCTTCAGTGCCCATACTGAGCTCTGTCTTCGCAAACTATTGTTGGAAAACTGGTGGCGGACCGCCGACGCGGCGCCACTTCAGTCGAACATTTACTTCGACGCGGTTGGCGATCTTGATGAAAGGGATGCCGCTCGTCATGCCGTATTCTTTGCGATCGAAAGCCATGGTGCCATCGAGACTGCCGGTGGGTGTTCCTTTGCTGTCGCTCGTGAGAGTGAGTTTCTCCGTCTTGGTAACGCCGCGAATAGTGAAGTTACCCTCGATGTCAAATGTGTTTGGACCGGTCTGAACGATTTTCGTCGATTGGAAAGTGATCAAAGGAGATTCTTTTGCGTTAAAAAAATCCTGACCCTTCAACTTGTTGTCCTTCACATGGCTTCCGGTGTTGACGCTATCCGCTTCAATCTCGATATCTAAGACAGCGCTTCTGATATCCCTCGACGAAAACTTGATGCTGGCATTCCACTTTTCAAAGACACCTTTGATTGAAACGGAGGAATCGACGCCAAACTTGATACTGCTTTCGACCGGCGTAAATTCGTAAGTCGGAACCTGTGCATGGCTTGCTCGCGGTGACACGAGAAGAGCCATCAGACAAGTCGTGGACGCAAGCACGTAGCAAATTCGCGTTCTGAGGCGACTTCGTTCATTGCCTCTCAGAGACCAGTTCCCGTTAGCTGTAAACATGTATGGACTCCCTCG
>Ga0210401_10004680_pt1 | contig 14268 bp, 13 predicted proteins | sample IncBWH32MmetaG_FD_150866 | JGI IMG/M metagenome (GOLD analysis project Ga0210401, IMG submission 150866) | Forest soil microbial communities from Barre Woods Harvard Forest LTER site, Petersham, Massachusetts, United States - Inc-BW-H-32-M | ecosystem: Environmental > Terrestrial > Soil >... | reverse complement strand
GGTTCGGGACCCGTTCGCTGGTGCGCGGCGCCGGGTCTGTGCAGCGCGCGAGGCGCTGCGTCGATTGGCTCTGGCGGGGGATAAGCGTCCGACCGTTCCTGGAACAGGGACCGCCCGTTGCTTCCGGTGATGCTCCGAACCGAAACTTCGGGCCCGAATCGTAGAACAAAACGGCACCAAATGAAAGCGAGGTCGCCGGCGCAGGACCGCGAGCGCGCCTCGTCCGCCGGCTCGAGTCCTGGCGCATCCGCGCTCGGCCAGGGCGGCAAGGGGCGCTGGGTAAAATCGGCTTCTTTGCACCTGGATCGTCCCGATGACTGCATCCCTTCCGACGGCCGCACTCGTGCGCGACATGTGCAATGCCATCCGCGCGCTCGCGATGGATGCGGTCCAGAAAGCCAATTCCGGTCATCCAGGAATGCCGATGGGGATGGCGGAAGCCGCGTGGGCACTGTGGACGCGACACCTGAGTCACAACCCGGGCAATCCGAAGTGGCCCAACCGCGACCGTTTCGTCCTGTCCAACGGGCACGGCTCGATGCTGCAGTACGCGCTGCTGCATCTGACCGGCTATGACCTGCCGATGACGGAGATTGCCCGTTTCCGACAGCTGCACAGCCGCACGCCGGGCCATCCCGAGGCGGGCCTGACGCCCGGCGTCGAGACGACGACCGGGCCGCTGGGACAGGGCCTGGCCAACGCGGTCGGAATGGCGCTGGCCGAGCGATTGCTGGCCGCCGAGTTCAACCGCCCCGGATTCAACGTTGTCGATCATCACACCTATGTCTTCCTGGGCGATGGTTGCTTGATGGAAGGCATCTCCCACGAGGCCGCCTCGCTGGCCGGCACCTGGAAGCTCGGCAAGCTGATCGCGCTGTATGACGACAACGGCATCTCGATCGACGGCGAAGTACGTCACTGGTTCACCGACGACAGTGCTGAGCGGTTCCGCGCCTATCACTGGAACGTGATCGGACCGATCGATGGTCACGATGCGGCCGCCGTGGACGCTGCGATCGTGCAGGCGCGGCGCTCCGATCGGCCCACGTTCATCATTGCGCGCACCGTCATCGGCAAGGGCTCGCCGAACCGCGCCGGAACCGAAAAAGCGCACGGCGAGGCGCTCGGCGAAGCCGAGGTCGCGGCCACGCGCCAGGCGATCGGCTGGACGCATCCTGCTTTCCTGATCCCCGACGAGATTTATCAGGCGTGGGATGCGCGCGTCGCGGGCGCGGAGCGCGAGCGGCGGTGGCGGCGGCTGTTCGAAGAATACGCAGCCAGGCATCCGCACGAGGCCACCGAGTTCGAGCGACGCATGGCGGGCGATCTGCCGGCGGCGTTGCCACAGATCGTCCGCGATGCGGTGGCCGCGGCGCAAGGCAAGCGCGAGTCGGTTGCGACCCGCAAGGCGTCCCAGCTGGCGCTGGAGGTGCTCGCCGAAACCGTGCCGGAGCTGATCGGCGGCTCGGCCGACCTGACCGGCAGCAACCTGACGCGCTGGAGCAAGGCGGCGCCATTGCGCACCGACTCCGAGTTCGTCCCCGGCCGCCATATCAACTACGGCGTGCGCGAATTCGGGATGAGCGCGATCGCCAATGGCATGGCCCTTCACGGCGGTCTGATTCCTTTTTCGGGGACGTTCCTGACGTTCTCCGACTACTCGCGCAACGCACTGCGGATGGCGGCGCTGATGAAGATCCGCACGATCTTCGTGTTCACCCACGATTCGATCGGACTGGGCGAAGACGGGCCGACCCACCAGTCCGTCGAGCACGCCGCAAGCCTGCGCCTGATTCCGAACATGGACGTGTGGCGACCGTGCGATACGGTCGAGACGCTGGTGGCCTGGGAGGCGGCGATCGAGCGGCGCGACGGTCCCACCAGTTTGCTGCTGTCGCGCCAGTCGGTGCCATTCCTGCGGTCGTCAAGCGACCAGGCTGCGATCCGGCGCGGCGGCTACGTTTTCAGCGAAGCCGACGGCGGTCCGGGGCAGGCGCGGGCGGTCGTGATCGCCACCGGCACGGAGGTATCGATTGCGATGCAGGCACAGAAACAGCTGGCCGAGCGTGGCATCCCCGTACGGGTCGTTTCGATTCCGTCGACCACGGTCTTCGATCGCCAGGACGCGGCGTGGAAGTCCAGCGTGTTGCCGGAGGGCATTGCGCGGCTGGCGATCGAAGCCGGCGTGACGGATTTCTGGTGGAAATACGTGCGCGCGCACGGCGCGGTGCTGGGGGTCGATCGCTTCGGCGAGTCGGCGCCGGCCGCCGCGGTTTACGAGCATTTCGGACTGACTGCGGCCAACGCGGTCGCGACGATCAACGCACTGCTCGAGGCAAAGGTTCACGGAGGAAAGCAATGACGATCAAGGTCGCAATCAACGGATACGGCCGCATCGGCCGCAACGTGCTTCGTGCCCACTACGAGGGGGGTAAGAAGCATGACCTGCAGATCGTCGCGATCAATGATCTGGGCGACGCCAAGATCAACGCCCACCTGACACGACACGACACGGTGCACGGGCCGTTCCAGGGCACGGTCAAGGTCGATGGCGACGGGCTTATCGTGAACGGCGATCGGATCCGTGTGCTGTCGATGCGCGACCCGTCTCAGCTGCCCTGGGCAGCGCTGGGCGTCGATGTGGTGCACGAATGCACGGGCCTTTTTACCTCCAAGGAAAAGGCCGGCGCCCACCTGAAGGCCGGAGCCAGGAAGGTGATCATCTCGGCGCCGGGCGGCAAGGACGTCGATGCCACGATCGTAATGGGCGTGAACGACGCGGTGCTGAAGAAGGAGCACACCGTGATCTCGAACGCTTCGTGCACGACCAACTGCCTGGCTCCGCTGGTCAAGCCTTTGCATCAGGCGATCGGGGTCGTCAACGGGCTGATGACGACGATCCATTCGTATACGAACGACCAGGTCCTGACCGACGTGTACCACGAGGACCTGCGGCGCGCGCGTTCAGCCACGCAGTCGCTGATCCCGACCAAGACCGGCGCAGCCGCCGCGGTCGGCCTGGTGATGCCCGAGCTGGCAGGACGCCTCGATGGATATTCGATCCGGGTCCCGACGATCAACGTGTCGATCGTCGATCTGTCTTTCATCGCGGCGCGCGACACCACGGTCGAAGAGGTCAACGGGATCATGAAGGCCGCCGCCGAAGGTCCGCTGCGGGGCCTGCTCGCGTACACGGACGAGCCCCTGGTCTCGGTCGATTTCAATCACGACCCGCACTCGTCGGTGTTCGACGCGACGCTGACCAAGGTGTCCGGGCGCCTGGTCAAGGTCAACAGCTGGTACGACAACGAGTGGGGCTTCAGCAACCGGATGCTGGACGTTACCGTTGCATTGATGAACGCCCGCTAAGAAAACAGAGGCCGCTTATCGATTAGAGCGGCCTCTCGGCAGCCGAGCTGGGCTGCCACGCTTCGGCACCGCGACCGCGCGGTCGCATCGCCGTCTGTCTGACTGCAGACCTCCCGGCCTTCAGCGTGCGATCTCACTGAACCGTCAGACGTTTCGCTGTTTTGGAAGCCCCCTCCGGCAACGCGATTGAGCTCGCCATGACATCCGTCGCTTCGGAGCCGGTTTCATTGTCCGGCAACTCGACGCTGCGCGCGTAGCTGAGAAAGCTGCGTTTGGCGTGCCGCACCCGTTTGGCCTTCCTTGACTTCGCTTTCCTCCTTTTCGCGGAAATCGTAATTCCGGTTGCCCTGGACCGACACGCCAGCTTTCGTCGTTGGCGTTCGGCAACCGAAGAATTACTTCAAACGTCACATCCTTGTCAAGTACTTCGTGCAGCCGCGCCCGATCCGCGACGCGCGGGCATATGACCCCGTTAACAATGCGACAGCGCGAGCGACCCGACGGGCGCGCCAGCCCAAAATTCAGCCCGCCGCCGACTTCTATAATGCGGCGCATAAGAAGGCGCGCGTTTAAGAAGATCAGCGCCGGGGACCGCTGGGCGCATCGCACGCGCTCGCGGCAGGTCGGACCGCACAGGCCGTAGCGCCACAGCATGATGATCCTCACACTCGACGACCTGTGCCGGCGGGGCGTGCTGCGCGGCAAGCGCGTCTTCATTCGTTCCGATCTGAACGTTCCGCAAGCCGATGCCGGAGCGATCACGGACGACACCCGGATCCGCGCTTCGCTGCCCGCCATTCGGATGGCGTTGGATGCCGGCGCCGCCGTGATGGTCACGTCGCACCTGGGGCGACCCAAGGAAGGCCAGCTGCGGCCGGAGAACACGCTGGAGCCCGTGGCTGCGCGGCTGTCGGAGCTGCTCGGATTTCAGGTCCCGTTGCGGCGCGACTGGGTCGACGGCGTGGCGGTGGCGCCGGGCGAGGTTGTGCTGCTGGAAAACTGCCGCCTGAACGTGGGCGAGAAAGAGGACGCCGAAGCACTGTCGCGCCGCCTGGCGTCGTTGTGCGATGTGTACGCGAACGACGCGTTTGGCGCGGCGCATCGCGCCGAGGCGACGACCCACGGCATGGCGCGCTTTGCCCCAATTGCCTGCGCCGGTCCGCTGCTGGCGGCGGAGGTCGAAGCGCTGGGCCGGGCGCTGTGGCGCCCGAGGCGTCCGCTGGTGGCGATCGTCGCGGGCTCCAAGGTATCGTCCAAGCTGACGCTTTTGGACAACCTGGCGCGCAAGGTCGATCGGCTGATCGTCGGCGGCGGCATCGCCAACACGTTCCTGATGGCCGCGGGATTTCCGGTGGGACGGTCGCTGGTGGAGCCGGACCTGGTGCCGGAGTGCCGCAAAGTCCTCCAGACGCTGGCCGACAAGGGGGCCACCTTGCCGCTGCCGATCGATGTGGTCACAGCGACCGAAGCGTCCGCACATGCCAGCGCAATGCTGCGTCGCGCCGATGACGTCAGGCCCGATGAGATGATCCTGGACGTCGGCCCAGCCAGCTCCCAGGCCCTGGACCACGTGATCAACGAGGCCGGCACGATCATCTGGAACGGCCCGCTCGGCGTGTTTGAACTCGACGCCTTTGCGCAAGGTACGCACCACCTGGCGCTGGCGGTGGCCGGTGCCACGGCGCGCGGCGCGTTCTCGATCGCAGGTGGCGGCGACACGCTTGCCGCGATCGCGAAGTACGGTATCGGCGACCGGATCAGCTACATCTCGACCGGCGGCGGGGCGTTCCTGGAGTTTCTCGAAGGCAAGATCCTGCCGGCGATCGCCGTGCTCGAGGAGCGGGCGCGCGGCAGCCTCTAGAATAAGAGGGCTCGCAGACCAGCGAGCCGGAACGCCTGGCACGGGATCGACGCAGGGATCGATTCACAAGGGGATCGAAGATGGCTTTGGTATCGATGCGGCAACTGCTGGACCATGCGGCCGAGCACGTCTATGGCGTGCCGGCATTCAACGTGAACAACCTCGAGCAGGTTCAGGCGATCATGGAAGCGGCGGCAGAGGTCGATGCGCCCGTCATCATGCAGGCGTCGGCCGGAGCCCGCAAATACGCGGGCGAGAAGTTTCTGAAGCATCTGATCGAAGCCGCGGTGGAGTCGTATCCACACATCCCGGTGGCGATGCATCAGGACCATGGGCAGTCGCCGGCAGTGTGCGAATCGGCGATCCGGCTGGGCTTTTCTTCGGTGATGATGGACGGGTCGCTGAAGGAAGATGGCAAAACGGTCGCCGACTACGATTACAACTGGGCAGTGACCAAGAAGGTCGTCGATCTGGCTCACGGACTCGGCGTCAGCGTCGAGGGCGAGCTTGGCTGCCTGGGGTCGCTGGAAACGATGAGGGGCGACAAGGAGGATGGGCACGGCGCCGAGAGTCAGATGACGCGTGAGATGCTGCTGACCGATCCGGACCAGGCGGCCGATTTCGTGCGACGCACGCAATTGGACGCGCTGGCGATCGCGATCGGCACGTCGCACGGCGCTTACAAGTTCACCCGCAAGCCGACCGGCGACATCCTGGCCATCGACCGGATCAAGGAGATCCATCACCGCATCCCCAATACGCACCTGGTGATGCACGGCTCGTCGAGCGTTCCGCAGGATCTGCTCGGCCAGATCCGGCAGTACGGCGGCCAGATGAAGGAAACCTACGGCGTCCCGGTCGAAGAGATTCAAGAGGCGATCAAGCACGGCGTTCGCAAGATCAACATCGACACCGACATCCGCCTGGCGATGACGGCGGCGATTCGCAGATTCCTGGCCGAGAACCCGTCCAAATTCGACCCGCGCGAGTACCTGAAGCCGGCACGGGAGGCTGCGAAAGTCGTGTGCCGACAGCGCTACCAGCAGTTCGGTTGCGCAGGACAGGCCTCCAGGTTCAAGCCCATCGGATTGGAGGGCATGGCGCAACGCTATCGGTCCGGCGAGCTCAGTCAGCAGGTTCACTGATCGCGCGCGGCCGGGGCTGCGTTCGCTATCATCACGCCTATGAGCGTCGGGCAGAGGCACGAAGGATCGGTGGCGTCGGGTGACAGCCGTGCCTTGAAAGGCAAGCGTGGGCTGCCGCGCATCGTCAACGCGTTTCGTTACTCGGTGGACGGTCTGGCGGCCGCGTGGCACCACGAGGATGCGTTCCGCCAGGAGATGATTTTGGCGGCCGTGATGATGCCGCTCGCGCTGCTTCTGCCGGTGACGCTGATCGAACGGATCCTGCTCATCAGCGTCGTCATCCTGGTGCTGATCGTCGAGATCCTGAACACGGCGGTCGAGGTGGCGATCGATCGGCAGAGTTTTGAGATCAACCCGCTCGCCAAGCGCGCCAAGGACTTGGGCAGCGCTGCGGTGATGTTGTCGCTGATCCTGGCCGGCGGGGTGTGGATATCGATCCTCTGGGCCACCTTCGTCCACTGAACCGCCACGCGCCGCAACCTGCGCACCGATGAGTTCCACCCCGCTCGGTTCGCAGACCCCCCGCCCGCAACCCGATGGCGCGCCGATGCTGCAGTCGAGCCTGCAGTCATTGCCGCTGGTGTATCGGGGCAAGGTGCGCGATACCTATGCAGTCGGGTCCGACCGGCTGCTGATCGTTACGACCGACCGGCTGTCGGCCTTCGATGTCGTTCTGAACGAGCCCATCCCCGGCAAAGGCTACGTCCTGAACGCGCTATCGAACTTCTGGTTCGGGCGGCTGGCGCATGTCGTGCCCAATCACCTGACCGGAGTCGCGCCCGAGTCGGTGGTGGCGAGCAACGAGACCGGCCAGGTGGCCGGGCGTTCGGTGGTCGCGATGCGCCTGACACCGCTTCCGATCGAGGCGGTGGTGCGCGGCTACCTGATCGGATCCGGCTGGAGCGACTACCAGGCGAGCGGCCAGGTGTGCGGAATCGAGCTGCCGGCCGGGATGCCGATGGCAGCACGCTTGCCCGAGCCGATCTTCACCCCCGCGATCAAGGCCGAGCTCGGCCGGCACGACGAGAACATTTCGTTCGAGCAGGTGTGCGACGTGGTGGGTGCTGCGGTCGCGCAAAAAATCCGCTCAACCGCCCTGACTCTGTATCGCGAGGCATCGTCCCATGCGCAGCGCTGCGGCATCCTGATCGCGGACACCAAATTCGAATTCGGATTGGACACGACCGGTGAAATGCGGCTGATGGACGAGGTGCTGACGCCCGACTCGTCGCGCTTCTGGCCGCTGGATCGGTACCGGACCGGCGAGTCGCCGCCGAGTTTCGACAAGCAGTTTGTGCGCGACTGGCTGCAGGCGCAGCCGTGGAATAAAGCGCCCCCGCCGCCCGCACTTCCCCCCGAGATCGTTGAACGAACCGCCGCCAAGTACCGCGAAGCACTTGAGCGCTTGACTGATACCATTTCGGCCTCGAGCCTTCCCGGCCCGGCACTCGGCGCCGGTGCTTGACCGAACGATGAGTCGAACGCGCGCGCAGCCTGTGGTCGGCGTCCTGATGGGATCGGATTCCGATTGGGAGACGATGCAGCACGCCTGCGACGTGCTGAAGGAATTCGATGTCGCGTTCGAAGCGCGCGTGATATCCGCGCACCGGACTCCGGACGAGATGTTTGCGTATGCCGAGTCGGCCCGCGAGCGCGGCATCCGGATGATCATCGCGGGGGCCGGCGGGGCGGCGCATCTGCCGGGCATGCTCGCGTCCAAGTCGGTGATCCCGGTGCTGGGCGTGCCGGTGCCGTCCAAGTATTTGCGGGGCGAGGACAGTCTGCTGTCGATCGTCCAGATGCCGAAGGGCGTGCCGGTGGCGACTTTTGCGATCGGCGAAGCCGGCGCTGCCAACGCCGGCTTGTTCGCGGTGTCGGTGCTCGCATCCTCCGATCCGGCGCTGGCGCGCAAGCTTGCTCAGTATCGGGCTACGCAGACCGAGAAGGCGCGCAATATGACGCTGCCTTTGTGATTTCTTCCATCTGATCGTTCTGCTGTGATTCTTCCAGGTGAATGGCTCGGTGTGCTGGGCGGCGGCCAGCTCGGCCGCATGTTCTGCATGGCGGCGCAATCGCTCGGCTACCGGGTCTGTGTGCTCGATCCGGGCAACGGCAGCCCGGCCGGTGCGGTGGCCGACCGCCAGATCCGCGCCGACTATGCCGACCCGGCCGCGCTGTCCGAGTTGGCGCGCTTATGCAAAGCCGTGACCACCGAGTTCGAGAACGTCCCGGCGCAAAGCCTGGAGCGCCTCGCGCGCGATTGCAGCGTCAGCCCGGGCGCAGACGCGGCGGCGATCGCACAGGACCGGCGCCGCGAGAAACGCTTCGCCCAGGATTGCGGCCTGTCGGTGGCGCCATACCAGGTGATCGCGGAAGCGGCCGACCTGACGAGGGTCGACGCGTCGCTGTTGCCGGGCGTGTTGAAGTCGGCGCGACTCGGATACGACGGCAAGGGGCAGGTTCGGATCGATCAGGCCGATGCATTGCAGTCGGCCTGGGACAGCCTGGGCCGCGCGCCCTGCGTGCTCGAAAAATGGTGTGCCATCGAATGCGAGGTGTCGGTCATCGTGAGCCGGGGCCGCGACGGACGTTCAACCACGTTTCCGGTCGCCGAGAACGAGCACCGCGGCGGCATCCTGGCGACGACGATCGTGCCGGCGCGCATCGACGCTGCGCTGGAGCAACGTGCTCGTGCAGCGGCCACGACGATCGCGGAACGACTCGACTACGTTGGCGTGCTGTGTGTCGAGTTCTTCGTGCTGCCCGGTGGCGAACTGCTGATCAACGAGATGGCGCCGCGCCCGCACAACAGCGGCCACTACACGATCGACGCCTGCGTCACCAGCCAGTTCGACCAGCAGGCGCGCGTGCTCGCTGAGCTGCCGCTGGGCGACACGCGCCAGTTGGCGCCGGCCGTGATGCTGAACCTGCTTGGCGACCTGTGGTTCGGGCAAGGCCAACCGCGACCACCGCGTCTCGACGCGGTCGCTGCCATCGGCGGAGCCTGCCTGCATCTGTACGGCAAGGACGAGGCGCGGCCGGGCCGCAAGATGGGCCACATCACGGTGCTGGGCACATCGTTGCCGGATGCGTTGGCGCGCGCCCGCGAAGTTGCCGCGGCGCTCGGCCTGGAGCCGATTCGTGGATAGCCTGCCGCCGGACGGCATCGCGATCGCGCAGGCGGCCCGTCTGTTGCGCGACGGGAAGTTGGTGGCCTTTCCGACCGAAACCGTCTATGGGCTCGGCGCCGACGCCGACAACGCGCAGGCGGTGCGGGCGATTTTCGCGGCCAAGGGGCGGCCGTCGGATCATCCGGTGATCGTGCACGTGACAGACCTCGCCGCCAGCGCGGCGTGGGCGGGTGAGTTGCCGCCGGCCGCGCGACAGCTGGCCGATCGTTTCTGGCCCGGCGCGCTGACGCTGGTGGTTGCTCGAGGTCCGCGCGCGCACGATGCACTCACCGGTGGTCAGCCTTCGGTAGGTCTTCGTTGTCCGGCGCACCCGTGGGCCCAGGCGCTGCTCAGAGCGCTATGCCGGGAGTCGGCAGACGCGTCGCGTGGCATCGCGGCCCCGAGCGCGAACCGGTTCGGACACATCAGCCCGACCCGTGCCGAACATGTTCACGCCGACCTGCGGGTTGGGCCGGGAGAGCCGGTCGAACTGGTCCTGGACGGCGGTCCCAGTCCGGTGGGGATTGAATCGACGATCGTCGACCTGACCTCGGCGTCGCCCCGCCTGCTGCGCCCCGGCTCGATCACGCGCGAGCAAATCGAGCGGACGCTCGGATACGCGGTGCCTTTGGCCGCGCGCGATGATGCCTCCGCCCCGCGCGCTCCCGGCCGCGCGGCGCGGCACTACGCGCCGCGCACGCCGCTCGAGTTGGTCGACGGCGGGCGGCTGGCTGCGCGCCTGCGCCAGCTGGGCGCAAGCCGCGTGGCGGTGCTTGCCCCGGCGCCATTACTGCCGGGCGTTCAATACGGGTGGATCGCTCCGGCGTCGCCCGAGCAGTACGCTCATCGACTGTACGAGTTTCTGCACCAGATGGATGCCAGCGGTGCCGAGCGGCTGCTGGTGCAAAGGCCGCCGCTCGATCCGACCTGGGCGGCGGTGCACGACCGCCTCGAGCGTGCGGCCGAGCCGCCGGATGGAGATTTCGACGACGCCGACTAGGTGTGAAGTCTCAGGGCGTTGTTTCCCGTTTTGGGGCGCCACCCAAGCCGAGCAAGCCGTCAGGGGCTTCAAGGCGTCGCGCAGCAGTTTCAAGCGCCTGGTCCGTGGTGGAGTCGAATTGCGAGAATGAACAGGGCCAGCGCCAGCGTGATCAGGTTGGACAGGATCACCGGCCATGCGCCGATCAGCACCCCGTAGGCAAGCCACAGCGCCACGCCGGCGGCGAAGATCGAGTACATGCCCAGCGACAGGCCGGCGGTGTGGCGCGTCTTCCAGCTCAACCACGCCTGCGGGATAAACGCGAGGGTCGTCAGCGTTCCTGCAACGTAACCGATCGTCTCCGCAGCCATCATGGCCAGCAACCGGCGCGCATTGCGCCGGCCATTACAAAACATACCGGCAAACCCCTATTTTCGCCGCCGTTCGCCCGCATCGGGTTGGCTCCTGCGATCTTCTCTGTAAACCTCTTTTGCGCGCAAGCGCACTCATTCTACGAGGCCGTTCCATTCTGTTCGGAATCCTCTGACCCCCGGCGGGCAGTCGCCGCATTTCACCGAAATGAAGTCGCCGAGGTCCTGCTAAAAAAGTACACTCGGACACATGGTTGAATGCGGTTTGTGGTTTACGGCGAGAACGCGCAATGGATTTGATCCTGAAGGTGATCGACGGGCCGTCCGATGCCAGCTGGCAGGGGCTCGAGGCACGGTTCGATGCCTCGGGCGGCCTGATCGGGCGCGCCGAGACGGCACGTCTGTCGCTGCCCGACTCGAGCCGGACCGTTTCGCGCTTTCATGCGCACGTCAGCTGCAGCAGCGACATGTACTATCTCGAGGAGATGGGCAGTCGCAACACGGCGAGCATCAATGGCAAGTCGCTGAAAGCCGGTAACAAGGAAGTGCTGCGGCCGGGCGACAAGGTCCGGATCGGCCATTTCACGCTGGCCGTCGATTTCGACGACCCGGATTTTCCCGCCACCCAGGTGATCGACCGACGCAGCCTGCAGGCTGCGCTCGGCGAGGACGATGAATCGACCCAGGTGGCGGTTCGCGAAGCGACCGGCCTGCAGTTCAGACACTCCAACGCCGAGTTTCTGAACGCGTTTCAGGATGGAGCGGGCATCCAGCTCGATGCCTCGGTCAGCTTGCGGCCCGAGTTCATGAGAATGCTGGGGCAGCTGTTGCGAGCTTTGGTCGGAGGCATTCACCACGTGGGCTCGCAGCGGATGCGGCTGCGCGACGAAGCCTCGGACCGCAACGCGCAGGCGCACGCGCGCCACATCGACCCGATTCGAGCCGCTGCCGAGGGGACGCGTCTTCTGACCGTGCTGCTCAAGCCTGGAGCGATCGGCTCGGATAAGCCTCATATCCGGGTGCAGGAGATGATCGACGACCTGACCGCCCGCATCGCGGCGATGCGGATGGCGGTGGACGCGGCGGTCGAGCAGACCGAAGCCAGGCTGTCGCCGTCGGCGATGGAACAACAGCTCGGCCGATCGCTGCTGCTGGACGAGCTGCTGCCGATGCGGCGCAAGGCGCGGCTTTGGGATCTTTATCGGCGCATGCACGGGTCGCTGTCTGCCGAATCAAGCCAGGAGCGAACGGAAGCCAGGACCGACGCCCAGAACGGCGGCAGGAGCGGCGGCGCCTCGGGCGTGCGGCAGATCTTCAATCAGGCCTTCACCAAGGCCTACGAAGCCGAAGCAGCGCGCTTTCGCCGCAGCCGACAGTAGAAAGGCCGTTGCCAAGCAACTGCGCGGACCGGGTGTCGACCTCCGGTCCTCGGTCGAAACTCGCCCCTGCTCGCGACGCCTTTCGGACCGTGTCTCGAGCTTAGGTCTCGAGCTCAGGCCTCGGGCTCAGCCGCGCATGAATTCGGAAATCTTCGCTCGCAAGTCTTCCGGGATGTCGACCGGGCGCTCGGTCTCCTGATCGACACACACGCAGATCCGGTTGATCCGGGCGCGTTGCTCGCCATCCTTGTCCAGGCCCATCGTGAGCCGCAGTGACGTGCGGCCGATGTGCGTTGCGGTCAGCCAGAAATCAACCGCCTCACCCATCCGCGTGGCCTTGCTGAAGGTGGTCTCCAGTCGCACCGTCGGTAGTGACAGGCGCCGCTCCATCAGAAAGGAGTCGAACGGGATCTCCAGCGCTTCATAGAACCAGTCTTCCACCAGCGCATTGAAGATGTGGAAGTAGTTCGGCAGAAAGACGAAGCCGGTCGCATCGCAGTGCGAGAGCCGGATCAGATAGGGTTTTATGAACGTCATCGCGTACCGTCACAGGAGCCGCCGCCAAGCCCATCATAGGCACCCCACCCGGCGCGATTGACTCCGAGGAGACCGCGTTTTTGGGCGGATTTCTTCCCCACGGGCTTGTGCAAAAGCCCCCGATCCCCATATAAACGCCGTTTGGGCAGTTCCGAACAATCCACACCGAGGGGGTTGCGATGCGGGGATGGGGTCTGGGCTTGGCCGCCGCGATGGCGTTCCTGCTGGCCGGTTGCGGTTACAACGAAATTCAGACCCGGGACGAGGCGGTCAAGGCGGCCTGGTCCGAGGTCTTGTCGCAGTACCAGCGGCGAGCCGACCTGGTGCCGAATCTGGTCAACACCGTCAAGGGCGAGGCCAGCTTCGAGCAGGGAACCCTGACGCGGGTGATCGAGGCTCGGGCCAAGGCGACGTCGATCCAGGTTACACCGGAGCTGGCCAACGATCCGGCCGCGTTGCAGAAGTTCCAGCAGGCTCAGGGTGAATTGTCCTCGGCGCTGTCGCGCTTGCTGGTCGTCAGCGAGAACTATCCGAACCTGAAGACGAACCAGAGCTTCCAGGATCTGAGAGCGCAGCTCGAAGGAACCGAGAACCGCATCGCGATCGCGCGCAATCGGTACATCAAGACCGTGCAGGATTACAACGTGTATATCCGGCAGCTGCCACAGAATCTGACGGCGATGGTGATGGGCTACAAGGAGAAGCCGCAGTTCGCCGTCGAAAACGAGGAAGCCGTCAAGCAGGTGCCGAAGGTCGATTTCAGCAAGTAGTGGCGGGCACCACGCGTGAGTCTCGGCGGCCGGGTCGTCATCCGAGTCCAAACATGTCGATGTTGAGCCGCCTGGCGCGCGCGCTGCTCGTTGCGGCGCCGCTGCTGGCGTTGGTGCCGGCGCTGGCCGGTGCCGATGCCTCGAGCGCGCCGCTCGGCCCGGATGGGCTGCTGCTGGTGCCGCCGCCGGCGCGCGTCGTCGATCAGCCGGGCGTGCTCAGTGCCTCCGACCGCTCCGCGCTCGAAGAACGGCTCGCCCGATTCGAGTCCGACAACGGCGCCCAGGTGGCGATCGTGATCGTCGGCAGCACCGGCATCGAACCGATCGAGGACTTCGCCAACCGCGTGGGCTCGGCCTGGAAGATCGGCCGGCGCGGCGTCGGCGACGGCATGCTGATGGTGATCGCGACGCAGGACCGCCACGCGCGCATCGAGGTGGCGCGCGCACTGGAGGGCGCGATCCCCGACGCCATCGCCAAGCGCGTGGTCCAGCAGACGATGGGTCCGCACTTCAAGACGGGTGACTACGCGGGTGGTTTGAATGCCGGGTTGGACGTCGTACTGCCGCTGATCGGGAACGAACGGCTTCGCGCGCCGCTCGGGGAGCACGCCCCGCAGGTGACCCGCGGCCAGCCCGGCCATCTGCAGTTGCTGCTGCCGTTGCTGGTGGCGGGCATTGCGCTGGGCT
>Ga0210401_10004677_pt1 | contig 14279 bp, 13 predicted proteins | sample IncBWH32MmetaG_FD_150866 | JGI IMG/M metagenome (GOLD analysis project Ga0210401, IMG submission 150866) | Forest soil microbial communities from Barre Woods Harvard Forest LTER site, Petersham, Massachusetts, United States - Inc-BW-H-32-M | ecosystem: Environmental > Terrestrial > Soil >... | reverse complement strand
GGAATGGTTTCCCATCATGAACAGCAGGCCTCCCAATGGAATGGTGAATAGCAGCATCACTGGCCTGCTTATAACGTGAACCTTACATGGCCACAAGCATCAACTGAGGGACTTTTTCAACAGACACGCCTGTTAACAGCAGTTACGGACGTACTCTGAGAGTCAGCATGCTGCGGTGTCTAATGAGGTGGGGGCAGAAGAAGACGCTGTGAGTATGGTCAGGAATAGGCTGGTCTCACACAGAGCGCAGCGCATCTGCCTCTGGTTCTTTGCCGTTGTTTTCACCGCTGGTATAGCTTTGCGCGTTGAGGCCGCAATCTACGCAAGGCGAATCGTCTCTGTCGTGATGGCCCTCTCCACCCTACGGGTAGGAGAAAGTTCTAAGGCCGACGCGTTGTCGCGAATACCAGACCTACGGCCCTCTGCTACCGGGGCTTATGGCCACTGCGATGCTGACGAGTGTTCTTCTATCTTTATAGCCAATGGCTTTCCGAACAGGGTTTTGTCGCGAACCAGGAACAGCACTCTCTCGGCGCTGTTGCGCTGGTTGGGTTTCCGTTGCGAGGGCCTTGACGTCCGTATCGCTTTTACATCCAAAAAGTTGTCTTATTTCGTATATCGCTTGGAAGTGTCGGCGCCAGGTGTGTTGAAAGGAATCCCACCCCCGCCCCGCGATGGTGAAGCTGGCGTAGTAGTGATTGGAGTCTCGTCTCGGAGCTTCATCAAGCGCAGCGCGCCGAATTCAGCGATAGAAGACCATCCGCTCTACGTTGTGACCCCCGCTCGGTCGGCACCATCACAGGGTATTGGTATTGTCCTGACTCCCAACGCGCCGGAAGAAATCGTACGCGGCACGTTCGACCTAAAACTTGACTGCCTGTGGAGCTTCGCAGGCTGCCATCGGTGGAACGAGCTTTTGCCGTCCCTTGAACCACTGGCACAGAAGTGATTGGCGAAAAATCGCCATAGCACCAAGGGTGCAGATAGTAGAACGCGCAGATCATCGCTGCGCGGGCGCTCCGACACCTTGGCCGATGCCGAGCGCTCGAAGGTCGATGAATAGCCGTTGGGGTAGTTTGATGACAGTTCTCAGCGGCCAAAGCCGCAATTCTTTCCTTCAAGGTACGGCCCGGCTGAAGCCGGGCCGTTTCAAAGCGCTTCACCACGGAGCGTGCGAAGGGCCGCACAGGGCGCGATGAAAATCCTTGAGCAGACGAGTCCGTCGATCCCACGTTTGCGCAGAGAACCTGAAACCGCAGGGCACCCGGCAGGTCCGGACCTAACGTACGGTACGCGGACCCGCCAAACCCAATTGCGACAAAGTTCACTCTTACCAGGCCGAGGTTAACCGAACCAAACCCTACTGTTCGTTCTCATCATCTGTGTTGGCTACGAACTCTAATCCGTGCGGACCGTTCAAATTGCTGACGAATGGGCTTGTGACGCCCGTGTGGGTGTCGACCACCGTGAGTTGATTCAAACTGCCGACCGAAGCGAACAGCGTGCCGACCGGAACGTGATTTACCTCAATCTTGAGGATACGGTTGTTGCCTGTATCAGCCAGATAAAACTTGCCTTCCCTGGCGGTAGCGAAGACGGCATCATCCAGGCCGGAAACGGCGAGGCCCGTGGTTGGATCAAGCAACTGCAAGAAGCTGACCGACTGATCGGGTTTTCCAGGCTTCTCCACAAAAATCAGCTGACCGTCATTCCCGCTGGAGAGCATGAGGTCTCCGGTTGGCGTCAGTTTGAGGGAGTCGGAGTCAGTATCGGTGGTGGGCTGGTTCGGCTGCCCGGTCGCCAAATTGGTACCGGTGGCGCCCATGGTTAAGATGGGCGTGACGACCAGGGGGTTCGACCCGTTCTGAAGCAACTGAATCGTCGGATCCGTGGGAGCCACTGGATTGGTATAGCTCATGAAAACCTGATTACCCCGGAAAACAACATCGTCGTAGCCCTCGGTAGCGGATTTCACCGCGTAGGGAATTGGGCCAGTGACGGTGTGCGTTTTCGGATTGATCAGGCTCAGGGTGGAATTGCCGTCCTGATTTTGCAGCGCCCACACGCGTCCGGTTCTTGGATCAACTTTGAGGCCGTCAACGGAACCAGCGATGGAATACGTTTGGCGTACGTCGCCATTCAACTTGTACTGCACAACTGTGCTGCTGCCGCTGAGGCCTGTGCTGTCGGCCCCGTTGGTGTAGCTCACCCACACGGAATTTCTGCTCAAAGCGATAGAGTCGGGTCCTGTTGCGTTGACAGCGGTTCCAGTAGCAAACGTCGTAATCCGGCGGATCTTCTGCGCGTAAGCGGACAACGCCATGGTCAACGTAATTGAGGCGATAGCAATCCGGGAGATTTGTTTGGCCAAACGGTAGCTCATATTCCCTCCAGCGGGGTAGGCTAACAGCGGCCTATTACGGCAACGTTACATACAAACAGCAGGTCGATGAATTTGTGAGTTAGACCGCGGAGGATTTTTTGAACGCGGGTCTCTCCGCACTTCTCTCGGCGATCCGTCTGAAGCTGAACTTTTAGTGAGCGTGGCCGGCACGTTGTTGAAAGTTCGCCATTTCGTGATTGATTCGAGGTCGATGAGCAGACGTTGGTACGGTTAGGGACACTTCTCAGCGGCTAAGCAGGCTGGTGGCTGACACTTGTCGCCGACTGCTGACGCTTGTGGCTGACGGCTCACGACTCGCGACTGACGACTTAATTGTGGGCGGGGTTGAGGGTGGGCTTGCGGGGGAGAGTGGCGGCCTGGGTGGCGATATCGAGAACGTCGCGGGCGACGGCGTCGGTGGCGTGGCGGGCGGGGCCGGTTTCGTCGAGGTAGTCGCCGAGGACGGGACAGCAGCCGAGGTGCTCGATGGCTTCGAGGTCGGCGACAATCTGGGCGGCGCCTTCGAGGGCGTACTTGGCTTTCAGATCATCGGAGGCCGGAGTGCGGTTGATCAGGGCGTAGTCGAAGAGTTGGGCCTGGGCGTGGCGGTTGAGGGCGCGGATGTGGTCGGCGGCGGTGAGGCCGAGGCTTTCGTTGGCCTGCGTCATCAGGTTGCAGATGTAGACCTTGATGGCGGGCGAGTTGACGATGGCCTGCGCGATGCCTTTGACCAGCAGGTTGGGGATGAGACTGGTAAAGAGCGAGCCGGGGCCGATGGTGATGACGTCGGCGCGAGCGATAGCTTCGAGAGTCTGCGGCAGAGGCTCGACGTCGGGCGGGATCAGGAGCAGCTCCTGGATGCGTCCTTTGCTGGCGGTGATTTTGGTTTCGCCGCGGACGCGGGAACCATCTTCAAGCAAAGCTTCAAGTTCGATGTTGGAGGTGGTCGCAGGGTAAATGTGGCCGCGGGTAAGGAGAATTTCGGAAGAGAGGCGGACCGCTTCGGCGAAGTCGTTGGTGATGGACGTGAGCGCGGCGAGGAAGAGGTTTCCGAAGCTGTGGCCTTCGAGGCCGGAGCCTTTGTCGAAGCGGTGGCGGAAGAGTTGGGAGAGCAAGTCGGCGTCTTCGGAAAGGGCGACGATGCAGTTACGAATGTCGCCCGGGGGGAGCATGTTGAGTTCCTTGCGGAGGCGGCCGCTGGAGCCGCCGTCGTCGCTGACGGTGACGATGGCGCTGAGTTCGCTGATGGTGGGGCCGCCGGTCGAGGGGCGGAAGGCTTCGCCGGGCGCGGGGACGAAGCTTTTGAGACCCTTGAGGAGTGTGGATAGACCGGTGCCTCCGCCGATGGCGACGACACGGAGGGCTGCGGTTGAGGCGAGGTTCTCCCGCGGGAGCGGGGTTGTCCGCTGCTGAGAATCCATCGAGATCCCTAGTAGTTCTCTTCGTCGGGGAGGGTGGTTTCGGCGACGGTTTCGGCTCCGGGATCGGGATAGAGCAACTCGGTGAAGCGGGGATCCTCGGAAAGATTCTGGAAGTCGGAGTCGTTGCGGGCCTGAAAGCGCAGCGTCGGGTTGAGGCGGATGGCCTCGTCGAGATTGCGCAGCGAGTCTTCGACATGTCCGGTCATGCAGTCGAGCGCGGCCAGACCGTAGACGACGTAGTCGGCTGTCGGGGACTGCTTCTGGAGCTTTTCGAGATGCTCGCGGGCCTGGACATAGTCGCCAAGATTCATGAGCGAGACGGCGTAGTCGAAGTGTTCTTCGGGCGTCTTGAACTGATAGGTGACCTTTTCCAGGTGCTGGTTGCAAGTGTTCAAGTGGACATTGGCGCGGTCGACGAGTTCTTTGCTGGGGCTGCCGATGACCTTCTGGAAGTGGGCCTTGGCCTTGTCGAACTTGTGCTCCTGCAGGGCGCGCAATCCGGTTTCATAGTTCTGGACGGCCTGCGCGACGCGGGGATCGTCGGCCACAGATTTCTTGGGGGTAGGTTTTTGAGCCATTTGCAAAACTCGTCCTGTGGTTTTCGTAACTACTCCTTAATTGTGCTGCTTACGACGGAATCGTTCAAGCGTTTCGGGAGCCCGGCAGGCTTTGGCCGCTGTGCAGCGTTCTTCTTACGCCCCTGCGGGGCTTCCCTAATCTTTGTTCGGGCACCCACGGCTTGCGCCGTGGGCTTCACTCTTGCGCCGCTTCGCGGCTGATTTCTCTGTTTCTTGTCGCCTGCTGACTTTTCAATGTTGTCTGGTTCGAGCAGGTTTATACGCGCCTGCCGAAGCCTGCGTCAAACCGATTGCCACAAAGTGCCGGCACGAGAGCGGCGAGTCAGTTGATCTCGGCGGCAGTTTCGAGGTTGACCTGCTTCCACTCGCCTTTGATGATGCCCTGGCGAACCTGCGCGGCGGTCTTGCCTTTCTTGGTCTGGGCGTAGGAGTAGTAGAGCTCCTTCAGGCAAACTTCACACTGAGCGCCATGAGTGTTTTCAAAACAGCTATGCAGGCTGTTGTGGCCCATGCCGCGGTCGCAGTAGCAGTAACAGGGCTGCTGATGGATCACGTTCGGGATTTTGGCCGCGAGCTCATAAGCGTGGGTCTGGTAGGGGTACTGCGCGTTTTCGGCCCAAAGACTATCTTTGGGAAGGATCGGCGGCAGCTTCTTGGTCTTTGGGGGAGGAGCGGCGTTATAGGCCGGAACTCCCTGATCTTCCTGGCTGGCCCATTGGGCCGAAACGGTGAGCGTCACCAGAAAGACGAACGCTAACAGGAATGCACGCTTGAGCATAGGGGACGGTAACCTCGTCGAACTATTGTAACCCGAGGCGGGTGAAGGAGGCGACCTGCGGGGCACCGCGAAAGGGCATTGGACGAGGAGCCACCGGGCTAAGCATGGAACGAGCGGGGTGGCAAGCTAAGTTGGTCGGAAATTGGGGGTTCCATATTAGAATTGGGCAAAGGTATGCGAGAGCCCGTCAGGGTCCCACAGAGTGAGCCGCGGGGTGCAAACATCGCCCCATCGAGACGTGCCGCACCGGTACTGGCGGTGTGGGCGCGCGACCTGATCATCTCGCTGGCAATTTCGGCATTCATCATTATTTTTCTGTACCAGCCGGTGAAGGTCGAGGGCACGAGCATGATGCCGTCGCTCGACGACCAGGAGCGGATATTCGTCAACAAGTTCGTGTACCGCTGGGAACCGATTGAGCACGGGGATATTGTGGTGTTCCGCTATCCGCGGGACCCATCGAAGAGTTACATCAAGCGGGTGATCGGTGTGGCCGGGGACCGGATCCGCATCGATGCGGGGCAGGTGTTCGTGAACGATGCCCCGATTGAAGAAGATTACGTGCCAGCGATGTATGCGGATGAACGGTCGTATCCGGAGACGGTGGTGCCGGCGTTTAGCTACTTCATGCTGGGCGATCATCGGAGCATGTCGAACGACAGCCGGGATTTCGGGCCGGTAAAGGAAGGCTACATCTACGGGAAGGCTGTGTTCGGGTACTGGCCGATGGAGAAGCTGGGGCGGCTGAGATAGTCGTCGTTGGTCGTTGGCTTGGCTGGTGGAGAGCGGCCGGCTCCTGCTCACAAGTACGTCGCGGATAGCCGCCATTGCCGAGCTAAAATTCTCGGATCTGTAGAAGTAGACTCCATCCAAACTACATTTTGAATACTGGAGCGTCTGAGTGGGGATGATGCGCTGGAGCGTGGTGGTGTGTCTGGCGAGTTGCGGGTCCGTGGCGAGCGGGTGCGCGCAAAGTGCGTCGGACGTCAGGGGGCTGGACGATGGATTCGTGGTGGCCAATCCGGAGGCGATAGGGCTGGCGGCGACGCCGTTCTGGACTGGATATGAGCGTCGTGCTAACCAGCACGAACTACAACACGAAAGGCATGCACGAGCAGACGGAGCGGTTGGTGACGGAGTATGTGCTGCAGGCGGTGGAGAAGTGAGGGAGAGAATATTCCTGAAGAAGGGCAAAAAGCCTTTGATCGCAAAGGACGCTAAGGACGGCCGCGAAGAACGCGAAGAAAAGCTTTTAACGCAGAGAGCGCAGAGAAAAAGCTTTTAGCCGTGAAGCACGGGACGGATTCGCGACGTGCGCTAACAAAGCGAAGAAGCAAGGGGAGAATATTCCTGAAGAAGGGCAAAAAGCCTTTGATCGCAAAGGACGCTAAGGACGGCCGGGAAGGACGCGAAGGAAAGCTTTTAACACCCTTCGACTTCGCTCAGGACAAGCTCCGGGCGCGGAGAACGGTCGCAGAGGGCGCAGAGAAGGGCTTTTAAGCGCGAAGGACGCGAAGGATTCGCAAAGTGCGCAAAGAAACATGTGCCGAGGTTGATGGGGTTATCGCCGAGGAGGGTAGTCATGACGGTTGCAGTAGATCGGGTGCCGGCGCGGGATCCGCAGGAGCTGGAGCGGTTGCTGACCTAACACCTGCGGTGACACTACCGCTCTTCCTTCTCCACCCACTTCGGCACGTACGGAACTTTGTAACTCTGCAAGCGGTGCAGCAGTCGATCGGGGTCGGTGTCGACCAGCAGGAGTTCGCGGTGCTCGGGGCGGATGAAGCCATCCTCGGCCGCGCGCTCAGTCAACGCCAGCAGCGCATCGTAATAGCCTTCCACGTTCAGGAAGGCGCAAGCTTTCTTCTGCAAGCCAAGCTGCGACCAGGTGAGTGCCTCGCAGAATTCATCCCAGGTGCCGAAGCCGCCGGGCAGAGTCAGGAACGCGTCCGCCAGATCGGCCATCAGCGCCTTGCGTTCGTGCATCGAGGCGACCACATGCATTTCGCTCAGCCCCTGATGCGCGATTTCTTTTTCGGCGAGCGCGCGCGGGATCACTCCGATCACGCGTCCATTGGCTCCCAGGCAAGCATCGGCGAGCGCGCCCATCAGACCTACGTTCCCGCCGCCATAGACCAGGGTGATGCCGCGCTCGGCCAGCAACTCTCCCACCCGGCGTGCGGCCTCACGGTAAGCCGGCCGGCGTCCCGGATTCGCGCCACAAAAAACGCACAGTGCTTCCATCACGCTCCGATTGTATGGGCAGGCGGCAGCAGCCGGTAGTCGACGAAACAAGACAGTCAACCTCGGCCGTTCCTGACACTTTGTCGGGCGCTTGATAAGGCTGGTATAGTCATCGCTTTGCCGGTTGTTCGCCGGACTCGCTTGAGGTCGAAAGGAGAGCTCTGCATGTCCGTGTTCCGGAGTCGAGGTGTGTGTGGGTTGGCTGTTGCATTTCTGTTCGTGATGGACTCGTTCGCCGCAAACGCTCCCCACATTTCGATCGCCGTCGACGCCAGCGAAGCACCACGCAAAATCATTCATGCCAAGCTCCGCATCCCGGCGACACCCGGCACGCTGACCCTGTATTACCCCAAATGGATTCCAGGCGAGCACGCCCCAGACGGGCCGGTCGTCGATCTGACCGGACTGAAATTCTCGGCCAGCGGAAAAACGCTGAAGTGGCGTCGCGATCTCACCGACGGCTGGACCATCCACGTCGAAATTCCGCCCGGTGAGAACGAAGTCCTGGCCGACTGCGACTACGTGGAGCCGGCAACTCTGATGGGCGGATTCTCGTCCGGTTCGTCGGCCACCGACAAACTCCTCGTCTTCAGCTGGAACCAGGTTGTGCTCTATCCCAAAGGCTGGAAGAGCGACGACCTGATCTATATGGCGAGCCTGAGAATTCCCGACGGCTGGAAGTATGCAACCTCATTGACGATCAGCAACGCCAATGGCAGCGATCTGCACTTCGAACCGGTGTCGCTGACCACGTTGGTCGACTCTCCCGTGCTCGCAGCCGAATACCTGAAGGTCGTCCCTCTGAATGCAGGGCAGAATCCTCCCGCGGAACTGGACGCCGCCGCCGACAGCGCCGGCGCCCTCGATGCACCGCAGGAGCTGTGGGATCACTACCGGACTCTGGTCGCGCAGGCCGGCGCTCTATTCGGCGCGCAACATTATCGGCACTATCACTTCCTCTACACGCTCAGCGATCATGTCGCGCACTTCGGCCTGGAACATCACGAATCCGACGACAGCCGCGTAAGCGAGCGTGGCTTGGTCGACGAGAACTCGCGAAAAGTGAATGCCGGACTGTTGCCCCACGAATACGTGCATTCGTGGAATGGGAAGTATCGGCGCCCAATTGGGTTGGCGACACCGGATTACCAGGAAATCATGCAGGACGACCTGCTCTGGGTTTACGAAGGCCTGACCGAATACCTGGGCAACGTTCTGACCGCGCGCAGCGGGCTGTGGACTCCACAGCAGTACCGCGATTTCCTGGCCCTGGTTGCCGCCGATCGCGACCATACTCCCGGCCGCACCTGGCGCAACCTGCAGGACACTGCCGATGCCGCGCCGCAACTCTATTTCGCGCCCAAGGCCTGGGAGTCCTGGCGGCGCAGCACAGATTTCTACGAGGAAGATGATCTGAACTGGTTGTGGGCCGACGCCATCATCCGGCAGCAAACCAAGGATGCCAAGTCGCTCGACGATTTCTGCAAACTCTTCCACGGCCCACCCGGAGGCGCTCCCGCAGTGAAGCCCTACAACTTCGAAGACGTCGTGAAGACCCTGAACCAGGTGGCTCCCTACGATTGGGCCGCGTTCTGGACCGAACGCCTGACGAATCACGGCCCGGAAGCGCCCCTCAGTGGCCTGGAAGAAAGCGGTTGGAAGCTGGTCTATGACGACTCAGCCTCAGATTATTTTCGCAGCGATGAGCGCGAGAAAGGCGAAGTTCGCGAGATGTACAGTCTGGGGCTTCGTCTTCGCGACGACGGCGGGGTGATCGACACCATTGAGGGCATGACCGCCGCCAAGTCAGGAATCGGTCCCGGCATGCACGTAGTGGCTGTGAATGGCCGGCGTCTCTCACCCGAGGTGCTGCATGACGCGATCAAAGCAGCAAAGAACGCCACCGACTCCATCGATCTTCTCGTGGAAAACACCGACTACTACAAGACCTACAAGCTCAACTACCACGATGGCTTGCGGTATCCGCACCTGGTTCGCGACGAGAGCAAGCCGGACCTGCTGACCGAGATTCTGAAGGCGAAATAGTGCGAACCACGGAGCAGCGCCGAAGGCGCACGACGGAATAACTGTCTTGCCTCCGTGTTCCTCTGTGTCCTCTGTGGTTAATCCCTAGGAATCCCAGCAAACAAATCATCTTCCGGTTTCAGCGTAGAAGGCTCGGCCGTTGCCGCCAGGTGAAATGACTCCTCGCGGCCCCGTTCGAGAATGGTTTTCCGCACCAGGGGGAACACTGGCGCTTGCGTGGCGTGCGCCGCAAACGCTGCGATTTTGGTGTCCATATAGTCGCCGATCTGGATCACGGTGGTCACGGGTGGTGGGGAAGTTGGTGGCCGGTCGGGTAGGGCAAAATTCATCGAGACGTAGTACAGCTTCTGCACCCGGTGCGGCTCGACGCCTTCCATCAACTGATCGGCGTAGCGGTTATTGCGTCCCGCCCACTGATACGCCAGCGTGGCAAAGATCGACGCCATCGAATGATCCGTGTGCCCGGTGACCCCACCCTCCGGCCCGAACGTCAGAACAATATCAGGGCGAAATTCGCGAATATGGCGGACCAGGTCTCCCACAACCTTGTACAACTCGACTCGATGCAGTTGCCCATCGGCGTAATCGAGAATGATGCCCCGATCGATCCCCAGAATTTCGCAGGACGCCGCGAATTCCTTGCGCCGGATAGTCGCCAGTTCGTGATCGCTCCTGGCATTCCCGCGATGCGTCGCCGCCTGTCCCGGAGTCAGGCAAACCACGTAAATCTCAGTCCCGCGGTCGTGATAAAGCCGGAGAGTTCCGCCGAACGCCGCCGCTTCGTCGTCAGGATGCGCCGTCACGCAGAGGATACGAGCCATGCAGGGGATTGTAAGCTACGAGCGGCGAGCCACTGGCCTACAGCAATCAAAGTTGCAAAAAACTTGCAAACGAGAACGGAGTATTTTCCATCAGTACAGGTCTGCCTTGCCGAGCCTAGAACTCGTAACCCATCCCATAAATGGTTTGGGAAGGGCACGCCGTCACCGCTGCGGAAAAAAGACTGTAGCGCCGGCGTCCCGCCGGCTGTCGCGAGGGCGTCTCGCCCTCGCCCTCCGCGGTTGCGGGAAGGGCACGCCTTTTCAGGCGTGCCGCCAACGGCTACAGATACACCGGGGCTTTAGCCCCTGGGGTCAGCCATCTTCCTCGCGTACCCTATTTATGGGATGAGTTGTAGTCGCTAGGAGCCAGTAGCCTCTTCCACCAGTTCTTCTTCTTCCATATCTGGTGAAGTCTCTCCCAGCATAAAACTCAGCACCTCTTGCGGCACCGGAGCATTCCACACCGGGGCGAACGATTGCCGGTGTAACGGCGAAGGGCCGTGCTCGCGCAGCGCTGCGAGATGATGCGGAGTGCTGTACCCCTTGTTCGAAGCCAGCCCATAGACCGGATAAACCGGATCCCACATCGTAATCATGCGGTCGCGCTCGACCTTGGCCAGAATCGATGCCGCCGCGATGGACGCCGACAAAGCGTCGCCATGAATGATGGCGCGCTGTCCCACACCGCAATCAAGCCGCAGCGCGTCGACCAGAAGGAAGTCTGCCGCGGGCGCCAGCTGCGCGACTGCCATGCGCATCGCCAGCCGCGAGGCCTGGTAAATATTGATCTGATCAATCCGCGCGGCATCGACCGCAGCCACCGCCCACGCGATGGAATGCTCCCGGATGCGCTCTGCCAACACTTCCCGGCGTTCCGGCAAAAGCAGCTTCGAATCGCGGAGCCCGCGAATGCGATACGTTGGCTCCAGAATCACCGCCCCCGCGACCACCGCGCCGAACAGCGATCCGCGCCCAACTTCATCTACGCCGGCCACGAGCTGAGATCCCGCGTCCCAAGCCTTCTTTTCGTATCGCAGTGTGCACCGCAGCCGTTTCAGCAGTCGCATCTTGGCGGCGGCGGCCGAAAGTTTTTTCGCGGGCTTGGATTTAACTGGCACGGAAGGGAACTCTTCGCATGTTCGCCGAGCCGGCTGTGCAAGCGCAAGAGGACACGCAAAAAAATCCCGTCCCGGCCCAATCGCCGCCATACCACCATTGGGTGAGAGCGGAGGCTCAACGGTAACCCACGTAGTAGGTACCGCCGTAAATTGATGCGATCACGACTACTTGGTACTCTCGCAATCGATCCCCCAGAGGGCCGAATCAGCCCCTGATACCCAGGATCGCGGGGAGAGAATTTTAGTGGCGCATTCTTCTTCAAAAAGCGTTGTGGACCGAACCGAGAAACGGGTCTCGGTGGCTCTTCCGGTGCGCGTAACCTACTACGACAATGATTCCAAGCCGCGCCTTGAAATGGCGTGCACCTATGACATCTCTTCGCACGGTGCCCGTTTAACCGGCTTGCGTTGCGTGAAAGAGGCTGGCGAGATTGTCACGGTCGAACGCGGCCGCAGCAAGGCGTTCTGTCGCGTGGTCTGGATCGGCGAAGCGAACTCGCATCTGCAGGGCCAGGTCGGCATCCAGTGTGTCGAGGCGGAAAAGGCCCTCTGGAGCGCCGAACTGCGCGACATGGAACAGGTTTACGAACCGGTCGGCCGCGACGGGCGCTTGGGCACCGCTTCCATGAGACAAGGCAACCGTCGACGCTACCAACGCTTTACCATCGGCGGCCTGGTGGACTTGTTGCAAAAGGGTTCCGCCCCGGGCCACCTCGACGGCGCGCTGAAAGATGTGTCGGAAGTCGGCTGCCTGGTCACCACCCAAAGCCTGATCCTGCCTGGGACCGATCTCAAACTCGTTCTGAACGTCGCCAACTACGATCTGGCTTTCAAAGGCCAGGTACGTCATGCCGCGCTCGACGTCGGCCTCGGGATTGAGTTTCGCGAAGTCCGCAAGGGCGACCGCGCGATTCTGCAGCACTTGTTGCGCAAATGGGCGGCGGAGCAGAAAACCAAAGACGAGAAAACGCAAAAGCTCAAGGCCCGCCCAGCCGGAGCGCTCGCTTAGTAGATTTCAGGTCAGGAAACCGGGGAGACTTTGGGGGAAGCGCGCCGGCGCGGAGATTCACGCCGGCGCATGAAGAGGATGACCTGGCGCGGGCTGGCTACTTTACGCCGGCCGGTTCTGCTGCCGCAGCGTGCTCGCGGTCCACGTCCTTCAGGCGGGCCGCCTTGCCTTTCAGAGCGCGCAGGTAATACAGCTTGGCGCGCCGCACCTTCGACGAGCGCACCACTTCGATGCGGTCGATGACCTTCGAATTGACTGGGAAGATGCGCTCCACGCCCTGTCCGAAGCTGATCTTGCGCACGGTGAAGCTGGCCTGCGGCCCCCGGGCCTGCGAAATCACGACGCCCTCAAATGCCTGCAAGCGTTCCTTATCGCCTTCTTTGATCTTTACGTGCACGCGGACGGTATCGCCGGGTGCAAATTCCGGCAGGTCGGTGCGTTTCGATTTCGCCAGCAATTTTTCAATAACGAGGTTCGTCATGACCTTTTTCCTTCAATAGTGGTCCCATTGCCAGGACCGCAAATTTAAAAACTCGCTAAACCACAAAAATCTGTCACGCCGCGTCCGGGTCATCGCGGCGGGTGCCCAGACTCCGCCACACCAGACTCCGCCACAAAATCCAATGTCATCCTGAGCGAAGCGAAGGACCGAAGTATTCTTCCTGCGATACCACTCCCCCGAGGGTGCCCCATCCTTCCCGCGCTTTTTGCGGGAGGGTGGGATTCCACAGCCGCGAACGCTACCGCCGAAATCTCCGCCAGCAGTTGCCTGTCTTCCTCGCTCAACTCCGCGGCGTTGAAAGACCTATTCTTCCTGCGATACCACCCACCCGAGGGTGCCCCATCCTAGCGCGTTCTGTGCGCTAGGGTGGGATTCCACAAAGCCGCGAACGCTACCGCCGAATCTCCGCCAGCAACTGCCTGTCTTCCTCGCTCAACTCCGCGGCAGCGATCAGATCAGGCCGGTTGCGCAACGTCTTTTCCAGCGCCCGCCTCCGCCGCCAACGGCGAATCTCGTCATGGTTCCCGTTCACCAGAACCTCCGGTACGGCCATTCCACGAAATTCCGCCGGCCGCGTGTAATGCGGATAATCCAGCAATCCGCCGGAAACGCAAGTCGAACTCGGCCCGTTGCCCGTAATCGCATCTTCGGCGGCAGTAAACGACTCTTGCCGCGTCGAGGCCTCGTTGCCTACCGCGCCGGGAATCAATCGTGTGACCACGTCGACGATCACCGCCGCGCCCAGTTCGCCGCCGCTCAGCACGTAGTCGCCGATCGAGACTTCGCGATCCGCCAGATGCTCGCTCACGCGTTCGTCCACACCCTCGTAGCGCCCACAGATGAGGACAATTCGATCGAGCGCCGCCAGTTCCTGCGCCAGCGCCTGATCGAGGCGCCGTCCCTGGGCCGAGAGCAGAATGATGGAGTCTTTCGCCTCGCCGGCAACCCGCGTGTCTCGCGGCGCCACGTGCAGCTTCTCAATACATTCAAAGATCGGTTCCGGCTTCAGGACCATGCCTTCGCCGCCGCCAAATGGGCGGTCATCCACCGTGCGATGCCGATCGCGGGTAGACTCCCGCAGATCGTGAACCCGAATCTCCACCAGACCCGCTTCCCGGGCCCGGCGAAGAATGCCGTAATCCAGTGGCCCGCGAAAGAAATCGGGGAAAATCGTTACCAGGTCGAAAAACATAGTGGTCAGTGATCACTGGTCAGTGGCCAGTAAAGCTTCTTTCTGATCACTGACCACTGCCCACTAGCCACTTCTTTTCTGCTCCTGCTTCTCTTCGCCCGTCAGCGGAGCGTTGATCTCGAGCATTCCTTCCGGCAAGCGCATCCGGACCTGCTTTGCCGCAAGGTCCACGCCGGCCAGGTATGCC
>Ga0210401_10004676_pt1 | contig 14281 bp, 8 predicted proteins | sample IncBWH32MmetaG_FD_150866 | JGI IMG/M metagenome (GOLD analysis project Ga0210401, IMG submission 150866) | Forest soil microbial communities from Barre Woods Harvard Forest LTER site, Petersham, Massachusetts, United States - Inc-BW-H-32-M | ecosystem: Environmental > Terrestrial > Soil >... | reverse complement strand
CCACCAGCGGCTTCTCGTCGTCGACGATCACGACCGCCTGGCCCTCGCCTCGCGGCAACCCCGCTTCGACCTCATCCGTGGGGGCAGCCGCTTCGCCGGACGTCGGTAACCAGATCGTGAAGCTCGCACCGCGGCCGACGGCCGTGCAAACGTCGATCGCGCCGCCCAGATCCGCCACGATGCCGTGCACCAGCGACAGACCCAGCCCGCTTCCTTCGCCCACGCGCTTGGTCGTGAAGAAAGGATCGAACATCCGATCGAGCACCTGCGGTGGAATTCCGCTGCCGGTGTCGTTCACGCACAGGCGTACGTAGGCGCCTGGCGCCAGGTTGCCGTGCGACAGCCTGCGATCCTGCGCCACGTCCGCGCGGTCCAGAGTCACGTCGAGCACGCCGCCATGTTCCATCGCCTGCAGGGCGTTCGTGCAAAGATTCATCGCAACCCGGTGCAGCTGGGTCGCGTCGCCCGCGATCGCCGCGTCGCCGGCCTGCATCCACTGGTTCAGACGCACGCCGGGGGTCAGCGAAGCGGCAAGCAGCTCGAGCGTCTCCTCGATCACCGCTTGCACGTTGATAGGACCGCGCTCACCTTCGCCGCTGCGACCGAACGCAAGGATGCGTTCGACCAGCGCCTTGGCCCGGCCGGCGGCGTGCATCACGTTGTCCAGGTAGCGGCGCATGACGCTATCTTCCGGCGCAGCCGCATTTTGTGCGAGTTCGCCGTAACCAAGGATCGCGCCGAGGATATTGTTGAAGTCGTGCGCGATGCCGCCGGCGACCGTGCCGATCGCCTCCATGTTCCGCGATTGGCGTAGTTGGATGTCGGCGCTGGTAGCAGGCGCCATGCGCAGCCCGGTGCCATCGGACAGACATGGCGAGACGAACAGATGCCCGTGATAACCGCCATACAGGGTACGGCCGAAGACGACCAGCCAGAACGCCGCCAGCATCACGACGAACCCGGCACCCAAGACTTCGAAGAGAGATATTCCAGTCATGCGGCCCAGTGTCAGTGTGGCTACTGAATACACACCCATGGGAAACGTGAATGCCCACCAGCCCATGTTGAACGGCAGGCCCTCGCGGAGGTAGCGCAAGGTGATGAGGAGGGCCAGCACAAGCCACCACAGGCCGAAGCCCCAGAGGATGGCAGCACCAACTACCCCCAAACCACTTGCCGCGCTGGCGATCCCCACCATTTGCGCGCCGATCAGCACGCGCGGCGCCTGCTCTCCGAGCAACATAAGGCCCAGCGCGCCGGTTCCGATCGGTCCCAGCGACAGCCAACTCGACACCGCCATGTCGCGCTTGGGCAACTTGTGCAGTGCCATCCGCAGAAACAGAATTGTCAGAATGCCGGTTGCCGGGAGGACCGACATGCCCCACAGCACATAGCTGACCAACAGGATGCGGGCGGCCGACACGCCGGGCTCCAGATGCCCGATCAGCAAGCCGCCCGAAGCAGCGGCCACTTCCGCCGCGACGATTGGCAGCAACCACACGGCCGTCATGTTTTCCAGGCGGTGGTCCTGGCGCGTGAACATCAGGTAGGGCACCAGCCAAGCGCACGCCAGCGCCATCGCCGCATCCAGCCACCATAGGGTGTCGGCGATATGGACGCTCTCGTCGCCCCAGTGCGCCGTGCCGAAGGCGAGGAATCCGTTGATGATCGTCGCCAGACCCATCGGGATCGCGCCGAAGAACATGCACATCACGCTGTGCTGGAAGATGCGTTTGGCGCCGTGAAAGAAAAATACCCAGCGCGCCGAATACAGCAGTGTGAAGAGCACGAACGCGCCGATGTTGACGAGCCACAGGCCTTCGCCAAGACTTTTGAGGCCCGGCACGGCCAGCGGAAACTGGTTCAGCGCCAGCGCAAGGATGCCGGTGCCCATCGTCGCGGTGAACCAGTTTGGTGTGAACTGGCGCACTACTTCTCGTGGGTGCTGCAAACGCGAAAGCGGCAATGTCAACATGGCTGACCGGGCCTATCGATGACTGCGCGACGATTGTCGAGCGCCGCCTAAATTCAGTCCAATTCATTCTTCAGATGATGAATATCGATTCAACTGATACTCTTCGCCCATGCGTATCGCGGTCACGCTGCGTCAATTGGAAATTTTTTCCGCCATTGCCCGTGGCGGCCAGGTGACGCGGGCAGCGAATTCCTTGCACCTGACCCAATCGGCGACCAGCATGGCGCTGGCGCAACTCGAGAAGCAGCTCGATGCGGCGCTGTTCGAGCGTGAAGGCCACACGCTGAAGCTGACGGAACGTGGCCGCCTGCTGCTCGCGGAGGCGCCCGAATTGTTGGCGCGTGTGCGCCAGCTGCCGGCGCTGCTGGCCGGACGGGAAGGAGAGTTGCGCGGAGAATTGCGGGTGGCCGCCAGTACCACCGTCGGCCGCTATCTGCTGGCCCCGGCATTGGCGGCTTTTGCTCAGGCGCATCCCGCAGTGGCCGTGCAGCTGAGCATCGGCAATACCGAAATGGCGACTGAGGCGCTGCGATCGCATCGCGCCGACATTGCGTACGTCGAAGGCTCGGTCGTAGAGCCGGGACTGGTCGCCGAAATCTGGAAGACCGACAAACTCCAGATCGTCGGCAGTGCACGCCTTTGGAAGAAGCGCACCCCGCTGCTCTCACGACCCGAATTGCCTACGCTTGGGTGGATCATGCGCGAGCCCGGCTCCGGCACACGCGAAGTGTTTGAAAGCGCTTTGCGCGCGGCGAAGCTGCCACCTGCCCAAGCATTGCTGACGCTCGATGACTCCGAGGCCGCTTTGCAAGTCGTGGCGTCCGGCATCGGCGTCGCATGCCTGTCGCGGCTGGTCGTTGCTGACAGCCTTCGCAGCAAGCGTGTCCTGGCGCTGCAGGCGCCGTATCTCGATTTGGAAAGAAAGCTCTGCCAGGTTACGCGGCGTCGGTCGGTCTCGGGGCCCATTCAGAACGCTTTACAGATGCTTCTAAGCACGGATCGCTGAACATCACTGGCTCAGGAATTCGAATCATCTCGCGGCTGGCGAAGATTGAAGGCCGATGACCTTGCGTCTAAGATGACATGGGCCGTCGGCGCCGTACGCGCCTGTCGGCGGGGCGCATGACGGTCGACCGCAGGGATCAGAGCTCCCAACGATAGGAGAGAGTGTCATGGATCTCGAGGTGGAGCGTGTGGACGTCTGGGCGGCACCCATAAAGGACGAGGCAGGCTCGCTGGCATCGCTGCTGGAGGGTTTGTACAGGGCCGGCACGGACCTTCAGTTCGTCATTGCCCGGCGCTCCGGCGACCTGCCCGGCATGGGCGTGGTGTTTGTGACGCCGCTGCAAAGCGAGCAGGAAACGCGCGCAGCCTCCCAATTGGGATTCAACGTTACCCAGTCGCTGCAGTCGATCCGCATCAGAGGCCAAGATCGGGCCGGCATCCTTTCGGATTTGTTGCAGGCGCTCGCCGACGGCGGAATCAGTCTGCGCGGATTGTCGGCGTCCGTGATCGGCAGCCAGTTCATCGCATACGTGGGCGTCGATTCGCCCGACACGGTGATTAAGGCGATCGATATCCTCAGAAGACTCTGAACAGACGTCGCGTGATCGCAGGCAGAGGAGCTTAGATTGCAACAATCCAGTACCGCGGGCGCCACCTACTTCCACAAGGTCGTCGATTGCCAGTGGGCGTGCCCAGCTCATACCCCTGTTCCCGAGTACATCCGTCTGATCGGCCAGGGTCGCTACACGGACGCATACATGATCAACTGGGAGTCCAACGTGTTTCCCGGCGTGCTCGGCCGAACCTGCGACCGACCGTGCGAGCCGGCCTGCCGGCGACGTCGCGTCGAGGACAGCGGAGCATCTGCGAGCGGCGACGTCGGGCACGGCCAGGCAGCCGGCGGAGGCAATCCCGAGCCGGTCGCCATCTGCAGACTCAAACGCGTGGCCGCCGACCACAAGGAGGACGTCACGGGGCGGATGCCCCGGCCGGCCCCGAGCAACGGAAAGCGCGTCGCCTGCGTCGGCGCCGGCCCGGCCTCGTTGACGGTGGCGCGTGACCTCGTGGTGCTGGGGTATTCGGTCACCGTCTTCGACAGCGAAGCCAAGTCCGGGGGTTTCATCCGCTCGCAAATCCCGCGCTTTCGGCTGCCGGAATCGGTGATCGACGAGGAGACGGGCTACATCCTCGACCTGGGCGTGCGATTCGAGTCGGGCGTGCGGATCGACTCGATGCGTGCGTTGCTGGCGCGCGATTTCGACGCGGTCTTCGTGGGGTGTGGCGCACCGCGAGGCCGGGACCTCGAGATTCCCGGCCGCCAGGAGGCCTCGGGCATCCACGTGGGCATCGACTGGCTCGCCTCCGTGTCGTTCGGACACATCACCAGCGTGGGCGAGCGCGTGATCGTGCTCGGCGGGGGCAATACCGCGATGGACTGCTGCCGCTCGGCACGCCGCCTGGGCTCGAAGGACGTCCGCGTGTACGTACGCAGCGGCTTTGTGGAGATGAAAGCCTCGCCTTGGGAGAAGGAGGACGCGCAGCACGAAGGCATTCCGATCCACGATTTGCACGTCCCGAAATGCTTCGAGCATCGCGACGGTACGCTCACCGGCATGCGCTTCGAGCGCGTGCGCGCGGTCTACGACGCGCAGGGACGCCGCAGCCTCGTGCCGACCGGCGAGCCCGACGTGGTGGTGGCATGCGACACGGTACTGGTGGCCGTCGGCCAGGAGAATGCTTTTCCCTGGATCGAGCGCGACTGCGGCATCGAGTTCGATCGGCACGGGCTGCCGGTGCTCGATCCGGTGACGTTCGAGTCCACGCGGCCGAACGTGTTCTTTGGCGGCGACGCGGCGCTCGGCCCGAAAAACATCATCACCGCGGTCGCCCACGGCCACGAAGCGGCGGTATCGATCGATCGGCTGCTCAACGGCGAGGACGCGGCCAAGCGGCCGGCGCCGATGAGCCGGATGATGTCGCAAAAGATGGGCATCCACGAGTGGAGCTACAACAACGACGTGTCGCTGGATGCACGGTCCAGGGTACCGTGGGTCGCCGCCAACAAGGCGCTGGCCAGCATCCGCGTCGAGGTCGAGCTCGGATTCGACGCCGCCACTGCCTGGAAGGAAGCGGAGCGGTGCTTGAACTGCGACGTCCAGACGGTGTTCAACCGCGACACCTGCATCGAGTGCGACGCCTGCGTCGACATCTGTCCGATGGATTGCATCACGTTCACGCGCCTGGGTGACGAAGCGGATCTGCGCACGCGGCTGAAAGCCCCGGCGCTCAATCTGACGCAGGATCTGTACGTCTCGACGGAGTTGAAGAGCGGCCGCTCGATGGTCAAGGACGAGGACGTGTGCCTGCATTGCGGGCTGTGCGCCGAGCGCTGCCCGACGGGGGCCTGGGACATGCAGAAGTTCCTGCTGGAGATGACGAACGCAGGACCGCGATGCCGTGACGCACCCGAGCCGCCTGCCGCGCGAAGTGAGGACTTCGCCGCCTCGGAGGCACCATGAGGCGCATTGAAGCGGTGAATGATTGGGTGCTCAAGTTCGCCAACGTGAATGGCTCCGGTTCGGCTTCGGCCAACGAACTGTTTGCCAAGGCCGTGATGCGCATGGGTGTGCCGGTGAGTCCGCGCAACATCTTCCCGAGCAACATCCAGGGCCTGCCGACGTGGTACGAGGCGCGGGTCAGCGAGCGTGGCTACCACGGCCGCCGCGGTGGGGTGGACATGATGGTGGCGATGAACCCGCAGACCTGGGACGCGGATGTCGCCGAGATCGAACCAGGGGGCTATCTGCTGTACGACAGCACGCGGCCGATGCCGGCGTCGAGCTTTCGCGAGGACATCCATGTCATTGCCGCGCCGCTGACCGACATCGCCAACACCGCGTACGCGGATCCGCGGCAGCGGCAGCTGTTCAAGAACATCATCTATGTCGGGGTCCTGTCGGTGCTGCTGGATATGGAGCCGGGCGTCTTCGATCGGCTGTTTTCGGAGCAGTACCGCGGCAAGGAGCGGCTGCTCGGCGCGAACGTTCAGGCCCTGCGCCTGGGCCGGGAATACGCCCAGCAGCACTTGGATGCGCCGATCGGGCTTCGGGTAAAGCGCGCCGACCGGGTGGGCAACCAGATCCTCACCGACGGCAACAGCGCCGCAGCGCTCGGCTTCGTCTATGGTGGCGCCACCGTTGCGGCCTGGTACCCGATCACACCATCGTCGTCGGTGCCCGAGGCCTTCCAGAGGTATTGCGAGAGGTACCGCGTCGACCGCGAGACCGGTCAGAACCGTTTCGCCATCGTCCAGGCCGAGGACGAGCTCGCGTCGATCGGCATGGTCGTGGGTGCCGGCTGGAACGGCGCGCGGGCCTTCACCGCAACGTCGGGCCCCGGAATCTCGTTGATGCAGGAGTTCATCGGGCTGGCCTACTTCGCCGAGATCCCGGTGACCATCATGAACGTGCAGCGCGGGGGGCCCAGTACCGGCATGCCCACTCGCACCCAGCAGTCCGACCTGCTGGCGTGCGCCTATGCCTCGCACGGCGACACCAAGCATGTGCTGCTGTTTCCCGAGGATCCGCACGAATGCTTCGAGCACGCCGCCGCCGCGTTGGACCTGGCCGACCGGCTGCAGACGCCGATCTTCGTGATGAGCGATCTCGACATTGGCATGAATCAGCGGCTGTGCAAGCCGTTCGAGTGGGACGACAGCCGATGCTTCGACCGCGGCAAGGTGATGAGCGCCCAGGAACTCGAGGCGGGCCGCAGCTTCGGCCGGTACAAGGACGTCGACGGCGACGGCATCCCGTGGCGCACGCTCCCGGGAACCCACCCGAGCAAGGGCGCATTCTTCACCCGCGGCACGACGCGTGACCCGTACGCACGCTATTCCGAGCGCGGGCCCGACTACACCTACAACATGGAGCGATTGCTGCGGAAGTTCCAGACCGCCGCAGCGTTGGTGCCGCAACCGGTGCTGCGTGCGGCGCGCCGGCCCAGCCGGGAGGGCGTGATCTACTTCGGCTCGACCAGCCCGGCGATGAGCGAAGCGCTCGATGGTCTCGAGTCCGACGGCCTGGAGTTGGACGCGCTGCGCCTGCGCGCGTTTCCGTTCCCGGACTCCGTGGCCGAGTTTCTGGAGGGGCACGACCGCGTGTTCGTGGTCGAACAGAACCGCGATGCGCAGATGCACGCGCTGCTCGTCAACGAACTTGCGATTGATCCGGCGCGACTGATCAAGGTGCTGCACTACGACGGCACGCCGATCACCGCACGGTTCATTGCCGGTGCAATCCGCAAGGTCCTGTCCCGCACGACGACACTTCCGCGCGCCGAGCCGATCACGCAGGCCATCACATGACCTACATCACCAAACCCCAGCTGCACCACCCGTCGCTGAAACCCAACCGCGTGGGTTTCACGCGGCGCGACTACGAAGGCCGCGTTTCGACGCTCTGCGCCGGCTGCGGCCACGATTCGATCTCGGCTGCGATCGTGCAGGCCTGCTGGGAGCTCGACATCGAGCCGCATCGCGTTGCCAAGCTGTCGGGCATCGGCTGCAGCTCGAAGACGCCGGACTACTTCCTCGGCGCCTCCCACGGCTTCAACACCGTGCACGGCCGGATGCCGGCCGTGCTCACCGGTGCGAACCTCGCCAACCGCGATCTGTTGTACCTGGGTGTATCAGGCGATGGCGACTCGGCCTCGATCGGGCTGGGCGCGTTCGCCAACGCGATGCGCCGCGGCGTGCGGATGGCCTATATCGTCGAGAACAACGGCGTGTACGGCCTTACCAAGGGGCAGTTCTCCGCCACGGCGGACCAGGGCTCGAAGAGCAAGAAAGGCGCGGTCAATAGCGACAGCCCGGTGGACCTCGTGGGCATCGCGCTGCAACTCGGTGCGAGTTATGTGGCCAGAAGCTTCTCCGGCGATAAGGAGCAGCTCGTCCCCCTGATCAAGGGTGCGATGACGCATGGCGGCGCCGCCTTCATCGATGTGATCAGTCCGTGCGTGACCTTCAACAATCACGGCGGCAGCACGAAGAGCTACGACTACGTGCGCCAGCACAACGAGGCGGTCAGCCGGATCGACTACATGACCCCGGGCGAGGAGATCACCGCCGAGTATTCACCCGGTGAGGTCATCGACGTTCCCCACCAGGGCGGGACGTTTCTTCGGCTGCGCAAGCTGCACCCAGACTATGATCCGACCGACCGCTACGCGGCACTGGCGTACATGCACCAGCATGCGGCACGCGGCGAGGTTGTGACCGGACTGCTGTACCTGGACCCGTTGGCAACCGACCTGCACCTGGCATTGAATACCTGTCGCATCCCGCTCCACGCGCTCGACGAAAGCTCGTTGTGCCCGGGGTCAGCGGCATTGAAGGCAATCAACGCCGCGCTGCGCTGAGGATCGGCCGGTACAAGACTTGCAGGCGACCCATCAACACTCTCGAGGAGGTCCCCAATGAGCGAGCGTACGGTCTTTCAGGCGATGTCGCGTCGCCATATCGTCAGCGCCGGCCCTGGCGCCACCGTGCACAACGCGGCCTGTGTGATGACACAGGCCGGTTGCGGCAGCATCCTGATCATCGACAGCGGCGGCTCATTGCTGGGCATACTGACGGAGCGTGATTTGATGACCAGGGTGCTGGCCAAGGCGCTGGACCCGGCCACCACGCTGGTCACGAAGGTGATGACACCGCGTCCGCAGTGCGTTGGCCCGGAGATGAAGGTCGCCGATGCCGTGCTGATCATGATCGAACGGGGATTTCGCCATTTGCCGGTCGTGGCCGCCGGGAACAAGATCCTGGGCGTGTTTTCGGCACGCGATGCGCTGCCGCGCGAGATGAACACCGCCGAAAGCCTGGCCGAATTTAACGACCAGGCGAACGACGCCCTCGGTTGAGCCAAGCGACTCGCGCAATGCACAGCGTAACGTCATCGTCATTACGAATTATCGACGGCGAGAGAATTCAGCTTAGATCCAGACTGACTGGGCTCCCGGGCCATGTGATGTAAACCCGCCTATCGAGCCTATCCGCCTGAGCGCGCTTCCTCGTGGGGTCTGCCTGTGCTAGAGCCTCGGATCCACCGGCTCGCTCTCCAGCGCCAGAATACCGAAGACGCACTCATGTACATCACGGAGCGGCCGCCCGGCCACGAACCGCGTCAGTGCTTCAATCCCCAGACAAAATTCCCGAATTGCCAGACTGCGTTTGCCGGAAAGCCCTCTTTGGCGCAAGCGCTCGAGGTTGCCGGGAAGATCGTATTCGGGTCCGTAGATGATCCGAAGGTACTCGCGGCCGCGGCACTTTAGCGCCGGCTGCACCAGTCCCTTTGCGCTGCGTGCGACGAAATCCAGTGGTTTGACAACCATTCCTTCGCCACCATTTTCCGTCAGCCCCACCCACCAGTCCGTGGCCTTCCGCACCGAGTCTTGTGATTCCATGTCCACCAGCCGGAACGGCGTGACGGTCAGCAACTCCGCGTCCGCCTCCACCAGGCGCGCGAGGGCAGCCATGTGCCATTCGTGACTCTTGTCCGAATGCACCGCGCCCTCCGAAGCGAGCAAGTGGAACGGCGCAAGCTTCAGACCGGCGAGACCTTCGATCGGCCAGCAATAGCGGCGATACGCGTCGATGTATCGCGCGACCAGCGCGCGGCGGCGCTCGAAGGCTGCGATTTGCGGCATCAGATCGGCATTGACCCGGGCCGCCTGCTCCAGGACCGCGAGCCCTGCGTCCAGTGAGGCGGTGCCGGCCGCCCCTACGGCGGCGTACTGCTGCCGAATCAGATCTTGTGCTTTCGCCGACCACGGCATCAGTTCGCAGTCGAGGACGAGCCAATCGCTGCGAAGTTCCTCGTATAGGCCAGCTTTCCCGAGCGCGGTCGAAACGCGAGCCAACAGCGCCCTCTCCGTTTCCTCGTCGTTGAAGAAGCGGCGACCGGTGCGCGTGTAAACGACGCCCTGCCCCTCGCCTTCGACTCCGAAACGACGGCGCGCCGCATCCTCGTCCTTGCAGAGAACTACGACAGCGCGCGATCCCATGTGCTTTTCTTCGCACACCACCGTGCGGACGCCATTGCGCGCGAAGTAGGAGAACGCCTCGCTCGGGTGTTCGAGCCAGTCGTCCTCCTGATGCGTCTCGGAGGGTGACATCGTGGGCGGCAGGTAGACGAGCCACTTCGGGTTCACGGCAAAGCGGCTCATTACTTCGAGGGCCGCGCTGGCATTTTCTTGGCGAATCGTGATCCGTCGCTCGAGGCCCGTATCGATGATGCGTTTGCCAAGAACGTCCTGCACGGACAGCAGGTCATCCTGTTGCTGTTGCGCGGTCAAGCGGCCGGTTTGCAGCGGCTCGATCGGCCGAATTGGCTCGTAGTACACCTTGAGAGCCGGTACGGCGACGAGCTCGCGCTCCGGGTATCGCAGCGCGGTGAGCTTTCCCCCGAAAACGCATCCGGTGTCGATGCAGATCGTGTTATTGAGCCAGTCGGCGTACGGAACCGGCGTGTGTCCATAGACCACGGTCGCCCGACCACGATAGTCGGCCGCCCAGTTGTATCGGACCGGAAGCCCATATTCGTCCGTCTCCCCCGTCGTTTCGCCGAACATCGCGAACGACCGGACGGCACCCGAGCCTCGGCCTTGCATTTCCTCCTTCAAGCCCGCGTGCGCGACGACGAGCTTTCCCTCGTCAAAGACGTAATGGCTGACCAGGTCGTCGAGAAACTGTGCGGCGTTTCGCCGAAATTCCTGCGTTTCGCCTTCCAGCTGTGCGAGCGACTCGGCCAGCCCATGCGTCACTTTCACATCGCGCCCGTTGAGCTTGCGGGAAAGCTTCACGTCGTGATTCCCGGCCACGCAGTAACCGGTGCCGTCCCGCGTGCAGGCCATCACGAGCTTCAGGACGTCCGGAATCCTAGGCCCGCGGTCCACCAGATCCCCAACGAAAACAAGCTTCCGATCAAGCGCATGCGTCACGCGCGGCCGTCCGCCCGTGTCCTCGACGACATATCCAAGCGCAGACAGGAGTGCAAGCAGTTCGTCATAGCAACCGTGCACGTCTCCGACGATGTCGAGTGGCCCGGTCTCGCGCTTCTTGTTGTTCCACAGAGGTTCCCGAACGAGGGTGGCCGCATCCACTTCGCCAGGAGAACGGAAGACGGTCACATGCCGGAAGCCTTCCTGGTGCAGTCCACGGAGCGAACGGTGCAGTTGCTGCCGCTGATTCCGGATCACATGGGAGCCGAAGTCGCGGTCAGGCCGCGAGCGGTTGCGCTCCTGGCAGAGCGCCTCTGGCAGGTCGAAGACGAGCGCGACTGGCAGCATGTGACAGCGGCGCGCGATTTCAACGAGAGGCTTGCGATCCTCAGGCCGCACGTTCGTGGCGTCGACGACAGCCAGCCGCCCGCCTTCGAGCCGCTTTCCAACGATGAAATGGAGGACCTCGAACGCAGTCTTCGTGGCAGCTTGATCGTTCTCGTTGTCCGCGACCAGGCCTCGGCAGTAGTCCGACGAGATCACTTCCGTCGTAAGGAAGTGACGCCCAGCAAACGTGGACTTTCCGGACCCTGACGTACCCACCAGCACGACGAGCGAAAGCTCGGGGAATCGAACTTCCATGGCGGCGCTCACTGATTTGCAGCCGCGCTGAACAAAGCGAGCTGTGTCGGCGGTCCGAGATCCGGATCTTCATCGCCAACGGGGTGGTACTCGACAGCGTATCCGAACCGCTCGCACTGACGGGCGCACCAAGTCCGAAATTCGTCACGGGTCCACTCGAACCGATGGTCCCCGTGGCGGAAGCGCCCCGCCGCAAGCCCCTCGAACTTCACGTTGTACTCACGATTCGGCGTGGTGATGACAGCGAAGGTCGGCCGCGCCGCCTCGAAAAGCACGCGCTCGAAGGCAGCCAGCCGTGGCGGATCCAGGTGCTCGATGACCTCGATCACCGTTGCCGCATCAAATCCCTTCAGGCGGTCATCGCGGTACAGGAGTGATCCGTGCAACAGCTCGATGCGAGCCCGCTGCCTCGGCGGCATCCGGTCCAGATGCAGTCGGTCGCCGGCGAATTCGAGGGTTCGCAGAGACACATCCATTCCAACGACGCGATCAATTGACTTCAGCTCGAGCAATCGCGAAAGCAAGCGCCCTTCGCCACAACCAAGGTCCACGACCGTTTTGGCGCCGATCGCCGAGACCAGTTCGGTTACCCGGGCCAGGCGACGCTCATTAAGCGAAAGCCGCTTTTCGAGCTCGAGCTCCCGGGTTGCCGCCGCCGGCGCCGTCTCTTCGTCCGCGCCTTCCGACTCCGGTTCCTCGATTGTGAGCTGTTCCAGAGCCATCCGGGCCAGGCTGCGGCGGTGTTTGAAATATCGCCGCGCAATCCATTCCTTCATCGGGTGGGCGCCCAGCCATTCCGATGCGTGCCGCAGCAGCTTTTCAACCTCTGCTTCATCAACCCAGTAGTGCTTACGATCGTCGAGCACCGGAATAAGAACGTACAGGTGCCGCAGCGCATCCCGCAGGCGAACGTCAGCTCGCAGGGTCAAAGCGTAGTAAGGGCTCGGCCCCCACTCGGGAAATTTCGAGTCGAGCTCCAGGCGCGCAGCCTCCACCGAGTACCCGAGCGGCTCGAAAAGTTCCTGCAATAGGCGTTCGCCGCCCCGGCAGGCAATGGCGGCGAGTCTGAGTTCCATCGGGATCGGCGTGTCAGCCAGCTCGGGCCGGTAGCGCGACTTGCCCGCCATGGCGGATTTGAATGCGATCGCCATCGCAACGCTCAGAAACGACGATGCGACGTAGGGGCGGTCATTGACGTATTGATCGAGGCCAGCATCGCCCTGCTTGGCCGCTCGCGAGCGCACCAGCCCAACCGGATCGATTTCGAGCATCAGGGCCGCAGTGCAGCGTTCGTTGCTCGTTTCCGGATAGAAAACCAGCGCCCGCCCAGCCGAAAGGTCGAATTCATGAACCTTCTCAGGGTGCTTCTCGAGCAGGAATCCAATATCGGTTGCTGGAGAGTGTGTTGTTGTGATGGTCAGCAACATGGTGCTCTCTGTTCCTCTTCCAAAGCCGAAAATGGCGAGCCGCCAACTGGCCGTGCTGCGCCTCACAGTATGAAGCTTCAGAGAGGAGCGCCCTGCTGCAAGATCGATCCCGGTCGGACGTCGCCACCGGTCTTGCGATCGCCCCCCGGATTGGCCACTTTGCGGGTCCGGGTTCAACTTTTCGTGTGGCATTGTCCCAGGGGCTTGACGCGAAAGTAAAGACTCTTTACAGTCCACTTACTGCGCCTGTACGGGCGGTTCAACTTCGAGAGGCTTCATCGTGAAATCCAGGCGCGTCGTCACAAGCACCCGACCCATCGCGGGTCCGGCTGCGTTCGTGCGCGCCGCGGTGATGCCATCGCTAGGCGCGCACGCCGCTGCCCTGCATCCAACGTGCCGATTCGGCCTTCAGCCGCGTGATCGGAACGAGGGTTCGCTACATCCGGGAGAGGAAGCCGCTTAGGCGCGCGCCCTCCAAGCTCTGTTTTCAGAGGCCCGGATTCCGAAAGGATCCGGGCCTTTTGCTTTTCGTCGCACCAAAACGGACCGGCGCAGTGGCGCAGGCCGGCGACCGATGGATCACACCACCAGCGTTCGGTGAGTGTTCTTTAACAATTCGGAGCAAGGCGACCTCGGCTGGCCGATGGTGAGCCTTGCAATTTGCGGGTGTAGCTCAGATGGCAGAGCGCGACCTTGCCATGGTCGAGGCCACGAGTTCGAACCTCGTCATCCGCTCCACTTCGGGTGTGTCCATGCACTCCGCTTACCGCGCGAAAGGGTGTTAGCGGAGCGGGATGTGCGCGACCTCAGGCCGGGTCACGTGCAGCGAGACACCTATTCCGCAAGGACGCTCGCGCACGGGCACATCCGAAGTGGAAGTTCCCTGCCCTCGTAGCTCAGCAGGCAGAGCAGCCGCCTTGTAAGCGGCAGGCCGCGCGTTCGATCCGTCGCCGGGGGCCCCGATGTGTCGTGTTCGTCTAGTCGGCCGAGGACGCCGGACTTTCAATCCGGGAACGCGGGTTCGAATCCCGCACGCGACACCAGAGGCCTCGTTAACTCAGCGGCCAGAGTGCCGGCCTGTCGAGCCGGAAGCCGCGGGTTCGACTCCCGCACGGGGCGCCAAATTGACGCCGAGATGGCTCAGTCGGTAGAGCGGCGCGTTGAAGGCGCGTGCGTCGGGGGATCGAAGCCCTCTGTCGGCACCACATAGAACCTCGTTAGCTCAGACGGAACCAGA
>Ga0210401_10004675_pt1 | contig 14282 bp, 13 predicted proteins | sample IncBWH32MmetaG_FD_150866 | JGI IMG/M metagenome (GOLD analysis project Ga0210401, IMG submission 150866) | Forest soil microbial communities from Barre Woods Harvard Forest LTER site, Petersham, Massachusetts, United States - Inc-BW-H-32-M | ecosystem: Environmental > Terrestrial > Soil >... | reverse complement strand
GTCGCCACCCTGACCGCGCTGGCCTGCGCGGGGATCATGCGGTTGGCGGGACAGTATTTGACCGGCCAAACATCGCTGTCATTTGGACCGTTTCTTGTGATCGGCCTGTTGTTTGCTTCTGGGCTCCAGCAATTCTGGCTCTGCCGCTCGGCGATCATCCATTGCTGAATTCTACCGAACCGGTCGCGGCTCTGGCGCTGTAGACCGCGTCCTATGCGCGGCCGGCGATGATGGTGGGGACTGTGTTGAGGGTGGTGGGGGTGGTGGGGGAGAGCCTTCAGTAGAGACCTGTCCAAGACCCGGCTGCGGCAACACCAGGGTGACGACCTGTTCATCCTTCTCGAGCGCCGTTTCCCGGCCCTGAACCGTTCGCAGCTTCCAGCCCTGAAAATTTTCACCGACCTTGAGCCGGATTACCGCCTTGGTCGACTGATCGAGAAATATCCCGAATCCTTCATCATCGCCTACGATGGTGCCGACCAAAGAGAGCTGCGGACGCTCTTGCTCTTTTGGCTTGGACATAGCGACCACCCTCGGGATCATCGCAGGTGCGATAGCGGCAGCCAGCGGCCGCCGCGATGGCGAAAAGATCGGGCGTTCGCGCGTGACCGGAAATTGAGCCAGCGGCATCGCCCAGAGCGGATTGGCACTCAAGACCCGCTCAGCTGCAGGTACAGCCGGCGCAGGGGGCGGCGCGGTCGCCTGCACGGCGGCAGCGGGGGGCTCTATCAGGCTCGGCGCTGCCGGAGATTCCGGACGCACGCCATCGGCCGGATCGTCCAGAGCGAGGGTGGAAATGGCAGAGAGCGAGACAGACCCGCTTCCGCATATCGAGAGAGCCAGAACCACAAATCCGATCATACGCTTGCGCATCATTTTGCACCTTGCCACTGCGCCGATACTGTCAGCAGGATTCGCAATTTCCCCCCACCCGATGTCGTGGTCGGGGCTTGAACGGAGAGCTGGTCGACAAACAGAAAAGGCATTCCCGCTTCCAGATCATAAAGGAGCGGTTGCAACGAAGGCTGATCGAGCTCGCAACTAGCCACCATGCTGACAAATCCGGCCTTGGCTTGCGTGCCCTGGACATCAAGCTGGGACGACAGGACATTGCCGCCGAATTTGGTCACTGCGCCCGCGACGCGCTGAAGCAGGGTTGCGCCTGCGACCGTTACGGTTGCTCCTTCGAGAAATGGAGAACCAGAAGGCGTGGCAGCATCGGCTGATCGGCCGCCGGGCGGGACAGCCTTGCGTCCCTCAAGTTGCTCCAGCATGGCCGCCGATGCATCCACCGCAGCCCGCTGGCCCAGCAGGTCGACAACGGAGCTGACAACCATCACCAGCAGCATAAGAACAAGACCCGCGTAAACCGTCGCCGCGACAATTGGCGAGGTCGTCAGCAATTTTCTCAAGACGGCCGCGGGATTCATGTGCCAGATCCGAAAGACGGCGTGATATGCGCCTCAATGTGGAAACGCTCCCCCGACTCATTCTGCGCACGCGTGGTCGGCGCAAAGAAAGTGGCCTGGGCAAATTGCGGTGATTTCTCGATCAGTCGAATAAGGGACGGTGCATCCTGCGTCATGCCGACGACCTGAACCTTGTCGCCTTCGATCCGCAACTCCGTCACATAAGTGCCGTCGGGCAATGCCTGCGAAAGCGCTTCCAGCACAACGACGCTCGACGGACTCGTCTGCTTGCGCTTGGCGAGCAGGCTCAGCGTCGATCCGTTCGGGTTGAGACGCAATGATGCGCGGCGTTCCGAAATCCGGCGCGACAATTGCTGCAGATCGGAATCAAGGTTGCTGCCGACATAGGTCGCAGCCATAAGGGAAACCGCAGCAGCGATGCCGGCGGACAGCAGCGCAAACCGCAAAATGCGCGGTACGTCCATGGCGCGCCCGGCAGCGCCGTGCAGCAGTTGGTCGAAGACCTTGATCCTTGCAGGCGCACCGCCCGCGGCCGGAAACGCGACGAATCCAGCAATCGATGCCGCCGCCATATTTGTCACGAGTTGAACCAGAGGCTGGATTTCCTGCTTCGACGTCGAGGCCAGCGTCAGTTCAACCCGCTCATTGGCAATGGCCGAGGGCGCGCTCCAGCCGAACACGACATCGTCCGCCGTCCAGGGCGTCAGGCGGTCGATCTGCGTACGGATCATGCCGTCGAGAAAATCCACGGCCTGTTTTGGAAAATCGAGCGAACGAAACAGTACCTGACCTGACGCCATCTGCGCTTCAACGCGGCTGCCGCGAAACGCCGCCACCCAATCCGCCGGCAGCGGCGGATTGGGCCGGCCCTCTGAGAGACGAAACGAAACTTCCGGCAGAACTGCGTCCTTTCCCTCCGATATCAGCCTCGCCGTGAACGAGTGGTCGCTTTGCTCGTTGAGCAGTATCTGCCGCGGGCGCACGAACCGGCTGATTGCGGAATAGACGGCCAGGGCCACGGCCGCGATCCATTGATCGAACAGCGCTTTGATTTCAGAAATCATGATCGTCAACCGCTCGCCAGCTTGCGCGATCGCAGACCGGTCACGTCGTCCTGCCACGACAGCACATGGAAGGGGTCCTTGTCTCCGCCCAATGTGATCACGACTTCCGAAGCGGTTCGACGGCCATTGTCGAACTGCAGCGTCGTCAGGACACGGAAGGATTTGCTCTTGGGCAGGGTCGCGCTGGCCTTGGCTGGGCCGAGCGCGGCTGCGATCGCCGTCTGGTCCCTCGGCAATGACGCCCGCTGCTTGAGGAAATCATTCAACGCCGCAGGGGTCATCCCAGGCAATGCGGCGATCACCTCGGGCGCGGCGATCAGGACATCGACATTGGTCGACCCGCTAAAAACCGTAACAAACGGCAAAGCGCGATCGAGCAAGGCAGGAGGCACGCCCAGCACAAGGCCGAGTTCGTTCACATGGGTAAACGGTGATTGTCGTGGAGAGTAATTAAGGCCTGCGGTCGCATACAGCGGCTGTTCCGCGTCGATGGAATTGGCCTTGGGAGGCGTCCGCCATCCGACGATCCGATCGGCCGCCTCGTTGGCTATCCTTTGATCCGCGCCGAGTACCTCAAACAGATTGGACAGCATCTCCTTGGATGCGGAATTGAGATCGACGCGCGCACCTTCCGACGTAAAGCTGACGAGCACGTCCGCGTTGTCCAGCCGGAAGCGGAACGAGCCTTGCGCGGGGCGCCCCTTCTCGCCCGCAAGCAGCAACTGATAGGCGGTGAGTTCGAGACTGGCCGACACCAGGGCTTCCGTCTTGAGCCCGACATCGGTGACGGCGAGCGCCAGGGCCGAATTGGCCAGGTAGACCGAAAAGATTGTCGCCAACGCCGACAAAGCCACAAGGATCCAGAGCACGGCAATGATGACGAAGCCGCGCTCGGAGGACGAGGTAGCCGCGCATCGATGATTTTTTCTCACGCCCGGCCTCCCTGGTTACCCATCGGCTGCGGATTTCCCTGAGGGTTTCCCTGTGTACCGCCTTGAGGATTATTCTGGTCACCCGGCTTGCCGTCGCAGTTACCGCCCGGCTGCGAATCACAGTCGCCCTGCGCAGACGAATCGACATGAACCGGCGTTACGGTCGAAATTGCCAAGATCCGTTCGCTTGCCGCGTCGCGCACCGTCAGCTTGATGGCGGACGGAAGCTTGTCGGCGTCGTGCCAGCTGCTTTTCCAGACTCGATCCTTACCCGCATAGGCAAACGATAGCCGATACGGCGGACGCAACAGCAAAACCGGCTCCCCAAAATGAAGTTGTTCGGAAAGCGACGATCCCAGCGGCAATGGCCGAAACGGAATGCGCGAACGGACCGTGACAAAGCCTTGCGCCTCGGTGGTTTCGCCGAGCTGAACCACGTCAAGCCCCGGCCCGGTGTTCGGACCAAGCGCCGTACGCACGAACGTGACTGACAACTCCGAGCCATCAAATAGCGGACGGCGCTCGCCACGGTTGGCCGGCACATATTCCGCGGCCGCAAGGTCGGCGCCGATCCGGCTCAGCGCGATGCCGATCAGCTCGCTGCGCTGGATGCGCGCTAGGCCGCGATTCCAGTTCGGAAGCCATTGCGCGGTGAGATTGGCCAGCGCCGAGAGCACAAGCCCCATCAATGCCAGCGCCACCAGCGTCTCAATCAGCGTAAAGCCCCTCTCGTGAGCCCGTTGCCCTACCGGTGAGCTCTTCATTTTGGTGGCCCAGATTTTGGTGGCCCAGGTATCAGGCGAACCGTCTTGATGTCCGAGACCGCGCCGGTGGGGGAGCGGACCTGGACCCTGACGAGCGCGGGAATCCAGGCGACGTCGGCATCGGGCACGGTCCATTCCTCGCCCATGGGTCCGACGTCAACTTTCCACCGATAGCCGTTGGCCTGTCCTGACAATACCCCGACACCGAGCTCGGCACGCGGCGGTATTTCGGTTCCCATGATCGACCAAGCGGTCTGCGTCAGGGTCACGTGCTGCTCCAGCGTGCGGACCCCGCGCACATTGGTCGACATGACGGATCCGATCGCGACGATCGAAACGGCGACCACCGCCAGCGCGATCAGTACCTCGATGATCGTGAAGCCGGCGTTGTGACCGTCAATTGGTGGACGAGTCGTGCGAAACAATTTCGATCCTTCCAGTCAACCAGTTGACGCGAACCTCATAGCCGGCATCCAGGCGCGTCAGCGCGATGGCCCCGCCGCACGACATCCCGCTGGCAAAGAAACTGATGGTCGACAAGGCCGGACGCCGGTTGCAAGTTTGCGGCAACAGCGCCTCGAAGCGGACGTCGTCGGGTATGATGACCATGTCTGCACTCGCGCCCGACCGGATCGAGCGGCCCGACGCATCGACCAGCGTGGCGACGTCCATCCCCCGCCGGATGGCCGTGTTGCGATCTGCCTTCAGCAGCGCTGCGGTCTGCAGGGCATAGGCCTGCAAGCGGGAGCGCGACGTATGCTGCGGGATGAACGGCAGCAGCACCGCCGCCATCATGGCGACCAGCGCGAGCACGCACACCATCTCAAGCAGGGTGAAACCGCGTTGCGATGCCCTAATCATTTCTAGCGCTGGTCAGGTTTTCGATCGAAATATCCGCCGCAAGGCCGGTGCCGCCCTCCTGACCGTCCGCTCCATACGACATGATATCGTAGGGCCCGCGTTCTCCGGGCGAGCGATACAGATAGGGATGGTTCCAGGGATCGTTCGGGACATTGCCGCCCTTGAGATATGGCCCGTTCCAGCCAGCGACACCCGTGGTGCGTTGTACCAGGGCGGTGAGACCTTCTGCCGTTGAGGGGAAACGGCCGGCGTCGAGATAGAACAGATCGAGCGCACTTGAGAAACTCTGCAGCTGAATCTTCGCCGCCTTAACCTTGGACTCTCCGAGATAATTCAGAACGCGCGGGCCGATCAGGCCCATGATGAGACCGATGATCGTAATAACCACCAGCATCTCGACCAGCGTGAAACCTTGCTGGCCCAAGCGGTTGCGCTCTGCGCTCTTTTCGGAAGACCCGCGAATGCGTACCAATTTCATCATGACCAACCCCTGTTCTATCCAACCAGTTGCGTAACCGACAGCAGCGCGGTCATGACCGATACGATCAGTCCTCCGACAACCGCGCTGATGGTGATGATCGCGAGCGGCCCGATGACCCCGACAATGCGGTCAAGGCTTCGTTGCAGCTTCGCTTCGTAGAATTCCGCGACCCGGCCCGCCAGCACCGGCAATTGCCCGGTCTCCTCGCCCAGCCGCAGCATGCGGATCGCCATCGGCGGCATGTTGCTCGAGGCGAGCAGAGCGTCCGAAAGCTTGCCACCATGGCGGACGCGATCCGCCGCCGCCGTCCAGGTCGCGACACTTCCGGTCACCGCCATGATGTCAACCAGGATGCGCAAGGTAGCCGTAAGATTAACGCCGCTGCCGAGCAGAACGCCGAGATTCCGGCAGAAGAGGCTGGTGCGATAAAACTGAAAGACGGACGCAATGCCGGGAACGCGGGAGGTGGCGGTCATAATCGCGCCAGCGGCGCCCGGGCGGCGAAGCAGCCACCAGAGGCATGCCAACACCCAGGCGACCGTAAGCGTCACGGTGACGGCGTTCGCACGAAGGAATTCCGACAGCCGGATGAAAACGCTGAGCGCGGAGTCCGACTTTGCGCCGAAGTCCTGCAGCACGGACGAAAACTGCGGCAAAACGAACAAAATGAAGAACAGCATGACGCAGACCGCGGCAATAAGGACGAAGGCCGGATATTGCATCGCGTCCGTCAGCTTGCGGCGCATCAGTTCGGTGCGCGCGCGCTCCATTCCCAGCATCTCAAGCACAGAATCGAGCGTTCCAGAAACTTCACCGACGCGCACCAATGCGACATACATGGCAGGAAACAGCGAGGGATGTTCCGCCACCGCGCTGGCAAAACTTTCACCTGACAGAACCGAGGCCCGCAATTTGGCGACCACGGGCCGCAGCCGTCCGACATCGGCGTCATCGGCCAGCAATTCGAGCGCATCGTCCAGACGCGCACCCGCCTTCAAAAGAAGAGCGAGATCGCGGGTGAATGTTGTCACTTCCGCCGAGCTTGGCCGGCGGAAGAAGCCAAAGCCGGACCGGTCTTTGGCCTTGGCCGCCTTGTCTTCGACGGTTTCGATCGGCAGCAGCCTAAGATACTCGATGCGATGCGCCACTTCGCTCGCCGTCGGCGCCGAGAGCGTGCCGTGCACGATCTCTCCGTTCTGCGTCAGGGCCCGGTAGCGGAAATTAGGCACGATCTCTCCTCACCGCACCGTAGTGACACGAAGCAGTTCCGCAGGCGACGTCAGGCCGGCACGACATTTTGCGATGCCATCGTCGACCATCGTGGTCATGCCGAAGCGGATCGCGGCCTGATCGATCTTCAGTCCATCGGTCTTTTCACCGATCAGGTCGCGAATCTCATCGGTGAGCTCGAGGATCTCGAATACGCCCAGCCGGCCGCGATAACCAGTCCCGCCGCAGCGTTCGCACCCGCAAGGCGCATGAAGCATCTCGCCGTTTCGAAAGCCGAGCGCGCCCAGGCGCGGGTCTTCGGCAAAATCGCCGGCGCTGAGCGCCTTCGGCGTCTTGCAGCGATCGCATAGTTGCCGCACCAGCCGCTGCGCGACCACCGCTCTCAAGGTCGACCGCAGCAAATATCCCTCGACGCCGAGATCGAGCAGGCGAGGCACGGCGGCCGCAGCCGATTCGGTGTGAAGGGTGGTCAGAACAAGGTGACCCGTGAGGGCGGCGTGAACGGCGACGTGTGCGGTTTCGGCGTCGCGCACCTCACCCACCATGATGACATCAGGATCCTGCCGCACGAAAGAACGCAGCGCCGCGGCGAAGGTCAGTCCTATCGCGGGCTTGATTTGAGCTTGATTGACGCCGGGCAAGTCGTATTCGACCGGGTCTTCGATGGTCAGGATTTTTCGCCCCGGCTCATTCAGGATCGACAGCACGGTCGCCAGCGTCGTGGTCTTGCCGCTTCCGGTCGGGCCCGTAACGACGATCATGCCGTGGGGCAGCTTCAAATATCGCCTGAGCTTGACGTCGTCGGCCGGCGAAAATCCCAGTTTTTCAACGACCAGGAGCCCGCGATCCTTCGGCAAGATACGTATGACGGCGGATTCCCCGTGCTGCATCGGCATGATCGCGACGCGAATGTCGATATCGGCGCGCCCGACCCGCAATCGTGCGGCGCCGTCCTGCGGCAGCCGGCGCTCGGCGATGTTAAGATTTGCGATAATCTTGATGCGTGAAATCAAGGCCTGCGGCAACACGCGTGCTGGCGCTGCCATGGGCCGCAGCAGGCCGTCAATGCGCATACGGACCACGAGCGCGGCCTGAAAGGGTTCGATGTGAATATCGCTGGCCCGCAGATCTACCGCCCTTTCCAGTAGATCGTTGACGGCGCGGACCACCGGCGCGCCGCTGGCAAGGTCGCGAAGGCTTTCGATGTCGTCTTCGCGAGGCTGATGTGGTCCAGTGCCGTCGGCGAGCTCGACATCGTCGTCGCCCAGCCGCCGTCCGAGAACAACCGCAAGGTCCTCGACCGATGCCACCTTTATCGTAACTTCCCGCCTCAGGACGATCTCGGCGGCGCGCCGCGCCGCGGTATCGGTCGGGTCCGCGACCGCCAATACGGCGCCTCCGTCGGCGGCACGATAGGGAAACACCATCATTTCCCTTAAGAAACGCTGCGAGAAACCTTCGTTTAGTGCCGAAGCCGATAGCAGGTCCTGGAGCGTGACCCGATCGAGTTTCGCGAAGCGGGCGGCTTCGTCAGCGAACTCGCTGGGCGAAAGGTCGGTAAGCTCCCACAGCTTGGATTGCTGGCGTCCAGACCCAGCCTGCTCGGCCGGCTCGCCGTTAGGGGCGGCTTGGATTAAATGATTCTGACGACTAAGATGTTCTAAAAACTGCGAGAATTCGTCGCCGGTCATGGTGTCTCCAGTCGCGCCGCTTTTCGTAAGGCGCCGATCGGCGGAGACTGTCGGGCCGCCGCTTACCGCCGGTCATCGGCCTTCGGAAGGTTATCGATCTGAAACGTTACAAAAGTACGAAGCGCGAGAGTTATCCGCTTCGGAAAGGAACCAGCCTGCCTATAGCGCAATAGCGCTGGCGCCCGATATTGTCTTTTTTGTGCAAATGCCTGCAAATGTCGTTGTCTTTTTTCGTTAATTTCGTCATGCTTCCGCCGCTAAGAGGTGCCGTTTGGCTTAGACTGTGTTGGGGATTCTTGGCCCCGTAGATTTTAGAACGGCGGAAACATGATGGGTGTCGGCAACCCGGGCCTGTCCCCGCTGGTAGGTCGCTGTATTGGTGCTGTCCTGCTATTGGCGTCACTAGTCGCGCTGGCTTCCTGCAATTCGGCGACCACCAGCTCCAGCAACGGCGATATCGACGTCATCGACAAGGTGCGTTCACTGGACACCTTGCCCCGTTATCCCCAGCCGACCGGCGGTGCGGCGACCAATGCCGGGCCAAAAGCCCAGCCGGCGGTGTTTCAGGGCACCGAGGTAACCGATATCGCCGAGAACCGCCCGCAACCCGTCGCAAGCGGCGGCGGCTTTGAGCTCAATTTCGAAAATACCCCCGTAGCCACCGTGGCCAAGGTGGTGTTGGGCGACATCCTGCAAACGGGCTACACCATCGATCCAAGAGTCCAGGGCACCGTCAGCCTGGTCTCGGTGCGGCCGGTGGCCAAATCCGACATCATCTTCGTGCTCGAAAGTGCCTTGCGCATCAGCGGGGTTGCTCTTGTGCGCGATACCGCCGGCTACCGCCTGACACCGCTTGGCGACGCGGTCGGCGCGGGCCGGGTCGATACTGCGGCCGCAAGCCCCGAGCCAGGCTACGGCGTCTCCATCGTCCCCTTGCAGCATGTATCGGCGCAGACGCTGCTGAAACTGATGGACAGTTTCGCAACCAAGCCGGGCATGGTGCGCGGCGACACGACGCGGAACCTGCTCCTGATCCAGGGTACCGGTGCGGAACGTCGCGCGGCAGTGGATAGCGCGCTCAGCTTCGACGTCGACTGGATGCGGGGCCAATCGGTCGGAATTTTTCCCGTCGTCAGCAGCGGCCCGGAGCCAATTATTGCGGAACTCGAAAAGATCGTGGATTCGGGTGACAACGGTCTCAGCCAGAATATGATCAAGTTTCAGCCGGTTGGCCGGCTCAACGCGATCCTGGTGGTGAGCAAGAAGCCGGCCTTGCTTCGTACGGCGGCGACCTGGATCAAGCGTCTCGACCGCGCGGACAACACGCGGACCAGCGTTCACGTCTATCGGGTGAAGTACGGCGACGCAAAGCAGATCGCGCGCGTGCTGACCGACATGTTCGGCGGCGGATCATCCTCGGGCAGCCTGCTCGACAGTGCCGAAAACCAGGTCGCCCCGGGGTCAGGCTTGACAGCGGGCTTGACAGCGGCCGACCGGTCGTCCCTCAACAACAGCAGCACCGGCAATAACAGCAGCACCGGCAACAATCCCGCTTCGCCGACTGGCGGCGGTGGCTTCGGGTCGCGCTCGGGTTCAACATCGGGCTTTGGCGCAATTCCGGGCGGCGCGGCCGGGGGAAATTCCGGCCAACTTGACAAAGGAAGTGGCTCCGGCGGAGGGCAACCTCTGCTGCAAAATGTCCGGATCACCGCTGACGCCGTCAACAATTCGCTCTTGATCTACGCCGACCAGGGCAATTACCGGATCATTGAATCGGCGCTGCGGCAGGTGGATCAGCCGCAGCTGCAGGTCGCGATCGACGCCACGATCGCCGAAGTCGACCTCACCGACGAACTCCAATACGGCGTTCAATTCTTTCTGACCAGCCACGCTTTGGGACTGAGGCCCGATCAGGGGTCGCTTCTCAACTCCACGGCGACCGCCGCGCCAACCACCAACACGGCAGCGGCAGCGGCGACGACTGCTGCCGGAACTGCCGGAACGGTCGTCAACTCCTTCATCAATCGCGCATTTCCCGGTTTCAATTTCCTCGTCGGCCAAGAAGCCCAGCCGGCCATGATCCTGTCCGCCTTGCACACGGTCACTGGCGTGAAGGTGTTGTCCAACCCGTCGCTGGTCGTGGTCAACAACCAATCGGCCACGCTTCAGGTCGGCAACCAGGTCCCGATCACGACCGGCTCGGCCAGCGTTCTCAATGCGGCGACCGCCGCCAGCAACACAATCGTCAACACCGTCGACTATCGCAACACCGGCATCATCCTGCACGTTTCTCCCCGCGTCAGCGCCAACGGCAATGTGAGACTCGACATCGAGCAGGAGATCAGCAACGTCGTGCCTTCGGCCAGTGCGGCGACGTCGTTAACCCCGACCATCTCGGAAAGGAAGGTCAAGAGCTCGATTTCCGTCGCCAACGGCCAAACGGTGTTGCTGGCCGGGCTGATCCAGGACCAGAAGAATGAGAATAAAAGCGGCATTCCGTTACTGGACGACCTTCAGGGAATAGGCACCGCCTTCTCGAATCAAGACAATACGAAGTCGCGCACCGAATTGATCATCTTCATCCGCCCCCAGATTATCCGCGACAGCTTGGACGCGCACAAGGTTGCTGAAGAACTTCGTTCCAAGCTCCGCGGCACCCTCAGTGAGACCACTCTAATTGACACGCGCAACAAGACCATTCACTGATGCGGCCACGGTGCTTGTCATTCTCCTGACCAGCGCCGCCCCGATTAGTCCCGCCTGCGCCGGCGGGTCGACGCGCGGCACGGCGGCCTATTCAAGAGGCGACTACGCGCGGACGGTTCGCGAGCTGACGTCTGCAGCGGCACGTGGCAATGCGCGCGCGCAGGGACGGCTCGGTTTCATGTACGAAAACGGTTTCGGCGTGCCGCAAAATTACGCCGCCGCTGCCGATCTCTATCAGAGGGGCGCCGCGCAAGGCGATGCGTTTGCGCAGAGCAGGCTCGGCCTGAGCTATGACAAGGGCCACGGCGTGCCGCAAGATTTGATTCTTTCCTATAAATGGCTCGACCTTGCGACCGCGAACGCGTCCCGATACGAGCGCGACTTCTATCAGAGGCTTCGCGACGCGGTGGCCTCGAAAATGACATCGGGTCAGATCGTCGAAGGCCAGCGACTTGCCTTGATATGGGCGCCTGTTCGCTGGTGAGACCTGGCAGCGTCGACGCGGGCCTGCGTTTATCAGGGATGGCCCGCGCCGGCAGCTTCGACCTCCTCGGCTTCGACGAAGTCGGTCCGCAACTCCGCCGTCGCGAGCTTCATGTCGACGCCGTCAACCCAGCGCCCCCTGTGCCTACCGCAAATCAAGCCCGAGCATATTGGTGATGCCGTCCGCCCAAGATCGGACGGGACAGAATGCTTCCTGCTGCCTCGGCGGCACGTGATATCGGCGCGTCCTTGTTCGACGATAAGTGACGCCCGTGCCATTAAATAGTCGATATGCGATAGCGGGACATGGCGCAGATGGCGTTCGCCAACAAATTGACACCACGGGCAAATGAGCGCGGCGGCGAGCCCATGGAGCGCAAGCCGTCAAGAGGCAAGGACGCGAAGTCGCAAATTCGGCGTGATCGATGGATGTCATTGAAGGCGCAAGCGGCGCCCTTCGTCATTCCGCGACAGGGAATTTCCGGTGTCAGAATTCCCGCGGATTCGCTTGCGTGCAGATTGGATCGCCGTCATCCTAGTGTTGTCGGCAAGACTGCCGGCAATGGATGACCGGCAAGGTCGCCGGAAATAGGCCGGTAAAAGCTGGCCGTTACCGAAAAGGGAGGAAGCCTATGAGAGAGCAGTTGCGGCATTTCCGGCTTGGCGTCATCGGCGCGATGAGCGTCGCTTGCATCCTGGCTACCGCGCCGGCGTCGAATGCGGTCGGGCAAACGCTAACGGCCCCTGTCGCCACGACGACCGGCACCTATCAGGGCCTGATGAACTTCCAGGAACTCCCGGGAGATCCGGCCAGCGGAGTCAATGTCTTTTTCGGTATCCGCTACGGCCAGGCGCCGCTAGGCACATTGCGCTGGCAGCCGCCCCAGGCGCCCAATCCCGGCCAGGGATCGATCGTCGCGGCAACACCGGGACACACCTGCATCCAGGGACGGGCAACCGATTCCGAGGATTGCTTGTTCCTCAATGTCTATACTCCGTCCACCGCCACCGCGAAGTCCAAGCTGCCGGTTTTCATATGGATTCACGGCGGCGCGCTCGTCAACGGCGCCGGGTCCGACTACGACCCGTCGGTGATGGTGGCCAACAACGACATCATCGTCGTCACGATCAACTACCGCCTCGGGAGCCTTGGCTTCCTCGCAGCCAGCGTTCTGGCGGCAACTGCGCCCAATGACTTTCAGAACGTCGGCGACGCCGGCAACTACGGATTCATGGACCAACAATTCGCGATGGCCTGGGTCCAGAACAACATTCGGGCTTTCGGCGGCGACCCGGACGCGGTAACGATCGGCGGCGAATCGGCCGGCGGTCTTAGCGTCTCGTCGCAACTTGCCTCCACAAACACGTTCCGTAGCCTCACCGGCCGGGATCTGTTCCGCGGTGCGATCATCGAGAGCGGCGCGTACATGTATCATGACGTGCCATCGCTCGCCACTTACCAGACCCTCAGCAACACGTTCGCCCAGCAAGACGCCAACGCATTCTGCGGCGGCACCCTGACCCTGGCCTGCCTCCAGGGACTGACTCCAGCGCAACTCTTCGCGAATGAAAGGGACTTCGGCGGCTTCGGCATCGCGCCCAATTTCGGCACGAAAATCCTGCCGCGTGACCTCCATACGGCCTTCTCGACCGGCCAGTTCAACCAGGTCCCGGTGCTCCAGGGTACCAACGCCAATGAGGGCCGCCTCTTCGAGCCGAGCTTCTTTCCCGCTGCGATCACCACCGCTCCCAAAGGCACCGGTCCGACAATCTTCGCTGCCGGCGGCCCGGCGAGCTTCGACCTTCAGGTCCCGAACATTCTGTGTGCGACACCGCAGTTCACCGGCACGCCGGCGACCTGCTCCTACTTGCAGGAGATCCAGTTCTTTCTCGAGACCCTCGTGACGGCCACACCGTCCACACAGGGGCCGACCGCGGCCTTCACCGAGGCAGTCGTCGCCGCCTCCGCGACGGCGCAAGGCGAATACCCGATCGCCAATTTCCACAACTTTGTTCCGCAGACGACCTCGTCAATCCCGGGCCTCAACAACAACTTCGGCGGCGGCAACGTCGACGAAGCGCTCTCGCAGATCTTCACCGACTTCGTGTTCGCCTGTAACGGTTTTGATTCAAACAGCGACCTGTCCAGGCACGTCCCGGTCTTTGCTTACGAGTTCAACGATCCAAATGCCCCGAACCAGGCCGGCGTCCCGGGTCCGGGGACTAATAGCTCAGGCTTCACGACGGCTTCGCAGCACGCGGCCGAACTCCAGTACATCTTCAATTTCGGCTCGGCGTTCACACCCGCGCAAGCGACGCTGGCGACCGATATGAAGACCTACTGGGCCAATTTCGTGAAGACCGGCGATCCGAACTTCAGGGGTTTGGAAACCCTTGTCAGCCTCAGGCCGCAAGCCCAGCTGCCGCACTGGCCGCACTTCAATGCGCGGGGCGATCATGACAATGATGGCGATGATCGCAATCCAAAGATCCAGTCGCTCACACCGCCAGCGCTGCTCACACCGCAAGGGCCACATCCGTTCAACACCTTCGCGACCGACCATTTCTGCGCTACCTGGCAGCCGCTGCTCACCTTCAACAACGGCAACGAGCCGCAGCAACCCTGATCTAAACTCCAAT
>Ga0210401_10004674_pt1 | contig 14282 bp, 15 predicted proteins | sample IncBWH32MmetaG_FD_150866 | JGI IMG/M metagenome (GOLD analysis project Ga0210401, IMG submission 150866) | Forest soil microbial communities from Barre Woods Harvard Forest LTER site, Petersham, Massachusetts, United States - Inc-BW-H-32-M | ecosystem: Environmental > Terrestrial > Soil >... | reverse complement strand
CGTCAGGCTTTCGCCCATTGCGCAATATTCCCCACTGCTGCCTCCCGTAGGAGTCTGGACCGTGTCTCAGTTCCAGTGTGGCCGGCCATCCTCTCAGACCGGCTACCGATCAAAGCCTTGGTGAGCCATTACCTCACCAACTAGCTAATCGGGCGCGGGCTCCTCCTCAGACGGCCTTGCGGCCTTTGAGTCCAAAGACCGGAGTCTTCGGAATGTCATGCGGTATTAGCTCGCCTTTCGACGAGTTATCCCCCATCCGAGGGCAGATTGCCCACGTGTTACGCACCCGTGCGCCGTGCGCCCACTCCCTGTATTGCTACAGGAAGCTGCGCACTCGACTTGCATGTGTTAAGCACGCCGCCAGCGTTCGCTCTGAGCCAGGATCAAACTCTCATGTGAAACTGGCTGCTTCGAAAACAAAAAAGCCCGACTGTCATTGCTGAGAGTCGGACCTAAGTTTTCCAAGCGAACTTTTTATCGCTCGATTCACTCAATCCCCTGGCATTTGCATGCCAAGTTCAATCGAACGGGTTCTGGCACATCTCATCTTACCCAGTTTGTCAAAGAGCAATTGCCTCCTGTCCAGCAGGCAGGCTACCGTACAGCCCAACGATCATAGCATCGGTTTCTTAAATGTCAAGGATAAGTCTTGCGGCTTGCAGACAAGGCTGTGGAAAATGGGATGCTATGATTTGGACCAATCTTCCCAGGAGAGATTCTTGATCCGGCCAAACTCCCTCGTATTGGCGGTGACCACCGTCATTTTGTGGCGGAGTGCCTGTCCTGCAATCAGCAAATCATAATCGCCAACCGGCCTCCCGATGGCTTCCATTCCCGCACGAAGTTCGCCGGCAAATCGCGCGTCATCCTCGTCGAATGCAAGTGGATGAACTGGCCCGGAAAGAAAGCCGGCGAGGAGTTGAGCGTTCACTTCGCGACGCGGGCTCTTGGAGACACCATACCAGAGTTCGTAGACGACGACGGAGGAAGCGTAAACGTCCGAGCCTCGGCTGAGTTCCCTGTCGAAATGGGTGCGGACGGAAAGAGGCCGCTCATTGATGAGTGCGATGCATGCGTTGGTGTCGAGAAGATACCTCAATCAAAGTACCTGCGGATGGGTGGTTTCCGTTGTTTGGCCCTTGCCGGAAAAGTTCCGCCTGCCCTGAGCCGGTCCAATTCTGCAAACCATTTGTGCACGTCCGTGAGCATGGGTTGGAGAAGAACCCCTTCCTTAACTCGGCGCACCCGCACCTGGTCCCCTTCAAAACGGAACTCCTTCGGGAGACGGACGGCCTGGCTGCGGCCGTTTTTGAACAGTTTTGCGGTCTTAGCTTTCGCCATTTTATAAGTATATATCAATAATATATACCAACGCAATCGCTCTGACCAACTGGCGTGTTGGCCTCGCGCGGCGCACGCTTCAGTCGGTTGGTTTTAGCCGCGGCAATGAACGCCCGCGCTCACGCCCACAGGCTGAAGCCTGCGCTACTGAATGCGAATTATTGGTTGCTCCTAAATCTTTCGCGTGGTGAAATCATTCGGGCCGATGTCGAAAGATTAGGGAGACGTCAGTGGAACTCAACGACAAAATTTTAGTAGCCGGCGGGGGCGGATTTATTGGCGGGGCGCTGATTGCGCTGTTGCGCAAACAAGGGTACCGCGATCTTCGGGCTGTGGATGTCAAGCCGATTGACGAATGGTACCAGCGCTTTGACGATGTGGAGAACCTGTCGCTGGATTTGAATCTCAGGGAAAATTGCGACACGGCTGCCGAAGGCGCCGCGGAGATTTACAACTTCGCGGCCAACATGGGCGGCATGGGCTTCATCGAGAGCAACAAGGCGCTGTGCATGCTGTCCGTGCTGATCAATACGCATATGTTGCAGGCGGCGCTGAAGCATGGGACCGTCAGGCGCTACTTTTACGCCTCCTCTGCCTGCGTCTACAACGGAGACAAACAGAAGACCTTTGAAGCTCCCTCCCTGAAAGAAGAAGATGCCTACCCAGCGCTGGCCGAAGACGGCTATGGATGGGAGAAATTATTTTCGGAAAGAATGTGCCGGCATTTTATGGAGGATTTCGGCCTCACCACGCGCGTGGCGCGCTTTCACAATGTCTACGGCCCGTGGGGCACCTGGTTCGGCGGGCGCGAAAAAGCCCCGGCGGCCATCTGCCGAAAAGTGATCGAAGCCAAAGTTTCGGGCAAGCACGAAATTGAAATCTGGGGCAGCGGTGTGCAGACGCGGAGTTTCATGTTCATTGACGACTGTACCGACGGCATTCAAAGGATCATGAACTCCGAGATCCTCGAGCCCATCAACCTGGGCTCGAGCGAAGCCGTAACGATCAATCAACTCGTGGACATCGCCGAGGACATCGCCGGAATCAAGCTCAAGCGCAATTACGATCTGACCGCGCCAAAGGGCGTCAACGGGCGAAACAGCGACAACACGTTGATCCAAAAATATCTGCATTGGGAGCCCGGCACGCCGCTTCGAGCGGGGCTCGAAAAAACGTACCGCTGGATCTACGATCAATATATGGCGCGGGAACGAGGCGAAGCCGGCGTGGTCCGCGAAGCAGGCATTGTTCGATGAGTCTGCCGCAAGGCTCCGCGGCGCGACTGACTTTCGAGCGGCAGGAATTCAAAAGCTTTTAACACAGAGGACACAGAAAAAACCAGGAGCGGCGAATTCCTGATGGGAGGCTCGCCGTTCCGTGCATATGAATTTCTCTGTGCCCCTCAGTGTCCTCTGTGTTGAGCTTTTGTATTTCGGGTTACTTCGCCGGATGCAGGAGGAGCTTCTGCATGCGCCAGTTAATCAACTCACCTACATAAATTTCATTTTCCGACGGGCAGGCGATTTCGTGAATCCACCCGAATTCCTTGAGCTGCCTGCCGGTCCCGCCAAGCTTGCCCAGAACTTTTCCGTCCAGGCTGATCTTGTAGACTCGCCCGGGGAAAGCGTCCGAGGCATAGAGCACTTGATTCGGCCCGGGCGTGATGCACACCGTCCAGGGCGCGCCGGGTCCCATGGTTCCCACCAGGTCCACGGGCGGCTTGTTTCCGATGAGCGGCACGGTATTCGCATAATCAAACGGCTCGCTGATCTTGATATTGCGGAGATATTTTCCGTCGCCGTCGAATACCTCGATGCGGGAATTCCCGCGGTTGGCGACATACACATTTCCCTGCGCATCGGTGGCGATGCTGTGGGGAGTGTTCAGCTGTCCGGGCCCGCTGCCCGGCTCGCCGAAGGACTTCATCCATTTGCCGTTCTTGTCGTATTTGGCGACGCGTGAGTTGATGTACCCGTCGCTGATGAACGTATCGCCCGCCGCGTTCCAGGCCATGTCGGTGACCTGCCGGAACATTCCATCGACCGGAGGCAGCGGAGGCTTGGGATGCTTGAGCGGCTCGGTGCTTTCGTCGGAGGCTTCCTGCTTGCGGCCGAACACCATGATGACCTGGCCCTCGGGATTGAACTTGATCACCATGTCGGAGCCTTTGTCCGCGGCCCAGATGTTGTCGTCCTTGTCGACCCGCACCGTGTGCGCGAACGACCAGGCATAAAGGTTGTGGCCGATCTCGCGAATGTATTTGCCGTCCTTATCGAATTCCAGAAGCTGCGCGGCGCTGGCCGCGTAGGCCGGCCCGGTTGAATTGCCGCGCGAGAAAATGAAAATGTGTCCCTTGGAATTCACGGCCACGCCGGAAACTTCGCCGATATACATGCCGGTCGGAAGCTTGATTGCGTTGGGCACGGAATCAAATGGAATATCGGGAGCCCCCTGCGCCAAGAGCGCGAGCGGAGCACTCAGGAAAAATACCAGAACCAGCGCGAACTTTTTCATCCAAACCTCCCCAATTCTTTCGTAGTGGACTCAGTTTTTACGAGGAACGCAGAAAGCAAAGCGTTGAGCCCGTTCTTCTGTCCAGTGAATTTGCGGTATTCCGAACGTCCGGAGAATATATCGTTTTGCCCGGCGAACGCCAATGGAAAAGCGTTCAGGTTGGTGTAGCGCCCGCCTTCAGGCGGGCACGTGCGCGAGGGCAAATTGCCAACCTGAAGGTTGGCGCTACAATAGACCGCCAGAATGGAGGCGATCTTCATGTCCCAGGATTATCTGCTCAAGACGGAGCCTTCGGAATATTCCTTCGCCGATCTCCTCCGAGACTCGACGACGGAGTGGGAAGGCGTGTCAAACCCCGCCGCGGTGAAAAACCTGCGCGAAATGAGCGCCGGCGCAAGACTGATCATCTACGAGACCGGCGCGCGCAAGTGCGCGGTAGGAACCGCAACAGTCGTTTCTGTTGACGCTTCCGATCCCAAAAATCCCAAAGTCAAAATCAAAGCGGGAAAAGCACTCGCACAAACGGTCTCACTCGAAGAAATAAAATCGAATAAGCTGTTTAAAGACTCGCCGCTCGTCCGCATGGGCAGACTTTCCGTCGTGCCTCTGACCAAAGAGCAGTACGCGGATCTGGCAGGCGCTTAATATGCAAATTTGAGAAAACAGTTGAGGTAATCCCAGGCAAGTTTGCCCAACGATTCTCGTAGCACAAACCTCACAGCCTGCGAAAAGAGTGCCCCATTTTGTCATTCCGAGCGAAGCGAGGAATCTCTCCGTGGTCTTGGCGCAAGAGAGGAGAGATTCCCCGGCACGAGGCGCGCCTCGGAATGACAGCGCATTGAGTTTTTCCGCAAATTTTTTCAGCACGCGGGATTTTCTGATTCGAAAAATCAAAACCAACAGGCTGAAGCCTGTTCCACTTACGGGTATCGTGATTATCCGGGCGTCGCTATTGCAACCGTCTCCGCAAGCCGCCGCAGCGATTCCGTGTACGGAGCACGGGCCACGCCGCGCTCGCAGATGATGGCGGAGATCAAGCGCGCGGGCGTGACGTCGAATGCCGGATGCGCCGCGGGCACGTCGGGAGCAATGCGCACGCCGCGAAAGTGCGTCACTTCTTCGGCGGGACGCTCTTCGATGGGAATTTGCTCTCCAGACGGAATCGCGAGATCGAACGTGGAAACCGGCGCGGCGACGTAGAACGGCACACCGTGTTCTTTCGCCAGCACGGCGATCTGGTAGGTGCCGATTTTGTTGGCCGTGTCGCCGTTGGCGGCGATGCGGTCCGCGCCCACGACCACCACGTCCACTTTTCCCCTCTTCATGAAATGGCCCACCATATTGTCGGTGATCAGCGTGAGCGGCACCCCGCCCTCGTGCAACTCCCACGCAGTGAGCCGCGCGCCCTGCAGGTAGGGCCGCGTTTCCGGCACCAGGACACTCAGTTTGTGGCCCTCTTCGATGGCCACGCGAATCACGCCCAGCGCCGAGCCGATCCCCGCCGTGGCCAGAGCTCCGGCATTGCATTGGGTCATGACCTGGCCCGCTGCGGGCATCAACTTCGCGCCGAAGCGGCCCATGGCTTCATCGTTGGCGCGCTTTTCGGCATGGATCGCGCGCGCTTCTTCCACCATCGCGCGCCTCGCAGACTCAAGGGGCGAATTGGCCGCCGAGAGCTGCTCGAACCGGCGCGTCATGCGTTCGATTGCCCAGAACAGGTCCACCGCCGTCGGCCGCGTTTCTTGGATCGTCTTGCAAATTCCCGGAAACTCCGCGCGAAGTTCCTCGATGGTGCGAGCGCCGGAACGCTCGACGCCTAGCGCCACACCCATGGCCGCAGCCACGCCAATCGCCGGCGCGCCGCGGATCACCATGTCTTTGATCGCCGCCGCGACATCGCGGTAGTCCGTGTAGGTGTGGTGGATCACTTCTCCGGGCAAGCGGCGCTGGTCGAGTATAACCACACCCTTGCTGGTCCATTCGATCGGTTGTGCGACGTTCATAGTGTTGTAGGATTTCCTCTGTGGCGCACACTTCAGCTTGCGGGGTTTGGTCCTTGCAAAGACTAAACCCGCAAGCTGAAGCATGCGCCACTAAAGCTCGCTAGTGATGCGACCCGCTGACGACATATATCAGATAGCCGACAAGTTGCAAGCCATTGTAGCCGAGATGGACAAGATAACTGGCCGCCACGGTCCCGGTGCGCGCGCGCACCCACGTCAGCACCACGCCCACCAGAATCAGCAGCGCGATCTGCCCCCATCCGCCCCACAATTGCGCCGAGTGCATCAATCCGAATAGCGTCCCGGTGATCGCAATCCCGGCCGCCACGCCCAACTGGCGCGCAATCACCGGATAAAGGAAGCCGCGAAAAATCGTTTCTTCCACCAGCGGCGCAATCAGCACGCCCAGAATACCGAACAGCAGTATGCTCACGCGCGCCTTCAGTAACTCTTCGATGGGCAGCGTTTCTTTCGAATTGAGGAATCCGCCCGTGAAAGTTACCAGCACGGCCAATACCGCGCCGCCCGCCAGGAGTCGCAGCGCCGAGTCGCGAATTTTTCCCAAGCCGGGGAGCATCTCGCGCCAGCCGATCGAGCGCCAGAACGGCGCTTCCGTGCGCGCCAGCAGCATCAGGTAAAGGTACAGGATCGCCAAGCCGTCCAGCGCCGTTTGGCTGAGGAGAACCACGACCGACTTGGCCGTGCTCATGGTGCTCCCAAACACGTCGTTCGAATTCACACCGAAAAACCACACCGCAACTTCGGCCGCGGCCCAGGTGACCACGACGCTGGCAATCACGCCCAGGACTACAAACAGCGCCACCTCCAGCCAGCCCCATGGCACACGCAAATCGTCGGAGAGCCCGGCATGGAAGCGCGGCGCGTCCGGAGAAAGAGGAATGTCCTGCAGGTGCTGTGGCCCAGGTTGCAGGGGTTCCATGGCGGAGGGTGGAACGTCTTCCGAGGCGCTATCCATAGGGTCATTCGAACGAGCCCTGGCAGGCGCTGCACCGGACGTACTTTGATCTTCGTAGCCCATTTCAGAGTGGCAAGGCGCTGTCGGGGGTACCGGCGCGCAAGGACACTACAATCACTGTAGCGGCAGTTTTCGCTACGCGCAAGTGTGGGAAAACTGCTCTTCAGCCCGCAGGCGCATGGCCAGTTGAAGTTGGAATGGCTTCCAAGTCCCGGCGAATCCCGCGGGATTCAGCGGCGGCGCGCCACTTTCCTGTTGTTGGTTCGCGCGATTTTTGAGAGCGCTCGTGTGTAGCCCGCAATGGTTTCGGGGATGGCCCGGCTATAGACGAATTGCCCTGCGCGGCGGCAGTCAATCAGCCCGGCTTCGCTCAGAATCTTGAGATGGTGGGAAACGGTTGCGGGCGTTACGCCGCGCATCGAAACAATGTCGCCGCAGGTCATCTGCTTGCCCGCCGAAATGGCCTCAAAGATTTTGAGGCGTGTCTCGTCGGCCAGGGCTTTCGATATTTTTTCGATCTCGGAACGGTTCATGGCCTAACCTCAGTGTAACGAACTTATTGACCGGGACGCCAGCCTGGATTTCACCCTGACCGAAATAATGCCAAAAAAGCTGCATCCTCTCATTTCGATACTCATCTAAATATCGAAATCATATGGATGCTGGTTCCGGCCGCAGGGATGCCTCCGGAGAAAGCCAGCCGGCAATTCAGGGAGCAAAAGGAGACGCACATGAAACGACTCGAAGGAAAAGTGGCGGTAGTGACCGGCGGAAACAGCGGCATCGGCCTGGCAACAGCGAAACGCTTTCAGGAAGAAGGCGCGCGAGTGGCCATCTCTGGCCGAAGCAAGAAGACTCTGGATGAAGCGGTAAAGACGATCGGAAACGGCGTTGTGGCCGTCCAGTCGGACGTATCCAATCTCAAAGATATAGACAAGCTGTTTGCAGAGGTTTCACGGAAGCTCGGAAAAATTGACGTGCTGTTTGTGAACGCGGGAATCGCAAAATTCGCGCCGCTTGCCGAGACATCCGAAAGCGCGTTCGATGAGACCTTTGACATCAACATCAAAGGCGCCTACTTCACCATCCAAAAAGCGCTGCCCTTTCTGAACGATGGCGCGTCCATCATCCTGAATACCAGCGTCGTGGACAGCAACGGCACCGTCGGCGCCAGCGCGTATTCCAGCACCAAGGCTGCCATGCGCTCCCTGGCCAGAACCGCGGCGGCAGAACTCGTGGGCCGCGGCATCCGCGTAAACACAGTCGCACCGGGCCCCATTGAGACGCCGATCTTCGGCAGGACCGGGCTGCCCCAGGAAGCCATCGATGAATTCGCAAAGGGAGTCAAGGAGAGAGTCCCAATGAAGCGGTTCGGACAGCCGGAGGAAGTGGCAGGCGCCGTGGCGTTCCTCGCTTCGCAAGACGCGTCCTACATCACCGGCGTGGAAATCAACGTGGACGGCGGGTACGGACAAATTTAATCAGTAGCGCACGCCTCAGCTTGCGGGGTTTCGTCGCCCGGATGGCCGAACTATTCATCCTGACGAAGGAAGGACAGCTCGGCCATTCAGGTAGCTTATCGTAGTGGGCATCAGCCCCTGAAGCTTCAGGGGTTAAAACCCCTCTTTCCGCAACGCTTTTCGTCGGGACTGAAGTCCCGACCTCCATTGGAACCGCGCCCCGGGAACGCCTTTCAAATTTGGTGTGCACCCGCTCCTCCCTAAGTTGACTATTTTAGCTAAATTAGCTAAAATAATTAATAATTGCAAGGCGTCCGAGCTGCTGTGGTTTGCTCAATAGGAGATTGACATTGCCGATTCCGAGCAGTCGTTCAAAGCGAAATCCCGCAGCTGCGATTCGCAATCGCCGTGGCGAGGAGCCGATCAAGGTCAGCGCAACCGAGGCCAAGAACAGATTCGGGGAACTTCTGGACATGGTTCTTCAAAGCGGCATGGCGCTCATCACCAGGCACGAGACTCCCAAGGCGGTCCTGCTCTCGATGGGGGAATACGGCGCATTATCGCGTGCTACGCTCGATTCTCTGGGCCACGGATTCGATGCCTTGCTGGCGCCAATGCAGACTGGCAAAGCTCGCGCCGGCATGAAAGCCGCGTTTGCCGCCACGCAGAAACGACTCGGGAAAGCTGCCGGCGCGGCTGCGCGTAGACGAACCTGACCGCAAACAAACTGAAGCGAGGAAGAACTAAAGCAGGTCGCTGAACTCTTCCGTGGTCAAACCCGCCTGTTCGATGATTGACGCGAGGGTTCGGCGCTTCAAATCCTTAGTTGTGGAAAGGCACCGTCACGCGCAAGTGTTGCTTCTCCGGATGCTTGAGAACATGATGACTTCCCGAAGTGTGGTGGATAAAAAAACCTGCCCTGCCAAGCGCCCTCAACACTTCCTTGGGCTTGACTGCGGGCAGACGCCTGCTCATGCGGGAATCGCGACGCTGGTCTTTTCTTTTACGGGGTCTGAAACGAATTTCGGATCGCTCGGAATGGCCTCCCCATCTTTACGCAAACTTTCCAGATTGGCGCGAATGGCGTCCCGGGCCATTTTCCGTGCCTCCGCCAAGGAATCTCCTTCAGTGACCAGGCCCGGCAAAGCAGGACAAGTAACCACATAACCGCCTTCCGCGGCCGGTTCAAAAAACACCGTGAAGCTGTATTCACACGATGTTTCCCTTTTCGTTGAGTTGTTTTTCTTATGCCTCATGTATATCCTTGATGTACTAGCGAGGATGACGTTTTCGGCCTTCGAATTCAGCCTATCACTCTGATTGAGGAAGTCAAACGGGAATGACGGATGGTGACTGCATGAGTCGCACTCCTAAGTCGCTGATCGAAAAACGTCTTGCGGAAGGGCTCGACGACATCAGGCGGGGCCGCGTGCATGGGCCGTTTCAATCCGCACGGGCGCTCGTTCGTTCTCTTCACTGGACCAAGAAAACCAAGAGTTCTTAGTGCGCACTTGGTTTGATTTCTAGCGCCCGGGTCCGGATAACAGTGATAAAAGTCCCACCTTTCCAACACCGAAGTACGGGCCACTCACAATTTCAAAATTCCGCAATGCCCGTGCCACCCGCCCAACTGAGTGTCATTCTGAGCGAAGCGAAGAATCTCTCTGTCACGGTCCTTGCCAGAGTGCGTATAATCACGCGCCAGGGACTCCCCGGTGAAAACCTACCATGTCTATATCATGGCGAGCGCCTCGCGCGTTCTCTACATCGGCGTGACGGGCGATCTCCTGCGCCGCGTCAGGGAACACAAAGCAATGCGCGTCCCGGGATTTACCGCTCGCTACCGCGTGACTGAACTCGTGTATTTCGAGGCCTTCGGAGACATCTGTATCGCCATTGCGCGGGAGAAGCAAATCAAGGGATGGTTACGGGAAAGGAAGATTGCGTTGATCGAGTCTTTCAATTCGCACTGGCGGGACTTGGCTGCGGAACTACAGTCGCCTACGACATACGCAAAACCACGGAGAGATTCTTCGCTTCGCTCAGAATGACAGGAAGCGGGGCTGGCGCTCACAGGACCCTCATTGGTCTGCGCTTTCATCAATGCCCCACCATTGAAAACCGTCAAGGATGTGGCACAAATTCAAAATCCCGCAAAGCCCGGGCCACCCGGCCCATCAGCCACGAGACTCAATGAGATCGCTTTTCCAGAAGGTGAAACGGAAATTCGCGGATTTGCGTCCATGAACCAAGGCGGCGGACTGGATCCCGAACGCGGCAGAGGGTTCGCCACTGCGGAGGAAAGTTGTTGGAGGAGGAATTCATGAAGAATGTGGCAAGACCAGTTCTCGAGCTGGCGGCGGTTGCGGCTCTCTGCTTATTTGCCCAGGTGGCCGGGGCGCAGCAGCAGCCTCCACCCCTCAAAGTGACGAACGTCAAGGGCAATGTGTACTGGGTTCAGGGCGGGGCGGGCTCAAATGACGGTTTCATTGTGGGCAAGACCGGCGTGATTGTCGTGGATACCAAGACCACGGTTGATTCGGAAAAGGGCGTGATCGCCGAAATCGCCAAAATCACCCCCAAGGCCGTGAATACGGTCCTTATCACTCACAGTGACGGCGACCACGTAAACGGGCTCGCCGCATTTCCGGATGGCTTAACCATCATTGCCCAGGCAAACTGCAAAAAGGAAATGGAAGCGTCCGCCGGCAGCAAAAACCCCGCGCCCCAGAATCGCCTTCCTACCAAAACTTACGACAAGACCGATAAGCTGACCATCGACGGCGTCCACATCGTTCTTCACCACTGGGCGCCGGGCCACACCAGCGGCGATACCGTCGTCTATCTCCCCGACGAAAAAATCGTCTTCGGCGGCGACATGCTGATCTCAAACCGCCCCGACGTTTTGATTCACCTCGAAAAGCACGGCTCCACCCTCGGATGGATCGAAAATGCCAAAGGCATGCTTGGTCTTGACGCGGATACCTACCTGACCGGCCACGGCGAAATGATGACCAAGGCCGACATTCAGAAAAAGATCGACCTCGTTCAGGACAAATACAACAAGATGAAGGCCATGGTTGCGCAGGGCAAGTCACTCGACGACATCAAGACCTCATTTGGCGAGCCCACCGCCGCGCCGCCGCCCAATCCGAATGGCGGACCGACTTTCGCCACCCTGACCGAAGTGATCTACACCGAACTGACCAAAAAGAGCTGACCGCAATCCGGAAGCTTTCTTACTGAAGGGCGTCCGCCATTCGCGGGCGCCCGTTTTTTTTGCCGTCCGGCAGAACGCTTTCTGTCTGAATCTAAACTTGGGCAACCCAGTGCCTCGTCCTAGAGGATTTTCAAGGTCGGGTTCTTGGTTTGGTTTCTCATGCCTAAATCCGGATCCCACCGACAAAAGCCCCCCCCTCGCCGCGGCGGGAACGGCGCACCCGCAAGTTCAAAATCCCGCAAAGCCTGGGCCACCCGCCCAGTGCTCTAGCACCTAATCTGACACATCGTGGGTTGAACTATCAACCATAAATATGGTAGCATCAAAGTATGAGAACTACCGTGGACATTCCGGACCCCGTTTACCGTCGGCTGAAGTCTCGCGCCGCAAGCGAAGGCAGATCGGCGAAAGAATTGATCCTGCGGGGCGTGGAACAGGTCTTGAAAGGGCCTCGGCGGAGGCGTGGCCGGAGGGTAAAACTTCCACTCGTGCCATCGAAGGAGCCAGGCACACTCCATCTTGACAATGCCAAAATCTACGACCTCATTTCTTTTCCCTGACATCAACGTCTGGATCGCGCTCACGATCGAGAGACACGCCCACCACGTCCGCGCGACGAAATGGTTCGAATCGATCGGCGGGTCGGGACGCCTGTTCTTTTGCAGGTTCACGCAGCTGGGGTTGCTGCGGCTTCTGACCCTGGAGGCGGTGATGGGCCAGAGGGAAGTGATGGCTCAGGCGGCGGCTTGGAGGACGTATGACCGCTGGTTGCAGGATGAACGAATCGTTTTTCTGGACGAGCCGCCGGAGATCGAAGCGGCGTTTCGTGATTTAACGCAGTCGGGTCAAGCCGCTCCAAAGGATTGGGCAGATTCCTACCTCGCCGCGTTTGCGATGGCCGCCCAATTAACCCTTGTGACGTTCGATCAAGCCATGTCAAGCAAAGCAAGACAGCTCGTCCTGCTCAAAGCTTAAAATTTCTTGTGCTCGATTCAGGATGACATCGACAAACGCCCCGCCCTTCCAACCCCGAAGGACAGGGCACCCACAAATTCAAAATCCCGCAAAGCCCGGGCCACCCGCCGGCAAAAACTCAAGCCTCTGTCATTCTGAGCGAAGCGAAGAATCTCTCCTTGTTTCTTTTCTTATACTTAAATCGAAGAGAGATTCTTCGCTTCGCTCAGAATGACAGAACAAGGCTTTTTTTCCGCAGCCTGCTAGGACAACCATTCTTCGCTGCCCCTGAGCGCCCTCATGAAACCGCGGGATAGCCCGACAAAAGCCCTGCCCTTCCAACAACCGAAGAACGGGACACCCACAAATTCAAAAATTCCGCGAAGCCCGGGCTACCCGCCCTCGCACATCCTGATTCTCGAACCCTGAGATATATTCTAGGTAATTAAAAAAGACACTGTAATATACTTGCAGATATATGATTAACAGTAAAACTTTGCGCTGTGTATCATGCGGAACCAGAGTCACTACGCGGACAGGTATCGGACACGCAGCTGTCCAGAAGCATAAATTCCCGTGTCCAACATGCAAGATTGAGATCGGATTTGTCCTGAACGTGGATCAAGAAGCTATCAACCTGGCGTATGAAGCACCGACCAACGCGAACTGGGACGATGGCGACGAAGACAGTGAACAAACGATCCTCTTCTATCCCGAAGTAATGATTCCCGCAGCCTTAAAGCCTCCGATGAGCCCGTTTGTTGCCACCGTGTGGAATCTGAAAGACGCAGCGGAATTTCAAAGGGAGGAGGCAATACGAAGGGTTTCCAAGGACAAGTTGTGGCCCGCCCTTCAAAGGGCATACGTTCACTTTGAAAACGGCAATTTCGAACTAATGAGTCAGGAATGCAAATTTGTGGTTAAGGGGATGCCCGACTTGATTGGCCAAGAGAAGCGTGGTGGCTGGATTCTGGGGGTTACTCGGCAATTCTTCGACCGATACGTTGCGCGCCCTCAGCGAGCGGAAAAAATCGAGAGGTCGGTCGCGGCTGCAACGAGAAGGGCAGAAAATGAACTGCGCGACTTAGCGACAGAATATGTGCGGACGGGCCGCATGACAGCACTTTGGAAAGAACTCAAATCTGTCCGAACACAGTTCATGTCACTCTATGAGAGCCTCCTTCCGATGTTAATGGTCCGCCGTTATTGGAAGGATCACCTCCAGAATATTGATGAATATCTTCGCTCAAACAAGAATTTCGAGGATTTACGGTCCTTCTACGTTGACACGGTTGAGACTGCATTTAAGCTCATGGTTGTTGGGCTTGCGGTAGAACTAATCGCCGCGACTGGAAAAGCAATTGTCCAGACGAAGAACGGGGACCAGAACATTTGGTGGTTCGAGCAGTTAAACAATGGGATTAAGGACACCCAGCTCAAAATGTATCCCAACTTCAGACTGATCATGCCGGTTCTGGATCTGAAATTACGCAACGGCGTTGGGCATCATTCGGCACACTACGATGTAAATACTGACGAGATTGTCTACGTCAAGGCAGACGGACCGAGATTAGATGAGGTACACCTATCGTACACTCAATTCGTCAGCAAAGTATTCGATGCATACTGCGCATTTGAGCTCGCGACTTTGTATTTCCAGTGGCTCTTCGTTGCAGGTGGTGGAAAACTGTAGCAACTGCGTCGATTGCACTGTCGATTTGGAGCGCTTGGGTTTATCTCAGCGCATTGTGCGCGTTCACGATCAAGACAATATTAGACGCAGCCAGATGTAACGCGTACGCAGCGATGTGCGG